>VOFB01001319.1_pt1 | contig 29660 bp, 23 predicted proteins | sample 5384141 | NCBI WGS metagenome assembly VOFB01 (sample SAMN12384721, study PRJNA508395) | human gut metagenome | isolation source: healthy gut A | host: Homo sapiens | reverse complement strand
CATTGTGCTTCGTTCAGTTACATTGCTCTGGTGTAGGTAATTTCTAATCGGCATTAATAGGTCTTATTGTTAAATAATATGTAATGAAAGGGCTTCTTCGAGTTTGCGAAGAGGCCCTTCTGAATTTTGTACTACTTTAGAAGGATAAATCTAAGATTATATGATGAACAGATGTATTTATTTATTTTGTTGGCTTTTGCGGCTTGCTGGTCCAAAAGCCCGTATCCGCGGAGGGGCAAGCCTTGTTGGTGATCCCGAACCGGGAGAGAAAACCTGATTCACTCAGATTGGTATGCCCGGAAAGCGAATGAGGTGAAAAATGGATGGGAACCGGTTGAGCGCGGGTGCCTTTGGATAAAACAGGATGGTTACCGGCTCGTGTACCGGGTACGGTGTTGACAACGCTTTTGGAGAATGGTTTGTATCCGGCCCCTGAGTTTGGGTTGAATAACAATTTGATTCCCGATATACATGAAGTCGGCAATGATTTCTATACGTATTGGTTTTACCCGTCAGTTTACTATCGATGCTTTACCAGAGGGGCGTAATGTCTGGTTGAATTTCGGGGAATCAATTATAGGCGGAAATCTTTTTTTAAATGGTAAGCGGATCAACCGGAATACCCATGAGGGTATGTTCTTGAGAAGACGTTTAATATAACTCCTTATCTTCGTACGGATGCCCCGAATGTATTAGCGGTATTGGTTTATCCACCTACACATGTCGGAAATCAAATGGCGGACAAGGGGTGATGGGCAGAATCGCCCGGAATAATACGATGCAATATACGCCGGGTTGGGACTGGATACAACCTGTACGAGACCGAATATACGGGTATTTGGGATGAGGTATCTATTACGACAACCGGGCCGGTATGCCTCTCACTTTCTATGTCGTGACCCAAGGTACCCGGCGTACGTGATCCGGAAACGAAAACTCAAAAGGAGGCTTTTGTGAATACCTCTGTCGAGCTAGAGGAAATACCGGGACACTTCCTTAAAGGGGCTATTGGTTTGTGAGACGAACGGAACCCGCTTAACCCAGCCGGTTACTTTATCGCCATTCGAGAAGAAAACGGTATCCTTGAATCCTTTAGCGGTAAAGAATCCTCGTTTATGGTGGCCTAACGGTATCGGCGAGCAGCCTTGCCAAATATGAACCTCTCTTTTGAGATCGGGAATCAAGTGGTGACCGGGAACGGTTGCGTTATGGTATCCGGGAGATTACTTCCGATAAATGCCCGGATAACGGGGACGCCGTTTCTTCGTGAACGGACAGAAAATATATGTCACGGGTGGTAACTATATTAATTCCGATTGGTTGCTTCGTCTCTCTCCGGAACGTTATCGGGATGAGGTACGTTTCCATGCGGAAATGAATCTGCGTATGATCCGTGTATGGGGAGGTGCGTTGGTGGAACGGCCGGAATTCTATAACGCCTGTGATGAGTTCGGTATCTAGTCTTTCAAGATCTGTGGGGCAGTGGTGATTGCAATGGCGCTTTGGGAGGACCCGACCAAGATGGATTCCCCGAGAGCGTCGTTGGGAATATCCCGATAATCATGATTTATTTATCGCCTCCGTGGAAGATCAAGTGAAAATGATCCGTAACCATCCGAGTCTTTGTTTCTGGTGTGGGAATGAATGGCCTTTAGCTAAAGATATCGATCAATGTTTGAGAAAGGAGGTTTCCCCCGGTTAGATCCGGAGCGTCTTTTCGTGAGTTTCTCGACAGATACGTTGTTTACCCGGATTTTTGGGGGATAATGGGGATGGTCCTTACGGTATACAAGAGCCGGAATGGTTCTTTAGCTTCCGTTCGCATCCGTTTAATCCGGAAGCCGGATCGGTTGGTTCCCGGAGGTCGAGAGTATGCGGGAGATGATGACGGAACAGGATTTGGCCGGTTTCCCAAGGAAAGGTTTGACCCGTAATTATACGTGGCGGTATCATAAGGATCTGGGCTATGGCGATCATCTGGAGCGTTATGGGGAGGTGAAGGATATCGAAGACTTATTGTAAGTATGCCCAAGTCGTGAACTATGACCAATATCGTAGTTTATGGAAGGCGGGCCTCTCATATGTGGGATTGGTATACGGGTATCTTGATCTGGAAAACCCAGAATCCATGGACATCCTTGCGGGGGCAAAATGTATGATTGGTCTCTCGATGTAAATGCTTCCTTGTACGGAACCCGGAAAGGCTGTGAGCCTTACATGCCTATATAACCCGGTAACCCGTCCAAAGGCAGGGATTGTTGAATACGACCCTGAAAGATTATACGGATTTATCGATTGTAGCCCGTATCTATAATCTGGAAGGCAAACTGCTTTGGGAGAAAGAGAGACGAGAGCGAGCGCAAGGCGAATACGGTGGAATTATTGGATATCCCGTTCCGGAAGGGATCAAAAGGCGCTTATTTCTTACGGCTGGCCTTGAATGCGGATGTCCCCAATATTTATTGGCTGACAACCGAGCCACACCAGCTTATCTCAACTTCCGAAGTCAAGACCGGGAATCAAGACCGAGATCAAGAAGGAAGGATCAATTTCGTAGGTACAGTCCGTCTGAGCGCTGATTCGCAGATCTCGTTCTTCAACCGTATCAAGGTCTTTGATAAGGAGACAGGCAAACAATCTTTACCGGTACATTATTCGGATAACTATATTACGCTAATGCCGGGTGACCAACAAAAATAAGCTTGGTTCCCGCTAATCTGCCGGAAGAGCGAATACAAATCGTGGTGGATAGCTACAATTCTCCTTTGCCTTGACGTACGATCTCAGAAATTTATCCGTCGTGCAATCTATAACCGTAGAGGCTTCCAATCCTCCGAAACCGCCGTCGATTACGATATCCACTTGATGCTCGTATTTCTCGTGTATCAATTCCGGATCTGTCGTATATTCGATCACCTCATCCTTGTCACGGATGGACATGGTTAGGATTGGATTTCCCAAGGATTGTACCAATGTACGGGTGATGTTATTGTCCGGTACACGATTCCGACTTCTTTCCGGTTCTTGTAAATCTTTGGAAGCTCGCTGCTGGTGGGTAAGATAAAGGTGAAAGGACCGGGCAGATGTTTCTTCATCAGCTTGAAAGCGGCGTTACCTTGGCGTATTCACTAAGATTAGGCAAGGAATCCATCAAATGATCCATGCCTTTCACGCCACTACCGGCTGTAGTCAATGTCGGTGACTGGGAAATGGTATTGATACGCACGTTCTTTTCACGGCCATAGATGTAGCCGAAACTGCGGGCAATGGATTCCAGTAGGCTCTTGGCATCTGCCATGTCGTTATATCCGAAGAATGTACGTTGTGCTGCCACATATGAGAGGGCGATCACTGAACCGTATTCGGCAATGGCATCCTGCTTTTTGGCAACCTGCAACATCTTGTGAAAAGAGATTGCGGAGATATCCAGTGTCTTTTCCAACATGCTGTAGTCCAAATCATCGTAAGTACGCTTCTTGCGCACGTTCGGGCTCATGCCGATGGAATGTAAAACGAAATCTATCTTACCCCCTAATATTTCTACTGATTTAGAGAAAACTGTTTCCAAATCTTCCACGCTCGTAGCATCCGCCGGAATAACTTCGGCGTGCAACTTCTCAGCCAGAGCATCCACCTGTCCCATACGAACGGCGATAGGTGTATTGCTCAGTGTGATCGTTGCTCCTTCTTCTACGGCTTTTTCAGCCACCTTCCAGGCGATGGACATATCGTTCAGCGCACCGAATATAATGCCTCGCTTGCCTTTCAATAAATTATGACTCATACCTTTTATTTTAATATGTTACGGCACAAAGATAGTAAAAATGTGCAAGATACGCAATCGCTTACATGAAACCCCTTCAAGTCTGGGATAGGATAGGGCCCCCGGATATTTATTCCCTGTAGTATACTCTTTTTACCCTTGGCGAGATAGAGGTAAGTATCTCGTATGGGATGGTCTTTAGTTTGTCCGAAAGTTCGCTGACAGGGAGTTCTTCGCCGAAAATGATGACGGAGTCACCTTCGTGTGCGTCGGTATCAGTGACATCGATCATGCAGGCATCCATACAGATATTGCCAATGATCGGGCAACGGTGGCCATTAATCACGACCTCGCCACCACCATTGCTGAAATGACGGTCCAAGCCGTCGGCATAACCGATCGGGATAATCGCGATGCGGGAATCGCGCTTTACATAGCTCATCCGGCTGTAGCCGATGGAATCGCCTGCCGGAACGTTTTGTATCTGCAAGATAGTCGTCTTCAGCGTGCTGATGTTACGCAGCCCTTTCTGACCGGAGGCACTGACTCCATACAGGCCGATGCCGAGACGTACCATATCCATCTGATAATCGGTGAACCGTTCTATTCCGGCCGAGTTCAGGATATGCTTGATCACCTTGTATTCCAACCCGGCTTCCAGTTCTGCTGCCACGCGGGTGAACGTATCCAGTTGCTTTTTTGTGAAATCGTCGAAGATATAGGAGTCGCTGCCTACGAGATGCGAGAATACGGGCGAGCTACTACGCCGCTCTGTTCTTTCAGGCGACGGCAAACCTCTGGTACATCTTCCGGCTGGAAGCCTAAACGGTGCATTCCCGTGTCGATCTTGATATGGATCGGATAAGAGGTGATGCCCCTGCGTTCCGTCTCTTTTATCATTGCGTCGAGCAGACGGAAACTGTACACTTCCGGCTCCAGCTGGTTTTCAAACAAGACATTGAAGCTGCTGAATTCCGGATTCATGACGATAAGCGGGATCGAGATGCCCTCCTTGCGCAGTTCTTCTCCTTCGTCGGCAACGGCCACAGCCAGATAGTCGCAACGATGTTCTTGCAGTGTCTTTGCCAGTTCATAGGAACCGGCTCCGTATCCGAAAGCCTTGACCATGCAGACCATTTTAGTTTCTGGCTTCAGCTTTGAGCGGTAATAGTTGAAGTTATGGACAACGGCATCTAGGTTCACTTCCAAGATCGTCTCATGCACTTTCTTTTCCAGCAGCTCGGATATACGTTCGAAATGAAATTGGCGGGAGCCTTTTATCAGGATCAATTCGTCTTTGAACTTTTTGAAAGACGGAGACTTGATGAATTCATCCGTTGTCAGGTAAAATTCTTTTCGATATCGAAAGCACCTCCGTACTCTTTCAAGTCACGGCCGATACCTTATCAATAGGCAGTTGTTGATACCCTGCTTTACGTCCAATCGCATAGCCACCGGCTCAAGATGCAAGAATTTTGTTACGTCGTTTACGCTGGTGGGTTTTAGGTAAAGCATAACCGCCATACAATGGATCACGTTCTCGATAGAAGCGTCGTCCGTGAACGGAATGGTAACGACCCGGTTGAAGCCCAGTAAAAGTACAGTGAATGATCGTCTCAAACTCTTTCTTATCGATAGACTCGATAAACAAAGGAGCCTCGTGAGTCCGTACGGCTCCATGGGATCGCTTTATGAGAAAGGCAAGACGATTCGATACAATTGGCGATAAATAAATCATCCCCATCATAAATAATGGCTTCGCAATCATTGAAAAGCGTCAGCTTCTCCATACATTTCTGATTGGAGGAGAGGAAATTTCTCTTGATGAGCCTCCCCGATATTCGTGATGATACCGATCGTGGGGGCGATAATGGGTTGCAGGCGTTCCATCTCGTCCGGTTGTGAGATACCGGCCTCGAAGATGCCCAATGTATTCTTGTCGCTCATCTGCCATACCGACAGCGGAACCCCCCAACTGGGAGTTGTAGCTCCGAGGCGAACGTACGATGTTGAACTCGTTATGCAACAGTTGATAGAGGAATTCTTTTACGATCGTCTTTCCGTTGCTACCGGTGATGGCGATCACGGGGATGTTGAATTGCTTCCTGTGGTGAGTCGCCAGTTTTTGTAAAGCTCGTAACGTATCTTTTACGATCAGGAAGTTTGCGTCCTTCATGCGATCGAACTCCGGTAGCATATCGCTTACCACGAAGTTGCGAACACGAAGTTTATAGAGTTCCTGTATATATCTATGTCCGTCGTTCGTCTTGGTTTTCAAGGCGAAGAAGAGGCTTTTTTCCGGGAAGGAGAGACGACGGCTGTCAGTCAACAATAAACTGACCGTATCGTCAAGCAATTGGTTTGTTTTAGCACCGATAACTCTTGCTATTTCTTTAATTGCGTATTCCATTCTTTTATTTTAGTTTAGACTTTACTATTTCGATCTTTTTCTGATATCAAAGTAAGGGAATTTCTCGTTAAGTCGTTCCATCTTTAACAAAGTTTGCGAGATGAATCGTTTATAGGCTTCGCTTTCCGGTTGAAACGGCTTGTGGTTAATAGCTTTTGAATATCACCCCATTCTTTAAGGATTGCCGAAGTGTCTGTGGATAAGAAATTTTCGATAAAACGTTGCCAAATATAATCAATGGCCAATGGGGAGGGATGGAGCATATCGTCCGCATAGAAACGATAATCCCGGAGCTCGTCCATAAGGATCTCATAAGCGGGGAAGTAGGCGATTCGGCCGGGATAATCTTTCTGTAAGGCGTCCGTGGCTAGCAATAGGGTGGCTTTGCTGAGTTGGTTCTCGTGCGCCCCGTCTTTCCAGTGGCGGATTGGACTTACGGTAAATAAGATTTTCAGGCGGGGTTTTGTTCCCAAAGGGCTAGTAACAGAGGTTTCCAGTCCTCGACGATCTCTTGCGTGGATAATCGTTGCCGATCGAACATCTTTCCGGTAGCTTATGGCAATTCGACACGATTCGCCCGTCGCTCTTGAGGCGGTAGACGAAAGCGGTTCCCAACGTGATTACCAACCGGGTCAGCTTTTCGCAGGAAATCGGAGGATCGGATAAGCGGCTGTTTATATGGCTCAGGCATTCTTCTTCCGGAGGGAGCGGAGAAACGGCTATGATGGGTAAAACTATGGTATATGCCTCATGCTGGAATAAATCGCCGGGGAAATACTCCGGGCGTAGCAGCATCCGCAATCCTTCCGCACGGAAGCCGGGTTATACAGAGTACCGAATGGGTTAGATCTACGGAGAATTTATTCTCTTCCAGTTTCCGCCCGATATTCTCGGCGAAGCAGGAGCCCATCATCACGACCCGGTCCTCATACGAGAAAGAGAATCGTAGCTTTCGGCAACAGGATTCGGGTATAAAGTTCCATATTTACTTTTTCGCAAAAGTAGATATATGTTTACGGAAATGCAAATAAGGAAGGTGTTTTGGGGAATAATGTAACAATGCCCATTGTAAGGTTGTTAGATGGGCAGTATAAGGAGCTTACGATGGGCATTGTTGCGACCTTTATAATGCCTATTGGCGGAAGGTCGGGGAGTGATACTATAAAAAGAACGGCGGTAACTTGTTGAGTGTTACTGCCGTTGGTCGTAGCCTTTGCCGGGGCTACGCTTCATCTCCCATCGTTGCCATATATTCTTTCCATAAGGAGTCTATGTCGTAATCATTGCCGAGCGTATATTTCACGCCACCATCGAACGACCAAGGAATAACCTCTAATGTGCTTCGGTTGAACTTCCGCAGGAAATCCGGGCTCTTGGTTTGCGTAAGCCATGCGAGGAAGAAGCCTGTCGTGCGGTAACCATCCATATAATGGCCGCCTTTGGGACGATCTTCCAAGGTAAAACCGCCGTTTAAGTATCTTACGGCATCCGCCACACCTTCTATCATGGCCCAGAAAGTCTTATTAGTCCCCTCGCTACCTATGCCTTGAGGCTCCAATTGGAAACCGTGCGTCAGCTCATGGTATAATACGCCACGGGTCTCGTAATCCACTTTCGCGTGTCGTTATTGGCAAAACTTTTCTCGATCCATTTCGTGCTGTATACGATACTGATGGAAGGGGGCGCCCGTCTTTCATGGGATACCCCGTCGTATTCCTTTAATGTATAGTGGATCTCCTCGATGCCCGGGATACTATCTTCCGGAGTGAAATAAAGCGTCTCTACGACCTTGCGGGCGTGCTTGGTAATATAAGCTTCCGGATCAGGGATAACGGCGGCATAGATTGCCGAGCCCTTAGCCTCGGGGGAAAGATTCTTTGAAATCGATCTTTCCGATGTAATAATTATCCCAAGGATTTGAGGTGGCTTCCGCTACTGTAGCCGCCTGTTCCTTTTTGCCGGAGCAAGCGATGCAAGTCCACAGCAGGAAAGCACCGCTGATTAATTGTTTATACTTCATGAGTCTTGTCTGTTTTTTCTGATAAAATGGGTTAATCCGTCAGTGAATAAGGGCGATCCTCTCCGTTGAACAATCGCTTTTTGTTCGGGCTGGAAGTCATCTCGAAAGTGAGCGTTCCACCGTTCATGATGTCATCCTGCGTGATGTATCCTTTGGTATAGGGTTTCCCGTTTAGCTTTACCGCTTTTACATAACGGTTCTTGTCGCTGACTTTATCGGCTTTTACCTCGAAAGTCTTACCATTCTCCAAGCGGACCTTCATATAGGGAAGGTAAGGAGCGCCTAATACGTATTGATCTGTACCCGGGCAAACCGGATAGAATCCCATGGCGGAAAGGATATACCAAGCGGACATCTGGCCGCAGTCGTCGTTACCGCAAAGGCCGTCGATATTGTTGCGATACATCTTATTCATGATCTCGCGTTGCCAGAATTGGGTTTTCCAAGGCTGGCTGGTCCATGCGTATAAGAATGGGATGTGATGGCTGGGTTCGTTACCGTGTACATAACCTCCTAGTAATCCTTCTTTGGTTACGTCTTCGGTCTCGGCAAAGAACTCATCGGGAAGATGCATCGTGAATAAGGAATCCATTTTAGTGATGAATGCTTGCTCGCCTCCCATCAACTGAATCATACCATTGACATCTTGAGGGACATAGAAGGAATAATTCAAGGCATTTCCTCGATAAACCCTTCACCGTGCGTGCTTAACAAACTGAAGTCCTCTTTGAATTTACCATTCGTATAACGGGGACGGGCATATCCGATCGAGGTATCGAATACATTCGCGTAATTGACGCACGCTTTTTATAGGTATCGGCCACGGATCGGTTTCCCACTAATAAAGCTGTATTATAGATTGTCCAATCATCATAAGCATACCCAAAGTCAAGGAGCCTGCGCTACCGTTGCGATCTAAAGGAACATAACCTAATTCCATAAACTCTTTGGTTCCCTCATAATACGGAATCGTAGAGCTGTTGATCATCGCTTTAACGCGGCGTCTTTATCGATCGGTAATCCTTTGGCGATAGCATCTGCCAAGACAGAGACGGAATGATAACCGATCATGCACCAGTTCTCGTTTGCCATATGGCTCCAGATCGGCAAGGCATGATGAACGCTTTGCTCGCAATGTTTCAACATAGATTTGGCGATATCCGTGTTAACTTGTCGGTTGATGATATTGAACAGGGATGTAGGGCACGATAGGTATCCCATACGGAAAAAACCGTATAGTTCGTGAATCCGTCCGCTTGATGGATATTATGGTCGAGTCCGCGGTATTGACCGTCAACGTCCGTATATACGCAAGGATTGATCATCGTGTGATACAAGGAGGTGTAAAGCATAGCCAATTGATCATCGCTTCCTTTTGCGTCGATGACGGAGAGCGCTTTATTCCAAGTATCGGAGGCTTTGGCGGCTAATTGGTCGAAGTCCGCACCGGAAGCCTCGGCACGTAGATTTTTCAAGGCCCTCGGTGCTGACTCCGGAAAGGGCGACTTTCACTTCCAACTCATCAGACGTTTTCGGATCGAAATCAAAATAAGCGACGATCTTACGTCCTCCGATATCCGGGAAGTTCTCTTTTCATATTGAACTTGGCATAACCGCCCCGATAATTAACTTTCGCTTTCTTTCGCATCCGTAATGCGTGATCGGTTTGGAGAAAGACATGGCGAAATAAGTATAGTTGGTACGTGCCCAACCGTTTGTGATACGATAGCCGGTTACCAGCGTATCGTTCTCACGCGAATATTGGTCCAAAGAACTTTGCCGTCATAGTTATAGATCCCGTGAATCATATCAAAGGATAATGCGTTGGTTCTCACTGTTCGTAGGGTATGTGTATTTGTGGATGCCGACCCGTTGGGTGGTGGTCAGTTGTGCCTTTACGCCATAATCGGTGAGCATCACCTCGTAGTATCCGGGACGGATATCTCGGTGCCATGCGAGAAACGGGAACGGTAACCGCCATCGGGATCGTGGCCGTTCCGGGGTTTAGCTTCAACGTTCCGGTGGTAGGCATAATCAAAGATATCCCCGAGGTCGGAGTGGCCGGTACCGCTGAAGTGGGTGTGGCTGAAACCTATGATAACCCGCACAATACTCGTAGGGAGCGAGGGTTGGTATTTACCATCTACGTTGTGTGGTATGGTATCTGTATCCGACTGAGTTGCACGAGTCCGAAGGGTACACAAGCGCCCGGGAATGTATGTCCCATTCCATTTGTCCCGATGATCGGGTTTACAAGATCAACTACACTGGTCTGTGCGATCGCTACTGTTGAGCTGGCTGCCAGAAAGAGGCAACACATCGATTTCTTGAGATTTATCATGTCGTATCAATTAGTTAGAAAAGGATGAAACATAAAAGGTCACCTTTGATAGTTCCAAGGATAACCTTTGATAGTGACAAAGGTAACCTTTTATATTTTCAGATCAATAAGTATAGTAGTCCTCTATCATTGTCAAGTGCTAATTTGTTAATAATGGATTTCTACTATACTTAGTTGATATTTAGAACAATAGTTAGCCTCGTTCGGAGATAAGTTTGCGTTAGCATCCAATTGTCTTTGCGGGAATAGGGAAGATATTACGCTTTGGTTCGTTGGATGCAGTCTTGTCCCCACCAAGAAGTGGTTACGAACTTGTTAAAACGAACCAAGTCTGTACGGCGGATTCCTTCGAAAGCAAACTCTCTACCTTTTTCGGCTAAGAACTCATCCATTGTCAATGTAGCGGTCGTATATTTCGCTTTCTCCCAATCCTCTGCCTTGAAAGAACGTTGACGAACGCTGTTGATCATATCTACCACTTTGCGTTGCTTTGCCCCCGTTCTTACGCATCAAGGCCTCCGCTTTGTTATAGATAACCTCGGAATAACGGAACATCACCCAGTCGTTGTTCATATCGCCGGTAGTACCCGGTTGGATCTCATACTTGATAGAGCGAGCGCCGCTGTTTCTTCGCCCTCGGTCATGGACTTAATGTAGTTTACGAATACCAAATCCTGCCCATTGTACCTCTGAACCTTTCAAAGGCTCTGCGGTCGTGTCAGTAGTAATTACCGTTTTCATCTACTTTGCGAGGATATTGCTTACCGATCAAGAAACCCTTTTTTCTCAAGTCGTTGTCAGCGAATGAGTCATAAAAGGTCGGTTGTGTCACCAGTTCCAAGGACCGGATTGCAAACCAGCCAGTTTGGTGTGCGTAATGCAACCAACGTTGATACCAACCCATTCCTTTGGCATATACTTCATCATACACGATTGACCAGATAATCTCGGTAGATTGTCGTTATCCGCACGGAAAGTGTCGTTCCACTTCTTATCCAATGCGAAACCTCCCTTAGCTAACTTCATCGCAAGCTGCGATACAATCATCCCCCAGCGTGCTTGTCCAGTATAAATTTCCGCATTCAAATAGAGACGAGCCAATAATGCGTAAGCCCCCCATTTGATAAGGCACACGTCCGTAGGTCTCTGTTTTACTCTCTGACAAAGAAGGAATACTCTCGTTTAACTCTTTTCGATCCAAGCGAATAACTCCGCGAGATTTGGAGGAAGGATTGATTTCACCGATTTTCTCGCAAATTGGAGCCGTACCGAACATATCCATCACATACCAATAACAGTAAGCGCGATATACACGCATCTCCGCTTGTGCTTGTGCTTTAGACATTGGAACTTGGAGTGCTTCAAAATCTATATTCTCTGTATCTGTAAGGAAGTTGTTAGCATATCCGATACCTTCAAATAATTTTTTCCAAGCATCCACTACTGACCATCCGTAGGAATCCATTGATGGCGGTGTAAGCGAATCCAGTCTCCATTGTCATAGCCGTGGCGACCTTTTGAGCTATGCGGCACAGTCGGAAGATAACTCGTTACATGACCAAGGCGATTACTTGCATAGTTCCACAGAAGTGTCCCCATGGACGCATCATGGCGGCCATTACCTCGCCTGCATTGTTGTAATAAATTCTCAGCGATTACCGAGCTATGTATTTCCTGTCAGGTCCGTACAAGAGGTAAATGCGGTAGCTCCAGCAATAATGAAATTGGCATATTTTTTTAAAGCTTTCATTGTATTGTCTTAAATCTATTGTTACTTTAATTAGAATCCAAATTAACGCCAAAACGAAGGTACGGTGGTGGGATAAGATCCGCGCTTTCATAATTCCGCTTGTAGTCCTGTTACGTTTACGTCAGTTAAACCTAGAGTATCCCTGTAATAGTCGCAAGATTGGTGACATTACCATAAATACGTAAGTTGCACATATTTATTATTTTTGAAGTTGAATGTATAACCTAGTGTCACGTTATCGATCTTCAAGAAGTTCCCTTTCTCTAGATAATAAGAAGAGAACAATGGTTGCTCTGTTACCTTGTTCTTTCAAGGCATCCTTTGTATGTTTGTGCCAGACTGATCAATATTAACAGTCGTCCGAAATAAATAGCACCCTCGTTCAATACGCGTCATAATCAAACATACCTCGCGCAGGGAAGAAGCTGAAGTCAAAGTTCTTATAGGTAAATGTGTTCTGTAAGCCAGCCTTGAATTTCGGCAAACCATTACCGATAAAGGTACGGTCAGGTCAGACAGACCTTCCTTTCCGTCTATGTCGCGAAGATTCCAAGTTCCGTCCGGATTGATACCATCGCATACATAACCGAAGAATGACGCGATCGGCTGTCCTTCTTGTAGGCGGTAAGCCTTGCCCGGGTTACCCGGAGAGGGCAGGGTCATATTGATCCTCGTAAGAAGATTTGTACACGTCGTTAGACAAAGATGTCAATTTATTATTCTCGTATGAGAACGTGAAATTAGCCGTGTAAGAGAAATCTTAGTCTTTACGACCTCTGCGTTTAATGCTAATTTATACCTCTATTTCTCATCGTGCCTACGTTGGTGGTGATCGTGTTGTAGATCAAGGATGGCTGTTGGGCATTGTAGCTACTGATCAAGTCGCGAGTCGTACGACTATACCAATCGATCGTACCCATTTAGGCGTCCACCTAGCAAGCCGAAAGTCGAAACCGATGTTCAAGGACTCATTCTTCTCCCATTTCAAATCCGGATTCGGGTTGATATTCGGACCGTAAGTGGCGGTTAGCCATGAACCGGTGTAAGCGTTCCAAGCTCCAGCACCTGTGCCGTAGGTAGCGAGAGACATATATGGATCGGTGGTAGACTACCCGTGATACCGAAACCGGCACGGAATTTCAATACGTCGAATACTTCTTGGCTCTCCATGAAGTCCTCACGAGAGATCATCCAGCCTGCGCGACAGAGAGGGAACCAAAGCCCATTTGTTGTTCGCTCCGAACTTTGTGGAACCTTCACACGGCGGATAGAGGCGCTGGGCCATGTATTTACCGTCGTAATTATAGTTGGCACGGGCGAAGAAGGCGATCAGTTTGCTGGTCTCTTTTACTCTTCATCTCGGCCTTACCATCTTTTAGGTAACCGCCGGCTTCTAGGTTATGGTACCGAATACGTCCGTCAAGAAGTTTTGTTCTCGGCGCTGAATTGCTCGTATTCAAAATCTTGGTAACTGTATCCCAGCAAACCGGTAATATTGTGTACGCCGTTGATGGAAGTATTGTAGTTTGCTGTCCATTCAGTAGTACGATTGGTATTCTGATAATATTCTTTTTGGCGCGTCCGTTTTGTACCGTCTTTATATTGGCTATATTCCTCACGCATACTATAATCGTTAGTTAATGCGTCGTTCTTCTCCATAGCGAAGAAAGCGGCGGCTGTAGACCGGGGATAATCTCATATTGAGCCCTTGAAGTTCGAATAAATTCTTGAATTCCTTTTTCTTGGTACGCTGGTATATGCGGGCTACCGGGTTGAAATCTTCGTAACCGCTGTAAGTTTCCCAGAAGGCCGTCTTCGCGCAAATAGGCATCGATCGGGTTGATACGGATCGCCTGGTATAATATGCCGTAATAGGGATATCTCCTACCTTATCCACATCATCGGAAACCGCGTCCACTTTCACGAAAGAGTTTGCTAGATTGAAAGAAAGCTGTAGTTTATCATCAAACGCACGGTGGTTCACGGCGATAGCCATTGATCGTTTCACGGCTGGTGTTACGGATCATACCATCATTCTTTTTGTAATTTAAAGAAGCGCGATAGTTTGTCTTACCATTACCACCGGTAGCGGTCAAGTTGTGTACATGGGGTGAAATTACTTTATTCAATAAAGCGGCGTAATGGTGATCCCGTCCACCAAAGTCGCGGATATGGGCTTTGTTTGTTTCCTTGCCATAAGCGACGAACTCGTCTCCATTTAAGATTTCCGGCCGTTTATAAACCGCCTCGTGCATGATATATCCTGAGTAATCCACTTTGAGTAGTTCCGGCTTGCGGACGTCTCGTGGAGACGATGATCACACCGTTATTACCCCGGGTTCCGTAGATAGCGGCTGCGGAACCGTCTTTCAATACGTCGATCGCCTCGATATCCTCGGGTGCGATAGCGTTCAAAGAAGTCATATTACCCGGCATACCGTCGATAATAACGAGAGGCTCATTGCTACCTTTCAGAGATGAGGCACCACGCATCTGTACTTTTACCTCGCCATTCGGGTCGGTGCTACCACGTGATACAGTCAGACCAGCTACACGTCCTTCCCACCAATTGCATCGGGTTCACTACCGGTGCCTTGTTAAAGTCGGATGCTTTCACGCTGGTAACGGATGAGGTGATCTCACCTTTCTTTTGGGAACCGTAACCTACGACTACTACCTCGTCTAGTGTCTCAGAGTCTTCAGCTAAGACTATGTTCAATGTTTTTGCCCGGTATAACGAACTTCTTGGGATTTGAAGCCGATGAAGGAAAATACCAATGTGCTGTTATCCGGCACATCCAAGGTGAAATTTCCGTCAAAGTCCGAAGCTGTTCCGTTCGTGGTTCCTTTCACAACAATACTAACGCCAATCAGAGGTTCACCTTTTGGTCTTTTACTACACCTTTAATGGTTGAACTTTGCTGTGCGATCTGATGAATCTCCATGTTTCCCATTTCAGGAACAGTAGAATCTTCGGCCGCATAAGAGGACTGAAACATTAAAGATAAAACAAAGTAACAAAGAGGTTCGTCCACCTAATAAAGTCAGGCATTTCCTCGTCTTACCTTCACTCTTTTTTCATAAAAACATTAAATTAAAAGTTAATAATGTGCTTCCGAAGGAAGAATACATACAAGCGGTTTGCTTTGTTATTCGACAGCAATATTAATAGGTCTTAACGAATTGAAGAGTGCTTTGAAATACCGGAAGAAGTGTCATGAAATGCATATGGCAGATTATGATACTCTTTTGTAGATTATGACACTATTTAGGAATCAATGATTTATGCCTCTTTGTGCGGTATTCTTTAGAGTCATGTTATATTTACGGGCAAACTCCTATAGAAGTATGATTTGTTAGAAATCCCTACATTATAAATAATTTCCTGAACGCTCATGTTGGTATTTACGAGCAATTGCGCTGCATAGTTTAACCTATAATCCTTTATAAAAATCACTGGCGTCATGGTAGATATTTTCTTGAAACGGCGATATAAGATGCGGGTGTTTATATTCAGTGCGTCCGCTACCAGCTCGGGACCGAGTCCTTCCTTTTGCTGACATTTTTTGATGATAGCGGTTACGGCGTCAAAAAAGGAATTCCTTGTCTTCTTGATGTAATAATTGCCCTTCCGTATATTGATAAGCACTTTCCGGAGAATAGAAATACTCTTTTAATTCTCTTTGATTTGTCATCAATCGGTTCACGACGGATAGGAGAACTGTTGGCGAGAAAGGCTTGGTTAGATAGGCATCCGCTCCTATATTAAGTCCTGCCGCTTGCTCTGGTCTGATATTTTGGCAGATACGATAATAAGCGGATATGACGGGTATATCTATTTTCCTTGATAAGAGAGATCAATTCCAATCCGTCGATATTAGGCATCATGATATCGGTGATGATAAGGGAGGGAGTGTATTGCTTGAGGAATTCCAGAGCCTCCTCCGCATTATAAGCTTCCTGAACCTGATATTCGGAAGAGAGGGTTTCCGTGATTAGCCAGACGATGTCTTTTGCATGATCGTCGATAACGAGTATCATCGGTTTATCTTCCGTCTCTTTTTGTGCCGTATGTGAGATTTGCGGCTTTTGTATATCCGTGTTTGGGGAAGGAAGCGATACGGGAATATCTTCGTCTATCGTGTCGTCTGAGCTCTCCTCACGATGCCAAAAGGTAAGGTAACTGTAAATTCAGCATATTGGCCGACCTCACTCTATGTCGATTTTACCACCTAAGATTGTACGAGGCTGTGGCAGATAAATAAGCCGAGGCCATTCCGTGCCGTATTTTGCCTGTTATCGTCGTTATCCATCGTGCCAAGGATACGATATCGGTCGAAAATATTTTTGCATGTCTGCCTCCTCGATTCCTTTGCCGGTGTTGTAAACTTTAAGGACGAGGAAGTTCTCCTCATGTAAGGAGAGATACGAACCGTGCCCCCGTCTTCCGTATACTTAAATGCGTTGGAAATCAGATTTGCTAGGATCTTCTTGAAATAGACGGAACCGTATTCCAATAAAGCTCTTTGGGAGCATCGATCTTGAATTGATTTGGTGTTGCTCGATAGTGGGTAAAACCATTCGAATTGAGTTCGCAAAAGAGAGGATACGGATACTCTTCGGATGTGCGTATGACTGAATCCAGCGTCTTCCGCTTTCCGGAAATCAAGGATTTCTGATAAGCCCGTTCAGTTCCTCTACATTTTCCCGGAGGACTGAAGTGTATTTTTCTAATGTCTTGTCTTTGAGGTGGCGGCATAGGCTTGATATAATTCTCCACGCCATTGATCAAGGTAAGGGGGTACATAACTCATGCGATATGGGTAAAGAAATTCAGCTTAGACTCGTATAGCTTCTCTTTTGCTCCCTCCTTGATCTTGTCTGCTATTTGTTTCTGTTTCTTTAGTATTTGGTAATGGATGCGATAGATGGCAATGATGATTAAAACCGTACCGATAAAAAGATACGTGAAAATAGCTAATGAGCTTAGATAAACAGAGGTAATAATTGATAGGTAGGTGTATTTTTGCCGACGAATCAATGACATCGTTACGATAACGGACTTTCAGCAAGTATTCCCCTGTACGGGAGGTTCATGAAAGTTACCTTGTTTGTCTTTTGCAATTTTCCCAAGAGGAATTATAGTTGACCAACTGATACGAATACTCGTAATTCTCCCCTGATGTAATCCGAGCGACGAACGCAATCAGTTAACGATTGCACATCAGCCGGAACCGTTACACCGTTCCGGCTGATGTCCTTATATAAATGGAAGGATTTGTTTATCCATTTGCAACTCGAAGAAACTTAATTCGGTGATAGGTATGTCCGGCCCGTTTGTTTATTTACCCAGACTAATCCGTTGATGCCTCCAAAGAATAAACGCTCGAGTATGGGCATTTCAATAAGCGTCATCAGAGAATTCCGTGACGCTAAAATAAGGTTGATGATAATTATGGAAAAAATTATTCAAGATTATATTTGGTGAGACCTTTATTGGTGCTTAACCAGATACAGCTATCATTCCCCTCATGAATGCCATGGATCATGTCGTTTGCGATCCCGTTGCTTTTATCGAATTGGCGTAAATGTATCTTTCCTCTTTTAAATTTAATCCGGTAAGTCCGGAGCTGGCGCCTGCATAGAAAGTAGAATCTCGGTCTGGCATACAGATAACACGTCTCCAATGGCCGGATTCCTTAAATTGTTGGTTTGCAGGAACTCATATTTCTGGTTGAATATGTTAAAACTAATAACCCCATAACCGCCACGACTCCCGAGAAATAAGGTCGAGTCGTTATCATATATCATGGATTGAATCTCTTTGCAGGTATTCTCCCCGTTTTTTAGCGGGAAGGTTTGTATCTTACTGATTGTAGGCGTGACTTTATCCATACGTAAAGTAACCTTCAGTAATCCGTTGCCGGTTGTCGCCAACCATAATGTCGAGTCGTTTACCTCACAAATAGAATGGATATAGCGGATGGGGAGTGTCCTCTTGCTGCGGGATCGTCTTTATTCGATTTTCTTTATAAGAATAATAACAGAGCCTTTGGGCCTTCCGTACCGATCCAGATACAAGGATGGAATTCGCTTCTCTGGAAGCTATATACCCGGTTGCTGGATAATCCGTCGGCGGTGGTGAAATGCGTGATAGCGCTTTGTGGAATCGCCTTTTTTTTGTTTGGGTAAGTGTCATAGGCTTGTATCCGGACAATTCCGTCTCCTTTGTCCCGAACCAAAGGGATCGATCATTGTCTGTATATAAAGAACGTATGGGGTTCTGTATATTAATCGGTAAATCCTTGAGTAAGATAGAGCCGAAAAAGATCGGGTTTATCGTAAAACATCCGTATGCCTTGTCCATCGGTCCCTACCCAAAGAATCTCCTGTCTTTTATCGTTCATCAGGCAAAAGATACCGATGCCCGTGTCTATCGTGTTTTTCCGGTTGGCTTAGGTCTAGAATATTTGCCGTTACGGAAAACGATATATACATTGATTGGAAGGTACATATCTTAATGATGTTTCCATATTTATTTGTCATCAGACAGATCAAACAGGAATTCTTTCCCGCTTCCGTCTACCTGTTGGCGATATAACTTATTGTCGGTATCGACAATGAAGATATGGTTATTCTCATGAAATGCGGATAAGATCGGTTTATTATGGAATTGGCGTTCTTCCGATAGTAAAATTAAAAGTTGTATTGGAGAAACCGGTGTTAACTTTTTTTCAGTATTCCCGAGGTCAATAGTAAATAAAAATATCCGTCTGTTCCGGCGAATAAAGTCCGTACGGTTTGAGGGCCTATCCCTTCTCTCGGCAGATCCCGGAATCCATCGCTAAATGGGGTGTAACAAGATATCCGGTTTTCTTTCAAATGGCTAATGTGATACCGGATGAATCGGTCGCTACCAGATCACTCTCCATGTATCCCGGGTAAGACTCGGTGACTTTCCGTTTCTTTAGCGAGAATTTATTGATACCTAAAGAGGTTGATATCCATAAAAAAGCCGGGTTCTGCGTCGGATATTTTGTGAATGATATTACTACAAAGAGAGTTTTGTTATTTAATTCGAAACGATATACATACGTATCTTTTCCGTTGTATAAGTTAAGTCCGTCGTAAGTCCCGATCCACAAATAGCCATCCGATCTTGATGCATGCAAATAATGGCATTGTTCGACAAATTAATCATATTTGCCTTATGCAAAGATTTAGACGCGAGTGAGATAGGAGATGCGATTAAAGATAGTATTCCTATAAATAAAACGGTAAACAGGATATTTCTCATGTGTTTGATCCAGATTAACTTTTACGTTCTGTAGGCAAAGATAGTGAATAAAATGGAGACTTCGTGCAAAAGCATCGCATTACTATCCCGTTTCTTCTTGTATATTTTTAATACCTATTTATAGGGATTTTAGAGGGTGTCGCAAATGTTACAGGAACATGAGGATAAAAGTTTTACCTTTGTGCCGGTAAAAATGTGGTATTAGATAAGATTGTTTATGAAATTTGAGAATGAGTACTGGGATCACTTTAAGGGTGAGACCTGGAAGAGAGAGATCAATGTAAGAGATTTTATCCAGAGTAACTATACGCCTTATGAAGGGGATGATTCCTTTTAGTCGCTTCTTCCGAGAAGACCCGTAGGTCTGGAACAAGCTGACCGAGATGTTTAAGGTCGAGAGAAAAAGGGAGTTTATGACGCCGAGACAAAATTACCTCAAGGGATCGATGTATATGGTCCGGGCTATATTGATAAGGAGAATAGAGGTTATCGTTGGGTTACAAACCGATGCTCCGCTGAAACGTGGTATCTTCCCGAAGGGTGGTATCCGTATGGTCGAGAATAGCTTGAAGCCTACGGTTATCATTTAGACCCGATGACGAAAGAGATCTTCACGAAGTACCGTAAGACGCATAACGAGGGCGTTTTCTCCGCATATACGGAAGAGATGGTTGCCGCACGTCGTTCGGCTATCATCACCAGCTTGCCCGATGCGTATGGTAGAGGACGCGTATTATCGGTGACTATCGTCGTGTCGCTTTATATGGTACGGCAATCTTGATCGAGGAGAAAAGCGTTTCTTGAATCGTTTGGATATCAAGAGATCACGGAAGAGATTAGCAGAGCCGTGAGGAGATTTCTGAGCAAATCAAGGCGTTGAAAGCGTTCGAGAGAATGTGCGCTAGTTATGGCTTCGACGTGACCCGCCCGGCGCAAAATGCTCGTGAGGCGGTTCAGTTTGTGTATTTGGCTTATCTGGCAGCGGTAAAAGATCAGGATGGTGCGGCAATGTCTATCGGACGTACCTCTACATTCTTGGATATTTACATCGAGAAAGACATCCGTGAGGGTAAGATGACGGAAGAGGAGGCGCAAGAGTTAGTAGACCAGCTGATCATCAAGTTGCGTATCGTTCGTTTCTTACGTACACCGGAATACAATGATTTGTTCTCCGGTGATCCGGTTTGGGTAACAGAGTCGTTGGGCGGTCAAAGAGGAGTGGACGGACGTTCTTTGTAACGAGAACTTCCTATCGTTATCTCCATACATTGTATAATTTAGGTCCGGCACCGGAACCCAACTTGACGGTGCTGTGGTTCAAGAACAACTCCCGAGAACTGGAAACGTTTCTGTGCCAAGGTCTCTATCGATACGTCGGCTATCCAATATGAGAATGACGATTTGATGCGTCCGGATTATGGGATGATTATGGTATCGCTTGTTGCGTTTCCCCATGAAGATCGGAAAGCAGATGCAGTTCTTCGGCGCTCGTGCGAATTTAGCGAAGTGTTTATTGTATGCGATCAATGGAGGACGGGATGAGCGTAGCGGCGTACAGGTAGCCCCGATGTTCGAACCGGTTCGCAGTGAGTATCTGGAGTATGATGAGGTGATGGCTAAAGTATGAACAAATGATGCGCTGGTTGGCGAAGGTATATGTGAACGCCTTGAAGATAATCCATTATATGCATGATAAATATGCGTATGAGGCATTCGAGATGTCGCTTCACGATGGGGATGTAGAGCGTATCCGTGCGACAGGTATCGCCGGTCTTTCTATCGTTGCCGATTCGTTGGCCGCTATCCGTGATACGAAAGTACGTGTGATCCGTGACGAGGCGTGGCTTGGCGGTTGATTTCGAAAACGTGAGGGCGAATATGTTCCTTTCGGTAATAACGATGATCGTACGGATAGTATCGCTGTGGAAATCACTGAGAAGTTCATGGAATATTTGCGCCAGCACGAGACCTATCGCCATGCGAAACCGACTCAGTCGATTCTTACGATCACGTCTAACGTGGTGTATGGAAAGAAGACCGGTACGACACCGGATGGCCGTATCGGTGGAACTCCTTTCGCTCCGGGCGCGAACCCTATGAACGGTCGTGATACGAAAGGTGCTATCGCTGCGCTAGCTTCGAGCGAAGCTTCCGTTCCAGCATGCGCACGATGGTATCTCTTATACTTTCGCTGTTTCTCCGGCTACGTTGGGTAAGGAGTGAAGTGCAGATCAATAATCTGGTTAACTTATTGGATGGCTATTTTACCCGGATGGAGGTCAGCATCTGAATGTTAACGTATTTGATAAGGATTTGTTGATCGACGCTATGGAACATCCCGAGAAATATCCGCAACTTACGATCCGTGTATCCGGATATGCGGTAAACTTCGTGAAACTGACTCGTGAACAACAGTTGGATGTTATTTCAAGAACCATTAACCATTCACTGTAAGTGATAAAAGGTAAGATACATTCATTAGAGTTTCGGGACCGTAGATGGTCCCGGAATTCGCTTTTGTCGTTTTTATGCAGGGCTGCCCGTTGCGTTGCCTGTATTGCCATAACCCGGATACTTGGAACCCGAAAGGGAAGGTGAAATATCAGATGACTCCCGGCGAGCTATTGACGGAAGTTTTACGGTATAAGAGTTTTATCGCCCGTGGGGGGTGACTGTTACCGGTGGGGAACCTTTATTGCAACCTGAGTTTCTGAAAGAGTTTTCCGTTTGTGCCAAGAGCAAGGTCTTCACACAGCTTTGGACACATCTGGTTTCGTATGTACCTCAAAAGCTTGGGAAGTCTTTGGATTATGTGGACTTAGTGTTATTGGACATCAAAACCTTAAACCCGGATTTACATCCGTTACTGGCGGGTGTCAAGCAGGATAATACGCTTCTGTTCTTGGATGAATTGGAGAGACGTGGCATAGATACTTGATTCGCCATGTTATTGTCCCCGGATATACGGATAATGACGAGTGGCTGGAGGCGTTAGCTCGGTATGTCAGTTCATATAAAGTGGTTCGCAAAGTGGAATTATTGCCTTATCATACGATGGGAACCTATAAATATGAGCAATTAGGCCTCGATTATCCGTTAAAGGGGGTGGAACCCTTATCAAAAGAACGTTTAGATAATGCGAAAGCGATATTCTCTCGCTACAAACCAGAAAATAACAAGGCCTGATCTCGATCAAGCCTTTGCGATTATGCAACAGCTAATCAGGAAAACAATCTAATCCGATTAGCTTTTAAACGATAGTAATAATTTTTTGCCTAGACTAACCTTGACTATTTAATATGTGTTTGTTTTGTTATATGCAACAAATATCTATTTTTTGTAAGGAGATAAAAATGATATAGATCAGAAAATGATGAATAGTATGAAGACACCACAAGAAATAGCCGAAATGATATCCAAACGTTTTATCCATTACCCAATGCGGATTTGGATTCTCTGGCCTCGATCATAGAATCAAGTAAGGCTGCGAAAGGAGAATTATTGTTGGATAACGGACAAATATCTAAATATTTATATTATGTGGAATCGGGATTATTACGCCAGTTTTACTATAAGAATAAACGTGATATTACCGAGCATTTCTCCTGTGAGGGAAATATCGTTATTTGTATAGCCAGCACATTCCAAAGAGAACCGACGCGTTTATTAATCGAGGCATTGGAACCGACGGTTTATCACCGGATCTCTTTTTCGGAATTTAGCGATTTATTGAAAACATCTTTAGCTATTAATAGATTGTACCAGAAAATACTGGAGTGGGCTTTGATGCTTTCGCAAGAGAAAGCGGACTCTTGGCGTTTTGAGTCGGCAAGAAAAACGTTATCTGCGTTTTCAACAGGAATATCCGGAAGCAGCGAAACGTGCTTCTGTCAATCATATCGCCTCGTATTTATTGATGACACCCGAATCTTTTGAGCCGGGTGCGGGCGGGAGTGTTGTAGTCTCTACCTACATTCAGGTATTATTGAGGTGAAAATAGCAATTTGTGGTGATTTCACGGTTCAAGTAATCCATCTATATTTGCGTCAGTTTAAAAACGTAGAAGCAATGAAAATAGAAAAGATTACAGGACGTGAGATCCTAGATTCAAGAGGTAACCCGACAGTAGAGGTTGATATTTTACTAGAGTCCGGCGTTATGGGCCGTGCGTCTGTGCCTTCCGGTGCGTCCACCGGCGAGAACGAGGCTTTGGAGTTGCGTGATGGCGACAAGAAGCGTTATGGTGGTAAAGGCGTATTGAAAGCGGTTGAGAATATCAATACGATTATCGCTCCGGCATTGAAGGGGATGTCTGCCTTGGATCAGATAGGTATCGATCATGCGATGTTGGCTTTGGACGGTACGAAAACTAAATCGAAACTAGGTGCGAACGCTATCCTTGGCGTTTCTTTAGCTGTAGCGAAAGCTGCCGCAAATTATTTGGATATTCCTTTATATCGTTATATCGGTGGAACAAATACCTACGTGTTGCCGGTTCCTATGATGAACATTATCAATGGAGGTTCTCACTCCGACGCTCCGATCGCTTTTCAGGAATTCATGATTCGTCCGGTAGGTGCCGCTTCTTTTCAAGGAAGGCTTACGTATGGGCGCAGAGGTTTTCCATGCGTTGAAGAAAGTATTGCACGATCGTGGCTTGAGCACGGCTGTAGGTGATGAGGGCGGTTTCGCCCGGCATTGGATGGTACGGAAGATGCCTTGAATTCTATTATGGCCGCTATCAAAGCCGCTGGTTATGAACCGGGCAAGGATGTGATGATCGGTATGGATTGCGCTTCTTCTGAGTTTTATAAGGATGGAATCTACGATTACACGAAGTTTGAAGGAGAAAAAGGTGTGAAACGTACTTCCGACGAACACGTGGATTATCTGGAAAACTGATCAACGAATACCCGATCGATTCCATCGAGGATGGTATGAGTGAGAATGATTGGGCTGGTTGGAAGAAACTGACAGATCGTATCGGTAACCATTGCCAATTAGTCGGAGATGATTTGTTCGTGACAAATGTAGAGTTCTTTCAAGGGGGTATTAAAGAAGGTTGCGGTAACTCGATCTTGATCAAGGTAAATCAGATTGGTTCCTTGACGGAGACACTGAACGCTATCGAGATGGCTCACCGCCATGGATATACGACCGTTACTTCACACCGTTCCGGTGAGACGGAAGACGCTACGATCGCCGATATCGCCGTAGCTACCAACAGCGGACAAATCAAGACCGGCTCCTTAAGCCGTTCCGATCGTATGGCGAAATACAACCAGTTGCTTCGTATCGAGGAGGAATTGGGAGACCGTGCCGTATACGGATACAAAAGAATCAATTAAGTATATAAAGTAAATTATAATCGCTAATTATGTAGTAATCCAAAACCCAAGATATTGAAGGGCTTATCCGTGAGGATAGGCCCTTTTTATTGATTGATAAAGTGTTATCTATAACCTCATAAAATATATCGATTAGAAAAATTGTTTTAATGAAGAAATATGTTATATTTTTGTATCGGAAATAAAAACAAATAGTATTCATTTAAAAAATAGGAACAAGTATGGAACCGATTATTAATTCTCAACTTCCGAGTTTAAAGTACAAGCTTTTCAAAATGGTAATTTCAAGACTGTAACCAACGAGGACGTTTTGGGTAAGTGGGCTATCTTTTTTCTTCACCCGGCCGATTTTATTTGTTTGTCCAACAGAGTTGGTCGATATGGCTGAGAAGTATGAGCAGTTTAAATCAATGGGAGTAGAAATTTACTCTGTAAGTACAGACTCTCATTTTGTACATAAAGCTTGGCATGACGCTTCCGAGACTATCCGTAAGATCCAATATCCGATGTTGGCGGATCCCACTGGAGCACTGAGTCGCGTTTGGTGATGATTGAGGAAGAGGGTATGGCATACCGTGGCACTTTCTTGGTAAACCGGAAGGAAAGATCAAAGTGGCCGAGATTCATGATAACAATATCGGTCGTGACGCTTCCGAGTTACTTCGTAAAGTTGAAGCCGCTCAGTTTGTCGCTTCACATGATGGTGAGGTTTGTCCCGCTAAATGGAAGAAAGGGGAGGCTACCTTGAAACCTAGCATTGACTTGGTAGGGAAAATCTAAATAATTAAGAGTATAGATCGTGTTAGAATCAACATTAAAAGAACAATTAAAAGGTATATTCGCAGGGTTAAATGCGAATTATACCTTTGATATATCGATCTCTCCTGCGCATGAAAAGTAGACAAGAGTTGTTGGATTTATTAGGTGATGTTGCCTCTGTTCGATAAAATATCATGAGTATCTGATGGGGATGGATTGGAATTCATTTTATTAAAGGATGGAGCGAAAACGGGGATTAAGTTTCGTGGAGTACCTAATGGACACGAGTTTACTTCCTTGCTGTTGGCGATCTTGAATTCAGATGGGAAAGGCAAGAATTTTCCGGACGAGAGTATTTGTAATCGTGTTAAAGCCTTGAATGGCTCGATACATCTGACGACCTATGTCTCTTTGACTTGTACGAATTGCCCGGATGTGGTACAGGCATTAAACGCTATGACGACTTTAAATCCTCAGATCCATCATGAGATGGTAGATGGGGCTATCAATCAGGCGGAAGTTGATGCCTTGAAGATACAAGTCCCCCTGTCTTTGATGGAAAACTGATCCATGTAGGGACGTGGGGAATTCGGTGAATTGTTATCGAAGCTGGAAGCTCAGTATGGAATCAATGAGAGCCTGACGGAGAAGACGGTAAAACGATATGACGTGGTTGTGGTCGGTGGGGTCCGGCTGGTGCTTCTGCCGCTATTTATTCCGCACGAAAGGGGCTGAGTGTCGCTGTCGTGGCGGAGCGTATCGGGGGGCAGGTGAAGGAGACGGTAGAATGGAGAATCTGATTTCAGTTCCGGAACAACAGGTACCCAGTTGGCTGACAATCTGCGCTTGCATATGCGGCAATATCCGATTGACCTGCTGGAGCATCGTCGTATAGAGAAGGTAACGATAGAAGGAAACGAAGGTTTTATCTACGGCTGGAGGTGAGATATTCAAGGCTCCGGCGGTTATTGTCGCTACGGGCGCTAGCTGGCGTAAATTGAATGTACCGGGTGAGGCAGAGTATATAGGGCGTGGAGTGGCTTTTTGTCCTCATTGCGACGGTCCGTTTTATAAGGGAAAACATGTTGCCGTGGTTGGCGGTGGAAATTCCGGTATCGAGGCGGCTATTGATTTGGCGGGGATCTGTTCGAAAGTAACCGTTTTGGAGTTTATGGATGAGTTAAAAGCGGATCAAGTCTTGCAAGAGAAAAGCGAAGAGTTTGCCGAATGTCGAGATCTTTGTTAGTTCACAAACAACCGAGGTGGTTGGAAATGGCGACAAGGTAACCGGTATCCGTACAAAGGATCGTAAGACAGGGGAAGAGCGTGTTATTCATTTAGACGGTATTTTTGTTCAAAATCGGCTTAGCCGCTAATAGTGGTGTCTTTAAGGCAGAGAAACAAATCGTCCCGGTGAGATCGTGATTGACGCACATTGCCGGACGAATGTCGGGTATTTATGCAGCGGGCGACGTTTCCACCGTACCCTTTAAGCAAATCATTATTTCTATGGGAGAAGAAAGCGGCCCTTTCGGCCTTTTTGAAGATCGACGTGGTTGTACTCGGTTGATGAAATACCTACAAAAGGTAATTTTGAACAGCGTATCTCTTTTATCGGTTATATTACTATATTTGCGATCGAGAGAAAAGAGATGGATAGATTAAGAAAATATCTGAGGATATTACCCCTGCGCTGTTCATAGCCTATTTGGGATGTATTATTGCGTTTACCCACGTTCATATTGTCAACGGGGTAACAATCGTCCATTCTCACCCGTATCATAAAACGGACGATGGTCGTCGGACCATGAACATGGCTACGCCGAGTTTCAGTTGCTTCATCAGTTATCTGTCTTGCAGATAAGAGGTGCGGCTTTCGTCGCTATTCTGCTGGCGGCTTTTTTATTCCTTTTATCCGTAACTATATCTTTCGCTCCGGTCTATCCGGACTATATCGTTCCCTTCCGGGAAGACGTACGCTTCGGGCTCCTCCATATTCTGATATTGTGAGATTAATAACATTGTATTACTTATCAGAATAAATTAAAATGAATAAATTTTTCATCTTTATACTATGCCTGTGCTGTGCCCTAACGGTAGCTCAGGCCACGGGAGAGGACCGTCTAAACGACTCAGACGCAAATGTTTTCGGACATGTCTTGGATAAGAAAACAGGGGAACATCTTCCCTTTATCAACGTATTGTTAAAAGGTACCACGATCGGTACGACCACCGATAACTCGGGACATTATTTCCTGAAGAATCTGCCGGAAGGTAAATTTACGCTGGAATATAAAGCGCTCGGGTATAAGACTGTCTCTAAAGAAGTGAGCCTAAAGAAAGGAAAAACCTTAGAGATTAATGTAGAACTGGAAGAAGACCAGATCGCCTTGATGGCGTGGTGGTATTCTGCGAATCGTGCGGAAACTTCCCGCCGGTTGGCTCCCACATTAGTGAATGTATTGGATGCGAAGGTTTTTTACTACGACCAATGCGGTGAATTTGGCACAGGGACTAAATTTCCAACCGGGTGTACGGGTGGAGACGAATTGCCAGAATTGCGGTTTCCAGCAAGTCCGGATCAATGGATTAGACGGACCTATACCCAAATACTGATTGATTCACGTCCCATATTCAGTGCTTTATCCGGCGTATATGGCCTGGAGCAAATCCCGGCAAATATGATCGAGCGGGTAGAGGTGATGCGCGGAGGGGCTCGGCCTCTGTTCGGCTCGTCCGCTATCGCCGGTACGATCAATATCATCACGAAGGAGCCCTTGAGAAATTCCGGGAATTGTCGCATACATTAACCTCGATCGGTGGGACATCTGCTTTCGATAATAATACGACCCTAAATGCCTTTGGTATCGGAAAATGGGAAAGCGGGCTTATATCTTTTGGCCAGAACCGTCATCGTTCGGGTTTTGATCAGGATGGAGATGGTTTTGCGGAGTTGCCTAAATTGAAGAATCAAACGGTTGGTTTCGTTCGTACCTGAAAACGAGTACTTATAGTAAATTGACATTCGAGTATCATCATATGAATGAATACCGCAGGGGAGGAAATCTGTTGGATCGTCCGCCTCTCATGAAGCGGATATCGCCGAACAGTTGGAGCATTCGATTGATGGAGGAGGTCTGAAATTCGATCTTTTCTCCAAGGATTACAAACATAAATGGAGTGTTTTCACTTCTGCCCAGAATACAGACCGGGATAGTTATTAGGACGAACCAAGATCCGAACGCTTACGGCAAGACTACGGACCTGACGGTTATGGCCGGTACGCAATATGCTTATAGTTTTGATAAATTCTTATTTATGCCATCGGATTTGACTGCCGGTTTGGATATAGTTTCGATCATTTGAAAGACAGAGATGATCGGGTATAATCGCTTTACGAATCAGAAGGTGCATATCGAGAGCGCATTTTTGCAGAATGAGTGGAAAAAATAAGATGGAGCTTCTTGATTGGCGGTCGTTTGATAAAGCATAATATGATGGATCATGTAATATTCCAGCCCTCGTGCGAATATCCGTTTTAACCCGACGGAAGATATCAATATCCGGGCTAGTTCCAGTGGTTCCGTGCCCCGCAAGCGTTCGATGAGGATATCATATCTCGGCGGTCGGCGGAGAGGTCGCTATGATCCAGCGTGCGAAAGATTTATCCGAGGAGAAATCGCAAAGCTTGAGTGCTTCGGTCGATTTTTACCATCGTTTTAAGAATGGTATCCAGTTGAACTTCTTGGTGGAAGGTTTTTACACCAGCTTAAGTGATGTGTTTGTCTTGAAGATATCGAGGAAAAGATGAGCAAGGCAATCTGATTAAGGAACGTCAACGGTTCCGGGGCGAAAGTGATGGGATTAACCTTGGAAGGAAAGTCGGTGTTAACTTCATGGCTATCTTTGCAAGCGGGCGCTACCAGCGAAGCCGTTATAAAGGCCGAGAAATGGACGATGACGAACCAAGTG
>VOFB01002876.1_pt1 | contig 29676 bp, 60 predicted proteins | sample 5384141 | NCBI WGS metagenome assembly VOFB01 (sample SAMN12384721, study PRJNA508395) | human gut metagenome | isolation source: healthy gut A | host: Homo sapiens | reverse complement strand
CAGCCAAAATAACCAGTGCAGTTTTCATGCTGATCCCTCCCAAATTTGTTTAGAAAACGCCGCGCTGCCTGAGGAAAGGGACTTGCTGCCGCGCGGCTCAGGCCAAGTCCAGCCTTTTATGGAATCAGTATATCATGTTTTCCCCCATATTTCCACCCCCATTCTAGCCTCTTTCAGGGTGCACGCCACCCATCTTTGCACTGGCACAGAAGCCTCCTGGCTTCCCGCGGAGACAAAGGCGTACAGCTAGGGCGATGCTGTCTATGCCATGGTTGTCCATAGGGGCGGACCAGCGTGTCCCCCGGCGCCCAAAACGCTCCCTATCAATTTGGCCCCGGGAAAGCCCGGGGCCAAACCTGCTGCAGCCACAGCGCAGCGCTTATTTCAGGAACAGGCTGTTGACTACCGGTCCTGTGCCGATCCGCAGACCGGCGTGGCGCAGGCAGTGCCCAAACCGATGGTGCACAGCACAGACTCATGCCGGGCCCGTCGTAGTACTCGGTGCGCAGATCGCGAATCGCATATACTGTACCCGTGAGCATGTCCTTCACAAAGCTGCGACCGCCAACGAAATCGCCCCAGTATTTGGCAAAAATCGCCTGCTGCACAGGAGATCGATTCCCTTCCAAGTCAATGCTGGTGAGCATACCTGTGGTAAAGCCATCCACAAAGTACAGCTTCCCATCGTGGAACAGGAGGTTCGTGGGACGAGACTCCGAGTCCTTCATGATCTGCTCCTTGATCGCACCAGTGGCAGGATCCACCTGGCAATGATGGCTTTGAAGGAGTCCAAAATCGGGGGAGATGTTGTAGGCCTCCATCGTGGCGTGCACAGCTTGCCCGTTTCCGGATCATCATAGGTCATATCCACCACGCTGTAAGGCGCATCTACATAATAGACCATGTTTGCTCCCAGCTTATCCTGGGCCTCAGGCTCTCGGTGAGGCCGTGGATGCCGCTGCCCACCTGGGTCCGCTGGAAGGTCTCTGTCCACGGTGTAGAAGTACCCTTCTGCGTCGTAGGAGTACAGGGTCTCACCGGCCAGGATCGAAGCCGTGACCTTGGCCTCGCCCTCTGCGTCCTCCCGCAGGGTGGTCACCTCCCCTGTGGTTTTCGTCAAAGCTGATCCACCGGGTATTCAGCTCGTCGTAGCCGTAAAACTTCCGCTCATGGTCCAAAACCGTGACGGTGCAGGAGTCAGAAGCCCCTCAGCCGTGCTTGCGGTGATGGTCACCGTGCCGGTGGACACCGGCGTCACCACGCCGTCGGACACTGTGGCGACTGTCTCATCGCTGGAGGTCAGGTAAGGCTCCCCTCCACCTGGGCCACGCTCACCGGCAGAAGGGTGGCATGCAGCGTCAAAGGCTTGCCCACCGCCGCAGCCATCGCCTCCGGCAGTCGGACGCCGGTAGCCTGCAGTGTGGCAGGTGTTGCCGGCTCTTCCGCTGGGATGCTGAAGAGGGAGGTTACCTCAATGCCCACACCCTTTGTTCGCCGCTGGCGGCGTCAATGGTGCCCAGCGAGACAGCATATCCGGTCCCCCGGTCCAGGCGCATCAGCTTGCTGCCAAAGCCGTTGGTCCGTGCCCAGTAAATGGTGTCGTTGTTGTAATCATAATGCATGCTCTGATAAATGGAGCCGGACATGCTGGTGCTGCTCCGATATGTAGCCTCAGCCGTGTCTTTATTGAGCTGATACATATTACCGGCGGCATCCACCGCGTACAGAATGCCCCCTGTTGTCACAGGCCAGGGCGACCATCTCATAGCCGGTATCGCCCACCACCGTAAACAGGCCGGTCTTCAGATCCATCTGCGCCAAGGCGCCGGTGTTCCGGTCATCTGACAACACAGCAAACATGGTACCGGTGGTATAATCGAAGGCCATGTCCCGCACGAAGCAGTCCACCTGTGCCAGTACCTCATAGGAGAAGTTGCCAGGGTCTACCTTCAGGGTGTAGTAGAGGTAATCCTTATTGCCTGGCCGCTGGCGTAGATACTTCCGTCATAGTAAGCGCCGGCGTAATGCCAATGTCGCTGGCCGCAGACAGGAGCTTTCCCTTCACCGGGACGCAGGATGGGAATTTCGCCCCAGCGTTCAATGGAGAAGCCATTCATGCCATCGCCAAAGTCATACAGCATAAAGCCATACAGACTGCCCAGATCCGGATTAACCACCACCTGAGCCGTCAAAGGCTCCAGGCCCTCCACGGTGACCGTGAGAACCGTCTCGCCGGCACAGACGCCGGTAATCAGGCCGTTTTCATCTACTGTGGCAACCGTCTCATCTGCCATGGTATAGGTGGGGTGGCAGGTGGCATCCAGGGCTCCAGCGTCAGCTGTACCTGCACCGTCTCATGCTCCGCCAGTTCAACCCGCTCCGGGATGGAAACCCGGCTGGGCGCCACCACCGGAGTCTCCGGCTCCGGATTCAAAAGGATCAAAAGGCCGGTATTCTCCGCTGTCCGGCTCTGGCCGCCCACAGCGCCAGTGGTGATGATCCGCAGATCCTCCCAGGTGCTGAGGTCAATCCAGTGAATGAGATTCTTCTCTCATCGGCCCACAGCAGACCGTTGTTTTTCCTGAGAGTACACCAGAGAGCCGTAATCCGTCCGGTCTGCCAGGCCTTCTCCCAGGGATGTCTCGCCCACAAAGTCCAGACTGTCTCCCGACAGTTTCCCCTTCACCAGAGTTGCCTCCCAGGTTTCCTGGCTTTCAGTGATAAAGTAGAAATTCCCTTCGTAGTCAATGGCCATGCCGCCCTTGGGGGCGCCGAACTGACTGCTCAGCTTCTGTACCTTGGCAGTCTCGCCGCTGGCAGGGTTCACCCGAAGGAGGAAGTACTCCGTTTCCCAGGTGGAGGTGTTTTCCTCTTCAGTCAGACCATACAGGAAGCCATCGGCATAGTTTACAGCCATAGCCATGATTTTGCCCTGGGTCTCGCCCACTGCCGTTCCGGTAAAATCTGTGGGGTTCAAGCGGTAAAGGGTGCTGTTGTAAATGGTGTTATAGTCCTCGTCATAGCTCTTTCACAGTCGAAGGCATAGACAAAGCCCTTCATGTAAGCGGCAGCCGTGATGGGGCCGGTCTCCGCCGTACCGGACAGCGCCAGGCCGTTCTGAGGCTGGCCTGCCGCCAGGTGGACCCACTGGCTTCCCTTGTTGTTGTACAGGTATGCCTCTCCTGTGACGGCGTTGACGTGCACCTGGCAGGAAACCGTCAGGTCGCCAGCCTGGGCAGTGACCGTGGCGCTCCCCACGCCAGTCGCCTTCACAATGCCATCGGACACTGTGGCAACCTCCGGATTGTCCGAGGTCCAGGTCACGTTCTCCATGTCTGCATAGTAAAGGCTTCGGCAGACAGGTGAGGCCGGCGGTCTGATTCATGGTCAAATACAGTTCCGTCTTGGACAGGAGCAGTGCCGTAGCCGCTTCATTCTCAGGCAGCAGGGCCCGACCGCAATCATAGGGCTTGAACAGGCCGGTGAGCTCCGCGTTGTCCTCAGGCTTTCACCATAGACAGCAGGCTGCCATCTTCCTTGCTTACTTCGAAGAAATAGCCCTGGCCAACCTGGCCCTGGTAACCGGCCCAATAGAGCTTTGTCGGTCTCATGATCCACCGTCATGCTCTGGGGCATAGGCGGGGTAGTAGCTGCTCTTTTGCGCCATGCCAGTGGCCGTGACGGTCTCCGCATCCACAGTATAGAGGCGGCCCTCACTGATATCCACCGCAAAACAGCTGGCCCTCGTTATCGCAGGCCAAGGTCAGCAGCTGGGTATCTTCATGGTCTACCCCTCAATCACGCCCAGATCCGTCACCTTACCGGTGAGATAGTCCACCGTCATCAGGTGGCCCCCCGTTCTCCTTCAGCTCGTCTGTAAGAACATAGAGGGTATCCGTGCTGTAGTCAAAGGCCATGTCCAGGGCGGAATAGGTCTTGCCAAAGTAGCCGCTGCCGATTTTCAGATCGCCCAGCTTCGTTCTGACCCAGGAGCCGGCCTTCATGGTGAAAAGCTGGCTGTTGACATCAATGCCGATGATGTAGCCGTCCATATTCCGCAGCCGCCACAGCCGGATCGCCGCTGTCATACTGGGAGGGTATGCTGGAGCATTTCACTGGCATCTTCAAAGGAGTACCAACCATTGAGTCCATCCGTTGTATACAGGTACCCGCCAATCACAGGGGAGCTGTACCGCCGGTAGGCATAGAAGGAATCAAAGCTTACGTTGTTTGCGCCTGCAAAGGAGATCTCATAGTAGGACTCGTTGCAGCCATAGTCGCAAACCGCAATGCGGAAGGTGGCGTCGTACTTGCTCACATCAATGGACACCAAGGTCTTCTCACCGGGCTTCACATCCACAGGGATGTACTCGTAAGCCACACCAGCCTCCGTCATGGGCACCACGGCAGCGATGTCGTAGTTGTCGGAGACGTAGAACTCCAACCGGCGTCCATCGGTATAGGGATTGTACAGATAGGCAATCTCATCGGTATAGAGCTTGGGGGCTTCCGTGTCAATGATCACCGGAACCTCAACACGATCATCCAGATCCGCCTCATCGGCAATTCCGTCATCCAGCTCGCCATCATCCAGGAAGGCATCGATGGTAAGCGTCACCCGGTCGTTGTTCGCCACTGCGTAGCTGCCATCCGGATTTTTGAAGTCGTAAGGAGCGCAGGCATTGCTGTAGGCCAAGGGCATGCAGATGCCGTACCCATTCATGTAGAAGCTCTTACGGGCATAGGGGTACCACTCATAGAACAGCTGATTTCCCGCTTCATCGGTCCAGGTAAAGTCCACCAGCTCCGCTGCCCGCATCATACCCAAATAGATTTCATTGATCATATCCAGATACCCATCGCCGTTGGGAGACAGCACATTGTGGGCCGGATCATAGGCCTCCGCCACATAGGGATTCAGTCCCAGATTGGAATAGCTGGAACCATAGTTGGTAAAAAGCACATTGGGATACCGGTTGCACAGCACATCCTGGCCCTCATAGTACCAGCCAATGTCAAAGACCTTGGAATCGCTCCAGTTGCCGTAGAATCCCATGAAGGGGAAGGCTCAGGTCCACCCTGTCCTCGCTCTGGGCATACAGCCGGACAAAACCGTCCACGTAAATGCCATTTTTCATAATACTCGTCCATGTAGGCCTTGTCCGCATCGGTCAAGGTCACCGTAACATGTACCGTAAAAGCCGTGCCGTTGGCAGGCACCTTCACCACATCCAAGGCGGTAAAGCCGGCAGAGACCTTCTCAAAGAGGATCTGCACATCTGCCGTGTCCAGAATGCCATCGCCATTCAGGTCAAAGTCCTGGCGCACCGTCTCGCTCAGCTTCTCCAGGCCGTTGACGCCGTCCAGAAGGACCTGAACGTCGGTCATATCCACTGCGCCGTCGCCGTTCACATCATAGAGCTTCGGCAGCTGTCCGTTTTCCGCGCTAAAGACCACAGAAGCGCCCAAGGCTCTGGAGGTCTCGCCCATAAAGGTATAACCGGGGTAATCCAGATTCACCTGATCCGTCAAAGCGACGCCGTCCAAGGTGTACACCTGCTCCCGGTCCGACAGGTTATTCACCTGGAAGGAGAAGCGGTACACACCGGTCCGGTTGTCGTCGTCACCCATGGAGATCTTGGGCGTCTGCTCCGCGCCGTTACCGGCAGTGAGGTAGGCGGGGCTGATCATGGCATGGTACACGTTGGCAGAGCCTGCGCCCTGCTTCCGGGGAGTACAGAATGCCAGAGGGCTCTTCCACCGGCACAGCAGCGCTCATGATCAGGGCCTCGGCAACGGTATGGAGTTTGGCTATCTGTGAGATCATACGTATCCCGCAGGTACTCCAGCACCAGGGCGCTCATACCGGCAATGTGGGGAGAAGCCATTGAGGTGCCGCTGAGGGTACCATACGTGCCGTCAGTCAACGTAGAATAGATGTTTCCGCCAGGCGCAGTCACATCGGGGGAAAGCTGCAAGTCGGGGTGACGCCCCAGGAGGAGAAATCGCTCATGGTGCCGCCCAGGGATTGGGGGTCTCCGTCATAACGCCGGCGGGCATGACCTCCAGGGTCCCCACGCCGTCTGTGGCATTGGCCGCCAGGATTTCCCCGCTGGCCTTGGTGATAAACGCATTGGGCACCACACCGGCGTCCAGCATGTTAATCAGGCTGCCGTCTACATTGTCATAAACCAAGCATGCAACCGCGCCGGCATTGGCAGCGTTCTGCTGCTTCACCGTAAAGTCCAGGGAACCGCGGAAACCACCGCCACCCGTCCGGCAACATCCAGGCCCTGGTAATCCTCCTCCGTGCCGTAGCCCGAACCATCACGTACTCCAGAGATTTTCCGGACAGGGAGGTAGGGGAATCTGGCCAGCATCGGAGAAGACGACTTTCTCTTCCCCAACCACCAGGTAGTTGAGCATCAGCCGGGTGTTCTCCAGACTGGCCACGCAGGTGGCACCGATGTGTACCGGGAGAGGAGACGATACCATTGTCCGGGTCCTCGGTCAGGTTCAGGTTGGTGCCGAAGCCGTTGTAAGGCGGCGGCAGAGGCGCTGTTGCCGGCGGCAATGGCCACCACCACATCGCTCTCCAGAATCTTTCCGTAAATTTTGTTGACCGTTTCCGACTCGTCCGTGAAACCACCGGAGATCCCAGGGACAGGTTGACCACATCCGCATTCAACCGGATGGCATCCTCCACAGCTGCCAAAACATCATCGTTATAAGCGCCGCCGTTCACGCCAAAGACCTTCAGCACCAGAATCTGGGCGTCGGGGGGCCACGCCAACCACAGGCGTGCCCTCCGTGGCATTGGCGGCTGCAATACCGGCCACGTGGTACCGTGGTCGCCCTGGTTGTCATGGTCATGGGTCACATCCAGGCCAGAATCCACGTAGTTGAAGGCATAGGGAATCTTCTCGCTGCGGTACAGCTTATCCGCCGTCAGTTTCACGGCGCTGCTGGAAGCATAGCGGGTATAGGCGTTCAGGGATTCCAGCACCCCGCTGATTTCCTCCTTGGTCAGAGAATCCTCTGTGAGCTCCGGAGATGCCGCAAAGGAGGATGGTCCAGATCCAGGCCGTATCGATGACGGCAATCCGCATTCCTGGCCGGTATAGCCCAGCGTCTCCCAAGTCATCGCAGAGCCAAAGGTTTCCTTGGTGGCGTACATGCTGGGGTCACTCACGTCGGCTCCGCCGGCGGTCATGTCCACGGGCACATCATACTTCTGCGCCACGAAGGCATCGTACACCCCATCCAGCTTCCGGATGCTTTCCAGAGCACCGTAGGGGGACTTCAAGGCCAGGCCGCTGAAGGCCACATTATAGTGATAGCGCACAGCAAGGGCACGTCCGGCTCGAAACCGTGGCCGCCTTTCCAGCCAGCCCCGTCATCTCACCCTGGGCGCTCACCACCGCCTGGCTGATTTTTCTCAACCATGGCATCCTGGGTCGCCGTCATCGCTTCCACCTGGCGGGCCACCTTGGCCCCATTGGCGGCAATCTGGTCTGTGGTAAAGCCCTGATCCAGCAGCGCCTCTTCCTCCAGGACCACAATCACGCGGACCGTCTCGTCCTCGTCGTAAAGCGCTTCGTGCATCTGCTGGCCAGCCTGGTCCCGCTTCAGGTCCACGCCGGGGATTTTCAATTTCTTTTGCCGTCACCTCAGGCGCAGCTGCCTGCTCCGCCTGTGCTTCCTGAGGAAGCGCTTCCGGCAAAGCCTCCGCCTGCAGCCGGTCTTCTCCCGTGATGGGAGTCGCAGTTGCCTGCTCGCCGTCTGTCGCCAAAACTTGCGCTGGAAGCAGGGTGGCAATCATGCACAAAACCAACAGGAGGGAAAGTACACGGTTCATTCGTTTCATATCCGGCTCCTCCTTCTTTTACAGCTGCCCATAGCGGCAGAAGATTACAGCCGCCTGGGCGCGGGTAGCGCTGCCTCTGGGAAGCAGATAGCTCCCGGGTAGCCTCCAATATTTCCTCTTTCAAGGCCCAGGCCACAGCGGCTTCCGCCCAGCCTGCCACCTTCCCGGCATCCACAAACTGGCTAAGGTCCGCCTGCCCGGTCACATCCTGTCCCGTTGCCTTTTGCATACCGGTACAGCATGGTCACCAGCTCCTGACGGCTGATGGCTTGGTGCGGCGCAAATTGGGTCTGGCTTACACCATTGGTCACGCCTTGCTCCACAGCCCATGCCACAGCCGCTCCATAGTATCGGGCCGTGTCCACATCCGTAAACGCCGTCTCCAGACTCTCCACAGCCGGGCTTCCCGCGAAGCGGTACAGCACTGTCACAAACATAGCCCGGTCCATCTTACCCTCAGGGACAAATTTCGTCCCGGTGACGCCCTGGAACAAGCCTCCGTGGTAGGCCTTCAGAATTTCCTCTTTGGCCCAGTGATTCTCGATGTCCTGGAAGGGGTTGTATTCCCAGAGACACGGCGTCTCCTTCTACCGTTCGTTTCTCCTCCCCGGCATAAACCTCACCGGCCTCTGCCGCGAAGGTCCCATCCTGGGTCACCTGGAAAGTCAACTCCATCATAGGAGTCTTCTCTGCCGTGAGGTTGCTACCGACCCAAGCCAGGCAAACCTCCCCGCCGTCTCCCCGTTTACGCTGGGGCTCCGAAGCTCCCCAGAACCCGGGAACCGGTCAAGGTGGACACCTTGGGATCATAGGTGGCAGTGAGACGGCCATTGGTCACCCCTTCGCCGCCTTCCAGGTAGACTGTCACAACCGCGTTCCCTGCCCGGTACTCTGCGGTCATAGTCAACCGGGCTCCGGCTGTCCCTTTCGCTTCCGGTCCCTGCCGCCCATACGCCAGTGGTCATGGTAAGCACTAGGACCAGGGCCAGAAGCAGTGCTCTGATTCTTGTTTTCACGTTGCTCTTCCTTTCTGTTTTGATTTTGGGTACATATAAGCCAGCGCCGCTTGCTGCTAATGCAGTAAAGCACATGGGTACAGCAAGCTCATCCCCGCCGGGGCAAGATGAGATCCGGCGCTTCCTTCTGCTTCAGTATATCATAGAACGCAGCCCAAAGAAAGTCGACTACTTTGGGAAAATTATCCCACAAAGTAGCCGACTTCCCCTCTTAAGCAAGGTTATCTTAGGAAAACTTGCGCACCAACTCATATGCCTGACGGTACTGCCGGTTTGCGGCGTACCACTCCTCCAGCCAAGGCACATGAAACCGGACAAACCCGATGGAAAACTGCTGCTCCATGCTTCTCACGCAGCTGTGAAGCGCTTTTTTCCATACTCAGGCTCTTGGAGATAGCCCTTTATGGTCCAGCCGGAACCGGATGAGGCCGCACATCTGCTCAAAATCTCCCGCGCCTGAGGCGGATCGCAGGGCAGATCCCCAGAGGCGCCTCCAGGGCCCGGTCCAAAGCCACCCGGCCAGCTTCTCCTGCCCCAGGCGCTCATAGCAGATGGCCAGCTTGTGGAAATACAGAGCCTCATTCAGGGGTGCTCCAGCAAATGGCGCAGGGCCTCTTGGGTGAGCCCCATTTGCAGCTCCGTGGTGGCCTGATTATAGGCAATCTCCACCAGAGTCACCCGTCTGCCCAGACTACGCGCCATCCGTCTGGCCGCCTCATAATGCTCCAGGGTCTGATCCAGCTGGTTCAGAGTGCTGTAGCAGTTCCCCAGGAACAGGTGGCACAGCATCATCACAGGCAGGCTGCCCTCCTGGCCGCCCGCTCCGCCCCCTGGAAAAAGCAGGCCACCGCATAGCTATAATCTCCCCGCCAGTACGCATGCTTTCCCGCCTGCAGGAAGAAATAACTCCGCTCTGCAATCCGCAGCAGATCCTGAAACTGTCCCTTCAGGCACAGATGCAAGTTCTGCTGCCTGGCATCCATTGCAGAGACAAATTCCTCTACCTCCTCCTGTACCTGCCCAGTGGCCGCCCAGGACAGGAGCAGCCAATCCAGAAAAAAGGGCTGTTCCGATATACAGTTTCCCGCAAAAGCAGTTCCTGGGTCATATCCTGCAAATCCTCGCCGGAGAAAAGTCTGTCGTAATATTCCTCGAACCAGGCTGCAGCCTCCCGGCAAAAGGCCGGGTCATCCTGCCACTGAATATCCAGACGGCGGAACAGCAAATCCAAAACCTCCGGGCTGCTCTCCACCTTCCCTTGCTCAATTTTCGACAGATAGGACACAGCGCATATCCCATTACACAGCGCCGCCTGAGACCATTCCCGCTCCTGCCTCCGCTTGCGAATGAGCAGCCCCTGCAACTTTTGCCCCAATGAAACCGCCCTCCCCTTTTCGTTTTTTTCTATAGTAGCACAAAAAACGGAAATTTCTACAGGTTTTTAGAGGTATCAGCTACACGGGTATGGGCGTACGCCTGGAAATCGGGAAGTTTCCGGGTGTACCGGATGTAGGCGCGGCTTCACAGACACGCATGGGTATGAGATAGCACCGGTTCATGCGTTTCAAAAGTACGGGCGGTGTAGGAGCGCACCGTGTGCTCCTACGCCCTTTCTAAATTGGTTTACAAAAATCACAGTCAGCAGCCAAGCCAAGCCTGTAACCAGCGCGCCGCCTGCTGCCCACAGCCCTTCCCAGAGGCAGCGCCCGCCGCCCAGCAGGCACATAGCTGCCTGCCGCCTGCTGAGCCTGGCGCAGAATGGCCCGGTCGGACATGCCGTCCTTCCCCAATGCATCCTCCCGCAGAATAAAATGGCCTGCTCAAACAGCTTTGGGTCCGGGGAGCGGGACCACAATCACCTGTCTGAAATCCCTTTTACCATATCTTACCGCCTCGCTCAATTACCATTCTGCCCGCCTTGGGGCCTTTCCATACCGGGCCTTCAAAAAGACATTGCGGACAGCATTGCCCACGAAGGCGAAAGGCTTCCCTAACGTTGCAATATAGGGAAAAACTGGGGTATAATAGCCATGATACTTCCAAATGGAGCAGAGATTTGCCCGTTTTCCGAAAGGAGCATATGCAAATGGAATGGAATGTACTGGCCGTGGGCGACGTGGTAGCCGGCTGCGGCGTTTCGATGATTGAAAAGCATCTGCCGCAGCTTCGCAGGCAGGTGAAAGCGGATTTCACCGTGGTCAACGGGGAAATGCGGCCATCCTGGGCATCACCCAGATCAGGCGGAGACCATTCTGGACGCCGGGGCCGACATCATCACCATGGGCAACCACACCTTTTGGCCGCCGGGAGATCTGCCCCTACCTGGACGACTGTCCCCTGGATTCTACGGCCGGCCAACCTGGCCCCTCAGCTGCCAGGTCGGGGGTGGGGCGTCTTTGACTCCCCCCCATGGGGGAGGTTGCGGTGATCGATCTCATAGGCCGGTGCAACATGGACTACAATCCGGACAATCCCTTTCCTCCTGGTGGACAAAATTCTAAAGCGTGTGACAGCCAAATTCATCTTGGTGGAGATCCATGCCGAGGCCACCTCGGAAAAGCTGGCCATGGGCCACATGCTGGACGGCCGGGTCAGCGCTGTGGGGGAACCCATACCCACGTCCCCACAGCGGATAACCAAATTCTGCCAAAATCCACCGGTTTTGTCACGGATCTTGGCATGACCGGGCCCAAAAATTCCATTTTAGGCATCCGTCCCGACCTGTCCGTGGCCCGGTTCGGGAACCTGACCGGCGCTATCAGCCCGCGCCGGGGCCGGGGAAGCTGGAGGGCGTGGTCTTCACCCTGGATGAAAGGGGCCGGTGCACAAACACGCAGCGGGTGACGGTTTATGATTAAAATCTTGCACAGCGCCGATCTGCACCTGGGCGCCCGGTTTCCACAGTCTGCCGCCAGAGGAGGCCCGGACCCGGCGGCAGGAGCAGCTGGCGCAGCTGGACCAACTGGTGGAGCTCTGCCGGGAGGAGGGCTGCCAGATGGTTTTGCTGCCCGGGGACCTTCTGGACCGGCCCCAGGGCTGCCGGGAGGAAGCCCTGGCCCTGGCCAAAGCCCTGAGGCCATGGCAGTCCCGGTGTTCATCGCTCCAGGCAATCACGACCATTTTATGCCCCGGCTCCCCTTATCTGGAGAGGGCCTGGCCAGGGGAATGTACACATCTTTACCCGGCAGGCACTGGAGTCCGTAACTCTTCCGGAGCTAAGCTGCCGGGTCTGGGGGAGCAGGCTTCCAGAGCATGGACTGCCCCGGTCTTCTGGAGGGCTTCCAACCGGACAGGAGCCGCTTGCAGCTGATGGTCCCACGGCGACCCCAATTCAATCCTGGCCCCCTGCTGCCCTGTGACCCAGCCCAGGCGGCAGCATCGGGTCTTGCATTCATTTCCCTGGGCCACATCCACACCCCAGGGGCAAATGGAGGCCGGTAGAATCCCTGTGCCTGGCCGGGCTGCCCCATGGCCGGGGCTTTGACGAAACCGGGGTCAAAGGCGTGTACATCTGTCAGATTTCCTCAGGGCGCCCAAGCTACCTTCCGGCCTCTGGGTGGGGGGTGCAGGAGGACCTCACCCTTCGGCAGGTCCGACCCTCTGGCCTCCATTCTTGCCCAGCTGCCTCGGATACCGGTTGGGACGTATACCGCCTCACCCTCACGGGAGCCGGTGGACTGGACCGACTGCAAAACGCGCTGTCCGGCCGCTTTTCCACCTGCAGCCCGGGACCGGACGGTCCCTCCCCGGGACCTGTGGGAGGGGCGGGCGAGGATAGCCTGGAGGGTCGGTATTTTCAAATTCTGCAGCAGGCCCGCTCAAAAACGCCACCGGGCCGGAGGCCGAGGCCCTGTGCCTGGCGGCTCGCATCAGCCGCCGGATTCTGGAGGGGGGCAGGAGGTGACGCTGCCATGAGAATCTGCTCCATGACCGCCACCTTTGGCAAGCTGGAGGGAAACCCTGGAGTTCACCCCTGGCCTCAACCTGATTTCAGCCCCCAACGAGTGGGGAAAAAGCACCTGGTGCGCCTTTCCTGGCCATGCTCTATGGCATCGACACCCGCCAGCGGGGCAAAGCAGGGCCAGCTTCCGGACAAGGGAGCGCTTCAAGCCCTGGTCCGGGAAACCCATGTCCCGGGTCCATGGAAATTCTGTGGCAGGACCGCCGGATCACCATTGAGCGGCAGACCAAAGGGCGGATTCCTATGGGCCAATTTCGGGCCTTTGAGACGGAAACCGGCCTTCCTGTCCCAGAGCTGACGTCGGACACCTGCGGTCAGGTTCTCCTGGGGGTGGAGCGCAGCGTGTACCAGCGCACCGGTTTTCTCCAGGGGCGGGGATCTGGCAGTGAGCCAGGATGAGGCCCTGAGCCAGCGGCTGAATCAGCTGGTGACCACGGGAGACGACAGCCCTGCCGCCCCCGCTCTGGCTGCAGGCCTGCGAGAGCTGAAAAACAAATGTCAGTACAACAAATCCGGCCTCCTGCCCCAGGCCCGGCTGGCCTTAGCCGGCTGCCGGGAAGCTCCAGGCCCTGGACACTCTGGAAGCCCAGGCCGCCGGACTGAGCGCACGCGTCCGGGAGCTGGAAGGCAAAGGGCCGCCCTGAAGGCCCACCAGGAGGCCCTGGAGCGCCAGGAAAACCGGCAAAAGCTGGAGCGGGTAGAAGAAGCAAGGCAGAAAGAAAAAACCGCCCTGATGGAGCTGGAACGGGCCAGAGTCCAAAGTGCCAGGGCAAGCCAGAGCGGGCCCTGGCGGAGAGCGGCGGCTGGCCCAATGGCGGGGCTCCGGGAGGCTTTGAGGCTCTGGAGCTGGAGGGCTCCATGGAATCGCCGGTCCCACAGAAGCCCACCTGCTCCCCCTGCCCCTGGAGGGCCTGACGGACCGGCGGCCCGGGAGGAGTCCGCCGCCAGCTGGCGGCGTTGCCCCAGGCTGGAGAACCGGCTGCCAGAACTCAGGGCCTTCTTCTGGCCAGCCTGGGCCTTGCTCTGGCAGGGCTGATTCTGCTGTGGCTCCTGCCCGGGCGCTGGAAGCTTGGGGCGGCTCTTTGGTTGCCGGAGGAGTCCTTGCTCTCTGGTCCCGCATCAGAAGCCGCCGGCAGGAAGCTGCCGCCAGGGGAAGCCAGGCAGGCCCTGCAGACCTTCCTTGCCACGTATGGAGCTCCCTCTCTCCAGGCTTTGGAACAGCAGCTCCAGGCCTACGAGGCGGACTGGAACCGCTACCCAGGAGGCCCTGGCCCTCCACACCCGCAAGCTGGCCGGGCTGGAGGTCCGGCGGAAGGAGCTCTGGAGGAGCTGGCCGCTCTCACGGGAAGCCAGGGCCCGAGGCCTTCTGCCAGGAGCAGCGACAGGCCCTGGAGGCTTGGGACCTCTGGGCCTCCGCCTGCCGGGCGGCGGCTCAGGCCAAAGGGCACCGGGAGGCTATGGAGGCCGTCACCGCAGGGCTGGAGGCCGCGCCCCCTCCAGGACGGCATGACCCTCTCCCCGCAGGAAACCCGGCAGGCCCTGGAGGAGGTAAACCCTCCCTGGAGGGCGCCCGCTCCCAGCTGGACGCTTGCCGGGGCCGCCGGACTGCCCTGGAAGACCGGGACCGGCTGGAAGCGGGAGGCGGAAGCCCTGGCCAGCCGGGTGGCCCGTCTGGAGACTTTACCAGACCGCCATGGGCTATGGCCTGGCCGCTCTGGACAAAAGCTCAGCGGGAGCTTCAGAGCCGCTTTGCTCCCCGGATTGCTGCAGAAGCCCAGGACATTCTGAAGAAGCTCACAGGCGGCCGCTACGACCGCCTCCTCCTGGACCGGGATCTAAGCCTTTCCGCCGGAGCCGCCGGGGAAGACACCCTGCACCCCTGGTCTGGCGCAGCGATGGAACCGGAGACCAGCTGTACCTGGCCCTGCGCCTGGCAGTGAGCCGGGCCCTCATACCGGAAGCGCCACTGGTCTTGGACGACGCCCTCAACCGGTTTGACGACGCCCGCCTGGCCGCCGCCCTGGCTCTCCTGGAGACGGAACCCCGGCAAATCCTCCTTCACCTGCCAGGACCGGGAAGCCCGGCTCCTGAACGCAAGCTGCCATGTCATAAGAGAATAGGCGCTGGTAGTCCCTGGCTTCTATCCAGAGCCAAGCCCGGTCAGGAGGCACGGCTGCAGCTGTGCCTCCTTCACTGGCGCGGAAGCGCCTCCGCCTTCCACCGGGAGGCACATGCACACCCTAAGCCAGCCCCTACAAGTTGGCCCGGGTCACATCATGGCGCTGGGGGGCCGTAGTTCCCGTCTGCCCCCAGGGCAGTAGGGGCGCCGCCTCCTGGACCACCCTAGGCCGCACCTTACAAGGTGGCTGTGCGCTTATCCTGAAGTTCGTGGCAGCCCTATCCTTCGCCAGGCTGGTCCGTTAACAAATCCCTCGGAACTCTTAACAATTTGTTCACGCAAGCCGAAAAAAAAGATATAATGGATGTATCAGAAGGAAGAAAAGAGAGGGAGGAATTTCCATGGCATTTCGGTTTTGATCGTAGAAGACGACAACAACATTGCAGAGCCCTGCAGATGTATCTGGAAAAAAGAGGAGGGCTACGCTGTGACCATTGCCCGGATGGGGGCCAGGGAGTGTCTAAATTCAGACATCAAGCCAATTCCGGGCCATCAAGCCGGATTTGGTGCTGCTGGACCTGATGCCCCGGTCATGGATGGCTGGGCCGTGTGTAAAACCATCCGTGCGGAAAGTCAGGTGCCCCATCATCATGCTCATCGCCAAAGGGGCGAAACCAGCGATAAAGGTAAGCGGCCTGAAGGGCGGCGCAGATGACTATATCACCAAGCCTTTTGAAATGAAGGTCCTGCCGGATTGAGGCCGTGCTCCGCCGCTCCGCAACAGCGTGGAGAAAAAAAATAAAGTGATCTTCGACCGGCTGATCATTGACATGGGACTTTGAGCTCACAGTGGACGGAAAAAATCGACACGCCCCCAAAGAAATGGAGCCCCTGTTCCATCTGGCTTCCTCTCCCAACCAGGTGTACACACCCGCAATCAGCCGCTGGATGAGGTGTGGGGCTTCGACTACTTTGGGGATTCCCTGAACCGTAGACATCCACATCAACGGGCTGCGGGAGAAGCTGGAGGGCGTCTCCAAACCAGTGGGGAGCACTGGAAAACCGTGTGGGGCGTGGGCTATAAGTTTGAGGTGACCAATTCGTTGAGGACCACATTCAGCCGTCTCTCTTCCGTGACGGCCCCTGATTATCCTGGTGGCTGTAGTAGGCCTGGGCATGTCCTTCCGCGTCATGGTAAAACTACCTGGCAGATGAGCAGAAGGAAACTCTGCAAAGCCAGGGCAGCTGCCGCGATCAGGCTGGCCGCCGATTATGTAGGGTACGCTTCCACCCTTTGGGTTGGACGTCTCCACAAAGTTTCACAAGACTCTGTCTTTCGCATCTCAATTCTCCCAGACCCGATACCCTGGTGTGCAACACCCAGGCAGGTCATCACGTTCCTGTCAGGAGTTCTGAGATTTTTAAGCACATCGGCATGACCTGGATCTGAATTATGTGCAGGAGGTGCTCCTCCATGGGAGGACTCCTGCCAGGGATTTTAAACCAGGTCTACGAAGAAAACCGCTACCTGGTGGCGCAGGTCCAAAATGCCATGTCTGACGGAAACCGTGGGCCGGGCCTGGTGCTGGTATCAGGAGCCGGTGCAGGGCATTGGCGAGATTCTGTCTCGAATTACCCAGATGTTTATATTTGTGGCCCTCATTGTGCTGATGACGGTGATATGCTTTCCATCTTCAGCCAGAACCTGTGCCGCCCTCTGAAGGCCATGGCCAACGCCGCCAGGAATTTGGCCACGGAAACCCTGAAGGCCCGGGGGAGAATTAGCCAGACTATACCCAGGAAAATTGACGAGCTGGCCGTCGCTTTCAACAACATGGCCTCCTCCCTGGAGCAGAGCGAGTACCAGCGCCAGGAATTTGTCGCCAATGTGAGCCACGAGCTGAAAACCCCCATGACCACCATCGGCGGCTATGTGGATGGCATCCTGACGGCACCATCCCGCCGGAACGGAGCGGAAATACCTGAGTCTGGTCTCCAGCGAAATCAAGCGTCTGAGCCGCCTGGTGCGAAGCATGCTGGACGTCCTGCCTCCAGGATCAGGGCATCCCGCCGGAAAAATGGTGCGCTTTGTAGCCGAGTGTCTGGGGCAGGTACTCATCACCTTCGAGCAGAAAATCAACGACAAGCACCTGGATGTGGCAGTGAACTTCCCGAATATTCCGTCTATGCCCAGGGTGAGCTGGACGCCATCACCCAGGTGGCCTACAACCTCATTGATAACGCCGTCAAATTTTGCCCTCCCGGCGGCCAGCTGGGTCTGAGCCTCCGGGAATCCGGCTCCAAGGTTTATGTCTCCGTCTCCAACACCGGCGACACCATCCCCCAGAGGAGCTCCCTCTGGTCTTTTTGACCGGTTCCACAAGATAGACAAAAGCCGAAGCCTGAACCGGGACGGCTGGGGTTGGGCCTTTATATTGTAAAAACCATTATTTGCAGCCACGGCGAGGACATTTCCGTCACCAGCCGGGACGGAAAGACCGAATTCACCTTCACCCTGGCTGGGGTAAACAGTCTGTAATTGCGAGGCAATGCTTATGTTCCACGATGACAAAGGCCCCTTGGAGCCGGAATATACCCCTTCCCTCAGACCCAGGAAGAGCGGTTCAGCGGTTTTCTATGAGACCGGAAATATCCGTCCCCCAAAGAACCACGGCGGTTGGGTGGCTGCCGTGCTTCTGACCTGTATTTTTCTGGGCGGCCTGGCGGCGCCATTCTCATCAACCTGAGTGAACACATGCAGCAGGAAACGTCGCCGGAGGTCCAGTCGCCCACCAATCCGGTTACCCTGACAGAAACTCAGTCCTCCGAGCCCATGGAAACGGAGCAGCCCATTCTGGAGGCTACTGGGCCCCACGGCGACGATACGGAGCTTATCATATCCAGCACATCGGAAGCCGTTCCCTAATATCCCCCAATCCGGCGGGCTTTCTTTGCAGGAGATCTACCGGAAGGTGAGCCCTTCTGTGGTGTCCATCACCGCCCAGCAAGCAAGCGGCACCTCCTACGGCCCGGGATCATCATGTCTCAGTCCGGCTATATCATTACCAACTGCCATGTGGTCAATGAAGCCTATCACCTCCTGGTCACCTTGTCTGACGGGCAGGAGCATGATGCCCAGCTAGTGGGGAAGGACAGCATCAGTGACTTGGCCGTCCTGCACATCGACGCCACGGGACTGACTGCGGCAGAATTCTGAGATTCCCACCCAAGCGCAGGTGGGACGCCGTAGTCGCCATTGGAGATCCTCTGGGCACAGAGCTCCGGGGCACCATGACGAGCGGCATCATCTCCGCCATCAACCGGAACCTCACCATTCAGGGACACGCGTTCACCCTGATTCAGACCACTGCAGCTCTGAACAAAGGCAACTCGGGGGCCTCTCATCAACTGCTATGGTCAGGTCATCGGCATCAACACCGCCAAAATCGGGGACTATTACAGCAGCGCCGGGTGGAAGGGCTGGGCTTTGCCATTCCGTCCACATTGCCAAGGATGTGGTGGACCAGCTCATTGAGACCGGCTATATCCCAGGCCGCCCATCTCTTGGCGTGGAGACCGTGGTGCTGGACTTACAGGACCGGCTGTACTTCAATTTGCCTGACGGCCTGTATATCACCAGCGTGGATGAAAGCTCCAACTCCTGGGCTGTTGGCATCCGGCCCAGAGACCTGCAGAGTCATCAGCGTCAACGGGCAGAGCGTCACCTCTCCAGGAGGGAGCTGGCCGCTGCCCTCAGCAGTTTCTCCGTTGGGGACTCAGTCAACGTAATCATCTACCGGTCCGGCCGGCAGTTGACGGCAGACATTGTCCTGCAGGAGGCGACACAGTAGAACCGGACTGATTTTAAAATAAACTGAGAGCATATTCCAAAGCTTGCTGCAAAAGCGGTGCAGTCCGCCTTTTGCAGCAAGCTTTTTGCCCTCCGCCTCCCTCCCTCCGCCCGCCAGGTGGGATACAGCCGGTTTTCTCGGGAAAATGGAAATTTTCATTGCAGAAATGGCAAAGCTGTATTATAATGGGCAGAAATCAACCTGACATTTTCACATGCTGCATCACATAATTTCGGGTGGCGGCCCCAAAAACGGAGCTGCTGCTTTTTGAGAATACAATTGGGAGGTTATTTTATGCAACAACCTGTTTTGGTGGTCATGGCTGCCGGTATGGGAAGCCGGTACGGCGGCCTGAAGCAGCTGGACCCCGTCGGCCCCGGTGGTCAACTGATCATCGATTATTCCCTGTTTGACGCCCACCGGGCTGGCTTTGAAACGGTGATTTTCGTCATCAAGCCGGAGATTGAGGCGGCCTTCCGGGCCGGAATCGGGGACCGCATTGCAAAAAGATGGAGGTTCACTATGTGTTCCAGCAGCCGGACGACCTGCCCCAGGGCTATGCTGTCCCCGAGGGCCGGGTGAAGCCCTGGGGCACAGCTCAGGCGGTCCTGGCAGCCCGGGAGCTCATGCAGACGCCCCTTCGCCGTCATCAATTCCGATGATTATTACGGCCCCCACGGCTTCCAAGATATCTACCACTATCTGGTGAGCCACCCGGACCTGGAAAGCTGTTATGAATACGCCATGGTGGGCTACCTGCTTCAAAACACCGTAACGGAAAACGGCCACGTGGCCCGGGCATCTGCCAAGAAACGCCGGATGGGTTCCTCCACAGCGTGGTGGAGCGGACCCACATCGAAAAAGGGCGAGACCTGTCCCCGCTACACCGAGGACGGGGGGAACACCTGGCAGGAGCTGCCGGGAGACACGGTGGTATCCATGAACCTCTGGGGCTTCACCCGCAGCTACCTGGACGAGGCTTGGGCCCGGTTCCCCGCCTTCCTGGAGCAGGCCCTGAAGGCAGACCCCATGAAAGCGGAGTACTACCTGCCCACCGTGGTCAGCCAGCTTCTGGCAGATGGAAAGGCACGGGTAAAAGGTCCTGCGGAGCCATGACAAGTGGTACGGCGTCACCTATCAGGAGGACAAGCCCACCGTGGTAGCCGCCATCGCCGCCATGACCGCCCAGGATCTGTATCCGGAAAACCTGTGGTCCACCTGCTGACCCTTTCTTCCTCCCTCAGGGGAGAGGAATCTGATTTCAGATCTCAAGCAGCACATACCAAGCTCAAAGCCTTCCCTCCCGGATTCACAGGGTGTTTCCATCCGGGTGGGAAGGCTTTGCCTTTTGCTTGCGTATGAAGCCTGTGCCGGCAAGGCAGCCAAACAAGGGCTCCCGCGTCCATAGTGACATCCTGGCGTTGTCGGCATAGGCCTCAGGCCTTGCCGGGAGTTGGTCAGAGCTGCACGTCCAGCGACAGCCGGTGGAGCAGGGCGGCCAGCTGGCACCGGAGGGCGATGCCTTTAGGTGCCAGGCTGGTTTCCGTAACGCCCTCTACCAGGCCTGCCGCCACAGCCCAGCTCATGGCGTCCTGGGCGTAGGGTTGGATCAAGGTCCGGTCTTCAAAGGCCTCCAGGTTGGCTCTTGCGCTCACATCTTCTCCCCGGAAGGCGGCATAGCGGTATAGTATGGTAGCCAGCTCCCTGGCGGGTAATGGCTTGATTCGGCCGGAAGGTACCGTCTCCGTAGCCCTTCACCAGCCCCTTGGCTTGGGCCCAGGCTACAGCCGCCCCAGTAATACCGGGCAGGATTTACGTCCACAAAATCTGCTTCCGGTGCTTCCGGGCATTCCTCCAGACGGTGCAGAACCGTTGCCACCATGCCTCTGGTTACCGCCGTCTGGGGCTGGAAATGGGTCTCGTCCATTCCCTTGAGGATTCCCCGGCAGAAGGTATATGCCACATCCTCATAGAACCAGTCTGTGTCGTTCACATCCACAAAGGGATGCTCCTGGGGCACAGAGCCTTCCACGGTCCGCACCCCTGCTGTAGGCCACAATGGCGCCGCTTTGATCCCTTAGCCACTGCGTACACATCGCCTACGGTCTGCCCCAATGGCAGCTCCACCGTGCCCTGCGCCTCGGCCTGGGCAATCCGGGTGTCGGTCAGGATGCTAGCCTGGAAGCCGGTGACCTCCAGGGTCTTAGGCGTTTGCCGGTCAAAGGTCACCGGCAGCTCTGCAATGTCCACGTCCGGAAGCCACTGTGCCAATGCCATAGCGATCCAGCTTGGGGGTGTCGTAGTAGTTGAAGTCATCCAAAATGGGAGAGTAGGAGTTGAGATATACTTTGTTATTGGCCAGGTCGAAGTATATCATTTTGATATACCCCCTGGCCGCCGCCGGGCGCACTCTGATAGTCGGTGCAGATCCGGTAAACCACCCGCTCTTCCACACCGTCGCCGTCGTCATCAAAGCCCACAAAGTTCAAAGACGCGCCGTGGTAATGGCCGTTTAGCATCGCAATGACATTGGGATGATCCCGACAGACCTGCTCCACCAAAAGGTCGCTGAAGTAATCGGGCACCGCGTTGGCATTGATGCCCGGGTGGGTGCAGAGAATGGCCTTCCGGTCCGGATACTGCTCCAGGACGCTGTTGATCCACTCCACCTCCGGGGTGTAGATATCCCATGACATGTAGATGAGGAGGAGCTTCTCCGTCTACCTGGACCAGATCGTAATGGCCCTTGTTGTCCTCATAGGTCCCGCCATACCAGGGATTTCCCTCATAGCGGAAGGCGCCAAAGTACTTATTGTACAGCTCGTAATTTTCGTTTCCGTGGGCCACGTCGTGGTTACCGCCCAGGACGCCATAGGGAAGGCCTGCGTCTTCCAGCTTTTCCAGTTCCCGGGAGGCGTTTTCAAACTGATACGCCTCGTTGAATTCGTCTACAATGTCGCCGGTGTGGATCACGTATTCGATGCCTAGCCGGTCCTTTTGATTCACAATCCAATCGGTGACCGCATCAAAGTTCTCCATAAACTGTTCGGAATAATACTGAGTGTCCGTAATCCAGGCAAAGGCAAAGTCATACTGCTCGGAATTCCGGCGCCATCCCAGACATAGTCATTTGCCACTGTGTCCGCCGTAGCAGGCCGGGTTGTCACCGGCTGGTATTCTGCGCCTCGAGCCTGACCAGAACGGTGAGCTTGCCATCGGACGCCAGACCCTCCAGATTGACAATGGCCGTAACGACCCCCCTTCTCCTCCCAGCTCTCCAGCAGCTGCCAGGTATTGGCCTGGGTCAGAGCGTACAGGCGGACCGGCTGGTTGTAGTCGGCCTGGGCGGTCACATCCAACCGGATATTGCCTGCCGTCTGACCCTTGGTGTCCACGGTAAACACTTCATAGGGCAGCTGACCGTTTTGAGAAACCACAGTCTGCAACGTCTCTGCCGTTTCCTGGGAGAAAGTGGAGTCCCCGATGCCGGTGGATACCGCGTACTCCGGCAGAGAAACCGCCTGAAGAACCTCCACCGTCGCCGCCGCCTCCGGTGCTTCCACCGTGGCGGTTGCGGGACAGGCGGATACCGCAAGGCCCATATTCACCCCGACCGGCGTTGGCTCCGGATCCGGAATCGGCTTCCTATTGTCCACCGTGAACTGGAAACTCTTGGCTGCCCCGGTGGAGGTGGTGACTGTCAAGGTATGCGCACCATCCGCCAGAGATGTGGTATCCAAAACTCCCGCCACGCCGTCTACCTTGCCGGCGGGGACCTCAAAGGTCATGATTACTTTTTTTGTTGCAATCGGCGCTGTCTCCTACCTTCAGCTCCTCGGTGAGACTCAGGGCCGTACCATACTCGTTGACCATAGCAATGGGGCGCAGCTCCGTTCCATCGGTGAGGCTCAGGGCCATGTGGCTGACATAGAAGTCATCGTTGTTGGCGTCGGTATCGTTTTCCCCAGGTGGAACCATAGGTGCCGGGCCAAATTTCCAGCTGGATTTGGGCAGAGCCATCCTCCCGGTAAGTGAAATATCTCTGATCCACAAAAATCGCCATGGAGGAGTCTGAGGGGATCTCACTGCATTTGGAAAAGTTTTTGATGATCTGGTCGCCACATACCAGGGCGTTTTTGAAATAGCTATCTACCCCCGGTGGGTGAAGGTGAAGAAGGCGCCCAGCTCCAGAGACGGGTGGAGATTCAGCTCCTGGCCATCCACCTGGGCAGTGTATGCTTCCGCAGTGCCAGAAAAAGTCCTTGGCCGTAACCGCTACCTGACCCGAAACCGCTTCATCTGTGGGGAAATTGACTCGCAGGCCCGTCTGGCCATCGTCCAAATGGTCCACCTGAATCCGGCGCACTGGGGTCGTGGTGGTGCGATACGCGTTGGCCGCCTTCACATAGTAGTCCACATAGTCCGCATGGAGCAGCACATCCGATGGGATAAAGGCATACCACTTATTATAAATGGCGAAGCTGGTGGTTTCCACGGAGGTATCCTTCTCCATCCGGGACGTCCGGTAAAACAGGGTGATGGACTGTACCGGCATGGCAGCGGTGCCCGAAAACTGGTAGGGAATCCGCAGGAACTGCCCCTGCTCCACAGAGGTCCGACCGTCCAGTCGTGTCAGCTCAGGGCTGGAGCCGTCATCTGCCGGGAAGGTCACCTGGGCAGCAGACACCTGGCCCATGTTGGTGGTTACCTGGCTGCGGAAACCAGCATCTCCGGCCCCTCAGGGTTCACCCGGAGCTCCACGCTGCGATTGTCCTTGAGATCTGTGACGCCGTCCCAGAAATACCAGCTCTCCAGGGTTTTTCCCCATCTGCCTCCTTCCGGTACAGCTCCAACCCACGCAAGGTATTCCCCAGACCGTTCTGGGCGGTAAAGACGTAAACCGGCACATCGCCGTCTATGGAATAGGCCTCCCGAAATTCCTCCTCGGTGGGGTAACGGTCATAGCTTTCCCGCCAGGGCCTCTGCCCGGTAGCACCATAGCACAGCGGCAGTGCCTGCTGGAAGGATGCAGCCTTCCGAATTCAGTTCACCGCTGCCGGTCAGCCGGTACAGGGGCAGAGACTTGCTGCTATTCTCCTTCAATCGGTACACCAGTTCATATTCCGCATTCAGGTCCACCGGCCGGCCTGTGGTGTTGTACACCTCCAGGCACTCCATAACATCGTTGCTGCCGCTGCCGAACTGTCCGTCTCGATTGCTGTCGTTGGGCCGGATTTCCGTAATATACACGCCTTCAGGCGTTAAGTTCGCCGGTGCGGAAACCGGGCGCTGGCCATTGAGCTGGCCTGCATACACCAGACCCGCCGTGGTGGGCTTTTTGGCCTCATACACCAGCATATTGCTGCCAAAATCGGGAATCCGGAGACTGACCGCCAGACCGTCGGCTGTCACAGCATCGGTGGTGGAATTGTAATGATAGTATGAGGTCACCTCTCCGGCGCTGTTTTTCAGGGCAAAGCCCCGGTCATTTTCCGCAAAGCCGTTTTGCCCGGAAACCCGGTAAACCCGGACCCCTGAGGGAACCCTCATGGCTTGACGGAATTGGGCCTCCGAGGCGTAGCTGGCCCCTCCTCTCCTCCCAGGTCGGTCCGCTGGCTCCACAGCACCACCGTCTCCCCTGGGTGCAACCGCTGCGCTGCCGTCTGGGGCGGAGATCGTGAGCTCTTTCATCACGTAGGCGTCTCCCGACGGGTACTCGTACCACAGGGTGTAGTCACTGCCCAACTCCACAGACCGGTCCGAGGTGTTAATCACCTCCACGAACTCCATATGGTCGCTGGAATTGGCAAAGAGATCTTCCCGTTTCACATCGTTTTGATAAATTTCTGTGATCCACAGGCCTGGCTCCGTCGGCTTTTCCTCTGCTCCACGGACTCTGGGCGCCGTCAGGGCAAAGGCCGAAACCGCCATGATCATAGACAGGCCGGTGGAGATCCATTTTTCCACTTCATGTTGTTCATCCTTTCCGTACATCCTCATGGTCTGCACAGGTATACCATACTTCGTTTTCCCCGTCTCTTCCATCTGCCCAGGGTAAAATTGTGTTAAGATCTGGAGATGTTTTGATTTTTTCATTTTACCCTTGCAATTTGGAACTCCCTATGCTAGAATAGCCAAGAATATGGAAAAGCTGTGAACGGGCCGCCTGGTGCTGGTTTGCGCGATGCAGAGAGCGGGATGGTGTGAGCCGCTCCGCGTGCAGCACAGGGCTTTCTCCGGGAGCCGCCGCCTGAACATGGAGTAGGGCGCGCCGGTCGGCCGCCGTTACCGGTCAGGGGCGTAGCTGCGCCCTCATGAAGTGCGCCGTTTGGCGAATTGCGGGTGGTACCGCGGAGGAATTTCCTTCGTCCCCATGGGGACGGAGGCTTTATTCTTCCCCAGCGTGCCATGCCGATCAATACCAGAAGACGCCTTGTCTTCAGTAAAGGAGATGGATCACAATGAAACAACAATTGGAAGACATCCAGGGCCGCGCCCTGGCTGCTTTGGACGCCGCAACCTCCCCGGCCGCCCTGGAGGAGCTTCGGGTGAAGCTCCTTGGCAAAGGGGGAGCTTACCGCCGTCCTGAAGCAGATGGGCAAGCTCTCCCCGGAGGAGCGGCCTGTGATGGGCCAGCTGGCCAACACCGTCCGGGCAGAGATTGAGGCCCGGCTGGAAAGGCGGAAATCCGCCATCCACGCCGCCGCCCTGGAGGCCAGGCTGGCCGCCGAAGCTGTGGACGTGACCATTCCCGGGACCCCTGTGTCCCTGGGGCACCAGCACCCCATGAATCAGGTTCTCCAGGAAATCAAAGACATCTTTGTGGGCATGGGCTACACCGTGGTGGACGGTCCCGAGGTGGAGCTGGCGGAGTATAACTTCACCAAGCTGAACATTCAGGAGGGTCACCCTTCCCGTGACCGGGCGACACCTTCTACTTTACGGACGACGACTCCTCCTGCTGCGGACCCAGACCAGCCCCATGCAGGTGCGGGCCATGGAGCGCATGCAGCCCCCCATCCGCATTGTGGCCCCTGGCCGGGTATACCGGAAGGATGAGGTAGATGCCACCCATTCCCCTATGTTCCACCAGGTGGAGGGCATGGTGATCGACGAGGGCGTCACCATGGCCGATCTGAAGGGCACCCTGGAAACACTGATGAAGCGGCTGTATGGCGAGGATGCGGTGATGCGCTTCCGTCCCACCACTTCCCCTTTACCGAGCCCAGCTGCGAGATGGACATGCAGTGCCACAAATGCCACGGCACTGGTGAGATGGACGGCCAGGTCTGCTCCACCTGCCATGGCGAGGGCTGGATTGAGCTGCTGGGCGCGGTATGGTGCACCCGGGTGCTCGAGGGCTGCGGCATTGACCCGAAGAAGTACTCCGGCTTTGCCTTCGGCATCGGTCTGGAGCGCATGGCCATGGGCCGTCTGCGCATCAACGACCTGCGCCTGATCTTTGACAACGACGTGCGGTTCCTTTCGCAGTTCTGAGGAGGTAGCCAGCATATGAAACTGAACAGAAAATGGCTCAACGAAGAATTCGTGGACCTGTCCCAGGTTTCAGATCAAGAATTTGTGGAAACCATGACCCTGGCAGGGCAAAAGGTGAGACCTATGAGCGCCTGGATGGGGAGCTCCGCAACGTGGTGGTAGGTAAGCGTTCTCTCCATGGTCCGCCACCCCAACTCGGACCACATGTGGATCTGCCAGGTGGACGTGGGCCGGGAGGAGCCGGTGCAGATTGTCACCGGGGCCCAGAATGTCCGCGATGGGGACCTGGTTCCTGCCGCTCTGCACAACTCCTGGCTCCCTGGCGGCGTCCACATCACCAAGGGCAAGCTCCGGGGTGAAACGTCCAACGGCATGCTCTGCTCCCTGAAGGAGCTCGGCCTGACGCTCAACGACTTCCCGCCGCCATTGAGGACGGCATCTGGATCCTGCAGGAGGACTGCAAGCCCGGCGACGACATCAACACCGTCATCGGCAACGACGACACCGTTGTGGACTTTGAGATCACGAACAACCGCCCGGACTGCTACTCCATCATCGGCCTGGCTCGGGAGGCCGCCGCCGCCTTTCACCGTCCCATGCGCCACCATGAACCCATGGTTCACGGCAGCGCAGCAGGGTCCATGTATGATAAGCTGGACGTGGAGGTTCCGGCGGAGCATCTGTGCAACCGGTACACCGCCCGGATGGTGACGGGCGTCAAAATCGGTCCCTCCCCAAGTGGCTGCGCCAGCGTCTGCGCGCCAACGGCGTCCGTCCCATCAATAACATCGTCGATATCACCAACTACGTGATGCTCGAATACGGCCAGCCCATGCATGCCTTTGACTACCGCTATGTCTCCTCCGGAAAAATTGTGGTCCGGGAGAGCACTCAGGGAGAGACCATCACCACCCTGGACGGCAACCTCCGCCCCTGAAGCCAGGTATGCTGGTGATTGCCGACGGGGGATAAGCCCATCGGCCTGGCCGGTATTATGGGCGGCGAGAACTCCGAAATTGTGGCAGACACCACCACCGTGGTCTTCGAGTCTGCCAACTTTGACGGCACCTCCATCCGCCAGACCGCTTTGGCCCTGGGGCTGCGGACGGAGGCCTCCGGCAAATTTGAGAAAAACCTGGACCCCATGCTCACCATCCCCGCCGTCCAGCGGGCCTGTGAGCTGGTGGAGCAGCTGGCCTGCGGCGATGTGCTGGATGGGACCATCGATATCATAAACCACGTCCCCAGCCCAAGCAGCTGGAGCTGGAGCCGGACCGGATTAACCAGCTTCTGGGCACCCAGATTCCGGAGGCGGACATGGTGGAATACCTGCGCCGTCTGGAAATCCCCGTGGAGGGCCGCACCATTTCCGTCCCCTCCTGGCGGCCTGACCTGAACCTCACGGCAGACATTGCCGAAGAAGTGGGCCGGCTGTATGGCTACAACGAAATTCCTACCACCGCCCCTCCGGGGCGCCTCCACCCAGGGCGGATATTCCACCGACATGCTCCTGGAAAACCAGGCGGGGATCCTCTGCCGGGCCCTGGGGTACAGTGAAGTGATCACCTACTCCTTCGTCTCCCCGGCTGTCTTTGACCAAATCCGTTTGCCGGAGGACTCCCCTCTGCGCCACACCCTGAAAATTCAGAATCCCCTGGGCGAGGACACCTCCGTGATGCGCACCACAGCCCTGCCCTCCATGCTGGACATCCTGGGCCGGAACAGCGCTTACCACAATAAATCCGCCAAGCTGTACGAGCTGGCCAAGGTTTACCTGCCCACAGGCAGCGTTCTTCCCCAGGAACCCAAAATGCTGGTTCTGGGCACCTATGGGGAGCACGAGACCTTTTTCACCCTGAAAGGAGAGCTGGAGGCTGTCCTCACCGGCCTGCGGGGTGAAGAAGCCCAGCTATACCGCCGTCCGGGACAATCCCACCTACCACCCCGGTCGCTGCGCCAAGCTTACGGTGGAGGGTGTGGATGTGGGCTTCTTGGGTCAACTCCATCCCCTGGCCGCCCAGAACTATGGCCTGGACGGAGAGGTCTATTGCTGCGAGGTGAACTTCACCCGGCTCCCTCACCCTGCGGGACCCGGAGCCCACCTATCAGCCCCCTGCCCAGATACCCTGCCGTGTCCCGGGACCTGTCTCTGGTCTGTGACGAAGGCCTCACCGTGGCTCAAGTGGAGGACTGTATGGCCAAGGCTGCGGGAAAACTCCTGCGTCAGATCCGCTTCTTTGACATTTACCGGGGCAAGGGCGTCCCAGAGGGAAAAAGAGCATGGCCTTCTCCCTGGAGCTCCGGGCTGACGACCGGACCCTCACCGACGCCGACTCCGAAGCGGTGGTGTCCAAGGTCCTGGCCGCCCTGGAGAGTCCCTGGGGTCACCCTGCGGTAACCCGTAAAATTTTTGTGAATCTTTTTCGTTTCCCTTTACTTTGCCTCCCTTTTTGTTGTATGATGGGTCCATCACATAAAAGGAGGAATCCGTGTTGAACGACAACACCATTAAGTTCACCGTCCCCGGTGATGACCGCGAAAACATGCATCGGATTCTCCGTTCTGTTTTCGACGCCCTCAGCGAAAAGGGTTACAACCCCATCAATCAGATCGTAGGGTACCTTCTGACCGAAGATCCCACCTATATTACAAATTACAACAACGCCCGCGCCATGATTTGTAAGTTGGACCGGGACGAGCTCCTCCAGGAGCTGGTCCAGTGCTATCTGTTTGATAAGCAATAAGTTGTATCTGGGGCTGCCGCCGTGATGCTGCAGCCCCAGATTTCTTCCCCCCTGTCACCCATTTTCATGCCTGTTCCGATTCATACCACCCTCCGTCTTACCCGCTCAACATCCAAAAATTCCCAATTTTCAATCAATTTGTAACACTTCTCTCAAAAAAGTTGCAAAATCCCCCCACCGGGGTTGACATCTCCGTTACGATGTGTTACAATTTGGTTACATTTCCTTCAGGGAGGTTTCAAATGTCTGACCAAACTGCCGGCCTGACTTACAAAGGCCGTCCCCTTTATGCGCAAGGACAACATGATCTACTACGGCTCCATGGCCGATTCCCCACATTGTGATGCTCCAGGTGTTGGACTCAAGCCGGTCAACGGCCTGAATGTGGCCACCCGGGTGTCCGTTCAACTCCTGTCCAATGACCCGAATTTAAGGTCCCGGAACGGATTGTAAAAAGAAGAGCGAAAAAGAAGGCCTGTACACGGCGTTGGATGTTGGCTGTGTCTGGCTGGAGCGCGCTCTGGCAAAAAATAAAACGCACTGTAAGACGGAGGTGGTAACGTATGAACTGTAAAAGAGATTTTGGGTCTTGTTCTGTCTATGACCACCTTGGTCGGCACC
>VOFB01003781.1_pt1 | contig 29682 bp, 44 predicted proteins | sample 5384141 | NCBI WGS metagenome assembly VOFB01 (sample SAMN12384721, study PRJNA508395) | human gut metagenome | isolation source: healthy gut A | host: Homo sapiens | reverse complement strand
GTCGATATGGACATACCCGGAATAGACGGGAACGGGGATTTTGATCAACGTGTCGCGACGTAGACGAGCGCCCGAACAGGGCGGCAAGTTGGGTTTTTCAGGTTTTTCGCATGTTGCCAGTCCTCCTCTGAATATGACGCCGTTTTTCAAATGTTTTCGCCGAGCGCCGCCATTATAGCGGATCGCATCGGACACAAAACCGCCCGCGGTGCTGCACAGCGTCGGCAAGCCGCGGCCGGAGAGCAGCGCGCTGGTGACGACGGAGGCGAATATATCGCCCGTGCCCGCTGCAGTAGGCGGGCAGGCGGGCGGTCGATAAAGAATTCGCCGTCCGCTAGTCCTGCGTTGACGATGCTGTCACCCCCCTGGCGTATGCCCGTGATGGCGACATAGCGCGGGCCGAGCGCGGACAGGGCGCGCGCATATTCGCGCATAACGCGCTCGTCTGCGGCTTGCGTATACGGCGCGCCGAGCAGAATGCACGCTTCGGTCAGGTTGGGCGTAATGCAGTCCGCCGCCTCGGCTTGGCGTCACGCATGCGCACATATCGGACGTCATACGTCTTGTAGATTGCGCCGTCGTCGCCCATGACGGTCGACAATGCGCAGCGGCCGGGGTGGGCGCGGCAGAAGTCGAGCACAATGTCGATCGTTGTTCTGCGCTGCCCAGAAACCGGGTAGACCGCGTCCGAAGCGCACGCCCAGCCTGTCCCAGCCCGGCGGCGTACTCGCGCATGTGCCGGTAAAGTCGGCGAAGGTGAAGGTGGGATAGCCGTGTGCGCGCAGAGCACTGCCGTCGGCAGCGGGCAACCTGCACGCCCATGGCGGAGATGACCGGGATGGCGGCGGTCAGCGAACAGCGGCCGAAGCCGGACAAGTCGTTGATGGCCGCAACCCGCTTGGGCACAGGCATCTTCCATTCCACCTTTCCGATCTGTTTATGATGATTCAATTAAAGATAATACTATATATACAGGAAAAATGCAAAGGGGTACTTGGCGGCGCGCCCTCGCTGTTTGAAAGCGTCCGGCGTGCGGCGCGGCTCCGTGCCGGCGGGCAGACGCGTCAGGGGGCAAAACGCCGGGGGAGCGCAGGGGCCGGGTGCCGGCGCGGCGGCCTGCGCCGGGAAAAGGGGATTGCCCGGAAGCTGTTTCTGCCGGCGGGAAAGGGCCGCGCCGCCCAGTTTGGCGTTGACAATCGCGCCGTTTGCCGGTATACTGATAACAATAAAACAATGAAAACGAGGGAGGCGCGTATGGGACGAAAACGAACGATTCAATTTTGCCATGGACATTGCCGCAATTTTGCTCGCGGTGCTGGGCGTGGCGGAGATCATTCCGCGCGGTATAGGGTTTGCAGCGGCGATCTGCCTGCTGGCGGCGGTTCTGTTCTGGAACGGAGTGGACGCCATGCGTGAAAAGCGTAAAGGCCTACGCGGTGACGATGATGCTGCTCGGCGCCGTGATGGCCGGGTTCGCGGTGACCGTGTACCTGTTCCCGCTGTTCTGATCTGTTTGTGCATATTGACATGCCCGGCGCCGCGTACGGCGTCGGGCATGCGGCGTTTTGCGGGAAAGCCGCAGGGAATTCCCCTCCTTTTTTCGGCGGCCGGGTATGTTTTGCGGCCGGGTATATATTAAATAGGAAGAAGCGCGTGGAATTATAAAAACCTGATTTTATGCCGCTTAATTCGCGTGTTCTTTATTGACACTCAAAAATGATTGACGTATAATTTGAAGTATAGCATTTTACAGGCACTAAAATTATAAAGGAAAAGCAGGGGTGATCAAATGGCGCAGGAAGCGATTTTGGCGGTGAAAGAGGCCGAGCAAAAGGCGGATGCGATCGAGCGGGAAGGCGAGCAAAACGCCGAACAGCTCGTGCAGGAAGTTCCTGCAGGCGGCGCAGGCGCACAAGCGTGAAGCAGAGCGCCAGGCCGGCGAGAAAGCGCAGCAGATCCTGAGCCGGGCCAGGGAGCAGGCGGAGGAGATACAGCGCGGGGCCGAAGCCGAGGCCGGGCGGCTGGCGGATGCGCTCAGGGGAGCGCGGGACGCGCGCGGGGCCGAAGCGATCGACGCAGTCAAGCGCCTGCTGTTCGCCTGATACGGACATACCGACCGCAGGAGAAAGGAGGGACGCCGTATGGCCATTATGCAGATGCAGCGGATTCAGATCTGCGCGCTGAAAAAAGGACCGCAAGCAGATTTTGGAACTGCTGCAGAGGCGCGGAATTGTTGAAATTGACGAACGGATCGAGCCGGATGCGCTCTTTACCCGAACCGATACGTCGCAGACCATGGCGGTTTTGCGAAAATGCGGCATCCGCGGCGGAAGCGCTGCGCGTGCTGCAGGAATATGCGCCTGAAAAAAGTCCATGCTCTCCTCTCTGGAGGGAAGACAGTCGAATCGGTGGCGACGTACAACGCCTTCTATGAGGTGAGTCACGCCGTAACCGACGTGGCGCTGCGCATTGTGCAGCTACAGCGGGTGATTGCCGAGAAACAGGGCGAGATTGTAAAGCTGCGGGGCCAGATCAGGCGCTTGCGCCCTGGCTGGAGACTCGACGCGCCGCTCAACTATGACGGCACCCGCGGCGCAAAGGCGTTTGTAGGATATTTTCCCATGGAGGCGGAGCTTTCGCAGCTGTATGAGCTGCTGGCCGGGCAGGACCCCCAGCTTCCGCCCGTACATATCGAGATCGTCGGCCGCGCGCTCAACCAGACCCTCGTGTTCGTGCTGTGCCGCCGCGGCGCGGAAAGGCCGTTGAAAAAGCGCGCTGCGCGGGCTGGGGTTCTCCTATCCGCCGGTGTCGTCCGGCCTGCCGCCGAAGGAGCGCACAGAGCAGATTGAGAACGAGATTCGCGCCTGCGAGGACGAGATGCAAGCCGCAAAGGCGGAGCTTATGGAGTATGTGCCGCGGCGGGAGGACCTGAAGTTCGCCGTAGACTACTTCAACATGCGCCGCGAGAAATACGAAGTGCTCGGCAGGCTCAGCCAGACAAAGCACACTTTTTTGTCACCGGCTTTATCCCCGGCCGTGCCGCCGCCGCCATTGAGCGGGAGCTGTCCGAAAAGTACGGCGCGCACGTCGAGCTGACCGAGCCGGCCCCGGACGAGGACCGGCCCGTCCTGCTGCACAACGGCAAGTTCGGCGCGCCGGTGGAGGGCGTGGTCGAGTCGTTCGGCCTGCCGAAACGGGGCGAGATCGACCCCTGCTCCATCACCGCGTTTTTTCTACTATATCCTGTTCGGGCTTATGTTTTCGGACGCGGCTTACGGCATTATCATGGTATGTGTGTGCGCGTTTGCCCTGATCCGGTTCAAGAACATGTCGCCGGGCATGCACAATTCGGTGCTGCTGTTCCTGTACTGCGGGTTTTCCACCATATTCTGGGGGCTGATGTTCGGCGGCTTTTTCGGGGGATTTCCTGGAGGTCGTGTCCGGAACTTTCTTCAACACCTCCTGGAAAACGCCGGTGCTGTGGTTCAGCACCATGGACGCGCTGATGCAGATGCTCGTATTCTGCATGCTGCTCGGCCTGATCCACCTCTACGCCGGCCTGGCCCTTCAGTTCTATCAGCTTATCCGCCAGAAGCGGTATAAGGACGCGGTCTACGACGTTGTGTTCTGGTTCGGGCTCGTCACGGGGCTTGTGCTCATTCTGCTCAATTCGGCGCTGTTCCAGGGCATTGCGCAGATGGAGTTTCACATCCTGCCCGCCGTCGTCACGGCGAGCACCGTGGTCGCCGCCGTGTGCGCCGTGGGCATCATCGCGACATCGGGCCGCGAGTCGCGGGGGGATCAAACGCTTCCTCAAGGGTCTGTACGGCCTGTACGGGATTACAAGCTGGCTTGGCGACGTGCTCTCCTATTCCAGGCTGATGGCGCTGGGGCTTGCCACGAGCGTCGTCGGCTCGGTCGTCAACCAGATGGCGAGCATGCGCGGCAACGACGTGGTCGGCGTGATCATGTTCATCGTCATCTTCCTGCTCGGGCACACGCTCAACTTCGGCATTAACGTGCTCGGCGCGTATGTGCACACCAACCGGCTCCAGTACGTGGAGTTTTTCGGAAAGTTCTATGAGGGCGGCGGGCGCAAGTTCTCCCCCTTCCAAATAAATTCGAAGTACTATAGTATTAAGGAGGATTCCAACAATGGATAATCTCGGACTGTTTTTTGCAATTCTCGGCGCAGCCCTTGCCGCCGCGCTGGCGGGCGCGGGTTCCGCCATCGGCGTCGGTATCGCGGGCCAGGCCGCTTCCGGTTCAGTTGCGGAAGAGCCTTCCATGTTCGGCAAGGTGCTGGTGCTGCAGCTGCTGCCCGGCACCCAGGGCATTTACGGCCTGCTGATCGCGTTTATCACCCTCTCGCAGGTCGGCGTGCTCGGCGGCGACCCGAACATCTCCGTCTACAAGGGCCTGATGTATTTCGCGGCCTGCATGCCCATGGCCATCGCCGGCCTGTTCTCCGCCATTGCCCAGGGCAAGACCTCGGTCGCGAGTATCTCCATGGTAACCAAAGCGCCCCGACCAGGCCGGCAAGGCCATCATCTTCCCGTCATGGTCGAGACCTACGCCATCCTGGCCCTGCTGATCTCCATTCTGGCAATCACGGGCGTGGGAAGCCTTTAATGCGGACTGTTCATGCGGCCGGGCGTGCAAGCCTTAACGGCCGGCGCGATGGGTATACAGATTAGGAGTGCTGACATGACAGGACTTGAGAATATCGTCAATCAAATCATAGCCGAATCGGAAGAGGCGGCCCGGCGTACGCTCGCCGACGCGCAGGCGCGCGCGGACAAGATCCGCGACGATGCGCAGGCGGACGCAAAGCAGCGGGAAAATGCTGATTGTGGCCCAGGCCGAGGCGGACGCCGCCCAGATTCTGGAGGGCGCGCGCTCCGGCGCCGACCTCATCAAGCGCCGCAGCCTGCTGCAGGCGCGCCAGCAGCTGATTGCGCAGACGCTTGAGAAGGCGAAAGAGAGCTTTTACGCGATGGACGACGACGCGTATTTCCGGACTATCTGCGAGATGCTCGGCCGGTACGCATACGCCCAGGCGGGCAGGCTCGCGTTCAACCGGCGGGACCTGGACCGGCTCCCGGCCGGTTTCGACGCGCAGGTCGCGCAGGCGCTTGCCGGCAAGCCGGGCGCGTCGCTGACGCTGGACGAAGCCCCGCGCGACATTGACGGCGGGTTCGTACTCATCTACGGCGATATCGAAGAAAACTGCTCCTTCGAAGCGCTGTTCGACGCCCAGAAAGACCGGCTGCAGGACGAGGTGCGCGCACTGCTGTTCGGATAGAGGGAGAGGCGTTTTATGGCTAAACAGGAACAATATATCTATGCGGTCACCCGAATCCGGTACCGTGAGCTCCAGCTCCTGCGCGACGCGGACATGGAGCAGCTGCTCGCCTGCCGGGATCTGGACGCCGCGCTGCGGTATCTCGCCGAGCGCGGCTGGACCAGCGAGGGCGGCACTGTCGAGGGCCTGCTCGAAGCGCAGAAGCGGCAGCTCTGGTCGCTGCTGCGCGAGCTCGTAAAAGACCTGCGCGTGTTCGACGTATTCATCTGCCTCAACGACTATCACAACCTGAAAGCGGCTGAAAACAGGCCGTATTTCCGGACGACGGCGCGCATATCTTTATGGACGACTGCACCGTGCCGGTGGATCTCATCCGGCGCGCGCTGGCAAACGGCGACTATACGCGCCTGCCCGCAGGCATGCGCGACGCGGCCAGGGAGGCGCTGACCATCCTGCGCGAGACCGGCGACGGCCAGATGTGCGACGCCGTGATCGACCGCGCAGGGCTTGTGGAGCTGTGCCGCATGGGAAAAGAGAGCGGCTATCCGCTGTTTGAGATGTACGCGCAGCACACCACGGCTGTGGCCGATATTAAAATGGCGGTGCGCGCCTGCCGCATGGGCGGCCTGCGCGCCTTTCTCGATAAGGCGCTCGCGCCCTGCGAGTATGTAAACGCCGGCCGGCTTGCCGAGGCCGCCGCGCGCGGGATGGACGAGATATGCGAGTGCATCAGGAGCACGCGCTACAGCGGCGCTTGTGGACGCGCTGCGCGAATCGCCCTCCGCCTTTGAACGCTACTGCGACAACAAGCTCATGGAGCTGATCCGGCCGCAGAAGAGCAACTATTTCGGCATCGAGCCGATCGCGGCCTACCTGCTCGCACGGGAAAACGAGATCAAGACGGTGCGGATCATCCTGTGCGGAAAGCGCAGCGGGATCGACGACGGCGTCATCCGCGAGAGATTGAGGGATATGTATGTATAAGATTGCAGTGATCGGCGACCGGGACAGCATCTACGGCTTTGCCGCCCTGGGGTCTGGACGTATACCCTGCGGACGACGAGCAGACCGGGCGCGCGCTGTTCCGCAGGATTGTAGAGGGCGAGTACGCTGCCGCATATATTACGGAAAAACTCGCCGCCGACCTTGCCGACGAGATAGAAAAGCTCCGCTTCAGGCCCCTGCCCGCCGTGATTCTGATTCCAGGCGTGTCCGGCAATACCGGCATGGGCATACAGAATGTGAAAAAGCTCGGTGGAAAAAGCGGTCGGGAGCGACATCATATTCGGCGAAAGTTAGCAAAAGCCGGTCCGTCCGGACGCGGCAATACGGGCAATCCGGCCCGCGCCAAGCGATAATGGAAGGAACAGGTGAGGATATATGAGCACTGGCACCATTAAAAAAGTGGCCGGCCCGCTGGTCATTGCGGAGGGCATGCGCGACGCGAACATGTTCGACGTTGTGCGCGTCAGCGACCAGCGACTGATCGGCGAAATCATAGAGATGCACGGCGATGAAGCGTCGGTGCAGGTCTACGAGGAGACCTCGGGCCTCGGCCCCGGCGAGCCCGTCGAATCGACCGGCGCGCCGCTGAGCGTGGAGCTCGGCCCCGGCCTGATCGGCAGCATTTTCGACGGAATCCAGCGCCCGCTGGAAACCATCCGCGCCGTCATGCGGCAACAACCTGCACCGCGGCGTTGAGGTCGCTTCGCTCAAAGCCGCGAAGCGGTCTGGCATTTCGTGCCCACAGTGAAGGCGGGCGACGCCGTCGTACCCGGCGACATCATCGGCACGGTGCTGGAGAGTAAGATTATCCGCACCGGATCATGGTCCCCCGCCGGCATTGAGGGCACGGTTGAAAGCATTTCGGAGGGCGACTATACCATCTCCCAGACCGTCGCCGTCGTCCGCACGCAGGACGGGCCCCGCGATGTGACGCTCATGCAGAAGTGGCCGGTCCGCAAAGGACGCCCCTACCGCCAGAAGCTGACGCCGGACATCCCGCTCGTGACCGGACAGCGCGTGATCGACGTGATGTTCCCCATCGCCAAAGGGCGGCACGGCCGCCGTACCGGGTCCGTTCGGCAGCGGCAAGACCGTTGTGCAGCATCAGCTTGCAAAGTGGGCGGAAGCCGACATCGTTGTGTACATTGGCTGCGGCGAACGCGGCAACGAGATGACCGACGTGCTCAACGAATTCCCCGAACTGAAAGACCCAAAAACAGGACACTCCCTCATGGAGCGCACCGTGCTGATTGCAAACACCTCCGACATGCCGGTCGCTGCCCGCGAGGCGTCCATATACACCGGCATCACCGTGGCCGAGTACTTCCGCGATATGGGCTATTCGGTGGCGCTGATGGCCGACTCGACCTCCCGCTGGGCCGAGGCGCTGCGCGAGATGTCGGGCCGGCTTGAAGAAATGCCGGGCGACGAGGGCTACCCCGCCTACCTGAGCAGCCGCCTGGCGCAGTTCTATGAACGCGCGGGCCGCGTCATCACCCTCGGCTCGGAGGGCCGCGAGGGCTCGCTGAGCGTCATCGGGGCCGTGTCGCCGCCGGGCGGCGATATTTCCGAGCCTGTCGCGCAGGCGACGCTGCGCATTGTAAAGGTGTTCTGGGGGCTCTGACTCCAACCTGGCCTACCGCCGCCACTTCCCCGCCATCAACTGGCTCAACAGCTATTCGCTTTATGTGGACACGATGGCCGAACTGGTTCAACAACGTGGTTCGAGGACTGGATGGATCTAGCGTGCGCGTTTGATGCGCTTTACAGGACGAACGCAGAGCTTGAGGAAATTGTAAAGCTTGTCGGTATGGACGCGCTTTCCGCGCCTGACCGCTTGAAGCTGGAAGCTGCACGCTCCATTCGTGAAGACTTCCTGCACCAGAACGCATTCCATGAGACGGACACGTACACAAGCCTTGAAAAGCAGCACGACATGATGCTGCTGGTCGTTCACTTCTACGACCAGTGCGTTGCGGCGCTCGACAAGGGCGCGAAGGTCGATGACCTCATCGCGCTGCCTGTTCGCGAAAAAATAGGCCGCTTTAAATATACGGCGAACGACCGGGTCCGGGACGAATCCGATCGATCTGCGCAGCAGCTCATAAACAGATTGAGGAAAGCCATTGAAAACAAAGGAGGCACTTCTGATGCCAAAGGAATACAGCACAATAGAGGAGGTCGCAGGTCCTCTGATGCTCGTAAAGGGCGTTGAAAACGTAACGTATGACGAGCTGGCGGAAATTGAACTTGCAAACGGTGAAAAGCGCCGCTGCAAGGTGCTGGAAATCAACGAGGGCAACGCGCTGGTGCAGCTTTTTGAAAGCTCCACCGGCATCAACCTTTCGAACAGCCGCGTGCGCTTCCTCGGCAGAACGATGGAATTGGGCGTAAGCGAAGACATGCTGGGGCGTATTTTCGACGGCCTCGGCCGCCCCATTGACGACGGCCCGGAGATTTTGCCCGACCGCCGCGACGACATCAACGGTCTGCCGATGAACCCGGCAGCCCGCAACTACCCGCAGGAATTCATCCAGACCGGTGTTTCGGCCATCGACGGCCTGAACACCCTGGTCCGGGGCCAGAAGCTGCCGATCTTCTCCGCTTCCGGTCTGCCCCATGCCCAGCTTGCCGCACAGATCGCACGTCAGGCTAAGGTGCGCGGCACGAACGACCCGTTCGTCGTTGTGTTTGCGGCGATGGGCATCACGTTTGAGGAGGCAAACTTCTTCACCGAAAGCTTCCGCGAGACGGGCGCGCTGGACCGCACCGTTCATGTTTGTAAACCTTGCCAACGACCCCGCCATTGAGCGTATCGCAACACCCCGCATGGCGCTGACGGCCGCCGAGTACCTCGCTTTTGAAATGAACTACCACGTTCTCGTCATCATGACGGACATTACGAACTACGCGGACGCGCTGCGTGAAGTCTCCGCCGCACGTAAGGAAGTGCCGGGCCGTCGCGGCTACCCGGGCTATATGTACACGGACTTAGCAAACCTCTACGAGCGCGCGGGCCGCCAGAACGGCAAGACGGGAGCCATTACACTGATCCCGATTTTAACAATGCCGGAAGACGACAAGACCCACCCGATCCCGGACCTTACGGGCTACATCACCGAGGGGCAGATCATTCTGAGCCGTGAGCTGTACCGCAAGAATATTGCGCCGCCGATCGACGTTCTGCCGTCGCTGTCCCGTTTGAAGGATAAGGGCATCGGCGAGGGCAAGACCCGTGCCGACCACGCGAGCACCATGAACCAGCTTTTCTCGCCTATGCGCGCGGCAAGGAGCAAGGAGCTCATGGTCATCCTCGGCGAAGCCGCGCTGACCGACCGATATCGACCGGCGACATTGAAGACACGCTGGAGCTCGGTTGGAAGCTGCTGCCATGGATCCTGCCCAGTAAGCGAACGTTTTTCCGCAGCCAGGGGCGGCGGCGTTGCCGGACTGCTCCGCGCCCGCAAAGCCACATGGTCCGGCGGCCGGGACGTTTGTTGATGCGCCCGGTTCCGGCAGGCGTCCCAGGTAAACCCATGGAACAGAAAGGGTGATGAAATGACGCTACACAGGAAAAACCCGTATGGAACTGACCCGTTTGAAAAAGAAGCTGTTACCGCGGCCACGGCCAAGCTGCTCAAGGACAAACGGGATGAACTCATGCGCCAGTTTCTGGACATGGTGCGTGAAAACAAGGCGCTGCGCGAGCGCGTGGAGGCCGGTATTCTGGCCGCCAACAAGAACTTTGTACTCGCCCGCGCGGGCATGGACGACGAGACGACAAGCGTCGCGCTTGATGGCGCCGAAGCAGGAGGTGCTTGTGGAGCGGGGACGCGCAACGTGATGAGCGTCAACATCCCCGTGTTCGATTTTAAAACGCGCACGGCCTCTGAAACGGACATCTTCTCCTATGGCTTCGCCTTTACTTCCGCCGACCTGGACTACGCCGTGCAGTCGCTGGCCGACGTTCTGCCCGATATGCTGAAGCTGGCCGAAACGGAAAAGGTCCTGCCAGCTCATGTCCGCCGAGATTGAAAAGACGCGCCGGCGCGTCAATGCCCTGGAGCATGTGATGATACCGGACCTGCAGGCGAGCATCCGCTACATTGTCATGAAGCTTGACGAAAACGAGCGCTCCACCCAGATCCGCCTGATGAAGGTGAAAGGACATGATGCTCAAACAGGCCGGATACGGCCGCAGAGAGACAGGGGCGCAGGCGTAATCCATTTGTATGCGTAAAATGGGCGGGGCATTGCCCCGTGCAGAACCGGGCGGGTATTGCCGCCCGGTTTTTGCGCGCGTTTACCCGTGCAGCCGGGAAGCGCCGGCGGAATATACTGGGACAGCGCGCGGGGACTGAGACCGGAGGGCAGGGCCCGTCCGGCCCGGTCGCCTGTGTTCTGTCCGGCGTCCGGCAGGCGCGCGTCGGGCGTGTGGAAAAGGGCCGTCTCTATCGGAGACGGCTCCCTTTATGGACAAAATGTAATATATTTCACTAAAAATACAAATAGTAAATATTTCAAGAGGAAAGCAGGGACGGGACACATGCAATGCGGACCGGGGTATTACCTGCTGTATTGCGGGGAAGGGGGTACGGCGTGCGGCGCGGTTTTAGGGGCCGGCCGGAAAAAGCGGCGGAGAGCACGGCGGCAGCCGGAATACCAGGCGGCATGGCCGCCCGCAGATGCGCCGACGCGCAGGCACGCGCGGCGCTGTGCCGCCCGCGGCGCCGGGATATATGGGCTGCCGGGTCAAAGGCGGTCGGGTGACTGCGCAGACGGCCCATGGGCGCGGCTTGCGGGCGCGGCTTGCGAAGTGCGGCATGTGCAGCGCGGCATGTGAAGCGCGGCATGCAGGGTCGGCATGCGGGCGCGGGCATGCAGGCGCGGCTTGCAGAGCGCGGATGAGAACTGTTCTCCTGCCTGCGGCGTTACTCGAACGCCCGCTCCAGGATTTCGCGCACGCCGTCGGCCGTCATCTCCACCGGGTTGGTGGCGGTGCAGCGGTCCGCCAGCGCGTTTTCAACAATCGACGGCAGATGCTCCCGAAATTCCGCTTCGGAAACGCCGCAGGCGCGCAGCGTCGTTGGCATATTCATCTTCAGCATCAGCGCGTGAATGGCGTTGCAGAAATTCTTCAGCGTCTGGTAGTCGGAGGCCGCGCCCAGTTCCAGCATACGGGAAAAGGGCGGTATATCTGTCGAATGCGAACTGGCTGTTTTTTCGCATTGTAGGCGATTACATGCGGCAGCAGCACGGCGTTGCAGCGGCCGTGCGGGATGTGGAACACGCCGCCGACGGCGTGTGCGATGCCGTGGTTGATGCCGAGCGAGGTGTAGTCAAAAGCAAAGCCCGCCAGGTTGGACGCGGCGTGCATATGCGCGCGCGCCCTGGTATCGTCCGGGCTGTGGTAGGCGGTGAGCAGGTCGGAGAACACGAGCCGGACGGCCTTTTCCGCCAGCGCCTCCGCATAGGTGCCGGACATGGGCGAAACATAGCTTTCCACCGCGTGCGTCAGCACGTCCATGCCGGTGTCCGCCGTCGTCTGCGGCAGGACGGTTTTGACAAAGTCCACATCCAGAATGGCCTCCCGGGGCAGAATCTCCTCCGAGATGATCGTGTGCTTGACGTCCTGCTCATGGTCGGTAATCACGGCGAAGGAAGTGACTTCGCTGCCGGTTCCGCTCGTGGTCGGGACGGCGATAAAATAGATCATCCGCTCGCGTTTGGATACGTGCTTTTCCACATAGCCGATGGCCTTCGCCGCGTCGATGGCGGAGCCGCCGCCGAGGGCGATCAGGCAGTCGGCGCCCGAAACGGCAGACTGTACCGCGCCCTCTGCGACAAGGTCGGTGGGCGGGTCGGGCGTGACATGGGAAAAAACGGCGTGTTCACAGCCGGCGGGCAGCCTGCGGATCAGCGTGTCCGCCGCGCCGCTTTGACCATGAACGGGTCTGTGACAATAAAATAGCGCTTGAATTTCAGTTGGGACAGGCGCGCCAGAGGGTCGTCCCAAAATAAATGGCGGTGTGCGATTGAAATTTATGCATAGAGTTCCTTTCCGCCGTACCTGCTCGGTACGGATTGCTGTAAGACGATGATTCTTTATTATAGCACTTTTTTCAAAAAACGGCAATCCTGTCCGGCCGGTTCTTTTGCAGGCCGTCCTGCGGCCCTGCCGGCGGTAGCCCGCCTTTTCTGCGGGGCGCCCGGTCCGGCGCGCTTTGTGGAGTCGGCCCGCCGTGCGCCGCCCGCCGTGCCGCAGGCGATAACTGGTTCCGGCCTGGGGCATGCCGGCCGGCGGCGTACCGGACGGTCAGCCCATGCGCCCAAGACAAAACGGGAACGGATTTTATCCGTTCCCGTTTTAAATGAGAATATTTCCTGTTTTCTTTGTCTGCCGCCGGCGAAGTGCGCGCGGCGGGTGAAACCGTTTGAACGCCTACATAGTCCAGCACTTCGCTCAGCCGTTCGATCACCGTATACCCGGTCCCGTCGGGCGGGAGGTACTGGTGCCCGCCCGCAAAGCAGGCATTTGCAGCCGAGGATATCCGCCGCCTCCGCGTCGTGCAGCGAGTCCCCGATATAGAGCATTTCATGCGGCGGCGCGAGGTTTTCCGCGCGCAGGCTCCGTGCCAGCTCGGCCTTGGACTGGCCGTAAATATCGCTGATGCCCAGGATCTGATAAAAATAGCCGTACACGCCCAGCCGCCGCACCTGATTTTCCAGTTTTCCCCTGTTCGGACACGGATAGGATGATCTGCCAGAAGCCCGAGATACTGCAGGCAGTCGAGGGTGTAGAGCGCCTCCTGCTGCAGCCGGCACCGATCCTGCACGCCCGGGTCGTGGATGATGTCCATGTACTCGCAGGCCAGCTCCTCATAGGGCGTTTTGTCAAACTGGAAGCCCAGGTCGCGGTAATACTCCCGGATGGGGAAGCGGAACACCCGCTTGTACGCGTCGATATCGGGCAGGGGCGCAAGCCCGTGCCGCTGCAAAAGCAGGTTGATGCTCTCCAGGCAGAAGTCCAGGTCGTCGAACAGCGTGCCGTTCCAGTCCCATATCACATATTTCATAGATTCCCCGCTTTCCCGTCAGCGCGCCGGCCCCTGAAAGGCGACCGCCCTGCCGATAATCACGGCGTCCGCCTGCGCAGCGCCGTCCCCTGACCGGTTCTGTTTTTCATAATCGTGCGTCCGCCCGCCTTGTAAACGCGGCGCAGGCTGAAACTGCCGCCGACGTCCACGGCGGCGATTTCGCCGTCCTCCACGTCGTCCTGCCGCTGGACAAACACATAGTCGCCCGCCAGTATCCGCGCGCCGCTCATGCTGTCGTCCGCCACGCGGAAGCAGAAATCCGCCCGCGTCTGCGGACCGGCTGCGAGCATTTCCGCGCCGCCCGCCCCGCCCGGTTCCGGCGTCGCGCCGGGCGCGGACAGAACCGGTATCCGTTCCTGCCTGATCTGTTCGCGCGGACGGTCATAACCCATAAGCCACAGGGGATTGACCCGCAGATAGTCCGCGAGCTGAAACAGCGTCGGAATCTTCGGGGCCATTTTGCCGTTGGCATAGCGGCTGATGGTGCTCGCCGTGAGGGAGACGGAGTCCGCAAAGGGAATAGGTGGTCTCCCGCCGCTCCTCCATGGCCTGGGTCAGACGGCGGCCGAACGCCTCTTTGTTTACCTCATTTTTAAAACCGGCTCTTTCATTGTATGGACTCCTTTCGGTCTTTATACAGTTTTTTATCTCGCTACCATCATCGTTTTATAAGCCTGTGTCTTTAAACTGAATGCAAATCAGCCTCTATAAAGTTAAAAGATCTTCTTCCGAATATTTTTTGGACTGCAAGACCATGGCGTCGCCGCCAATAATCTCTTGAACAATAGAAAGCTCCAATGCCCGCCTTCTTTCAAAATGAGAAATCATATCGTCCATAGTGCTGTAATGATGCGCGACGCCATATGGGGAGTTCGATAAGTAGGATAACATAAGAGAATACCATTTTTCGTTTCCCGCATCGTCGCAGCGCTCCTTTCGAATATGAAACAAATTCTCTCGGATAGATTCAGAATCCAAATAAAGCAGCTTGAAATTTTTTTTTTGCGCTAAAATGCGGTAAGCTTCCCGATAAAACTCAAAAATCTCATCGTCCGGCATTTCATAAAAAGAGCATCATACTCTCAATACTATTTTGAAAAAAGGAACATTCAAATATATTTCCGTTTGTTGCAAGCGCTGCATATCTTTTTGTAAATGATTTCGCGGAACACATCGAAATTCACTCTGGCATTGTAAATTTCATGGGACTCCATAACATCGTAAAAACTTTTATCATGCGTACAAATCTGTGTGTAAGCTGTTATATAGGTCCCGTTTTCCGCAACGGTTTTTGAGGATTTTTTCTTTTAAATCAGGGTACTGGTTTAAAACTTCTTGAAATTATTTTCTGTCAAATAGCTGCACCACGCCAGCTCTACCGGGGGAAATATCGCCTTCCCTGAAAGCTGTATATGCGGGCATTTTTTGTTTATTTTCGTCAGAAGAGTCGTTTTGCCGCTTCCCTGCAATCCTTCTATAAAAATATTCTTTCTGGGCTCTGTCACGTTCATTCACCTGTTTTTCATAACCATGCGCGCTGCGTTCTTGTTACAGTATAGCGCAGTTTGATGCAAAAAAGCAATACATTTCAAAAAACAGCATATGCAATATTGCGAAACGTATTGACAGGCCGCGGGCAATATAGTATAACGTAGTTGTTGTAAAACGCAACAAATCATTCAATAGCACTGGATATTGCAGGGAAAGGATGGCGAAAATGTGCAATAACGCAACAATGGGCCTGTTGAAACAGCGGATACGGACGGAGGGAATCGGCTGCAAGGGAGCTGAGCGAGCGGACGGGAATCTCCCTGACGAGCCTGTACCGGAAGCTGCGGGGGGAGAGCCTGTTCAACATGGAGGAGGCGGGCCGCCTCTGCCGGGCGCTGCGTATCCCGCCGGAGAAATCCTGGTGTATTTTGCCGCGCCGCGGGCGTGCGGATGGCGCTGAGGTGTTTGGACGGAAGGGAGTGCGACGGCTGTATGGGATGCTATGGGAACACCGCGCAGACAGTCTGCTGCGCGGTGTGCGGCAGGGAGCTGGATCTCTGGGACGAGGTGGTAAAGCTGGATTCGGGGGGCGCACATATGCAGCGACACGGACTGCCTGTACACGCAGGCGCTGCAGAGCAGTTCGGAGGACCAGCTGCGGGAATACGCCGCGTTTTCGTAAAGGAATTTCTCGCCATGTACGAGTGGGGAGCTGTTCGAGGCGGCGACCCACCGGGACATGCCGTTCTGGACGGCAGAGCGGTGCGACCCGCTCGCGGGTTTATCGGGACCGACCGCGGCAGCTTCAACCAGTGGTGGCTGGATGTGCACGGCTGCTACTACCACCCGTATGCGGATGAGCTGTACGAATATTAAGGGGGCGGGGCGTTGTTCAGAAAATACAGAAGTATCCGCCTGCCCTATGAGAAGCAGGGGTATATCTACTTCCAGTGCCGCAACTACTCCGCGCTGCCGCCGGGGCAGAAACAGCGTATCCGGCGCACCTGCGCCGCCGTCGCGGACCGGTACGCGGACGCGCTGTTCGCCTTTCTGACGACGGACCGCTCGGCCGTGTCGGTCGGGCTGGAGCACTATGTGAGCGAGCACGCTCTACCGGCTCAGAAAGGCGTTTTACGAGCAGTACGCATGCGGCGCGGCGGAACAACAGGAACGCAAAAGAGGGCTGACGGCGGGCCGGAGACAGGCGCCCGCTGCCGGCGGCGGTCGGCGCCGCGCAAAGACGCGCCCGCAGGGAAGTTCCCTGCGGGCGCGTGTGATATGGGCGGAAAGTATCCGCTTGGCCTTAAAATTCCTCCGTGTCGTCCGTATCCTGAAAAAGCAAGCAGGTCCCCCGGCTGGCAGTCGAGCGCGCGCGGCAGAGCCTGTCGAGCGTGGAAAAAGCGTATGGCCTTGGCCTTTCCGTTTTCAGAATGGACAGGTTGGCCATGGTTACGCCGACCCGGTCGGACAGCTCGGTCATGCGCATTTTGCGTTTGGCGAGCATTACGTCCAGATTTACCTGTATCGCCATTTCGATTCCCCTTACACCGTCAGGTCGTTTTCCGATTTCAGCGCAGCGCCCTTTGCCGATGAAGTGCGACATGGCCGCAAAGGCGGCGCTGACGGCGGCGCACAGGAACATGATGCCGAATATCAGGATCAGCACGCCGGGGTGCAGGGCGTTCCAGCACATGAGCAGCACCGCCCCAGCAGGTACAGCGGGCACTCCAGCAGGGCGAGCTGGCTGATTCTCTTGACGCGGCGGGCGTTTTCCGCTGTAAAGGAATTGTCCCGCGCAAGCTCGCTGCACACGCGCCATGCATAGCCAATCGCGGCGAACAGCGGGACGCCGCTGAGCCAGATGAACAGCAGGCAGGGCCAGTAGAGAAAGGCGTATTCAGGATAGGTCAAAACGGCGGACCGGCCGAAAGACGGCACCAGAACCAGCAGCGTGACAAGCCCGGCGACGACGGCCAGGACCAGAATCGCTTTCAGCCAGCGGGACAGCTCTTTTGTTTCATCACAATCACCTCTTTGCCAGTATTATAAAAATATGTTTTCCTAAATGTCAATAATTATTTAATGATAAACAATAAATATTTTTTGTTATTTGCCGATTTTTATTGCAATGCACAAATTTGGTGATAACGGACAAGGCGTTTTGTTAAGATGTAACTGCAAAGAATGGCCGGCTTTGTGCGGGAAACGCAAAGGGCATGCCGCCGGGGTGTGCGCGCGGGTATTGTGCCGGCGGCCTCCGGCGGCGGTCGGCCGCGGGCCGGGACCATGTACGGGCACCGCGCAGGCCCGCCGACGTCGGGACGGGTACGGGAAACGGGCCGGCGGGAACGGGCCGGCGGTCGCTTATGCAGGGAGGGAGTTCATGGCAAACGAGGAGAATCTGAAACCGATACGGGACCACACGCGCGCGCAGGAACTGGGCAGGCGCGGCGGGAAGCGGTCCGGGCAGGCACGGCGCAGAAAAAAAAGAGTTCCGGGACGTGTTTTCCGCAATCCTGCCCATGGAGATTTCCGATGCGCTCGGCGAGGAGGTCGGGCTGGATTTCAAGCGTCAGCCCGGCGGCCTGACGGCGGCGCAGGCCATGGCCATGGCGCAGGTCGTCAAGGCCATCCGGGGCGATACCAAGGCCTTTTGCGCGCTGATTCAGGGGATATGCGAACAGACGCAAAGCGAGGGCGGCGAAGCGGACGCCGGGCCGCTGCAGGTTGACATCCGCGTCGTGGAATAGCGCATACGGACAGGGAGGCCGCATGGAAATTCAGATCACAAAGCGCCAGCGCGCCTTTATTGAGGCGGACGCGGCCCGAGGTGCTGTTCGGCGGCGCGGCCGGCGGCGGCAAATCGCACGGGCAGATCGTGGATGCGCTCATCTATGCGCTGCGCTATCCGCACAGCCGCCAGCTTCTGCTGCGCCGTACCTATCCGGAGCTGGAGATGTCCCTGGTCCGCACGGCGCTCTCGCCCTCTACCCGCGGGGAGCTGTACAGCTACGCCGCCTCGCGCAGGATGGGCAGGTTTGCTAACGGCAGCACCCTCGATTTCGGCTACTGCGACAGCGAGCGCGATGTGTACCGCTACCAGTCGGCGGAGTACGACGTGATCCGCTTCGACGAGCTGACGCACTTTACCTTCGGCATGTACCGCTATCTGCTCTCCCGCCTGCGCGGCACGCGCGGCTATCCCAAGCAGGTCAAGAGCACAACCAATCCCGGCGGGCTGGGACACGCCTGGGTCAAGGACCGGTTCATCGACCTCGGCCCGCCGGACACGGTCTATCGGACGCCGGGCGGCAGCCGCGTCTACCTCCCGTCGCGCGTGCAGGACAACGGCTTTCTCATGCGCGCCGACCCGGACTATGTGACGCGGCTGCAGAACCTGAGCGAACGGGACCGCCGCGCGCTGCTCGAGGGGGACTGGGACATCTTCGACGGGCAGTATTTCAGCGAGTTCAGCCGCGCCGTGCACATAGTCGAACCCTTTCCATCCCCGGCCACTGGCGGCGGTACCGGACGCTCGACTACGGGCTGGACATGCTGGCCTGCTACTGGATCGCGGTGGACGGGCAGGGGTATGCGTATATGTGTACAGGGAGCTGTACCAGAGCGGGCTGATCGTCTCGGCGGCGGCCGAGGCGATTCTGACCCGGACCGACGAGCGGGATTCATGCGACGTTCGCGCCGCCCGACCTCTGGAACCGGAACAGGGACACCGGACGCAGCACCGCCGAGATCTTCCACAAAAGCGGCCTGCCCCTGACGCGCGCGGACAACGACCGCGTGCAGGGCTGGTACGACCTGAAGGAGTGGCTGCGCCCCTGCGGGATGAGCAGGGGCGCGCGGCGGCGGGCTGCGCATCTTCCCCGGCTGCGTCAACCTCATCCGGACCCTGCCCGCCCTGCAGGTGGACGGCCAGAACCCGAACGACACGGCCATACATCCGCATGAGCTGACGCACGCGCCCGACGCGCTCCGGTATTTCGCCGCGGGCCGGCCCACGCCAGGCCGGCGCCCCTCCTTCACAGCGGCTGTTCCAGTTCCAAAGCGAACGGCCGAAATCCGACCCCTGGGACGGGGAGAAAGGACGAGGATCATATGAGTGAAATTTTACTCTGCGCCTTTGCGCTCGCGCTGCCCGCTGCCGTATTCTGGGCCTACCGGCGTGGTCTGCGCGCCGGGGCGGACCCTGCCCGGCCCGGCAAAATCCTGCCGGAGACGCCGGCCGCGGCCCGCCGCAGGCATGCGCGGGAGGCAGCAGGCGCTGCTCAAAAGAATCGATGAATACGACGGCGGGGTGAAACGATGAAAAGGTATAAGACGCCCGATGTGACGCGGGTGTGGAGCCTGTATGAAAAGGGCGTGGACCACCACAACCGCATCAACCTGTACAGCCGCACCGAGCAGGCGCACCGATTTTTCTGGGCGAGCAGTGGTACGGGCTCAGCGGCGATACGCAGAGCCTGCCGGTGATGAACATTATCCAGCCGACGGTCGAATACAAGGTGGCGACCGTTGCGCAGAACAACGTGTCCATCCACTTTTCGCCCTTGAACACCGATGAGGACCAGCCCTTTACCAGCGCGTCTGCGAGACGCTCAACCGCTATGCGGCCTCGCGCTGGGAACAGCTCAAGATGGACGACCTGTGCTGGCAGGTCGTCAAGGATAGCTGTATTGCGGGCGAGGGGTATATATACTTCTACAACGGCGACGCGCAGGCGCAGGTGGTCGACAACACCAGCGTTTACCTGGGCGACGAACAGCAGCCCGACCTGCAGAAGCAGCCCCTACATCATCCTGTACGAGCGCTGCGGCGTGGACAGAGTGCGCGCGCTCGCCCGGGAAAACGGCGTGCCGGAGGACAGGGTCGCCGAGATCCTGCCCGACGAGGACACGGAGCATGTGCTGGGCGACGACGGCAAAAAAGGAGGTCGGAGGCGCGGGCAAGTGCTCCTGCCTGCTGATGATGGAAAAGGACGAGCATGGGTATGTGCACATCACGCGGGCGACTAAGCACGTCGTCTACCAGCCGGACAGGCGCTGCGCGCCTATGACGCGGAGGGGAACCCCGTCGGCGGGCTGAAGAAGTATCCGATCGTCAACTACCTGTGGATGCGGAAAAAGGCTCGGCCCGGGGCGCGGGCGAAGTGGAACAGCTGCTCGCAAACCAGATCGAGATCAACAAGACCGTGGCGCGCCGCGCCTGTCCGTCAAGACTTCGCGTTCCCCAAAGCTGGTGTACGACAGGGGACGGGTGGAAAACCCGAAGCACTGGCCGAAGTGGGCGCGTCCATTGCGGTGGACAACCTGTCCGCAAACGGCGTGGAGGGGCTGGTCAGCTACCTCAACCCGCGCCCATCTCGGCCGCGGCGGAGAACCTGACCGCCGAGCTGATTCAAACGACACGCGACCTTGCGGGCGCAGGCGACGCGGCGACCGGCACAATCAACCCCGAAAACGCCAGCGGCGTCGCCATCATCGCCGTGCGGGACCAGGCGCAGCTTCCCCTCAACGAACAGCTCGCCTCCCTTCCGGCAGTTCGTAGAGGATATCGCCTCCGTGTGGTACGAGATATGGACCGCCTACCACCCGCAGGGGCTGGAGATCGCCGTCCCCGCCGGCGGCAGCTTCGACAAACCTCACCATCCGGCTTCTGTGCTGTCCGCCATTCGGGTGGGCATCCGCATTGACATATCGAGCGCGACCCCGTTCAGCAAGTACGCGCAGCAGCAGGCGCTCGACGGCCTGTTCGAGCGCGGCGCGATTACCTTTGCGGAATACGTCGGCGCCATGGAGGACGACAACGGCCTGCCCAAGGGCAAGCGATGGATATCCTGCGCGCCCGGGCCGCCGCGCGGCGCTGTCCGGTCCGGCAGGCGCGCCCGCGGCAGCAGGGGCAGCCGGCAGGCGGCCATCCGGCGGCGGCAGCAGAAGCGGCGCCGGTTTCGGCAAAGCGCAGCCAACGCGTAAAAATGGAGAGTGAAGAGAATGGAACAGACAAATGTGGTAAACGACACACAGGGGCCGAACGTTGAGGCCCAGGCCCAGTCGTCCGCCCCGGAGGAGACCGGCGCGCAGGCGGGCATTCCGGCCGGGGCGCCGGGCGGCGGCGAGTCCGCCCGGCAGACGCCGGAGGAGAACGCGGCCTTTGCGGCGCTGCGCCGCCGCAGCGAGGCCGCGGAAAAAAAGAGGCAAAGCGGCTCCGAAGCGAAAACGACGCGCTGCTCCGGCGGCAGGACGAGCCGGACGAGGCGCGGCGCGCGCGGGAAGCGGCCGTATTGCGGAGCTGGACGGCCTGCGCCGCTGGCGGGACGATAAGATGATTGAAGAGGACATCGCGCGCATCCGGGGAGGCCTATCCGACTTCAGGCCAAGGCGCGCCGACCTGCCCACGTGCGCATCATGGCGACGGACATGTCGATCCGCTGACCGCCTACGACATTTTCACCATGCAGAAAAACCGCGTGCGCAAGGACCCGCCGCCCGATCCCGGCGCGATTGACAATGCGTCGGCGCGGGAGAAGGACTACTACTCGCCCGAGGAAGTCGACCGGCTCACGGAGCGCGATTTCCAGAACAATCCCCAGGCTGCTGGACATCGTCCAGCGGTCCATGACAAAAATGGAGGTCAGTGCATATGGCATACAGCAATTTCAAGCCGCTTGTTGGAGCAAAGCACAGCCAGCGCGAACTGGAAAAGGCAACGGTTTTGCAGGAGGACTGCAACACGGAGTTTGAGGGGCGAGGCCAGGCAGGGCAGCCGCGTCAAGATCCTGGGCGTGGCGCGCCCCACCATCGGCGACTACACCGGCCAGAACATCGGCGCGCCGGAGGACGTCCCCGACACGGCCGTCTACCTCGACATCGACCGCGCCAAGTTCTTCAATTTCGGCGTGGACGACGTGGACAAGGCGCAGAGCGTCGAGGGCCTCATGCAGGCGCTGATGGCCGAGAGCGCGGCGGGGCTTGCCCAGGAGCGCGACCGGTACATCGCCTCGCTGGCGGCAGACGCTGGCGGCTTCTCGCAGTCTTTTGCAGATTACGTCGGCCGCCGCCGCCAAAGCGGCGCTCGACGACGCCTTCGTCTGGCTGTGGAACAACGACGTAAAAATCAACGACGAGGTCGTCATCACCCTCACGCCCTGGTTCTACAACCTGTTCAAGGACAGCCTGACCGCGCTCTACACCGACAACGTGGAGCTGATCCGCAAGGGGGTTGTCGGCATGTACAACGCGGCCATGGTGAAGATTTCCACCAACCTGTACAACGACGGGACCGACGACTACATGATGATTCGCACCAAGAAGGCGATCGCCTTTGCCGGCCAGATCAACGAGACCGAGGCGTACCGGCCCGAACAACTGTTCAAGGACGCCGTAAAGGGCCTGGACACCTACGGCGCCAAAGTGGTTCGCCCCAAGGAGCTGTACGTTGTCAAGGCCCATGAATAAGGGCGCTAAACGGAGAAAGGATGAACTGAAATGGCCAAGATAACCAAAGTGAACACAAAGCGCAGCGCGTTCAGCGCGGCGGCCTTTGCCGCGGCGAACCCCTCCGCCGCCGTGGAAACCGGCGCGGACGACCGGATGGTACTGCTGGTGCGCAACACGGCGGAGGCGGCAAAAACGCTCACCGTCAAGGCCGGGACCGCCCTGCAGGAGTCGCGGACCTCGAGATCAGCGCGTGCCCGCGTCCACAGCGGCCGGGATCCTGCCGCTGGAGAGCGGAAAATACGTGCAGGTATCGGGCGAAAACGCCGGCTGTATCCTCGTGGAGGCGGAGGCGGGCGTCGAGCTTGCCTGCGCCATTCTCCCCCTGATACCTGACGCCTTTCGCGTGCGGGCGGCACCCGCCCGCACGCAGACCCCGTAAAGGAGGAGCGCTATGTACAAAACATGGGGCGAAATCAAATCGGAAATCATCAACCTGGGGTATGAGCAGCCGGGCGCGTATGCGGAAAACCCGCAGTCCTGCATCGAGGCCGTCAACCGGGCCATGACCATCATCGCCGCGTTTGTCCGGCCGCTGCTCGGCCACTATGTCATCGACCTGGAGGACACCGGCGCGGAACAGCGCTTCGACATACGCGCTGACTGCGCAGGACGGCGAGCCGGTGTTCCTCGGCTATGCCGACCATTACCCGGTCGCGCTCAGGAACCCGCGCCGGGCGGCGGACTATCTGCTCGACAACGACGACGCGCTGCTGCTGCAGCCCGGGCAGTCGGGGCCGGTGGACGTGTGGTTCCGGCGCGCGCCGCGCAGAGTGACCGACCAGACCCCGGACGGCTACGAGCTGGAATTTGAAGCGGACGCGGCCGAGCTCATCCCGTTGCTGGCCAGCTTCTACCTGTGGCAGGACGAGGACGAGCGCAAGGCCGTGCGCTACCGGAACGACTACGAGGACCTAAAGGCCCAGCTTCTGGCCAGCCGCGCCGGCACGGCCGCGGCGCGCGTGGTGGATGCGGGGTGGAATATGTCTAAGTTTACCCTGCCCGATCCCCCCGCGCGGGTGACGGTGCGCTACGACGACCTGTGCGGCGTGGACGCTCGAGCGAACAGCGCAGCGTCGCGCCGCAGCGCGCCTCGTATGCGCAGAACATGTACAAGAAATACGTGGACGGGTACTCGAACTTTGTGGAGACGCGGCCGGGCATCCAGACGCTGGGCGGCTTCAGCGGCCGGATTTACGGCATGTACTTCTGGGGGACGGGCCTGCGGCCAGGGTTCTTGTGCACGCGGGGACGGGCCTGTATCTGTGGGACAGTTTCCCCTCCGCGCCCGGCGCGCTCAGTCCGCTGTGCGAGATGGCGGCCCGGCGCTCGTCCGGCTTTCTGCACGGAGACCGGCTGTACATCAACGACGGCCGGGCCTACCTCTGCTTTGACGGCACGTCCTGCGCGCCGGTAGAGGGGTATGTGCCGACCACGTCCATCGCGCGCACACCGGCGGGCGGCGGCACTGCCTACCAGGCCGTCAACCTGCTCACCGGCCGGCGGAAAAACAGCTTCCGGGGCGACGGCGCGAGCAGAGAATACCATCTCGACGCGGCCGGGCTCGACGACAGCGCGGTCACGGCGGAGGTGGACGGAGAACCGACGACCGCCTTTGCGGTCGACAGGCAGACGGGCGTTGTCACCTTTACCACGGCGCCGGCCGCGCCCGGCGGCGGCGACGACAACGTCGTCATCACCTTTGCAAAGACGGCGGCGGGCTATGCGGACCGGATTGCGGGCTGCACCCAGACCTGCGCGTTTGACGGCCGCGTGTTCTTTACCGGCAACGCGGACTATCCGAACGTGCTCTGGCACAGCGAACTCGACAACCCGCCTATATCCCCGATGTGAACTACTATCAGGACGGCGACGCGTCTGCGCCGGTGGCGAGCATCGTCGTGCAGGACGGCAGCCTGATCGTGCTGAAAAACACCGCCCAGCACGCCCCGGCGGTATTCAGCCATGCGCCCGCGCTGGACTATGAGCTGGGCCGGGTATACCCGGTGTCGGAGAGCGTCATCAGCGTTGGCAACGTATCGCCCGGCGCGGCCATCTCCTTCCGCGACGATCTGGTCTATCTCTCGGCGTTCGGGCTGGAGGGGATCTCCTACCCGAACGTAACGGCGGCCAGCGGATTCTGTGCCACCGGAGCACGGTGGTTGACAGCGCGCTGCGGGGCGAGGACCTTTCCTCCGTCATGCTCGAGGAGTGGGACGGCTATCTGTGCCTGCTGTGCGGCGGCCGCCTGTTTTTGGCCGACAGCCGGGGGCGCTACGGCACGGGCGACGCGTATGAGTACGAGTGGTTCCTGTGGACCGGAATCGGCGCGCGGCAGGACGGGGCGTTCAGCCCGGCCTGCTATATCAAGGAGTACAGGGGGCGTGCTGTATATCGGCACGGACCAGGGCGCGGTGTGCCGTTTTTCCGGCACGAGCGACGACGGCTGCAGATTGAGAGCGTCTGGGAGACGCGCATGGAGACGGCGGGGGACACTGCGTCGAGAAAGACGGCGCACCGGCGGGGAGCTGCCGTCCTGCTCAAGACCATTCCCAACTCGCGCGTGGACATCTCGGTCAGCACCGACCGCGTCGGGAGCCGGCCGCTCGTGTCGGTCAATATGGGCGGCCTGGACTTTGCCGGCCTGGACTTCGGCGCGCTGAGCTTTTCGACGGACAGCGACAACGTGGTCGCCATCCCGCTGCGGGAGAAGTACTGGAAAACGCTCAAGCTGCGCTGTCCTCCGCGCGCGGGTTCGGGCTGGGCAGTATCTGCTACCGGGCGAGTGTTATAAAACTATGTGAAATGAGGGCTGATTTATGGCGTTTACCATGCTGAACGCGGACATGAGCATCATCCAGAAGCTGGCGGACAACCCGACGGAGACGGCGGCGGAGCTGAAAGCGAAGTTTGACGAGGGCGGGGAAGCGGTAAAGGAATACCTGAACAGCGTGCACCTGCCGGAGCTGGAAGCGGAGGTGGCCGGGCTGAAAGGGGATATATCGGGCCTGGAGACGGCGGTGGGGAGATTCCCGCCGTCATAGACAACCTGACGAGCACGTCGGCGACGGACGCGCTGTCGGCCAACCAGGGAAAGCGCTGAACACGGCGCTGGCGGGCAAGCAGAAGACGATCACGGCGGGCACGGCAGCCCGAGCGGCGGCGCGGACGGGGACGTCTATATCAAATACGTGTAACGGGGTGAGGAGATATGGCCCTGCTGAAAGAAACAACGGTCACGACAAGTCAAAACGGGTACAGCCTGATCCTGCGCACGTATGAGGACGCGGTGAACGAGGCGGTGAACACGTCTACGGTGCGGATTGAGCTGCTGCTCAAATCGAACAACGTGCGGTTTGTTGACTACGGCTGCCTGGGGGAGCTGTGGCTGAACGGGGCGCTTGCGTATTCGAATGAAGCGCAGTATTCGTTCCCGTCGCTGGGCTCGACGATCACGATTGCGAGCTGGACGACGAGTGTGGAACACAACAGCGACGGGGTGCGGAGTATAACGGTCAGCGCGTGGTTCAAGTGCGCGAGCGGCGCATACACGGCGGGCAGCGCGGAAGTGACAAACGGCTCGATGGCGCTGACGCCGATCGCCCGCACGCCGTCCGCGCCCACGGCGGTGACGGCAAAGGCCGGGGGCGACGGCGCGTACTATCCCGGCGGCACGGTCAATATCGCGTGGAGCGGTGCGGCGGGAACGATCACGGGCTATGAAGTGCAGTACGCGCTGCGAGCGGCGGGCAGCGGCACGTGGGGCGCGTGGACGGCGCTGAAAACGGCGACGGGGACGAGCACGACGGATACGCGGGGCATGATGTTCGGCCAGGCGGTGAAATACCGTGTGCGCGCGAAGAACGGGAGCCTTGCGTCGGGCTGGAAAGAGAGCAACGCGCTGACGCGGACGGGCGGCGTATACCTGCGCGTAAACGGAGCCTGGAAGCCGGGTACGGTGTACCGGCGGGTGAACGGGAGCTGGAAGCAGGCGGCGGACGTGTACCGGCGCATAGGCGGGACGATGGCGGCGCAGCGTGCCGTAAAGGAGGGAAGGGGAATGGACGTAGTCAAACAGGCGGTGGAGACGATCAAGCGGATGTACAACCTGTCTCTGCTGAAACTGCTGGAGCGCCTGCCCGTAAGCAACGGGGGTACGGGCGCCGCAGCGCCGGAGCAGGCGCGGGAGAACCTGGGCATTCAGTTTCCCCTGCCGGTGGAGAACGGGGGCACGGGCGCGGATAATGCTGCGGCCGCGCGCGGCAACCTGGGGATCGCGTTTCCCTGCCTGTTTCAAGCGGCGGCACGGGCGCGGGCACCGCAGCGGCGGCTTTGGCAAACCTCGGCTTGCCGGTGGCGTCCGGCACGTGGACGCCGAAGCTGATCTCGTCGGACGGCGGGATGACGTATACAACCAGCTACAACAACTCGTATTATTACCGGATAGGCAAGCTGGTGTACATCACGTTTTACATGAAAGTCAATGTAACGGCCGCGGGCAGCGGATACGCGAGGGTTCAGGGCTTGCCCTTTACGCCGATGAGTTCAGGCCGCTATGGGCTGGCGCGCATGCAGTTTGCACGCACAACCTCGGATACGGTAGGCGGTGCGGTGGCGCATGTCGATTCTTCGCTCGGCATGATCCGCCTGCAATCCGAAAACGGGCTGGCCGCCCTTACATGGAAAGAGGGCGACACCTGGATAGGGTTTGCCGGCTGCTATATTATGGCCTGATACGGCAACAGAGGGCTGCGCGGCGCGGCGCCCTTAGCTTTGCATACCGGTAGCCCGGCGGTAAACCGGCCGTCCGCCGCAAATCGGCCGGACATAGAACAGGAGAGGGGATGGACGCAGTGGCAGCCAAGAGCTACAGCGAACAGTACGAGCAAATGCTGCGCGAGCAGCTAAAGCAGGCGCTCGACAGCATAGACAGGCAGGAACAGGCGCAGGTAAACCGGTACGACACCGAGCTTGCGCGCGTGGAAGCGGCGCGGCAGGACGCGCTGCGGGGCGCGTACGCGGACTATGCGCACAATATCAATCCATACGGCATCCAGGCGGAATCCGCCTATGCGAACGAGGCCTGCGCGGCGCGGGCAAGAGCGAGACGGCGCTTGCGAACTATTACAACACATATCAGAACATGCTGGCCCAGGTGCACAGCCTCAAAGACGAGCAGGCGGGCGACCTGCGCCTGGACCTGGAGGATGCGCTCGCGCAAAACGAGGCGGCCCGCACGGCGGCGCGCGGCAGCGCATATAATAATATACTGAACGAGCTGATCCGGCGCGAAGAGAGCGAATACGGCAGGGCGCAGGACGAGCGTGATTACGCGTTCCGGCTAGCGCAGGCGCAGCAGGAGCAGGAAAACTGGCAGAAGGAGTTCGAGCTGAAGCTCGCCGCCGCCCAGAAATCGGCTGCGAAAAGCGGCGGTTCCGGCAGCGGTTCATCCGCGGCGCAAACCGCTTTATCGGACAACGCGTTTATGGACGAACAGCGGTTTGCGGAGCTGTACAAGGCCATGAACAGCCTGCGCTGGTCGGTCCTGCCCGGCGAGTCGAACCCGACGCCCCGCATCCGCGAATGGCAGAGCGCCTACCTGCAGACGTTCAGTAAGTACCTGTCCCCGAGCAGTACCAGCAGCTGGTTGCGCTGTATCTGTAACGGTGGAGGGCGGAAAGCATATGTGCACGGAAACGCCCGCCGCCTGCAGGGAGCGCTTTGCGCGCATCGACGCGCGCCTCAAGGAGAGCGAGGGGCAGCTTCGTCTGCACAGGGAGGATATCAACCAGCTCATGGTCCTCACCGCGCGGCTGGGGGAAAAAATCAACATGCTTGCAAATTCCATGCGCGCGCTGACGCGGGCGCTTTGGGGCGTAGCTGGGGCTGTAATCACGGCGCTGCTGGGGTTCTTCTTCTGGTACGTCCAGTCGTTGTAAGGAGAGGAAAACAATGCGTTTACAAAATTTTTTGGGAATCAATTTACTGGTGAGGCTGAAAACCCGCTTTTCTGGGTACAGGTGGTATTGGCCGTGTTTATGCCGGTTCTGGTATACTTCGGCGTGAAATGGGAACAGCTCACCACCTGGAGCGCGGTGTTCAGCCTGCTGTGGAAGGCGCTTTCAGAACCCCGTTGTGGTTGTCTCGGTCATCGTCTCGATATGGAATACGGTCACAGACCCGACCACCTGCGGGCCGGGGGACAGCGCGCTTGCAAAGACCTACCTGAAACCAAAACAGAAAGAAGAGATGTGAGCAATGGCACTGCAGAAACCGAGATACCCGGTGGACTATATCGGTATCACGCAATATTATAATACGGCGCACCGCGCTGATCTCGGCTGGCATACGCCGAACCCGCCCGTCTACGCCGCGGCCGCCGGCACGGTTTATGCGGCCGCGCGCGACGTGGACGGAGCCAACTACGTCGTCATCCGGCACGATAACGTGATTGCAGGCAAGCTGGTATACACCCTGTACTGGCATCTGGCCTCCTACCGCGTCGCAAAGGGCGCGACGGTCAAGCTCGGCGACCGGATCGGCGTCATGGGCCAGACGGGCAACGCCGTCGGCGTACACCTGCACTTTGAGTTCTGGATTACGCCGCTAAGCTTATACCAAATGGGCGCTGAGCGACAAGCGCAAATACGCGGTCGATCCGCAGACCTATGTACTGCTATCCGGACCAGACCGTGAGCCCGAACACGAAAAAAACGTGCTCAAATACACGCCGCAGATCGACCCGGGCGAGAACGTCCTGGCCCCCGGGGCCAAGCTCAGCCTGAAAAAATGCGCCGCTGTACGCCAGCTCCGACGCCGCGCGCGCGGGCCGGGTCAGCGGAACCTATTACACCTGGGACAGCCAGATTATCCGAAACAGAATCGGATTACGAACAGCACGGCCAATGTCGGCCGCCCCGGCGCTGTAACTGGGTGGATCGGCAAGGAGTATCTTCCGCCGTCAACCGGCCGACGGTCTATATCGTCGTTTCGGGGACACTCTCTCGGGATCGCGGCGCGCAGCGGCGTGTCGCTCAGCGCGCTCTGGCCGCCAACCCCAGATTAAGGACCCCAACCGCATTTACCCCGGCGACCGGATCACCATTCCGGCGAACTAGGCGCTCAAAAAAATCACGCCCCCGCGGCGTGATTTTTTTGCGTACCCCTCGACAGGCGCATTGAATTGTATTATTGTATTAATGAACTAATACAATTGAGAGGAGGAGCGCGGGTGGACTGGAACTTTTCCGGCGACCGGCCGGTATATCTGCAGCTT
>VOFB01002192.1_pt1 | contig 29689 bp, 53 predicted proteins | sample 5384141 | NCBI WGS metagenome assembly VOFB01 (sample SAMN12384721, study PRJNA508395) | human gut metagenome | isolation source: healthy gut A | host: Homo sapiens | reverse complement strand
ATGCGTCGGAAAAATGCGCGAAATTCTATATCGACGCGTTTTCCGAGTATTCCAGCGCCTCGGCGCATATTGCCGATTCGAGTGCGTCGAGCTTGCGGAGACGCGACTGCCGGATGCTCCTTCGCCGAAGGAGATCGGGAACGCGCTCGATAAAGAGGCGGCGGAGATCATAAAAAATATCCCGCAGGACGCATATCTTGCGGCCATGTGCGTTGAGGGCATTCAGATGGCGAGCGAGGAGCTTGCGGAGCTTTGTCACGCGTCAGGCGCTGTCTGGCAGGTCGAAGCTGTGCTTCGTCATCGGCGGGTCTCGTACGGCATATCGCCGAGCGTGAAAAAAAGCGCGCGGATATCCGCCTGAGCATGTCGAATGACCTTCCCGCACCATCTCGCGCGCGTGATGCTTGCCGAAAGCAGATATACAGAGCCTTCAAGATAAACGAAGGCTCGCGTTACCATAAATGATAGAGCGACTGTATGGACGAAAACGAAAAAGAGCCAGTGGGGCAGAGCCGAGTTGGCACCCTTCTTGAGAAGTGGCCGAAGGGTGCGGACGGAGAACGGAGGAGCCGGTGCGTCTGTGCACCTGTATGGCGTTGATATGAGCGATGAGCTCAAAATAAATATGCTTGAGGCATACGGTATCCGTGCCTGAAAGCTCCCGGAGACGGCGGCTTCGGCAAGCTGATCCCTAGGTATGAGCGGCCAGGGCGTGGATATACTTGTGCCCAAATCCATGTACGAAGATGCTGTGGCGCTTTTGCAATGAAGAAGGAGTTGTAGAAGATGACTAATTACAAAGAAGAGTATCAGCACTGGCTTGACAGCCCCGTCTCTCAGCGAAGAGGAATGGAAGGAACTCATTCCATATCGGGCGACGAAAAGAGATGAGAGCCGTTTCTTCGCCCCGCTTGAGTTCGGCACGCCGGTCTCCGCGGCACGATGAAGCTCGGCCTGCAACATGAATATCCATATTATCCGCCACGCGACTCAGGCGTTTGCAAAACGTCATTTCTCGTGGAGCAGGTGCTCAGGATGACTATCGACAAGCAGGCCGTCGCCGACGTTGCGGGACGAATTCAAGATCGTCTACACGCCGTTTCACGGCGCGGGCTGGCACCTCGTGCCCGAGGCGCTGCACCGCCTGGGCATGACGCAGGTCATCCCCGTCAAGGAGCAGATGGTGCTCGACGGCAACTTCCCGACCGTCAAGAGCCCGAACCCCGAAAACCCGGAGGGGTTCTATCTCGCCATCGACCTTGCCAAGAAGGTGGAAAGCGATCTCATCATCGGCACCGACCCAGATTCCGACCGTATCGGCACCATGGTTCGCCGCGGCGACGAATATGTCACCATAACCGGCAACCAGATGGGCATACTCCTGCTCGACTATATCATCACGGCGCGCCGCCGCCGGCACCATGCCAGAGAACGCGGGGCGCGATCTGCGACGATCGTCACGTCCGGGTGCGCCAGAGCATCTGCGATGCGAACGACATCCACTTTGAGGACACGTTCACGGGCTTCAAATTCATGGCTGAGAGCTGGCCGAGTACCAGCGCGACGGCCCGTATCAGTACGTGCTCGCCTTCGAGGAAAGCTACGGCTACATGATGGGCGATTACGTCCGCGATAAGGACGCCGTCACCGCTTCCATGATGGCCGCGGAGATGGCGGCGCATTACCACGACCGCGGTATGACTCTCTCGACGCGATGGAGTCGCTGTATGAGAAGTACGGCTGGTTCATGGAGAAGACCGCTCAATCTCGTCATGCCCGGCGTCGACGGTCTCCAGAAGATGCAGCGCGCTGATGGCAGCAGCTGCGCAGCGAGCCGCTGCAGGAGATCGCGGGCACGAAGGTCGTGCGCATGCGCGACTATCAGGACGGCTCGGTGTACGTCATGGGCCTCGGCAAGATGGACAAAACGCCCATCTCCGGCTCGAACGTGCTGTACTTTGAGCTGGACGACGGCTGCTCGTTCATCGTCCGCCCGTCCGGCACGGAGCCGAAGATCAAGGTGTACATCCTTGGCGTCGGCGCGACGCGCGGCAAACGAGCGCGTGCAGCGCGCGCAGCCGCATTGAATCGAAATATCTCCGCATTATGTCGAGGGCCGGATCTGAAGAGATGAAAAGAGTACATCGACCTGTTTCTGGCCTTTGCCAAAATAGCCGTCGTCGGCGTGACGACGTTCGGCGGCGGCTATGCCATGCTGCCCGCGCTGCAGCGCGAGGTCGTGGAAAAGCGCCGCTGGGCCACGGAGGAAGAGGTCATGGACTGGTACGCCATCGGCCAGTGCACACCGGGCGTCATCGCGGTCAACACCGCCACGTTCGTCGGGCAGAAGCAGGCGGGCGTCTGGGGCGGCATCTTTGCCACGCTGGGCGTCGTGTTCCCGTCGCTCGTGATCATTATGATCATCGCGGCTTTTATTCAGAACTTTGCGCACCTGCCTGCCGTACAGAACGCGTTCGCTGGTATCCGTGTGTGCGTGTGCGTGCTCATCCTCAACGCCGTCGTGAAGCTGTGGAAAAAATCCGTCGTGGACTGGAAGACGTTTCTGATCTTCCTGCTCGTGTTCGCGGGCAGCGTGTTTCTGAATGTCTCGCCGGTGCTGTATGTGCTCGCGGCCGCGCTCGCCGGCATCGTCATCAAGGAACTGGAGGCGCGTAAGGCATGATCTATCTGCGCCTGTTCTGGGAGTTTTTCAAGACCGGCCTGTTTTCTGTCGGCGGCGGGCTCGCCACACTCCCGTTTATTTATGACATGTCCGACCGCACGGGCTGGTTCACCTATCAGCAGATCGCGGACATGGTCGCGGTGTCGGAGTCCACGCCTGGTCCCATCGGCGTCAACACGGCGACGTATGTGGGCTACATCACGGGCGGCGTTCCCGGTGCGCTCGTCGCGACGCTCGGTCTCGTCACGCCGGCGGTCATCTGCATCCTCATTATCGCCTCGTGCCTGAAAAAGTTCCGGGAAAACCGATTTGTCGACCATGCGTTTTATGGGCTGCGTCCGGCCTCCGCTGCGCTGATCGCGGCGGCGGGCTTTTCCGTCGTGCGCATCTCGCTGCTGCAGGAGAGCGCCTTTCAGGCCAGCGGCCGGTTCACGGATCTGTTTTTCTGGAAAGGGCTGCTGCTCGCAGCCGTCATCCCGCCGTCTGACAGTGCACGGACACGCCGCCCCAGCCGGTGAGAAAGGCCGCAAGCGCGAGGTTTGCCGGCGTCGGCGCCAGCCCCTGCATCGCGCCGATGCCCATGCCGAGCTCGAGCACGCCCGTGCACAGCGCGCGGGCAAAGTGCAGCTCCAGTCCGAGTCGCGCGGCAAGCGTGCCCACCAGCGCGGGCAGCAGGCCGGAGGCGTCGAGCACCCCGGTCACGACGCTGAACGTGACCACGAAGCCGCTGACCGTCAGCACCGCGCGCACCGCGCTGCGCACGGCCTCCGGCAGCGCCTGCGAGAGCGACACGGCCGCGATCTGCGCGCGCTCTTCCGGCGGAAAACCGCCGCTGCGCGGGGCAAAGAGCATGCCAACGATCACGGCGGACAGCACGTGCACGCCATAGAGCAGCAGCCCATAGCCCGCGCTGTGAAACACGCCCACGCCCGCCGCACCGACGAGAAACGCCGGGCCGGAATTGTTGCAGAACGCGAGCGCGCGTTCTGCCTGCTCGCGTGTGAGCGTACCGCTGCGCCGCAGCCGGGCCACGGCGTCCGCGCCGAGCGGATATCCGCCCGTTACGCCCAGTAGCAGTGCCGATGCACCCGCGCCGCCGATGCCGAAGAGCCGCTGCGTCACGGGGGAGAGCCATCTGCCGAGGATGCCCGGCAGCCCGAGCTGCTGCAGCAGCGACGAGAGAATGAAAAACGGCAGCAGTGACGGCACGATCATCTGCGCGCAGAGCGTAAGCCCCGCGCGCGCACTCTCGAGCGCCGCCTGCTGGAGCACAGCAGCAGCGCGCCGAGCGCTGCCAGCGTTGCTGCGAGCGCGATGTAATTGCCCCGTTTGCCTTCCACCGGCATCCCTCCCGGAAATACATTCTCGTGCATTTGTATGCCTGTCCCGGCCTAAACTTGCCTGCGGGCGCATAAAATGGCTTGCAGCGAAGGGGGTGAGCCGGTGAAGCGGCTGTCAGATATTCCGCTCGAGATCGCGGAGCGGCTGGACCTGCCGGCGGAATCCGTGGCCGGCGTGCCGAAGCTGACCGTGACCGGCCGGCGCCGCGCGCTGGTGGAAAACCACTGTGGTCTGCTCGAATACAGCCATGAGTGCATCGTGGTCGACGGTGGGCGGGTGCGCGTGTGCATCCGCGGCACGAACCTGCAGCTCGTGGCCATGGACAGCACGGCGCTGCTGATCTCCGGCACGATCGCGTGTGCCGAGTTTGCGTGAGGTGATGGGTTTGACGCGGTGGATCCTGGCCCTTTGCGGCTATGTGCGGCTGGAGGTGTGCGGCGTGCACCCGGAGCGCGTGCTCAATGCGTGCGCAGCGGCGGGCATTGCCTGCATGGCGTCCGAACCGGTGGATGCCTATACACTGCGCATCACGGTGCGCGTGCGCTGCGAGGAGACGGTCACGGAGTTGGCGCGCCGGTGCCAGTGCGAGGTGAAAACGCTCTACCGCCGCGGTCTGCCGCAGCTGCTGCGGTGTGCGGCGCGCTACCGGGGCGCGTGCGCGGGGCTGCTGGCGGTGGTGCTGGTGCTGCTGACATCGTCACTGTTCATCTGGCGCATCGACGTGACCGGCAACGAGACGCTTACGACCGGGCAGATCCTGCGCTGTCTGGACGAGTGCGGCGTGCGCCCGGGCACGTACTGGCCCGCGCTGTCGAACGATCTGGTGCGCAATGACATGGTCCTGCGCCTGCCGGAGCTGCGCTGGCTGACCGTGAATGTGCACGGCAGCCGCGCCGAGGTGATCGTGCGCGAAAAGGAGCCCCTGCCGGACATCACGCCGGACGACACGCCCGTGAGCATTTACGCCTCCGCGACCGGGGTCATCCTGAGCATGGACGTCTACGCCGGGGAGGCACGCGTCGCGCCCGGCGCGGCGGTGGAGCCGGGCGACGTGCTTGTGTCCGGCGCGGTCACGGACCTCGGCGGCGGTGTGCGCCCGGTGTGCGCCCGTGCCGATATCCGTGCGCGCACGCGGCAGGTGCTGACGGGCAGATCGCCCTGACGGAGGCCGAAAAACAGCCCGCGCACGGCGCGCACACGCTGGGCGCTGCGCGCGGGGAAAAAGCGGATCAATTTTTATCAAAACAGTGGAATTTCGGACGCGGAATGTGATAAAATCATTCATGAATATCCTTTTGCGATCCGGGGCGTGTTCACACTGCCGTTTTCGCTGGTGCGCGAGCGCGTGCAGCCGTATCGGACGACGGACGCGCAGGTACCGGAGGACACGGCGCGCGCATCGCTCGAGCAGACGCTGCTGCAGCAGCTGCGCGAGACGATCGGCGACGATGGCGCGATCATTTCCTATGAAACGGCAGCGGAGGTCACTGGCAGCGTGCTGACCGTGACGCTCACGGCCGAGTGCGAGCAGGAGATCGGCCGCGCGCAGGCGACGCCGGACGCGGAATTTTTACAGCTTCGGCCGCCGGCCGGGGAAGGGACTACAGCAGATGATTGAAAAAACCATGGAAGTCGACAGAATGGAGGACGTCATCAGCGTGTTCGGGTCGTTTGACCAGAACCTGCGGATGATCGAGACCGAATACAACGTGCGCGTGACCGACCGCGACGAGCAGATCCACATCACCGGCGAGGCCGAGAACGTGCTCTATGCCGAAAAGGCCATCGCCGGTCTGTTGTCGCTGGCGGCCAAGGGCGAGGAGATCGACGAGCAGAACGTGCGCTACATCTTCCGTCTCGTGCGCGAGGGCCGGGAGCAGAAAATTCAGGAGCTTGCAGGCGACGTGGTGTGCATCACGGCCAAGGGCAAGCCCATCAAGGCCAAGACGCTCGGCCAGCGCGCATATCTGGATGCCATCGAGCAAAACACGATCACGCTCGGCGTCGGCCCCGCCGGCACCGGCAAGACCTACCTCGCCGTGGCGGAGGCGGTCGCGGCGTTTCGTGCCGAGCGCGTCAACCGCATCATCCTCACGCGTCCGGCGGTTGAGGCGGGCGAGCGGCTGGGCTTTCTGCCCGGCGACCTGCAGAACAAGGTCGACCCCTACCTGCGCCCGCTGTACGACGCGCTCTTTGAAATGCTCGGCGCGGACGCCTACGCGAAGTATCTCGAGCGCGGTAACATTGAGGTCGCGCCGCTGGCGTACATGCGCGGCCGCACGCTCGACGACAGCTTCATCATCCTCGACGAGGCGCAGAACACCTCCCGCGAGCAGATGAAAATGTTCTCAATAAGATCGACACGGTGGAAAAGGAAAACCTGCTGCCGGTCATCGCGGCCTATAAGGACCTTATGGACTTCGTGGATGTCATCCCCATCAGCGCCAAGTGGCACGACGGGCTGGACAGCCTCATGCAGGTCTGCGAGGGCTTTGCGCAGGAAGGGCCGTTCATGTTCCCGGAAGGGATCTCGACCGATATGCCGGAAAAACAGGTCATGGCCGAGATCATCCGCGAAAAGCTCCTCTGGAACCTCGAAAAGGAGATCCCGCATGGGACCGCGGTCGAGATCACGAAATTCTCCGAGCGAGATGACGGCATCATCGACCTCGACGCGACGATCTACTGCGAAAAGGCCAGCCACAAGGGCATCATCATCGGCAAAAACGGCCAGATGCTCAAAAAGATCAGCACCGATGCCCGCAAGGACTGTGAGCGCTTCATGGGCACGAAGGTCTTTCTGCAGACCTGGGTCCGCGTCAAGGAAAACTGGCGCGACAGCGACTTCATGATCTCCAACTTCGGCTATCACAAAGACTGAAACTGCCAGCATAGCGTCTGCCCGACCGGCTCATCCTAATCCCAGAGGAGGGCGAGCCAATGAAAGCAGAATTTTTGTGGGAAGTTTTTACCGAGACCGGCGCGCCGGAGGCGTATCTGCTCTACAAGGACGCCGGACGCGCAGCATCCGCTATGAGCAAACGGGAAGCAGCCTATGTACCTGACGACACGGGGGCTTGTCCTCCGGACAACCGAATATAAGGAGACGGACCGCATCCTGACGATCCTGACCGATCACGACGGGCTCCTTTCCGTCAAGGCCCGCGGCGTGCGCTCGAACCGGTCGAAGCTCAAGGGCGCCTGCCAGCTGCTGACGTATGCCGAGTTCACCATCAGCGATGCGCGCGGCTTCACGGCCATCACCGAGGCGACGGCCATCGAGATGTTCCCGGAGCTGCGCAATGACCTGCTGCTGCTGTCGCTTGCGAGCTATTTTGCCCAGCTGGCGGAGGTTTTGTCGCAGGAGGATGCGTCGAGCCCGGCGCTGCTGTCTTTGATCCTGAACGCGCTTTACGCGCTTTCAAAGCTCAAAAAGCCGCCGCGGCTCGTCAAGGCCGCGACGGAGCTGCGGCTGGCCGCCATCGCGGGCTATATGCCGGAGCTTTCCGGCTGCTGTGTGTGCGGCAGGGAAGACCCGGACCGCTTTTCCATCGCCGACGGGACGCTGGAATGCGCCGACTGCCGCGCGTCCGACGGGGTGCGGATGCCGCTGTCTCCGGCGTCGCTGGCGGCGATGCGGTACATCGTCTCCTGCCCGGATAAGAAGCTCTTTTCCTTCACGCTCACGGGCGCTGCGGAAAAGGAGCTGTGCGACGCGGCGGAGAGCTATCTGCTGACCCAGCTCGAGCGCAGCTTTTACACCCTCGACTTTTATAAATCACTTCTGGTTGAATAGAAGGCCCCGCCGGATCCGGACGGGAGCCGAAAGAACAGGAACCGCTTATGAACGAACAATATGAAAAATCCCTGAGCAAGCTCGAGCTGGACAAGGTCCTCTCGCTGCTTGCCGACCATGCCTCCTCGCAGGCGGCGAAGGACCGCTGCATGGCCATCCGCCCGTCTGCGGACGCAGATGAGATCCGGCACCTGCTGGAAGAGACGAGCGCGGCCTGCAAATGCATCACGATCAAGGGCTCGCCGTCGTTCGGCGGGCTGTATGACGTCGGCGCGTCGCTCGACCGCGCGTACCGCGGCGGCTGCCTCAGCCCGGAGGAACTGCTGCGGATCGCCGGCGTGCTGCGTGCCGCGCGGCAGGCGAAGAGCTATGCCGAGGGCGAGGGCGTACAGGAAGCTTCGGTCCTTGATCTGTATTTTCAGCAGATCACGAGCAATAAATACCTCGAAGAACGCATCTTCAACTCCATCCTCTCCAAAGACGAGATCGCGGATGCGGCCAGCAGCGAGCTTGCCTCCATCCGCCGCAAGATCCGCCAGCAGAGCGCGAAGATCCGCGAGTCCCTGCAGAAGATCATCACCTCGCCGTCCTACGCGAAGATCCTGCAGGAGCCGATCGTGACCATCCGCTCCGACCGCTTTGTCGTGCCCGTCAAGGCCGAGTGCAAGGGGCAGCTGCCCGGACTCGTCCATGACGTGTCTTCCTCCGGCAGCACCTACTTCATTGAGCCCATGTCCGCCGTCAATGGCAACAACGAGCTGCGCGAGCTGTTCATGGCCGAGCGCAAGGAGATCGAGCGCATCCTCGCCGAGCTCTCCGCGGAGTCAGCCGACCACCGCGAGCAGATCAAGCTCGACTACGATGTGCTGCTCGAGCTTGAGTGCATTTTTGCCCGGGCGCGGCTGTCGTTCGCCATGCGGGCCATCTGCCCGGAGGTGCGGACCGACGGCCAGCTGAACCTCATCCGGGCCCGCCATCCGCTCATCACCGGCAAGACGGTCGTCCCGATCTCCGTGCGGCTGGGCAGCGATTTTGACACGCTCATCATCACCGGCCCCAACACCGGCGGCAAGACTGTCACGCTCAAGACCATCGGCCTGCTCACGCTCATGGCCGAGTGCGGTCTGCATATCCCTGCCGACGACGGCAGCTCCATCAACGTCTACGAGCAGGTCTTCGCCGACATCGGCGACGAGCAGTCCATCGAGCAGTCGCTTTCCACCTTCTCGTCGCATACAAAGAATATTGTGGAGATCCTCAAGGTCTGCGACCGCGACAGTCTCGTCCTCTTCGACGAGCTCTGCGCCGGCACCGACCCGGCAGAGGGCGCGGCGCTCGCCATCGCCATCATCGAGTTCTGCCGCAAATGCGGCGCCGGCGTCGCCGCCACAACGCACTACGCTGAGCTCAAGCTCTACGCCATGCGCACGAGCGGCGTCATGAACGCCTCGTGCGAGTTCAACGTCGAGACTCTGCAGCCGACCTACCGGCTGCTCATCGGCGTGCCCGGCAAGTCCAACGCGTTTGCCATCTCCAAGCGCCTGGGGCTGGACGACGGCATCCTGGAGCAGGCGCGGAGCCTGGTCAGCCAGAACGACGTGAATTTCGAGGATGTTCTGACCCAGCTCGATCAGCAGCGGCAGGAGATGGAAAGGGCGAAGGAAGAAGCCGAGCGTCTGCGCCGCGAGACCGAGAAGCAGAAGGAAAAATCCGACGAATACTACGCCCAGATCAAGCAGGAGAAGGAAAAGGCTGCCCAGCAGGCCCGCAAGGAGGCCCAGTTCATCATCGACGACGCCCGCCGCGCGGCGGACGCAGTCTACGAAGAGCTCAAGCAGCTGCGCAAGCAGGCCAAAAAACGGCGCATTCATCCCCGGCTCCAACGAAAAGCAGGCCGGGATGCGCCGCAGCCTCAACGAGGCGGAGCAGAAGCTGCAGCCACAGCGCGAGCAGAAGGCCCGGCCCGAGGCGACCCGCGCCATCCGCGTGGGCGACACCGTGGAGCTGCTGAAGCTCGGCACGAAGGCGTCGGTGCTCGCCATCAACAAGGACGGCAGCTACCAGCTGCGCGCCGGGATCATGCAGGTGACGGCGAAGCCCGACGAGGTGTATCTGCTTGAAAACGAGACGCAGAATGCGGCCAAAAAGGTCATCGCGGGCAAGGTCCGCGAGCTCAAGGCCGCGGCCCAGCCGGAGCTCGACATCCGCGGCATGGCCGTCGACGAGGCGCTGCCGGTCCTGGATAATTTCCTGGACGCGGCCTACATGGGAAATCTGCCGAACGCCCGCATCATCCACGGCAAGGGCACCGGCGTGCTCCGCTCCGCCGTGCAGGAGGAACTGCGCCGCTGCAAATACGTCAAGTCGTTCCGCCTCGGCGTCTACGGTGAGGGCGAGTCTGGCGTGACGATCGTGGAATTCAAGTGAATGCGGAAGAAAGTGGAAGTGTCATGAAATAATGATTGACATTTCAATGAAATTTGCTAAAATTAGAAAGACGAAAGAGAGTGCCCAGCCTTGTACATCGGGCACCCCAGCATGATATATAAGGAGTGTCGTCTATGTACATGCAGCAATCCATCGTAAAGTGCGAATCCGGCCTTTATAACCGTCAGGCCACCTACTTCATCCAGAAGGCCAACGAGTTCAAGTCCAGCATCTGGGTCGAGGTGGAAGACCGCAAGATCAACGCCAAGAGCCTGCTCGGCGTTCTGTCCATGGGCATCACCAAGGGCACGCGCGTCAGCATCATTGCTGAGGGCCCCGATGAGGAAGAAGCAGTCAAAGCACTGACCGATATGCTCGTAAAAGAGGTTTTCTGAGCATTTTCCATCCGGAACCGACAGGAGGGGCGCTGCCCCTCCTGTCCATGTACTTTGAATCTGATTTGCCGGCGTTGCGTCTGCAGCGCTTTTTTTATTCGTATGACATTTGAAGAACTCAAAGACAAGGCGCTCTCGCTGCCCTACGAGCCGGGCGTGTACCTGATGCAGGACAAGACCGGCACGGTCATCTACGTCGGCAAGGCGAAGAAGCTCAAAAACCGCGTCAGCCAGTATTTTCAGGATACGGCCTCCCATACGCCGAAGACGCGGAAGATGGTCTCGCAGATCGACCATTTCGACACCATCGTCGCCCGGTCGGAATTTGAGGCGCTCGTGCTCGAATGCTCGCTCATCAAGCGGCACATGCCCAAGTACAACATCCTCCTGAAGGACGACAAGGGCTATCCATACCTGCGCGTCGATCTGGCGGAGGACTATCCCACCATGCAGATGGTCAGCCGCATTACCGGCGACAAGGCCAGCTACTTCGGCCCCTTCGGCGGCCGCTTCGTGAGCTGACGCTCAAGCTGCCCGGCTGCTTCCAAGACACTGGGTGGCTTCAGAGAACGCTGGAGCGCCAGAGTTTCCGAGCAGGATAGAAGCGTTTGACGTTTCAAACCTCGGCGATACCGGAATCGTCGCGGCGATGACCGTGCATGTTGACGGCAAGCCGCTGAAGCGCGACTACCGGAAGTTCCGCATTAAGGACATGCCCATCCGTGACGACTACGCCAGCATGTACCAGGCAGTGTACCGGCGCTTCAAGCACTATGCTGACGGCGATGCGAAGTTTTCTCCGCGCCTGATCTGCTGCTGATAGACGGCGGCCAGACCCACGCGGCGACGGCGCTGAGAGCCGTGACGGAGCTGCATCTCAGCGTCCCGATATTCGGCATGGTGAAGGACGACCGGCACCGCACCCGCGCGCTCATAACGCCAGACGGGCGGGAGATAGGCATCAGCGGCAATCAGGCCGTGTTCGCGCTTATCGGGAACATACAGGAGGAGACGCACCGCTTCGCAATAGAGTATCAGCGCTCGCTGCGGCAGGAGAGCTACGGCTCGAGCCTTGATAAAATAAGCGGCGTTGGCGAGAAGCGGCGGAACGACCTGATGAAATACTTCAAGTCCGTCAAGGCGATAAAGGCGGCGAGCGTCGAACAGCTCCGCCTCGTCGTGCCGAAGAAATACGGCGCAGGCGGTCTATGATTACTACCATAACGAAAAGAGTGACGATACATGCGAGTGATAACCGGCTCCGCGAGGCAGAAGGCTTAAAACTCCGGAGAATTATGACATCCGGCCGACGACGGACAACGTGAAGGAGTCGGTGTTCAACATAATCCAGTTTGATATCGAGGGGCGGCGCGTGCTCGACCTCTTTGCCGGAACCGGCCAGCTCGGCATCGAATGCCTGAGCCGCGGGGCGGAGAGCGCGGTGTTCGTCGATAAGGACAGGGCGGCGGTGCAGATCGTGCGCGACAACCTGAAGACCTGCGGCCTGAAGGCGACAGTATTGCAGGAGGACGCGCAGAGTTTTCTGCGCCATTGCGGCAAATTCGACGTGATATTTGTCGACCCACCGTATGATTCCGGATTGTACGAATCTGTGCTGGAAACCATCAATTCGGTTGACATATTGTCGAATGGTGGTATAATAATCTGTGAAGCACGCCGCGAACGGCAGCTTCCGGATATGACCGCGCCGTATGCCAAACGCAAGGAGTACAGCTACGGTAAGGTCAAGGTCTGCATCTACACCAAGGAGAACGCCTGATGAGCATAGCTATTTGTCCCGGCAGTTTTGACCCGATAACGCTAGGGCATCTGAATATCATCCGCCGCAGCTCGAAAATATTTGACAAGGTCATCGTGTGCATAATGTATAACTCGACCAAGACCTCGCCGATGTTCTCCGTGGAGGAGCGCGTTGAGATGGCGCGCAAGGCGACCGAAAAGTATCCGAACGTCTCGGTCGAGTCGTCCTCCGGACTTCTCGCGGAGTACGCAAAGCAGCATGACGGCGCCGTGATCGTGAAGGGACTGCGTGCCGCGTCAGACTTTGAATATGAGTTCCAGATGAACCTCATCAATAAAAAAGATAAATCCCCAGCTTGAAACAATGTTCCTTACGTCCGATGTGAAGTATACTTTCCTCAGTTCCTCCGTCGTACGTGAAATGGCGAGATACGGAGCGGATCTGACCGGATTTGTACCGGACGAAATAAAAGAAGAGATCGAGGAAAAAAGCCAAACAGTGGAGGACAAAATAATGGATAACAACGACATCATTGAGTCTGCTGGATATCCTTTACGGTATGGTCACGGAGGCGTGGGGCGTTCCGCTTGGAAATGACAAATGCATAATCGAGCGCGACAAGGCGGTCGAGATAATCAACGAGATCAAGGCCAATCTGCCCACGGCGCTCGCCGAGGCGAAGCGGCTTGTTTCTGCGCGCGACGAGTTCATCGGCAACGCGAAGAAAGAGGCCGAGGCGCTGCGCAAGAATGCCGAGGAGAAGGCTCGTGCTATGATAGAAGAGCAGGAGATAGTGCGCGTTGCAAAGGCGCGCAGCGCGGAGATGATAGCCTCCGCCGAGGCGAAGTCCAAAGAGCGCGCCGCGTCGCAAGCTCCTATGTTCACGATATCATGCGTCAGGCGGAGGAGAGCATGACCGCCGCGCTCGGCAATATACAGAACACTCACAGAGCCTTCAGCGGCGCAATGCCTGCGCAGAAGGCCGAACCTGCGCCGAGAAAGCGCGCCGAAGAGGAATAAGAATACATAAATAAAGCTGGGCGGGCACAGTGCCGCCCAGTTTTTTATCGGAAAAAATGAGGACTGCAAAAGCAATCCTCATTTCATGCGTTTTTACAAAGCCAATCAGCCGACGATATCTCTGGTGTCGCGGGCGATAACAAGCTCCTCGTTGGTGGGGATAACGAAAACCTTGACCTTGGAGTCGGGGGGTGGAGATCATTATATCCTCGCCGCGCTTGGAGTTTGCCTCATTGTCGATTTTTACGCCGAGGTATCCGAAGTACTCGGATATTGCCGCACGGGAAGCCTTGCTGTTCTCGCCGACGCCGGCAGTGAAGATGATGGCGTCAACGCCGTTCATTGCGGCGACGTAGGAACCGGCGACCTTGGCGACCCAGTAATGGAACATATCCAGAGCCAGAGCGCGCGCTCATTGCCGTTCTCGGCTGCGTTGTCGAGATCGCGGAAGTCGGAGGACACGCCGGAAACGCCCAGCACGCCGGACTTCTTGTTTAGGATGTTCAGCATCTCGTCGATGCTGTAGCCGTACTTGTTCATCAGGAACTGCATGACGCCCGGATCGAGGTCGCCGCAGCGGGTGCCCATGGGGAGGCCGACCAGCGGGGTGAAGCCCATAGAGGTGTCGACGCACTTGCCGCCGTCGATGGCGCAGATGGAGGACCGTTGCCCATGTGGCAGGAGATGAGCTTCAGCTCTTCTATGGCTTGCCCATAAGCTCCACGCAGCGGCAGAAAACATAGCGGTGAGAGGTGCCGTGGAGCCATAGCGGCGGATGCCGTCGTTCTTGTAATACTCATAGGGAACGGCGTACATATATGCCTTTGCCGGGCATAGTCTGGTGGAACGCGGTGTCGAACACGGCGACCATGGGAACATCGCCCATAACGGCCTTGCAGGCGTTGATGCCGGTGATGTTGGCGGGGTTGTGCAGGGGAGCGAAGGGGATGCACTCTTCGAGCGCGGCCATAACGGCGTCGTCAATGCGGACGGAGCTTGCAAACTTCTCGCCGCCGTGAACCACGCGGTGGCCGACAGCGTCGATCTCCTTGATGGAGGAAACAACGCCGTATTCAGGGCTGGTCAGCTTCTCGATGACAGCTGCGATAGCCTCAGAGTGGGTTGGCATGGGGACGTCCTCATTGAAGACGGGCTTGCCGCCTACCAGCGGGCTGTGCTTAGGTGGCCGTCGATGCCGATGCGCTCACACAGCCCCTTTGCCATGACCTGCTCGTTGGCCATGTCGATGAGCTGGTACTTGAGGAGGAGCGCCTGCGTTGATAACAAAATTTTCATGTATCGTATCCTTTCTCTTGTAAATAAGCATTTTCAATTAGAATAGTATCGGTTGACAAGGGCAAATACGGTTTTGGCGGGCAGAAATGCGCCCATACTTCTTCAAAGCCCTTGACAATACAGCAAGTATTCTCTGCGGCCTTTTCATCGTCCGGCCACATTTCTGCTCCGTCAAAACTGCTTTGCGCACCTGACAGGGATGGATTTTCGAGTGAATTTTGCTTTTTGAGACGAAGACGGGCTGCCGCCCTTCAAGACGAAAAGAGCAAAAAGCGCCGAAAAGACGCGCTGTCAGGCGTGTCTGCCCTTGTTAACTGATACTAAATACAACTTATATTCTAATACAAAATACAGAAAACGCAAGTCTTTTTTTTTGCTTTGAATGCGGACAAACGGCAGATCGCGTCCGCAGATCATAAAATCGACAGGGAGGACATTGCCATGGCCATAATAGGGATCATTGCGGAGTATAACCCGTTTCACACGGGGCATGAGTATCACATCGCAAGGAGCAGGGAGCTTCTGGGCGCGGACAGTACGGTCATATGTGTTATGAGCGGCGATTTCGTCCAGCGCGGCGAAGCGGCGCTGTACTCGAAATTTGCCCGAGCCGAAGCCGCATGCCAGCTGCGGGGCCGATCTGGCCATCGAGCTGCCGCGCCGTGGGCGCTGTCGTCGGCGGAGGGCTTCGCGCGCGGTGCGGTGGGACTGCTCCGGGGCGTTGGGCGCTACGCATCTCAGCTTCGGCAGCGAGTGCGGCGATGTGCAGCGGCTTGAAAGGATTGCCGAGAATCTCATCGACCCTGCGGTCAATGCCGAGATAAGCCGCGAACTCAACGAGAACGCGAATAACTCCTACGCTTCGGCGCGGCAGACGGTGCTCGCGCGGCGGCTGGGGACGAGGCGAAGCTCATCGAGCGACCGAACAACATCCTCGCCGTCGAGTACCTCAAGGCGATATACGAGCGGCAGCTGGACATAACGCCCATGACCGTGCGGCGCATAGGCGGCGGGCACGACATGACGGGCGATATCGGGCCGAAGTCTGCGTCAGGCGCGCCGCATGATACTGTCGGGCGAAAAAGTTGATAATTATATTCCGAAAAAAATGCATTGGATGTATATTCGCGCGAGGAGAGCCTCGGCAGACAGGCCATGAGCCGTGATTTTCACGAGACGGCGATGCTCTCGCGGCTGCGTATGTTTGGTGAAAATTACTACAACTCGCTTCCGGATTCCGGCGGCGGGCTTGGCAGCAGACTGTACAAAGGCTGCGCATGAGGAGGCAACGCTCGACGGCATCCTTGCGGCGGTCAAAACAAAGCGTTATGCTTTGTCAAGAATACGCAGAATGTGCCTCTGCGCGGCGCTTGGCGTCAAAAAGGTGCCGCAGACGGCACTCCGCCGTACGCGAGTACTTGCCTGCAAACTCCGCGGCTGCGGAATATCTGCGCGTTCTGAGCAAAGATCCGACGATACCCGTCATAACAAAGCCCGCCGCGGCGCGGAACTGTCCGCGGAACGCGAGCAGGTGTTTTGAGCTTGGTGCAGCGGCAAACGAGCTGTATGCTCGCATACCGCGCCGAGCAGGAGCGCAGAGGGGGGCAGGACTGGCGCACCAGCCCCAAAATTGTGCAAAACGACTAAAGGAATTAAATGACGTTTTTATTCATTTGGAATTTCTCCCTATTGCAATTTAGTACGGTACAGTGCATAATTACAATATCGTCATTGGAAAACAAATGTCCGTTATTGGCGGACAAAAGTTGGCGAAGTATTATGAGGAGGAAAGAAAAATGAAGAAAGTTATTGCAATGCTTATGGCCGTAGTTATGTTGTTTGCGCTGTGCGCATGCGGCTCTACTAATAGCGATTCCAAGAACGAAGCATCCAGCGGCAATAAGGTCGTAAAGATAGGCGTGTTTGAGCCGACCAGCGGCCAGAACGCTGCGGGCGGCAAGAAGGAGATCCTTGGTATCGAATATGCACATTCCCTGTATCCCACCATCGAGATAAACGGCGAGACCTATGATATAGAGCTTGTCTATGCTGATAACGGCTCCACCGCCGAGAAGGCGCCCTCCGCCGCTCAGCTGCTGATAAGCAACGGCGTCTCCGTTGTTATCGGTACTTACGGCTCCGGCTGCGCCATCGCGGCTGGCGACCTCTTCGCTTCCGCGAAGCTCCCCGCAATCGGCACCTCCTGCACCAACCCCAGGTCACCGTCGGCAACGACTACTACTTCCGCATAGCCTACATTGACCCCTTCCAGGGCGCTGTCATGGCAAGCTACGCTCTCAAGAACGGCTGCAAGAACTGCGTCGTTATAGTTGAGGCCGGCGATGACTACTCCGCAGGCTTCGGCAACTACTTCTCCGAGGCAATGGTCAACGGCGGCGCATCCTGCGATGACCGTCACTTTCCAGACTGGCGAGACCGACTTCTCCACCATCATGGCAAACATCAAGTCTAAGGGCTATGACGGCATCTTCGCTCCTGTCTCCATCGAGACCGCTCCTCTGATCATCAACCAGGCTCGTGAAGCCGGTGTTGAGTGCCAGATCATGGCCGGCGACACTTGGGACGATATCTCCATTGCTGAGCGCGCAGGCGCAAACGCAAACGGCGTTTTCTTCTCCGCTTTCTTCGATGCGAGCGACACCAGCAACGAAGCGGGCGTTGAGTTCGTGAAGGGCTTCCGTGAGTACGTCGCGGCAGACTCCACCAGAATCGAGAACAACGGCGGCACCTCCGAGGCAATCTCTTCCGTTACCCCCTGCGGCTACGACGCATACATGGCAGCCTACAACGCACTGCTCAAGGCACAGAGCCTTGACGGCGAGGCGATCCGCGACGCGCTGGCCGGTCTTGAGGTCAAGGGCCTTGTCACCGGCGACCTGAAGTTCGATGAGAACGGCGACGCTATCAAGAACTATGTTGCTATCAAGACTTTCCAGGACGGCAAGATAGTCTTCTCCGATGCCTACGTCGGCTGATACGGCATAAATAATATTTAAAGTTGATGTTGCTCAGCGTTTTCCCCGGCAATAAAGCCGGGGAAATGCTGTTATTTAAGAGATAGTAAGAGGAGGCTGTAATATGCACACTGCCACATATTACATAGATCTGCTGCTGTCCGGCATTACGGTCGGCAGCCTTTATGCGTTGATTGCCATCGGCTACACCATGGTCTACGGCATCCTTCGCCTTATCAACTTTGCCCATGGCGATATCTTTATGATGTCCGGATTCTTTATGATATATGTCAGCGCGACTTTGCCCATGGCGGTATCCATACCCGTCGTACTGCTGATGACGGTGCCGCTCGGCGTCCTCATTGAGCGCGCGGCATATAAGCCAGCCGCGGCGCCCGCGTATGTCCGTTATGATCTCCGCCATCGGTGTCAGCTACCTGCTTCAGAACCTCGCGACCTATATCACCGGCGGCCTTGCCAGACCGTATCCGGAGATATCCTTCCTGAAGAAGAGCTTCGCGGTAGGCTCGCTGAATATCAAGATAATAACCCTGCTCACCCGGTGCTGACGATCCTGCTTGTCATCTCGCTTGTGATATTCATCAAGCACACCAAGACCGGCATGGCCATGCGCGCCGTCTCCAAAGATTTTGACACTGCGCGCCTCATGGGCATCAAGGTCAACAGCGTCATCACCGTTACATTTATAATAGGTTCGTTCCTCGCGGGCGTAGGCTCCATCCTGTACTTCACAAACTACGGTCAGGTCAGCCCGACCATCGGCGTCAATGCCCGGCCTGAAGGCCTTCGTCGCGGCGGTGTTCGGCGGCATCGGCTCCATCCCCGGCGCGGTGCTGGGCGCGTACATAATCGGCGTATGCGAGTCGCTCATCAAGGCCAACGACTCCATCGCAATATTCAGCAACGCCTTTACATTTGCGCTGCTTATCGTGGTGCTGCTCTTCAAGCCCAACGGAATGTTCGGCGAAAGCTGACGGAGAAGGCGTGATATTATGCTGAAAAACGATAAAAAGAAAAGAGATATAATCCTCTCGCTGATACTTGCGGCGGTCGTTCTGGCGCTCCTTATCTATGTTGATAAGGAAATGCACTATTCGATGCTCGCCTCCATAATCCAGAAGGCGGCCATATATTCGCTGCCGCCGTCTCGCTGAACCTCTTGAACGGCTTCACGGGGCTGTTCTCGCTCGGCCAGGCCGGATTTATGATGGTCGGCGCTTATACCTACGCCATCCTCACCATCCCCTCGACCAGCACGCGAGCGTCTACCAGTATTTTAACGGCGGCATCGTCAACGTCTGCCTGCCCGCGTGGGTCGGACTTATCGCGGCGGGACTCGTCGCCGCGGGCTTTGCATGGCTCGTCGGCAAGCCCTGCCTCAAGCTCAAGAGCGACTATCTCGCAATTGCGACGCTCGGCTTTGCGGAGATCCTGCGCGCGATAATCCAGTGGACGTCTCTCGGCCCCGTAACGAACGCCTCCAACATTCTCAAAAAGTTCCCGAAGTTTGACAGCGTGCTGACTCCGGTGCTGCTTGCGGCATTCTGCATCGCGCTCATCGTCCTGCTTATCAACTCCTCCTACGGCCGCGCCTTCAAGGCAATACGCGAGGACGAGATAGCGGCCGAGGCCATGGGCATAAACCTTGCCAAGACCAAGATGCAGGCATTTCTGACCAGCGCGTTTTTCGCCGGTATCGGCGGTGCGATGCTCGCAATGTTTCAGGCGAGCGTCTATGCCAAAACTTTCACCTCGGCCATGACCTATGAGATACTGCTCATAGTCGTCATAGGCGGCATAGGCTCCGTTACCGGCTCCATTCTGGGCTCTTTCCTGTACATAGCCTGCTCCGAGTGGTGGTTGAGATTCCTGGACGACTCGCAGACCTACCTCGGTGTGAACATCCCGTTCATGCGCGGCGGCTTCAGAATGGTCGTGTTCTCGGTCGTCATCATGCTGGTCGTGCTGTTCTACCGTCAGGGCATCATGGGAACGCGCGAGTTCTCATGGCAGGCGATCATAGATTTCTTCAAGGAGCCCTTTGCAAAGCGCGAACGAAAGGCGGCGAAAGACAATGGCTGAAAACGTATTGCATATTGAAAACGTCACCATGCAGTTCGGCGGCGTTGTCGCCGTCAACAACCTGAATCTTGACGTGAACAAGGGCGAGATCGTCGCGCTTATCGGCCCGAACGGCGCCGGCAAGACCACGGCCTTCAACTGCGTTACCGGCGTATATGAGCCGACGAACGGCAAGGTCGAATTCATGGGCGAGGTCATCGCCGAGAATCACCCGCAGGGCAAGATGAAAAAACTCTACGCGGGCGAGAATATGGGCATGTACACGGACGTCGTGTCCTACACGCCTGACGTGATAACCTCAAGGGCATTGCGAGAACATTCCAGAATATCAGGCTGTTCTCGAAGCTCTCCGTGTTTGAAAACGTCCTCATTGCAAAGCACATGCGCGCAAAGCAGAACTTTTTCGGCAGCGCTGCATCTCAATGGCGCAGAGGAGAAGCGTATGCGCGAGGAGGCCATAGCGCTGCTCGCGGAGCAGGGGCTGGATAAGTACAAGGATGACGTCGCGGGAAGCCTGCCCTATGGCATCCAGCGCCGTCTTGAGATCGCCCGCGCGCTTGCTACTGAGCCGAAGTCTGCTGCTGCTCGATGAGCCGGCGGCTGGCATGAACCCGCAGGAAACTCTGGAGCTTGCGCAGTTCATAAGCGAGATACGCGACCGCCACGAGCTGTCCATCTTCCTTGTCGAGCACCATATGGATCTGGTCATGAACATCAGCGACAGGGATATATGTGCTTGACTTCGGTAAGCTGATAGCGTCGGGCGTTCCGGCGGAGATACAGAACGACGAAAAAGTCATTGACGCATATCTGGGGGTGAGCGAGGATGAGTGAAACGATACTCAGCGTAAAAGACCTGAAGGTCAATTACGGCGGCATTGAAGCTGTCAAGGGCATCAGCTTCGACGTGCCCAAAGGCTCGGTCGTCACGCTTATCGGCGCGAACGGCGCGGGTAAATCCACGACGCTCAAGGCGATTGCCGGACTTGTAAAACCCGCCTCCAGCGGATCTCATTCAAGGGCGAGAGCATCACCGGCAAGGATCCGTCGCTGATAGTCTCCAAGGGCATAGTACTCGTGCCGGAAGGCCGCCGCGTGTTTGACAACATGACGGTGCGAGAATATAAAGATCGGCGCCTACCTGAGACACGACGATCTGAGCGAGGATATGGCGTGGGTGTTTGACCTGTTCCCTCGGCTCAAGGAGCGCGAATGGCGGCTGTCCGGTACGCTCTCCGGCGGCGAGCGACAGATGCTCGCGGTTGCCCGCGGTCTCATGGCGCGGCCTGAGATAATTATGATGGACGAACCGTCGCTTGGCCTCGCGCCGCTGGTAGTCAAAGGGAATATTTGACATTATACGCGAGATAAACAAGCGCGGTGTTACCGTGCTTCTGATAGAGCAGAACGCGAACATGGCGCTGAAGGTCGCGGATTATGCTCATGTCCTTGAGACCGGCAGCATCGGCCTGAGCGGCACCGGCGCGCAGCTTCTGGCGGACGAAAACGTCAAGCACGCATACCTCGGCAAGTAAATATCGCAAAGCCGTCCGATAGTTTTCGGGCGGCTTTTTAAAAAGTTTTTAACAATAAGCGGCAGATATATGCTATGTTATGCATGAGGTGATGGTTATGACGGTAAAGCAGCGTTTGACGAGATCATACATATATATGTTTCTTGTTCCGCTCCTTATTGCGCCTGCTTTGCTCATTCTTGGCGTGGGGATAGCGTTGTTTTCTTTGGAGACAAAGTACCTGCCGCGGCTTGGACTGACTCTTTGGAAAATGCATGCGACGCTTGAGCAGTATGAGACAACGTTTTCAAGTCTTGAGATATTTATCTGGACATATCTTGGAGCGGTTGGTATGGCTCTGCTTCTGACGATATGCTTCACAAATTTCGTCCTGACGCGCTCACTGTTCCGCCATATTTCTGCCCCGCTTGACGAGCTTGTGGCCGGAGTGGAGCGCATACAGGGCGGGAACCTCGACGAGCCGATCGCCTATGACGGGAACGACGAATTCAAGGCCGCGTGCGACGCCGTTGACCTCATGGCAGCGAAGCTCAAGGCGCGCTTGACGACGAGCAGCGCCGCCAGCAGAGCCGCAAGGAGCTTATCGCCGGCATGTCGCACGACCTGAAAAGCCCGCTTGGCTCCATCCGCGGATACAGCGGGGCGATACGCGACGGCGTGGCGCAGAAGCCGGAGATGCAAAGCAGCGCGCTATATTGAGACGATATGCCGCAAGGAGCAGGAGATAGAGGCGATGGTGAACCGCCTCTTCGAGTTTTCAAAACTCGATCTCAGCGAGCTTCCGCTGAAAATGGAGGCCGTGGACGTCGGCGCGGAACTGCGCGCGATTGCGGAGGACTATTCCGACAAGGCGTATGTGAACGTCTCTGCGGATGAATGTACCGCCGAGGCCGACCGCGAGCAGCTGCGGCGCATCGCAAAGAACATAATCGACAACAGCATAAAATACAGCGGCAGGGACAGAGTCTGCGTGGATATCCGTGCGGAAAAATGCAGCGATATGGTCAGACTCAGCTTCAGCGACGACGGCAAGGGAGTACCCGATGAGCAGCTGCCGAAGCTCTTTGACCTGTTCTATCGCGCAGATCCCGCACGCGAACACAGCGGAGACGGCAGCGGGCTCGGGCTCGCGGTCGTGAAAAAGACCGCGGAACAGATGGGCGGCTCGGTAGAGTCGCGCAGGAGCGTCGGCGGTGGATTGTGTATTATCGTTATGTTGAAAGAGGCGAAAGAATGAGCAGGATACTTATAATTGAGGACGACAAGGAAATTTCGGAGATCGAGCGCGATTATCTTGAGCTGGACGGCTTCGAGGCCGACATAGCGAACAACGGCATAACGGGGCTTGAGAAGGCTCTGAGCGGAGGATATGACCTTGTCTTTGCTCGACCTGATCTTTGCCCGGAATGGACGGCTTCTCCATATGCAAACGGCTCCGCGAGAAGCTGGATATCCCCATCCTGATGGTCACTGCGCGTACGCAGGACGTGGACAAGATACGCGGTCTCGGCTTCGGTGCGGACGATTATATCGAAAAAAGCCGTTCTCTCCCCAGCGTACTTGTCGCGCGCGTAAAGGCGAATCTTGCGCAGTACAAGCGCCTGAAGCCGGAGGAAAAAGCCCAAAGCTGTCCTGACCGTCGGCGACCTGACCTTTGACACGGGAGGCGCATTCCGCGTCCGTGCGCGGCAAGCCGCTCACGCTGACGAACAAGGAATACGAGCTGCTGCTGTTCCTCGCCAAGCACCCGAATCAGGTGTTTGGCCGCGAGGATCTGTATGAGCTGATATGGGGGCTTGAGTCGATGGGGGACAACATCACAGTTGCTGTGCATATCAACAGGCTGCGCGAAAAGGTCGAGCTTGACCCGTCGCACCCGCAGATGATACAGACCGTATGGGGCGTGGGCTACCGTTTAAACGCCGTTTAGCATTGCGTTATATTGAATTAAATCTGCTCTCCTATACTGGGCTTGTCCCAGTGAGGGGGCAGATTTGTTTTATAAGGAGCATGAAAATATGAAAAACCATGTTATGACTATGAACTACGCGAAGAGCTTCAAACGCATTGTGATCCTGTTCGTCATTCTCGCCGTCGTCACTGCGGTCGCAATACCGCTGAGCCTTTCCCAGCAGATAAGCGATGCGGCGATGCTGAAGCAGCAGTACGCGGCGATGGAGAACACAGCCGACAGAGCCGACGGCGAACATCACCACGAGGATGACGAATGGAAGAGCCAGATAACCCCGCTGTCCGCCGTGAACTACGCGATAAACGGCGGCCTGAGCGTCCTGTGGGGCGTGCTGGTTCTGAGCTACTGGCTGACCGTCGTGGCGTGGCTTTACAAGAGCGCGGTGAACGAGGGCATGAACAAGTCGCTTTGGCCGATACTCGGGATATTCTTCAACGTGTTCGCGGTCATGGCTTTCTGCATCGTCCGCGACCAGCCCAAGAAAAAAGCCGCCGTTTAAAAGCTGTTTAAAATCACTTTGCATCGAATTAAACCTGCTGAGTCATAATAAAGACGTCCTCAAGGGAACGGACAAAGAAACTTCTAAAAGGAGATCAATTATAATGAGAAATAACACTCATAACTATATCGCAAAGACCGCCATCGACTACGAAAACATCCAGCCCGAAGAGATCATGGACGTCTGCCTCAGAGAGGAAGGTGCTCTTGTTGAGGTCGATTTCAACACCGAGTGGATGAACTACAGCTGCTACGTCGACCTGAGCGGCGAAGTGCTCGGCTTCCTCTCCGAGCCTGTGCCCATCCACGATACCGACACGATGGTGCAGTACATCCAGGACCGCCGCTGTGCGTAACTGATTCGCTATTCTTCTCCACTGAATAAAGCCCGTCAGCAGGCTTAAAAACCTGCTGGCGGGCTTACTTTTTTATAGCATTGTAGATATTGCCTTGGTCACGCTGCCGAGGAGCCTGGTGTGCCACTTGATATCCTTCAGACTCTCCTGCGTCACCTCACGGCACTGGCTCCTGGTGGAAATGAAATCCTCCTCGATATCCTTTATGCACGGCGTATCGCACATATATGCGGCGCACTCAAAGTGGTGATACAGGCTGCGGTAATCGAGATTTATCGAGCCGACAACGGCCTTGCAGTCGTCGCTGACAAAGACCTTCGCATGGACAAAGCCGGGGGTGTATTCGTATATCCTGACTCCGGCCTCCAGCAGCGCGGCATAGTGCGTCTTGGCCAGCGCGTAGGGGACGGGCTTGTCCGGTATGCCGGGGAGGATGAGCTCAACGTCAACTCCGCGCTGTGCCGCGAAGCGAAGCGCCGTTTCGAGCTCGCCGTCGAGAATGAGGTACGGCGTCATAATGTGCACATAGCGCTCCGCGCGGTTGAGAATATCCGAATACACCATCTCGCCGACGCGGTAGCTGTCCAGCGGGCTGTCCCCGTATGGGATGACCCAGCCGGGGGAAGGGGACTGCGGCTCGGAATCCGGCACTGCGAGATATTTCTGATACTCGGCCTCGTCCGGCCCCATATTCCACATCTGGAGAAACAGCAGCGTGAAGCTGTCTACCGCGCGGCCGCGAAGCATTATGGCCGTGTCCTTCCAGTGCCCGTAGGGAGAGCCGATGTTTATGTACCTGTCCGAAAGATTTATGCCGCCCGTGAAAGCGACCTTGCCGTCGATGACGAGGATCTTCCTGTGGTCGCGGAAATTATAATGAGTTGAGACAAACGGGGTCAGCGGCGCGAATGGGCGGCACTTGATGCCGTATTCCGCCAGAAAATGGGGATAGCTTGCGGGGAGCGTTGCGAATTCGTTCGTTCCGTCGTACATCACGCGCACGTCGACCCCCTCCGCCGCCTTGCGGCAGAGTATCTCAAGCACGCGCCCCCACATGTAGCCTTCCTCAATAATGAAGTATTCGAGGAAGATAAAGTCCTTTGCCTCCTCCAGCCGCAGAAGAAGCTCTTTGAACTTCTCCTCGCCGCGCGGAAATACTTGACCTCGCAGTTATCATAAACGGGGAAGCAGCCGCTATGGTTGAGATAGGTGTCGAGCGCGGCGGCGTCGGGATGCGCGTTTTCAGTGTCTCCAGTGCGGGCGGCTCCTGCGGGAGCAGGTTCTTCGTTTCGCCGATAATGCCGCGCAGCCGGTCTCTCAGCGCCGGTGCCCCACATCCATGCGGACGTATACATACATGAGCGTGCCGAACAGCGGCGCCGACATTATCAGGATCAGCCATGTTATCTTTGAGGACGCATCAGCACGGCTGTTTATCAATATCAGGACCATAACCGCGACGAACAGCCCCTGCACAACGAGCAGATGCGGCAGTATCTTGTAAAACCACAGCATCACCGCGAAGATGAGCGCGACCTGAAGGATAAGCAGCAGTGAGATGAGCCCCACGCGGCTGAACACTATGCGGAAAAAATCCGCGCTTACCGCTGCTCAGCAGCCGCATTCCGCTTCTTTCGTTTTGCTTGTTCATGTCTTCGACCTCTGCATGCTCGCGCGGCGGACGATCTCTTCCAGCATGCCCTTTCGCAGTTCGTACATCCTGCGAGCCTCGGCGGCTATGTCAAAGCGCATGTCGCTGTTCAGCCAGTCGATTATCATGCCGAAGCACTGGCACTTGTAGTAGCGGACGATGATGGTCTTGTCCTCTGGGCTGACGGACAGATCGCCGTGGTTATCGTGAATATATGAGAGGATGACCTGCTCGCATATGCGCATCAGATACATCTCGACAAGCGCGCGGTCGGCCGAGCGGTAGAGATGATACACGATGCGCTTGTTTTTTATGACCATCTGCACGGCCTCGTCGAGAGCGTCCTCAAGCGAAGCATAGTCAGGCGCTTTGCTTCAGCAGAGCCTCGGCGCGCTCGGTGAATATATCCTTGATGAGCGTCGGTATGTCCTGAAAATGATAGTAAAAGGTGTTGCGGTTGACTCCGCACTCCTCGACGATATCCTTTACGGTTATCTGGTTGAGGGGCGGGCGTCAAGCAGCTTTGAGAAAAGCCTCTTCTATCGCCTTGCGGGTAAAGGACGCCATGTCGTTTCCTCCAAAAAATTTTTCTTTATAAATATTAAAATATCATTTTTCCGGGCGGATTGCAAGCCCCGCATTTGTCCGCAAGGGCGGAGCGGGATGATTTTCAGACAGATTATAAATTATGCCTGACTTTAGCGCACTAAAAAACCGTGCCCATAGCGCGCGAAAAAGGGACGTGATAATATAACTCCATAAAATGCGGAGGCTATGTGTTCACTTCCGCGGAATCGAGGTATCCTATGCGTTCTGTTAAGCCGATGAAGGTCGCAAAAATATCGTATATTATAATTTCCGCGCCGCTCTGCGTGTTCGGCGTCGTGATGATGGCCGTGCCGGAGCTGAGCGTGACCGTTGTGGGTACGGTGCTCGGCATCGCGATGATCGTGTTCGGCATCGTGAAGCTCGCCGCATACTTCTCCAAGGATCTGTTCCGCCTTGCATTCCAGTACGATCTGGCCTTCGGCATCCTGCTTATAGCCCCTCGGCGTTCTCGTGTCGCCCAGCCGGACGGCGCGATGAGCTTCTTCTGCATCGTGCTCGGCATATGTGTGCTTACGGACGGCCTGTTCAAGATCCAGATAGCTATTGACGCGAAGCGCTTCGGCATCACCAAATGGTGGATCGTGATGGTCATGGCTATCCTCACTGTCGCCATGGGCATTGTCCTTGTGCTGCGCCCCGGCGAGAGTGCCGCGGTCATCATGCTGCTTGCGGGCATCGGCATTTTCGTTGAGGGACTGCTGAATATATGCGTCTCCCTCTGCATGGTCAAGATAGTCAAGAACCAGTACCCGGACGTCATAGAAGGCGATTACGAGGTAGAAGAGTAATATATATAGAATAAAATAATACCGAGAGATAGAAAAAGTATTGATGGATAATTTTATAGTGCTTTATAATCCGCTCGCGGGCAATGGTACGGCTCAGGATAAAATGTGTGAGCTTGAATCGCTCATGCAGGGAGACCGCCTTTATTTCAGCAATATGCTGGATATAAGGGATTACGGAGCCTTCTTTAACGACATGCCGGACGGCGCTTCGATCATCATCTGCGGCGGAGACGGCACGCTGAACCGCTTCCTGAATGATACCGAGGACATCCGACCCGACTGCGACATCTATTATTATCCCAGCGGCAGCTGGCAATGATTTCGCCCGCGACATCGGCGCGGAGCGCGGTGCCCCTCCGGTGCTTATCAACCGCTACATAGTGCGCCTGCCGAAGATATGCGTCAACGGCAAGGAGCATCGCTTCATAAACGGCATTGGCTACGGCATCGACGGCTACTGCTGCGAGAAGGGCGATGAGCTGCGCGGCAAGGGCAACGGCGAGGTGAACTACACCGCGATAGCGATAAAGGGACTGCTGTTCCACTATAAGCCGACGGGCGCGACTATAACGGTCGATGGTGTTGAGCACCGCTTCGAGAAGGTCTGGCTCGCGCCGACGATGATAGGCCGCTACTATGGCGGCGGCATGATGCCGACGCCGGAGCAGGACAGGCTGAATGGTGACGGCGCGGTCTCCGTGATGGTGTACTGCGGCGCGGAAAGCTGAAAAGCCTTGCGGTGTTCCCGTCGATATTTAAGGGTGAGCATATAAAGCACAGCGAGATGGTTGCGGTTCTCAGCGGGAGAAACATAACGGTTTGCTTTGACGAGCCGAGACCCCTCCAGATAGACGGGGAAACGGTGCCCGGCGTGCGCGAATACAGCGTGACTGCCTGCGAGGAAAAGGTTTTGCAGCCGGCGTGATACTATGGTATAATAAATGGGCAGTATAATTATGTACTGCCCATTTGAATTTAAGGAGAAGCATTGAACGGGATCAAGAACATCGAGGAAATGTTATTTCCAGAATATACAGCAACAACGAAATAAAGGCGCCTCAGACCTACACCGCGCCGTACCGCGAGCTGATGAGCTATTACCGCTGCGCGATGATGGAGGTGTCCACAAAGTTCAATGTCCTCGACGAGGAGCTGTCGCTTCAGTATGACCGCAACCCGATAGAGGCGATAAAGACGCGGCTAAAATCGCCTGAGAGCATCATGGACAAGCTCAGCCGCCGCGGACTGCCGTTCTCGGCGGAGAGCATTGAGCAGAACCTGAACGATATCGCGGGCGTCCGCGTGATATGCGCGTACATCTCGGATATATACATCTTTGCGTGACGCGCTGCTTGCGGCAGGACGATATCGTGCTCCTGCAGGAGAAGGACTATATCAAAAACCCGAAGCCGAACGGCTACCGCAGTCTTCATCTCATAGTGGAGACGCCGATATTCCTGCATGACCAGAAGAAGCAGATGCGCGTCGAGGTGCAGTTCCGCACGATGGCGATGGATTGGTGGGCGAGCGTGGAGCATAAGCTGCGCTACAAGAAGCCCGCCGCACCGGAAGAGGTCAACAGCGAACTGAAGGAGTGCGCGGAGATAAGCGCCGACCTCGACAAGCGCCTTGAAAAGCTGCGCCAGAGGACGGAATTTTGACGGGGAATGCCGTGAATGGATAAAAAAGCATTTGAAATCAATATTTTCGGCACTGCTGACGCTGCTCATACTGGTCGGGATCATGGCGCTTGTGCTGCGCGGCAACGTGGAAGCCATCATGAACAGCATCGCGTCGATAAGCGCACCGTCGTTCATCGCGCTTGCGCTCGGTCTTGGCTACCAGCTCCTCGACTCTGCCATGTGCATGACGCTCGTACGCAGTCGCCTGCCGGAGCTGAGCTACCGCCAGGCCTTTGAGCTCACGTTTTGGGCGTGTTCGGCCTCGTCACCAGCGGCGGCGCGGCGACGATACCGATGCAGAGCGGGTATCTGTATAATCAGGGGCTTGACGTCGGCAACAGCGTCGGCCTGATGATAATGAAGTACATTTTCCACAAGGGCACGATTTTTTCTCTACGCGCTCATAATGCTGGTCACTCAGAGCGGTTGGCTCGGCGCGAACCTGCCCTCCGCGGGGAAATATCTCGCACTCGGCTTCGGCTTCTGCCTGCTCATCATCCTCGCGCTGATCCTTATATGCACATGGGATGCGCTCCGCCGCTTCGCGCGCTGAAGATGATAGAGAAGCTGCCAAACAGCGGCAAATGGCCGCGGCGCAGGTGAAATGGAGCGAGAACATTGGACTCATGTACTCGGAGGCGCGGCATCTTGCGCAGACAAAGTGGCGCATGTGGGCGATGCTCGGGCTGAACTTCGCAAAGCTGTTTGTACTTTACTGTGTGCCGTATGTCGGCGCGCGGGCGGTTGGCGACGGACGTGCCTGAATTCGTGCGGATGCAACCGCTGGCGTCGTTGATGCC
>VOFB01003176.1_pt1 | contig 29712 bp, 24 predicted proteins | sample 5384141 | NCBI WGS metagenome assembly VOFB01 (sample SAMN12384721, study PRJNA508395) | human gut metagenome | isolation source: healthy gut A | host: Homo sapiens | reverse complement strand
ATCCGCCCGCAGGAAACCGGAACCAAAACGGATATCCGCTGGTGGAGACTTCTGAACATTAGTGGTAACGGATTGCAATTCATATCGGATGCTCCTTTCTCTGCTTCTGCCCTGAATTATACCATCGAGTCATTGGATGACGGTGACGGTAAAGATCAACGTCACTCACCGGAAGTAGAAAAGGCAGACTTCACCAATTTCTGTATCGATAAGGCACAAGCGGGACTTGCTTGTGTGAACAGTTGGGGAGCCATTCCACTGGAAAAATACCGTCTTCCTTACCAAGATTATGAGTTAAGTTTTATTATGACTCCTGTATATCATAAAATAAAGTAAAAAACATAGTTAAAAAACACGGTATCAGAGAACAAGAATACCGAATTTAAAGTACTTTTGCAGCCGGAAACTAATTTAACCGAATTAGTTTCCGGCTTTTTCTTCCTTAACCTCCTTAATCTATATGGACGAACAGCACACTGGCAACAAATGCATTAAATTAAAAAACAGATATTTATAAGTATGAAAAGTAGAATTGTTTTATTTGCATTTTGCGTAGCCCTCTTGTCAAGTTGTGGCAATAAGGGCAATGACACAGGAAAGGTTCCTGAATATGCAGTACAAGAGTTACAAAAGACGACCGCTAATTTAACAACTGCCTATCCGGCTACCATCAAAGGTAAACAAGATGTAGAAATCCGCCCCCAAGTATCAGGCTTCATCACAAAACTCTGTGTAGACGAAGGAGCAGCTGTACGTAAAGGACAAGTGTTGTTCATTGTTGATCCGACTCAATACGAAGCAGCTGTACGCACTGCCAAAGCAGCAGTGGCTACAGCAGAAGCAGCAGTGAGCACTCAACAGATGACGTATGACAATAAGAAAGAGTTGAACAAAAAGCAAATCATCAGTGACTATGACCTGGCAATGGCAGAAAACTCCCTGGCACAGACCAAAGCCCAGCTGGCACAAGCAAAAGCACAACTGACCACTGCTCAACAGAACTTGTCATTCACACAGGTTAAAAGTCCGTCAGATGGCGTTATCAACAATATCCCTTATCGTGTAGGAGCATTGGTAAGCCCTTCTATCGCTACACCGATGACTACTGTTTCCGAGATTGACGAAGTATATGTATACTTCTCAATGACAGAAAAGGAATTGCTGGCAATGACCAAGTCCGGTAGCACTATCAAAGAAGAAATCAGCAAAATACCGACTATCAAACTACAATTAATCGATGGTTCCACATACGATATAGAGGGTAAAGTGGATGCTATCACAGGCGTTATCGACCAATCTACCGGTTCGGTAAGCATCCGTGCCATCTTCCCGAATAAGGAACATGTATTGCGTAGCGGAGGTACTGCAAACGTTCTGATTCCTTATGCTATGGAGAATGTAATCACTATACCGCAGTCTGCAACAGTAGAAATCCAGGATAAGAAGTTCGTTTATGTTCTGCAACCGGACAACACGGTAAAATATACAGAAATCAAAATCTTCAATCTGGATAACGGAAAAGACTACTTGGTTACTTCCGGTCTGAATTCAGGAGATAAAATCGTAATCGAAGGAGTACAAAACCTGAAAGATGGCCAGAAGGTTCAGCCTATCACACCGGCGCAAAAAGAAGCAAACTATCAACAACATTTGAAAGACCAACACGACGGTAATTTAGCCACAGCCTTCAACTAATAATCAGATAATCATTATGAAATTAGATAGATTTATTAACCGTCCGGTACTATCAACCGTTATTTCTATCCTGATAGTCATCCTGGGGGCTATCGGATTGGCGACACTGCCTATCACGCAGTATCCGGACATCGCGCCTCCTACCGTTTCGGTAAGAGCCACCTATACGGGAGCCAGTGCATCGACCGTATTGAATTCCGTGATTGCTCCGTTGGAGGAACAAATCAACGGTGTAGAAAACATGATGTATATGACCTCAACTGCGTCAAACACGGGTTCCGGTGATATATCCATATATTTCAAACAAGGAACAGATCCGGACATGGCCGCCGTCAATGTACAAAACCGTGTCTCTATGGCACAAGGTCTGCTGCCTGCCGAAGTAACTAAAGTCGGTGTAACCACTCAAAAACGCCAGACTTCCATGTTGGTAGTATTCTCTCTTTATGACGAGACGGATACCTATAGCGAATCGTTTATTGAAAACTATGCTAAGATCAACCTGATTCCTCAAGTTCAACGTGTACAGGGTGTAGGTGATGCCAACGTTTTAGGTCAGGATTATTCTATGCGTATCTGGTTACGACCGGATGTCATGGCACAATACAAGCTCGTTCCCGGTGATGTTTCCGCTGCTCTGGCAGAACAGAATGTCGAAGCTGCTCCAGGACAGTTCGGTGAACGCAGTGACCAGACTTTCCAATATACCATCCGTTATAAAGGACGCTTGCAACAGCCTGAAGAGTTTGAAAATATCGTTATCAAATCTCTTCCTGACGGTGAAGTACTCCGTCTGAAAGATATAGCAGAAATTCAGCTGGACCGTTTGGGATATAACTTTACCAATCGGGTAGACGGTCACAAATCTGTGACTTGTATCGTATACCAGATGGCAGGAACCAATGCGACACAAACCATCAGTGATATTGAGGCATTGTTGGATGAAGCATCAAAAACGTTGCCTACCGGATTGAAACTGAACATCTCCATGAATGCCAATGACTTCCTTTTCGCTTCTATCCATGAAGTGGTGAAGACGTTGATCGAAGCATTTATCCTGGTGTTTATCGTAGTGTATATCTTCTTGCAGGATTTACGTTCCACATTGATTCCGACTATCGCCATTCCGGTAGCTCTGATCGGTACTTTCTTCATCCTGTCCCTGGTAGGATTCAGTCTGAACTTGTTGACGTTATGTGCGCTCGTGCTTGCTATTGCGATTGTGGTCGATGATGCGATTGTGGTCGTCGAGGGTGTGCATGCCAAGCTTGACCAAGGTTATACATCTGCCCGTCTGGCTTCTATCGATGCCATGAATGAATTGGGTGGTGCTATCGTATCTATTACGCTGGTTATGATGGCCGTATTCGTTCCGGTAAGTTTCATGGGAGGTACAGCAGGAACATTCTATCGTCAGTTCGGTATGACTATGGCTATCGCTATCGGTCTGTCCGCATTGAACGCATTGACTTTGAGTCCGGCTTTGTGCGCCGTTCTTCTGAAACCTCACAAAAAAGAAGATGGAACAACGGAAGACTCCACATTGAAAGAACGTATGAAAGTAGCCTATACGGCAGCCCATACAACAATGATCAACAGATACACCGAAGCTATCGGAAAGATGCTGCATCCGGGAATCACACTTACTTTGACGCTTATTGCCATTCTCGGCATGATCTTTGGTTTGTTCAGTATCAATCCGATAGTCACTGCAATTTTCGTAGTGCTTAGTATTCTGGCACTGATCGGAATGAGTACGAAGAAGTTTAAGAAACAGATTCAACGATACCTACGAATCAATCTTGAAACGGTACAAGAAACGCGTACTGTTCTTCATTCAAAAGAAGTGGTTGTCTATGGGACTGGTCGTTGCTTCCATTGTCTTACTTATGTTCTTCATGAACACCACTCCGACAGGTATGGTACCTAATGAAGACACCGGTACACTGATGGGAGCAGTGACATTACCTCCGGGTACATCACAAGACCGTTCTGAAAAAATCCTGGCACGTGTAGACAGTCTGATTGCTTCCGATCCTGCGGTATTGTCACGTACCATGATTTCCGGTTTCAGTTTCATCGGTGGACAAGGTCCATCCTACGGTTCTTTCATCATCAAGTTGAAAGACTGGGACGACCGTTCGATGATACAGAACTCTGATGTTGTCGTAGGTTCCTTATATATGCGTGCACAAAAAATCATTAAAGAAGCACAGGTATTGTTCTTCGCTCCACCGATGATTCCGGGTTACTCGGCATCTACGGATATTGAAGTGAACATGCAGGACAAGACGGGTGGAGACCTGAACAAGTTCTTCGATGTGGTCAACGATTATACCGCTGCGCTGGAAGCCCGTCCTGAAATCAATTCGGCGAAGACAACATTCAACCCGAATTTCCCGCAATACATGATTGATATTGACGCGGCGGCTTGTAAGAAAGCAGGCATCAGCCCGAGTGACATCCTTACTACCATGCAAGGATATTATGGTGGTCTGTATGCATCCAACTTCAACCGTTTCGGTAAGATGTATCGTGTAATGATTCAGTCAGACCCGCTATCACGTAAAAACCTGGAATCCTTGAAAAATATCAAGGTGCGTAATAGTGCAGGCGAGATGGCCCCGATTGCCCAGTTCATTTCTGTGGAGAAAGTATATGGTCCGGATATTATTAGTCGTTTCAACCTTTATACCTCTATGAAAGTAATGGTAGCTCCGGCAAGTGGTTATACATCCGGTCAGGCATTGACGGCTCTTGCCGAAGTTGCTCAAGAAAACCTGCCTACCGGTTATACGTATGAACTAGGAGGTATGGCGCGTGAAGAGGCTCAAAGTAGTGGAAGTGCTACCGGATTGATTTTTGTCCTCTGTTTTGTATTCGTTTACCTGTTGCTGAGTGCACAGTACGAAAGTTATATACTTCCGTTGGCCGTATTATTATCCGTTCCGTTCGGTCTGTTAGGCAGTTTCCTGTTTGTGAATGGTGTAAGTGCTATCGGTAATATTTCGGCATTGAAGATGATTCTCGGTACGATGTCCAACAATATCTATATGCAGATTGCGTTAATCATGTTGATGGGTCTGTTGGCGAAAAATGCAATTCTGATTGTAGAGTTCGCCCTCGATCGTCGTAAGATGGGCATGAGTATCACGTGGGCAGCCGTATTAGGTGCCGGTGCCCGTCTCCGTCCTATCTTAATGACATCATTGGCGATGGTAGTCGGATTACTTCCGTTGATGTTCGCCTTCGGAGTAGGTGCTCACGGTAACCGTACACTAGGTACTGCCTCTATCGGTGGTATGTTAATCGGTATGATTTGCCAGATTTTCATTGTTCCTGCACTGTTCGTAATCTTCCAGTACTTACAAGAGAAGGTGAAACCGATGGAATGGGAGGATATTGACAACACGGATGCCGTAACTGAGATTGAACAATACGCTAAATAATGAAATTCGATATGAAGAAACAGATTCTATATATGTTGTGCGCAACTGCTCTCTTGAGCAGCTGCCACATCTATAAGTCGTATGACAGACCCGAAGATATCACTACTTCCGGCCTGTATCGCGATCCGGTAGCGGATAATGATACACTGGTTTCGGATACGGCCAACTTCGGTAATCTGCCTTGGAGAGAAGTGTTCACCGACCCGCAACTCCAGTCACTCATCGAAACGGGACTGAAACAAAATACTGACCTGCAGAGTGCAATACTATCAATCAAAGCAGCCCAGGCTCCGTTGTTGGCAGCCAAACTAGCCTATGTTCCAGCTCTGGCCTTGTCCCCACAAGGTACTATCAGCAGTTTTGATAATAGTAAAGCAAGTAAGACTTATTCACTTCCGGTAACCGCCAGTTGGGAGATTAGTCTCTTTGGAGGCTTGCTAAATGCCAAACGAGGTGCAGATGTTGCCGTTAAGCAGGCCAAAGCTTACAAACAAGCTGTACAAACGCAGATTATTGCCAATGTTGCTAATCTGTATTACACTTTATTAATGCTTGACCGCCAACTGGAAATCACCAGAGAGACAGCAGAAATATTAAAGCGTAATGCCGAAACAATGGAAGCAATGAAAAATGCTGCTATGTATAATATCAATTCGGCAGGTGTCGAACAGAGTAAAGCGGCTTATGCACAAGTGATGGCCTCTATTCCGGATATAGAACAGAGCATCCGCGAAGTGGAAAATTCTCTATCAACTCTTCTTGGAGAAGCTCCCCGCCATATCCAACGCGGTACCATCGAAAAGCAAATTCTACCATCCGAATTTTCAGTAGGCATACCTATCCAATTATTATCCAACCGTCCGGATGTAAAAGCGGCTGAAATGTCACTAGCTTCTGCTTATTATAACACGAACTCCGCACGTTCCGCTTTCTATCCACAAATTACACTTAGTGGATCTGCCGGATGGACAAACAGCGCAGGCTCTGCTATCATTAATCCGGGAAAATTCCTGGCTACTGCCATCGGCTCACTGACACAGCCTCTCTTTTATCACGGAGCAAATATCGCTAAACTGAAAATGGCCAAAGCGCAGGAAGAACAGGCGAAACTCTCCTTCCAGCAAACGCTGTTGAATGCCGGTAGTGAAGTCAGCAATGCGCTAAGTTTATACCAAAAGACGAGTGAAAAGGTAGAATCTCGTCAAATGCAAGTAGAATCTGCCAAAAAAGCTTCGGAAGATACAAAAGAATTGTTTAACTTAGGGACTTCAACCTACCTGGAAGTATTGTCTGCACAGCAGGCTTACTTGAGCGCACAAATCTCACAGGTTTCCGATTGCTTTGATCGGATGCAGGCTGTAGTAAGCCTTTACCAGGCACTGGGTGGTGGAAGAGAAGAATAACTTTAAACATATACTATTATGATTAGTCCGTTAGCTTACGTAGATCCCGAAGCAAAGCTGGGCAAGAATGTAACCGTTCTGCCTTTTGCCTACATTGAAAAGAATGTAGAGATCGGGGATGACTGCGTCATCATGTCTTACGCTAGTATCCTGCAAGGTACTAAAATGGGAAAAGGAAACAAGGTACATCAGAATGCTGTCCTCGGAGCGGAACCACAAGATTTCCACTATACTGGAGAAGAAAGCAGCCTGATTATCGGAGATAATAACGATATTCGTGAGAATGTAGTAATCAGCCGCGCTACATTTGCCGGCAATGCTACCAAAATCGGAAACGGAAACTACCTGATGGATAAAGTACATCTTTGCCATGACGTACAAATCAACAATAACTGTGTGGTAGGTATCGGCACCACTATTGCAGGAGAATGTACGTTGGATGATTGCGCTATCCTAAGTGGAAATGTCACTTTACATCAATATTGTCACATCGGAAGCTGGACACTGGTACAAAGCGGCTGCCGTATATCTAAAGATGTACCTCCATACGTTATCATGTCAGGAAATCCGGTAACATATCATGGTGTAAACGCTGTAGTTCTTTCTCAACATCACAATACATCGGAAAGAATCCTTCGTCACATCGCTAACGCATACCGTTTGATTTATCAGGGTAATTTCAGCGTTCAGGATGCCGTACAGAAGATTATCGACCAGGTTCCTATGAGTGAAGAAATCGAGAATATTGTAAATTTCGTGAAGAACTCGGAAAGAGGGATTGTGAAATAAACAATATAACATCTATAAAAAGAAAGGGTGATGCTCAAAAAAAGCGTCACCCTTCTTTTTTATAGATGGATGACGCAATAGATAATATTTTTACAAATGGAGGATACTTCAGTGATTCAGCAACACTAGTGATTCATCTTCAAATCCAGAAATTCAATTCATCATTCAAATTCCAAAGTACCGAAAAAATCGGGGCGATGGAAATCCGGTTGGTCAATCTCTATCGGATTCCATGAAAGAAAATGAGGAGTCTGCAACTCATCACCACACTTATAGAAATTAGCTTTTATCTCCTTTCCATCGAGTGATTCAATCTGATGCTTAAAGAATACAGCATACGGAATGATGAGAGCAACTTCCCAGTCTGTCTCCTCGACACGTTCTGCAAAAGGCTGATTACCCAGACTAGACCAACGTTGTACGAGAGCAGTCACTTCTTTCGGTGCATGTTCCCGGTTGTTACGAACTGGGCCGGCACCTATCAGGATAGTTCCGATGCAATTACATTCTATATTATAATAGATCCCGTCGCCTGCAGGTATAGAAAAGAATTCCACACAAGAGTCAGTCCATACAGAACCGTTATCTTCTCCATACTTGGCACGTACACTCTCCTCTTTCACTTTAAAATGTAGCAAGATTGAGTTCTGCGTGTGAGCAATTCGAAAACTCACTTTAGGTTTGTAAGGATATTCAGCCCAATTGACACACTGGATCGGCTGAAAATCTATTTTTTCTTCATCGAATAGTTTAGGAAGCGAACAAGCCTCCACGTTAGCCGCACTAATTTTCTTTACTTTCATATATCTTTCGTTTGAATGATACAAATATAGTTACTTTCTTCTAATAAGGTTCACTGAAATCGAATAAAAACAATATATTTGCATAGATGTAAACACCTTAAAAAATAAATTAGTGAGAAAAGTAATTCTTTTATTTCTGCTATTTTTAAGCGTAGCTGGAGTCCGCACACAAGGTCAAAACATCACTTTTAGCCACTTGACCACGGACGACGGACTCTCCCAATTTTCTGTCAATAGCCTTTATATTGATGAACGGGGGATTATATGGATTGGCACGCGTGAAGGACTGAACCGGTATAACGGTAACGATATCAAAAGTTTCAAACTTAATAAAAACGATCCGAACAGTTTGTTCAGCAATACAGTGCTGCGTATCACCGGAAACAAAAACGGGAAGGTATACCTGCTCTGTACGGACGGGGTAGCAGAGTTCGATCTGACCACACAAAGATTCAAAACGTTGCTGCAAGGCAATGTGGATGCTATTTATTTCAACGAGAAATTATATATCGGGAAAAGAGAAGAAGTGTTTGTATATAATGAAAGTACCGGAAACTTCGATCTCTACTATCATCTTGCCGGAAAAGATATCACCCTCTCCTGCCTCCACCTGGACGAAAAGAAAAATCTGTGGATGGGAACTACCAGTAACGGACTTTACTGTTTATCGGAGACAAGAAGATTTCCCAACCTGTCACAAGAGGTAATATCGCGAGTATTTACGAAGATTCGTCTAAAGAATTATGGATCTGTACCTGGGAAGAAGGACTCTACCGGATAAAAACAGATAGTACCATTGAGAACTTCCGTCATGATCCTAAAAATCCAAACAGTATTTGCACCGACTTCGTAAGGAGTTGCTGTGAAGATAATGCAGGAAATCTGTGGATAGGAACCTTTCACGGGTTAAATCGCTATGAAAAGAGCACAGGTAAATTCCAACTTTACACTGCCAACGCGAACAAACCCGACGGACTTACCCACTCCTCCATCTGGTGCATCGTCAAAGATGAACAAGGAACAATTTGGCTGGGTACTTATTTCGGAGGTGTCAACTATTTCAATCCAGAATATGAAATCTATACCCGTTACAAAACCGGAGATACAGAGAAAGAAGGTCTAAGTAGTCCGATCGTCGGTAGAATGACTGAAGATAAGGACGGAAACCTGTGGATTTGTACCGAAGGCGGCGGCGTGAATGTGTATAACCGGAAGGATAACACCTATCGGTGGTATCGCCACGAAGAGGGCAAAAATAGCATTTCCCATAACAATGTCAAAGCAATCTACTACGACCGGACTAATGAAATCATGTGGATAGGTACACACTTGGGAGGATTGAACAAACTCGACCTGCGTACTAACCGTTTCACAGTCTACCGAATGAAAGCCGGAGACCCAACCTCACTACCTTCGGATATCGTCCGAGACATTGTACCTTATAAGGACAAGCTGGTTGTCGCCACACAAAACGGTGTTTGTCTTTTCAATCCGGCAACAGGCGCTTGCCAACAGCTCTTCAAAGAGACTAAAGAAGGAAGAGGTATTGGCATGGTAGCCAGTCTTTGCATTGATAAAGACGGTACATTGTGGATTGCGGCTACCGGGGAGGGTGTTTATTCTTACCGGTTCGACAGCGGTAAACTTACTAATTATCCACACAATCCCGCTAATCCGAACAGTCTTAGCAACAATAATATCAACAGTATCATGCAGGACAGTAACGGTAATCTGTGGTTCTGCACCTCCGGAAGCGGTCTCGACCGTTACCGTAAGGCAAGTGATGACTTTGAAAACTTCGATGTACAGACAGATGGTTTATCCAGCGACTGTATCTACGAAGTATGCGAATCGTCCATACAGAAAGGAGACTTATTGCTGATTACCAATCAGGGATTCTCACAGTTCAACTATCCAAGCAAGAAATTCTATAATTACGGTACGGAGAACGGATTCCCGTTGACTGCCGTCAATGAAAACGCACTATTTGTGACACATGACGGAGAAGTATTCCTTGGCGGTATTCAGGGAATGATTTCTTTCTGGGAGAAAAAATTACATTTCACTCCCAAATCATATAATATCATTCTTTCCCGCCTGTTTGTCAACGGAAAAGAAGTAGTTCCGGGAGATGAAAGCGGCATCCTGGAACAGTCGATCTGTCATACTCCGGAAATCAGTCTGAAAGCGAATCAATCGATGTTTAGCATCGAATATGCCACTTCCAACTTCATCCCTGCCAACAGAGATGAAATTCTCTATCGCCTGGAGGGTTTCTCAGACGAATGGAACCATACTTACCGGAAGCAAACGCTGATTACTTATACAAACCTGAATCCGGGTAAATATACCCTTGTCATCAAATCACAGAGGGAAGGAATAAAAGAGGCCAGACTGCTGATTATCGTACTCCCTTCATGGTATGAGACATGGTGGGCTTACCTGATTTATACCATTGTCACTATCAGCCTGTTATGGTATCTTATTCAGAACTATAATTCGCGCATCAAACTCCGTGAGTCTTTGAAGTACGAAAAGAAGCATATTGAAGACCTCGAAGCATTGAACCAGTCGAAACTCCGTTTCTTCACTAACATCTCGCACGAATTCCGCACACCGTTAACGCTGATCGTGGGACAAGTGGAAACTTTGTTGCAGGTGCAGACATTTACGCCTAACATATATAATAAGGTATTGGGAATCTACAAGAACAGTCTCCAATTACGGGAACTGATTACGGAACTACTTGATTTCCGTAAACAGGAACAGGGTCACATGAAGATCAAAGTTAGCCAGCACAATCTGGTTAACTTCCTGTATGAGAATTATCTGCTCTTCCTCGAATATGCGAGCAGTAAACAAATCAACTTCAAGTTCAACAAACAGAAGGATGACATTGAAGTATGGTATGACCAAAAACAGATGCAGAAAGTGATAAACAACCTGCTGTCCAACGCCGTCAAGCATACCAAGGCGGAAGATACAATTTCGATTAATGTATCGCAGGAGAAAGACCATGTCATCATTGAAATAAAAGATACCGGGACAGGTATCGCCGCTGCCGAAATTGATAAGATATTCGACCGTTTCTATCAGACCGAACATCTCAACTCGCTGAATACCGGAGCCGGTACAGGCATCGGACTGGCACTGACAAAAGGTATTGTGGAACTTCATCACGGCACCATCCGTGTAGAAAGCGAACCGGGCAAAGGAAGCAGTTTCATTATCACCCTCAAACTAGGCAAGGAACACTTCACAGAAGAGCAAATAGCGAAAGATGATACGGAAACCATCCAGCAAACAGAGACTATTGTTCCTTCAGTAGAAATAATCCCTGATTCGGAATGGAAAGAAGAAGATAACAAGCGCATCGAAGACGCCAAAATGCTGATAGTGGAAGACAATGAATCTATCAAGCAGATGTTAGTCGGTATTTTCGAAACATTCTATCAAGTTAGTACGGCTTCCGACGGAGTAGAAGCATTAGAGATGATACAGAAGGATATGCCGAGCATCATTTTAAGTGATGTCGTAATGCCACGCATGTCGGGTACGGAACTTTGCAAACAGATCAAGACGGACTTTAACACTTGCCATATTCCGGTGGTATTATTAACCGCACGTACTGCTATAGAGCACAATATCGAAGGTTTGAAGATTGGTGCGGATGATTATATCACTAAACCGTTTAATACCAATCTTCTGATTTCCCGCTGCAATAACCTGGTTAATTCCCGCCGGCTATTGCAAGAGAAGTTCAGCAAACAACCACAGGCTTTTGCCCAAATGTTGGCTACCAACCCGATGGATAAGGAGATGCTCGACCGCGCGATGGCCATTATCGAACGTCATCTGGACAATACGGATTTCAACGTTAATATCTTCGCCCGCGAAATGGGTATGGCACGTACGAACCTATTCACTAAACTGAAAGCAGTTACAGGCCAGACCCCGAATGATTTCATCTTAAGCATACGTCTCAAAAAAGGCGCTGTCATGTTAAGGAATAACCCGGAGCTGAATATCACGGAGATCTCTGACCGGATTGGGTTCTCCTCCTCCCGCTATTTCAGTAAATGTTTCAAGGAGATTTATCACGTCAGTCCGCTGGCTTATCGTAAAGGAGAAGAGAGCGAAGAAGAAGGAGACGGAGAAGAAGCAGATTAGCAGGCAACTATACAAGCACTCTTGCAAAATAATCTTATATTATTAGGCACGGATCACACGGATTTCACGGATTAAAAAACGATGAGTATGAAAACAACAGCGTTAATCCGTGTAATCCGTGCCTAAATTTATGATATAAACGGTTTCTTAATCCGGACATCTTCGCCCGAATAAAGAAGGTAACTTCTTAAGTGTACTATTTTGTACTTCACTTGTACATTCCTACTCATTCTTTTTGTTCCATTCGCTTATCTTTGTGTTCATTACATTATTTCCTAAAACATTCAGCATTATGAAAAACGTTTCGCGTCTACTTCCCCTATTGTCCGGCATCGTCACGCTGTCAGGATGCAATCATGCACCCCAAAAGAGCAATGGGCAGAATAGCCAAAAGCCTAACATTATTTATATATTTGCAGATGATCTCGGCATTGGTGATTTAAGTTGTTATGGAGCAACAAAAGTGAGCACTCCCAACATCGACCGATTGGCAGGACAAGGAGTACAATTCACCAATGCTTATGCAACTTCTGCCACCAGCACCCCTTCCCGTTTCGGACTCCTGACAGGCATGTATCCCTGGAGACAGGAAAACACAGGAATCGCTCCCGGCAACTCTGAACTGATTATCGACACTACCTGCATCACCATGGCAGATATGCTGAAAGATGCAGGATACGCAACCGGTGCAGTAGGCAAATGGCATCTGGGACTCGGTCCGAAAGGTGGAACCGACTTTAACAACCGGATTACCCCTAATGCACAAAGCATCGGTTTTGACTACGAATTTATTATTCCGGCTACTGTAGACCGTGTACCTTGTGTATTCGTTGAGAACGGACATGTAGTAGGACTTGACCCCAATGATCCTATCACCGTAAGCTACGACCACAAAGTAGGCGACTGGCCTACGGGAGAAGAGAATCCGGAGCTCGTCACTTTAAAGCCCAGTCAGGGACATAACAATACGATTGTAAACGGCATTCCCCGTATCGGCTGGATGACCGGAGGAAAATCCGCCCTTTGGAAAGATGAAGACATAGCCGATATCATCACCAACAAGGCCAAGAATTTCATTGCATCCCATCAGGAAGAACCTTTCTTCTTATATATGGGTACGCAAGACGTACATGTACCACGCATCCCCCACCCACGTTTCGCAGGCAAAAGCGGGCTCGGCACTCGTGGCGACGTCATCCTGCAACTGGACTGGACCATCGGTGAAATCATGCACACACTGGACAGCCTCCACATCGCAGACAACACCATCCTGATCTTTACCAGCGATAACGGTCCTGTTATCGACGACGGCTATCAAGACCAAGCTTACGAACTTCTCAACGGGCATACTCCGATGGGGATCTACCGTGGTGGGAAATACAGTGCTTACGAAGCGGGGACACGCGTTCCATTTATCGTCCGCTGGCCTGCCAGAGTGAAGCCGAACAAGCAACAGGCTCTCTTCTCTCAAATAGATGTGTATGCATCGCTCGCCTCCCTTTTGGACCAACCTTTACGTAAAGGAGCTGCTCCCGATAGTCAAGAACATCTGAACGTACTCCTCGGCAAAAATAATACAAACCGTGAGTATGTCGTTCAACAGAATCTCAATAACACACTTGCCATCATAAAAAGTCAATGGAAATACATCGAACCGAGCGACGGCCCCGCTATCGAGTATTGGACGAAAATGGAGTTAGGCAACGACAAACAGCCTCAACTTTACGATTTATCCTCCGATCCATCGGAGAAAACGAATGTATCAAAACAATATCCCGACATAGTGAAAGAATTATCTGAATTACTAGAATCCGTAAAAGAAAAATAGTTTATGAGAACAGAAAAATTGTATGATTTTGCACCAATCTTGAATAATTCTATCCATATTAGAATATTCAATCCATCTATCTTTGCAAGCGTAGATTCAATAAAATCACTTAATTTTTAATATATGAAAAAACATTTATCCACTCAAACTAGAAAAAGGATGCTCTCCTCCATCGGACTGATCCTGTTTTCTGTTTCTTTTGTACTTGCACAGGTACTTGTTAAAGGTACAGTGAAGGATAACTTAGGAGAAGGAGTGCCGGGAGCCAGTGTCCAGGTAAAAGGTACTTCGCAAGGAACAATCACTGACCTTGACGGTAAATTTGCTTTTAACGTGCCCAATAAAAATTCGATATTGGTTATTTCTTTCATTGGTTATGTCACAGTAGAAATGAAGGTGGACACTCAAAAGCCAATGGTTATCACATTAAAGGAAGACACAAAGACATTGGACGAAGTGGTAGTAGTCGGCTATCAGGAGATACGCAAGAAGGATCTGACTGGCTCTGTTGCCAAAGCCAGTATGGCAGAACTGCTTAGCACTCCGACTGCTTCTTTCGGCGAGACATTAGGCGGACGTATTGCCGGTGTCAACGTAAGTTCGGGCGAAGGTATGCCGGGCGGACAGATGAACATCGTCATCCGTGGTAACAACTCTTTGACACAGGACAACTCTCCTCTTTATGTCATTGACGGTTTCCCGGTGGAGGACCCTCCATAGCCGCAGCCATCAATCAGAATGATATCGAGTCACTCGACTTCCTGAAGGATGCCTCTGCTACTGCTATCTACGGTGCCCGTGGTGCCAACGGTGTCGTGATGATTACAACCAAGAAAGGAACAATCGGCCAACCTAAAATTAAATATGACGGAAGTTTCGGTATTCAGCATATCACCAAAACAATCCCGATGATGGATGCCTATGAATTCGTCAAACTACAGGCAGAACGTAGTCCCAAAGATATGGAAACTACCTACTTCATGAATTATGACGGCAAGAAATGGGGATTGGAAGATTATAGAAATATCCCGCAATATAACTGGCAGGATGAAATCTTTCGCAGCGCATGGATGCAAAGCCACAATGTCAGCCTGACCGGTGGTTCGGAAGGAGTTCGTTACAACGCTTCTTTATCTTATTATGACCAGGACGGTATCTTGTTGGAATCAAACTACAAGCGTATACAAGGCCGTATGGGTACTACCATTCAAAAGAAGAAACTGAAAATCTATCTGACAACCAACTATTCAAGTACTACAACCACCGGTGGTTCTCCTTCTCAGAACTCATACAGTGGTATGAATAACCTGTTCTATAGTGTATGGGGATATCGCCCTGTGACAGAACCGGACAGACCATTAAACTCGTTGATGGACAATATCATGGACGATGCGATAAACAATACCAACGACTATCGTTTCAACCCTATCATGTCTTTGAAAAACGAATATCGCAAGACGTACGCGAACTATATCCAGTTCAACGGATTTGCAGAATATGAATTTATCAAAGGATTGAAGTTGAAAGTTTCCGGCGGTTACACGTTCGATACCCGCAAAGGGGAAACATTCAACAACTCGAAGACCCGCTATGGTAATCCGAAATCATCCGATAAGGTAAATGCAGAAATCTACCATTCTCAACGTGCAACATGGTTGAACGAAAATATTCTAACCTATCAGACCAATATCAAACGGAAACATTTCTTCAATAGCATGGTAGGTGTAACCCTGCAGAATTCCGACTATGAATACTATTCATACAAAACGGTACAGATTCCGAACGAAGCACTCGGCATGGCGGGAATGAGTGAAGGAACTCCCAGTACGACTAAATCATTAAAGAGTTCCTGGTCTATGCTTTCTTTCCTGGGCCGTTTGAACTATAACTATAAATCATTGTATTATGCAACGGTTTCTTTCCGTTCCGACGGTTCTTCCAAATTCCGTGGTGATAACCGTTTCGGCTACTTCCCTTCCGGTTCATTGGCATGGGGATTCATGGAAGAAGATTTTATGAAACCATTGAAGTCTGTTGTTTCTTCAGGTAAATTAAGAGCAAGCTGGGGATTGACCGGTAACAACCGTGTAGGCGAGTATGATACGTATGCTTTATATCAGATATTAAAAGATAAAGTCGGAGATTTTATTTCGATCGGTAGCCTACCGAGTGGTGTATATCCGTTCGAAAACAGCCTGACAAGTGTAGGTACAGTGCCCACTTCCTTAAGAAACAGAAAACTGAAATGGGAGACCACCGAACAGTGGAACCTAGGGCTGGACTTAGGCTTCCTGGACGAACGTATCGGATTAACCGTAGACTGGTATCGTAAAACGACTCGTGATTTGTTGCTGAATACTGCACTTCCCACCTCTTCCGGTTATTTCAGTGCCATGAAGAATGTAGGAAAGGTACGCAATCAAGGTATCGAGTTCACATTGAACACGACCAATATCAAGAACCGTCATTTCTCATGGACTACTAACTTTAATATCGCATTCAACAAGAACAAAGTATTAGAATTGGCCGAAAACCAATCTTCTCTGTTGAGTGCAGCCAAATTTGACCAGAACTATAACTCTCAATACAGCTACATTGCCAAAGTGGGTTATCCGATGGGAATGATGTACGGATTCATCTACGAAGGTACATACAAATACGAAGATTTCGACAAAGTAGGTGATACATATACACTGAAACGCAATGTTCCGTATTTCTCTTCCGAAAGTAATACACAACCGGGTATGCCGAAATACGCAGACCTGAATGGTGACGGTATCATCGACGATAACGACCGCACTATGATCGGTAACGGTATGCCGAAACATACGGGCGGATTTACCAACAATTTCGAATACAAAGGATTTGACTTGAGCATCTTCTTCCAATGGTCGTATGGAAACGATGTATTGAATGCCAACCGCCTGTTCTTCGAGAACAGCAATAAAACACGTGACTTGAACCAATACGCAAGTTACGCAGACCGCTGGACACCGGAAAATCCGGAAAGTAATATTCCGAGAGCTACCGACTCCGGTTCTAACAAAGTGTTCTCTACACGTATTATCGAAGATGGTTCGTTCCTTCGTCTGAAGACCGTATCTTTAGGATATACACTGCCGAAACAACTGACCAAAAAATGGAAGATAGACAATGCACGCGTATTCGTTGCCGGTCAGAATCTATGGACATGTACAGGGTATTCCGGTTACGACCCGGAAGTATCTATCCGTGAAGGCGCACTGACTCCGGGACTGGACTTCTCCGCTTATCCGAGAGCCTACTCTATCAGTTTTGGTATAAACTTAGGTTTCTAATCAATCATCCTTCAAACAATTACGTATATGAAAACAATAAAAATAATCATCATATCACTTCTTGTCGGACTTAACCTGACTTCCTGCGATTTCTTGGAAAAAGACCCGACATACACCACTCCTGAAAACTTCTTCAAAAATGAAGCGGACGCTACCTCTTGGCTGACAGGAACCTATGCCATTCTGGGACAAAGTTCCTTCTACGGAAATGAGTTCTTATACCTTGTAGGAGGTGACGATCTGGGACACTATGGTGGTGCCAACCGCGGACCTAATAAAAGTGGGTTGATCTGTAACAATGCCAATACAAGTGATCCGGCCGTTGCAGCATTGTGGTACACATTATACTCCGGCATCAACAGAGCCAATATTTTCCTGGAAAATATTGATGCAGTGCCCGATATGAACGACGATACCCGCAAGCAGTACAAAGCCGAAGCCCGTTTCTTACGCGCATTCTATTATTTTACTTTGGTAGAATGTTGGGGAGATGTACCTTTCAAGACTACTTCTACAGAAGATGCCTATAACCTCTCCATTCCACGTACGGACAAACAGACGATTTATGATTTTATCATTAAAGAGATGTATGGTTCTGCCGAGGATCTCAAATCTGCTCAAGATTTGAACTATTTACCGGGACGTGTTTCTAAATCGGCTGCATGGGGAATGTTGGCGCGTGTATATATGTTCAGAGCCGGTGAACCTAAACGTGACAAGGAAGTGGGTTTGGCCAACAACACGACTAGTGCCGAGATTACAGAATATTTCAAAAAAGCAAGTTACTATGCACAGTTAGTCAAGAATGAGGGTCATTCACTAACTGCCAAATATTGGGACTTCTTTATCGACATTTGTTCTGATAAGTATAACACTGCTCTCAATAAGGATGGTGCCAAGGCTAATGAAAGTATTTGGGAAGTAGAATTTGCAGGTAACCGTTCGACGGATGTACGTGCAGAAGGTAGAATCGGTAATATTATCGGCATTCAGGGTAAGGACCTTTCTTCCAAAGCATCCATCACTGGTAAAGGTGATCCGGGCTATGCATACGCTTTTATCTGGAATACTCCTAAACTGCTGGAATTGTATGAAGCAAACGGTGATATTGACCGTTGCAACTGGAATATCGCTCCATTCACTTACACCCAGTCAGCAGGAGAAGGCACTCCGGTAGACGGTCGTGAATTTGTGAAAGGAAAAAGAGATGAAGTGGAACAACAATATTGGAATCAATCCTTCAGCTATGGCAAAACAGAGCCCGGTTCTACTTACGGTGATCGCGAATCGAAGAATGATGCCAATAAGAACCGCAATAGAGCTGCTGCCAAATATCGTAGAGAATATGAGGCAGACAAGAAGAGCAAGAACGATACTTCCATCAACTTCCCTCTTCTCCGCTACTCTGACATTCTGCTGATGATTGCAGAAGCTGAAAATGAAGTCAACCATGGTCCTAATGATCTGGCTTATGAATGTATCAATGCGGTAAGAGAACGTGCAGGAATCAACAAGCTTGCAGCAAATCTGGATGAAACCGGCTTCCGTAAGGCTATCAAAGACGAACGTGCTATGGAACTCTGCTTCGAATATACACGCCGTTTCGACCTGATCCGCTGGGGAGACTATCACAAACTGATGCAGGAACAAGTGGACAAGGCACAGGCTGACGAATCCTGGAAATTCGGAATCAATGTATATACTTACTTCAATATTCCGAAGTCTTACAATTATTTCCCGATTCCTGCCAATGAAATAGGATCAAACGGTGCTATCAAGACGAATAATCCGGGTTGGTAATTCTCTTAATAACTTTAAAAAGAAAAGGACATGAAAATAATATATAAAAGTTTGATGACTATCGCTTTTGCCGGACTATCCCTGGCTTCATGCGACAAGGAATTAAAAGAAGAAACAGCAATGGAAGTGGGTGTGGTGACAGACAGCAATGTCAGCTTCGATGGCAAAACTGTGACTGTAAAGAAAGGAAACCCTGTAACGTTCAGCTTCGATGGTGACCCTGATTTTATCAGTTTCTTCAGCGGTGAGATAGGGCACGAATACAAACACCGGAACAGAATTGAAATGCAACCGGAAGACGTAGAAAAATGTGAAATCAACTTCTCCGTAGTATATGACTATGGTAGTGCGAAAACCATCGAAGGTTCTACTCACATATTAATATCCGATCAATTCGAAGGAATTAGTGGCAACAATGTGGAAAAAGACAAAGAAGCAGTTACTAATTGCGAATGGACAGAACTTGTCAGCCAAGATGAGCTTCCTAAAGCAACCAAAGATACTAAAGACTATTCTTGTCCTTTAATATCTTACTTGGGTAAAGAAATCAGCATTGCTTTCCGCCTCAACCCTCTTGATAATAGCAGCACAATGCCTGTAATACATATTAAAGGCTTACAGCTTAATCTGGAGTTCAACAATGGAAAATCAACCACAATTAATGCAAAGAACTTCGAATTCTCGGCTTTAAATGTAACCTACAATTTAGATGATCTTTCAAAAACAACACTCATCTTACCAAATTGAAGGAAGCATTAGGAAATAAAACCTCACACTTGAAGAGATGAAAAGCGCAGAATATGCAGATAAAATAGCATATGCTACTGTAGACGGTAATATTCCTTATTTCTGGAGAATTAGCCAGCCAAGCGATTTCGTAACCAGTGGCGGAGCAGCAGGGTATACAAAAGGAGATACTTGGCTTATCTCCAATTCCATCCTCCTTAACGGTTCCTGCGATCCTGACGCTGGTGTAGCTATCAAGAATATCTCGCAATCGTTGGAGATATACTCACATACCTATGAAGAGGCCGGTACATATACCGCTACTTTCGTAGCCAACAATGCAAACTACGTCCATCAAGGTGGTCAAGTAGTACGTGAACTGACTATAAACGTTGTAGAATAAAAATATATCCCCCAATTTTTCTAACCTTCAATCATAGAAAACGTTTATAAAAATCAGACTTTAATCAATTTAACATCAGAAAGAGAGGGACCGCGAGGTTCCTCTCTTTTACTTTTTCTGTATCTTTGCACAAAAATAAAAATAATGCCAAAGACTCTTCCTATTCATTTTGCCCCATTACAAGGTTACACCGAAGTGTTTTACCGTAATGCTCATGCTGCCTGCTTCGGAGGTATAGATACTTATTATACCCCATTTGTACGACTCGAAAAAGGCGGATTCCGCCATAGAGATGTCCGCGGAATCGACCCCGGGAATAATCAGGTAGCCCATCTGATTCCCCAACTGATAGCCCCTTCTTTTGAAAAAGCAGAAAAAATCTTATCCCTATTCATTGAAAAGGGATATAAGGAAGTCGACATCAATATGGGATGTCCTTTTCCCATGCTAGCTAAACGCCACAATGGTTCCGGCATTCTTCCTTATCCCGAAGAAGTTCAGACGTTACTTAGCCTGATTACAGAATATCCGCAAATAAGTTTCTCCATCAAAATGAGGTTGGGCTGGGAAGATCCGGAAGAATGTCTGAAACTGGCTCCGATTATCAATGAGCTACCCTTGCGACAAGTGGTTATGCACCCCCGCTTGGGAAAACAGCAATACAAAGGAGAAGTTGACCTTAAAGCGTTTGAGGCTTTTCAGAATGCCTGCAAGCATCCGCTCATCTATAATGGAGATATCAATAGTGTAGAAGATATTCACCGCATTCAGGAACAGTTTCCCGGACTAGCCGGAATTATGATAGGACGGGGATTACTTGCCAACCCGGCATTAGCTTTGGAGTATAGACAAAACCGTGCACTCGAGTTCGATGAAATGAGAGAAAAATTGCAATCTATGCACAAATGCGTATACAATCAATATGCAGAACAGTTGGAAGTAGGAGACGAACAACTTCTGAACAAAATGAAAACTTTCTGGGAATATTTAATGCCGCAAGCAGACAGAAAATTACTGAAAGCAATTCATAAAAGCACAAGTCTCAACAAATATAATCAGGCAATCCTTGCCTTTTTTAATCAACGATGAACTGATAACCAGTAATTTTACGTAATTTTGCGCCCGTTTACAAACATGCACATTATGAAAAAATACATTCTAATCTTTCTTTGTCTGATAACCGTATCAGGCAGTTTCGCACAAATGCAGGATTTCAAGTTCAAATTCTATGGACAGATTCGTACTGACTTCTATTATAATAGTCGTGCTAACGAAGAAACCGTAGACGGATTGTTTTATATGTATCCAAAAGACAAAGTGCGTGATCCGGAGGGGAACGATTTGAACTCAACACCCAACAGTAACTTCTATACTTTATATTCGCGCCTTGGAGTAGACGTTGCCGGTCCAAAACTGGGAACAGCCAAGACATCTGCCAAAGTAGAAGTCGACTTCCGCGGCACAGGCACTTCTTATTCGGTCATTCGCCTTCGTCATGCTTATTTGAATCTGGATTGGGGAAAATCAGCTTTATTACTCGGACAGAACTGGCATCCCTTATTCGGAGATGTTTCTCCTCAGATTCTTAATCTTTCCGTAGGAGCACCGTTCCAGCCGTTCAGCCGTGCGCCACAAATTCGTTATCGATAAGTTGACACTTCTCAAATTCGAAATTCACATGGAAGAATTAAAAAAGAAGTACACTCCTTACACAGAATCTGAACGAATGTCGTATATTCGTGAGTATTTATCGACTTCCGAAACGAAGTATCAGTTTGCTAAGCGTACGGGTATTTGCCGACGTCTACTGATTCTTTGGCTCGATAAGTATCATATAAATGACAAAGTTATGAGTACAGAGCAGCCCTCTTTAAGCAAAGCCTCTGATGAGTCTCTCAATGAACTGGAAAAAGAACTCGCTGCATTGCGTGCCGAAAACCGCAAACTTCAGCGTGCCCTTCAGGAGGAAAGTCTTCGTCATGAAGCTTGTGAGGAATTGATTAATCTTGCGGAGTCCACCTATCACATCAAGGTTCGAAAAAACTCCGATGCCAAGTAATCGACACCTTGTCACAGGGGAACTCAGCCCGTCATATGCGCGGCAGCCTGCAGTTCCTCTGTGATTACTTCGGCATAACCAGACAAGGTTATTATAAGCATGTCAACAGAAAAAAGGAAATAGACATCCTCACATCAAGCATTGTGTTGTATTGTAATGAGTTACGTAAACTTATGCCTAAGGCTGGTATGCGTGAACTCTATGCATGCTGCCTTCGCAAGTTTGGTGTCAGGATGGTCATTGGACGTGATCAATGCTATAATATTTTTCGTGCTAATGGCCTGTGTCAACGTGTCAGGCGTGTGAGGCCAAAGACAACAAATTCCAATCATAATTATTACATTTATCCAGACCTGCTGAATGTCACTCCTAAATTTGTAACTGACACATTCGGTTCAATGGTTGTAGCGGACATAACCTATGTTGCCACGTGCCAGGGATGGGCTTACCTGTCCCTTCTTACCGATGCGGGCAGTCGGGCCATAGTCGGATATGCACTGTGCAAAACACTCGAAGCGGAAGGTCCTTAAAGGCACTGAGGATGGCTATGGACTTTTACAACAGATACAATGTTGATTTGAGTAGTCTCATACACCATTCTGACCGGGGAGTGCAATACTGCTCAAAACTGTATGTAGGTATGCTCAAGAAACATCATATCAATATTAGTATGACTCAGTGTGGGGATCCGCTACATAATGCCCTGGCTGAACGGATGAATAACACGATCAAGAATGGGTGGCTGTTTTGACTGCGAAGATGATAGCTTTGAACAATTGGATAAACGTATAGCCGATGCCATATATGCATATAATTATCTTAGACCCCATCAAGGTATACAAATGAGAACTCCGATGGAATATATTCGTAAGTGCAGTGGGAAAGGTGTGAAGTCCCGCTCGTCGGGACGGGTGCTCCCACCCCTATTCTTATGGATTACGCAAGCGAATTTTGATAATTTCTCGAAAAAAAAGCATCCGTCCTAATTACAGCGAACATAATCGTAACTAATTTCGCTCTAACTGCATTCAGAACCGACATCTTATTTTTTCCCTCTTCGACCTTTCTGTCATAATATTTCTTCAATGGACTATTTTTCACTTGTGAAACAGATAGTGCCGCCATATGTAGCAAATGCTTGATGCTCTTGTCAGCCCTATTAGATACTCTATTTTTAGAACGTTGGCTACTTCCTGACACATAGACGAACGGAACAACTCCTGCATGACAGCAAAACTTCCTGGGATCAGTAAAAGAAGTGAAAGCATCTGTTTCCATGATCATCTTCAGTGCAACACGTTCCCCAACTCCATCCACAGACATGAGTAAATCCATTTGATGAGCAATGACAGGTGCCTGATTTATAAGTTCTTTTATTTCAAGGTCTATTTGTGCTATGTAATCCGTAAATGTATTGATAATCCCTTCAACTCTATTGCATTTAGCAATATATATTGAGTGTTCCATATAGTCTACCTGATCTTTTAGCTGGGATTGATATTTAGCCCTATCTGCAACAAGCATACTGCGTTCTGTTGATAAGTTTTTGAGTTTTTGTATTATAAGCTCTGATGCGGTATACGGTTGTAGGCAATCATTATATCTTTCTGCATACATTGCTATTCGGCAGGCATCTATTTTATCATTTTTGCCACGAGGTATTCCATGACAATATTTTATTTTAGCTGCATCTTCCAAACATAAGTAGACTCCTATACTTTTTGTTGCACAGACCAAAGGATAGGTATATTGCCCTGTATGTTCCGCACAGACAACCAAACTGTCCTCAGAGAGGAAAAATTTCTCAAACGTTCTTGTTAACCAAGATTTAATAGAGGATAGATCATTAGGAATAACATCATAAAGGATGTCCTTACCGTTACTCCTTAAACATAAATCCAATTTTTTTACTCACATCAACTCCTAAATAAAAAACTTTCATACTTTTGTTTTTGAACATTAAACAAAAAAGAAAGGACCTGAACTTGACCTAATAACCTTAAACAGGTTTACTGAAATTCTTATATGGGTTTGAGTTCAAGGAAGGAGCAAAAGGACCGAATAGGGACTTAGACTTGACTTCTATTGCCGCTGATGGTTTTCCTTTTGCTTTCCTTTCAATATCAATTCAAAGATAAATATTTTGATGCTGCAAATCTAAGGTTGCCGCTAGGGCGATCCCCGAGCGAAGAGTTTTTGTTGTTTAATGAAAGTTTACAGCCCGAAGTCTTGCACTTATAAGAGAAGATACATAATTTTGCAAAATATCTAAAATGACAAGAGTAAACTAACTTATCCGTCCGGCTGAAAAGATAAATCATATTGGTTGCTCCATCGAGTCCGCCCACAGCATAAGCCGGATAGTTATTTCGATGATGGAAAGCACCTCCGTCTACTTTAAACGAACCGGATAATCCCAATGCAGGACGGCAACCAAAATCAATCCAACGGGAGAAAGACCGGAGATATTGTAGTTTTTCCGGTGTATCTTCCATCATTAAAATGCTGGCAATGCGTCCTGTGGTCTGTGTATTGAAAGAGTCCATATCAATTCCATTAACTTCCGGTTTAGGGTATACTTCGTTAGTAATCGCATACCAACGTAACGTACGTTCGGCTTCCTGAAGTTTCCCGGTTTCCCTAAGCACATCTTTCATCAGAAAATATGCCAGGTACAGACCGCGAACACTATAGCCATAATGATGGATATTTCCCCAACAACTACCATAAGCTACCCCCTGATCGGTTATGTGATCGTACATTGCTAAGAACTTCTTCTTCATTTCTTCCCGAATCACCGGATTTGCCGCATTATTATATGCAACGGCAATTCTTTTCATCAGGTCGAAATAAGCACGCATTTCCACTCCCATTTTAGTCAGCATATCTTTATCCCAGTTTGGTATGATCCGTTCATAAGCTTCTGAAGCACGTACCATGTAAATAGGTACTCCCGATACTTGGCCGTTCTTGTAAGTTATCTGATAGAAATCATATTTCTTGCGGATGGTTTCTACTTCTTTATCAGTCGTTTTTCCTTTCGTGTAGATCATATCACGAAAACGCTTTTCCAACAGTTGCATTTCTGCTCTTTGCTTATCGTCTACAGGAGTCAATTCAATATCCGGTTTCAAAAGCGAGTGTTGATAGACAACCAGCCAATGGTTGGTGGTCCCGGCATTGACAAAAGGAACTTGCAGATCGGCCGTCTGTTGACGTGCATCAACTTTAGTAGCCGTAATCAAATGATCGATGAAAAGGCTTCCTTTTGAATTTGGAGCAATAATCCGGAGTTCATTCATGCCTTCTTCCGGTGTGCCTTGCATATCACGTTCATAGCAAACCCATGCGGCACGCCAACCACTGAAATTAATACCAAAAGGGAAAGATGTGCATCGTTTGCCGTCTTTCAGAAACTGAAACTCAATGGTCTCATCTTGGGGAACTTCATTATAAACCCACACAATAAAAGCCGAAAGATATAAATCCTTGCCGGTCGGATCTTTCTTCTCAAACTTCAGGTCTTTCTTGAGTTCCAATATACCACCCGGTTCAAATGTCCATTCCAACGAATGTTTTCCATCTTTATAATGCAGATCAGATACCGACAGGCGGGAATGGGTAGCGGTGATACAATCCGGTATTTGCGGTTCTTCAAAAGAAAACATCCGTTCATCTGTTACAACTTGTGCATGAAGGAATGCTGAACACAAAAGAGAAAACAGAGTTGTCACTCCAAATTTAGTAAAAGGTTGTTTCATCATGGAAATATAGTCTTATTAGGTTTTCAGTATATAAGTCAAAGTATAGTCGCTTTAAAATCTGTAAAGAGTACGTGATTCTGCAAAAGACGTAAACCGAAGTATCCGTCACCTTCACTACCCGCAAGGGTATAGCGGAACAACTCTTCATCATTCACAGAATAAGTTGTGATTCCCTTTTCCACTCGAATCCGAATCTCATACCATTGATTGGGGACGAGTAAATGAGAGGCATCGGTATATTCTTTCAATAAAGGTTTCACCTTGTCATCTGCCACTCCATAATATTCTCCTTTGTATCGACGGAAACGGGTCGTTGAGTTATCATTTCCTCCGTATCCAACGTAGAAAAGGTTTAATGTGTTATAGTTTTTAAAGATGCCGTCACGCCACTGACTACGGGCAAAAAGATCATCAGGGTATTTAGGATCATTGGCAGCCCAGAAGCAGTTCAGATCACTCAAGCGGTCATACTTTCCACCTTGCATCACCATACAAATACGATAACTTATTTCATAATCGCCCGTCAATCGTTGCCGATACCACATAGTCAGTCCGTCCGGAACTATCAATTCTAATGTATCTGCACTTTCTATTATTTGCAAAGCATGGGATGCATCTTCTATTTTCCATTGCTGCACAAAAGAAGCTTTGTGCTGTGCCAAAAGCACCACACTATTTAAGAGAAAAAAAGTAATCAAACTGTAGCCTATAAAAAATCGCTTCGTCATTACGGTATTAGTTTAAAGATTATTCTTCCGAATACAAAGAAACCCCTCTTTTCGAAAAAAGAGGGGTTCAAATTGTACAAAATAACTCAAATAACGTATTGACTGATAATTTGCATTACCAATATCTTATAGTTTTTTCATCAACAAAGTTCTCATACCATTTCTGGTTTGAAACACCCTTACTATCTACCCATTTAGTAAAATCAGGATATGCTTCTCTAAATGGTACACGTTCATAAGCATGACGTGTGCCAACCGGAAGTTTAACTCCCCAAGTGGAACCTTTGGTATTTGAATAATAAACATTTGCATCCAGTGTAGTGTCACCCGCAACCAATGCTTCATATTCTGCTTTGTAAGCAGAAGTCGGTGCATAACCCCTCATGTGTATTTCTTTACCACCGTTCACCTTAATAAAGAAATTCTGTCTATTAGTATCTAAAATCAACTCTCTAAATGCTGCAAGCTGAGCATCTCTTTCAGCTCCAGTTAATCCTTCTTTACCAATCAGTCTAACTTCAGCACGCAACATAGGTAGTCCTTCTCTTACTTTTCCTTGTGTTACCTGAAACATATCCTGATTATTATCCATCAAAGAAGTTAAACCATCCAGTGTAATAACAGTTCCTTCCGCTTGTGCTTTATCCACTGTCAATATTGCGAAACGCGGTTCTTTGCGAGTATCATTACTCCAATTCCAATTTTTATTTTCAACTTTCACTATATTTTTTGTAGAAAGTTCCTCTTTAGCTAAGTCTGTCATTGTTCCCTGACCACCTTTTAGTATAAGGCTTGCAGTAATCCGATCAACATACTCGCTTTTCAAACCATCCAGTACAACACCTAACACAGTCGGGTATATACCACCTACAGCACGAACATCCAAAGTCAACAACAATTCTTCTTTACCTCCTACAGTCTCCATCATCTGTTGACTATGACATTCAGTCACCTTCAAGTCATACTCGAATACAACATCGTTGAAATCTTCATCATACCATGAATCCAGTTGAATAGGCCAACCATCTTCGAACATCACCACACCTGTGTTATGATAGAAAAGATAGCCTTGGTCCGTTTCATTTGTCGGCTGCACTGCATCTTCAGGAAGCGCAAGAGTTACCGATGCCAGACGGTTTGTTTCAAAATTGAAACCAGTACTCTGATCTACACCACGACTAACAGGAGACAAAGCAAATTCTTTTGTAGCCTCTGTTCCCGAAACTGTATTGTATTTCATATACACTTTCTCGCAAGCAGCAGGAACATTCAACGTAAGAGTACGGGAATCTTTCACTAATACATCTCCCACAAGCAGACTCGCTTCAGAACCACTTTTATCGGAATATACATTCACAAGTGTAGAAGCATTTACCGGGTCAACAGTTCCCGAACCATCGCTACCTTTTTTCCAACTCATTATCAGAGCAGGAAGTAGTAACCAACATTGTCCCCATAAGGACATACATCAAACTTTTAATTTTCATCTTAATTTAATTTTTAAATTTATTGTTTGTTTTTGTTTCGCATGAGAACCTGGCTTATCACACTTATTTTCAGGCTCCATTTGTTAACTTATCAAAAATATATTTAACGCCTAATAGCTTTTTGCTTGCCTTTATTTGTAATTTCAATCCTTTCCATCGAGAATAATCACAAGAGCTAAAATAGGGCTCAAAAAGCCTGTTCATGAACAATGGATAATATATACAAGTTATTTCGTATATTTGCATTAGACAGAACATTCAATACAACAAATATAGAACTTTTATTCCGAATATACAAGTTCTATATATAAATATATCAAGGGAAATGGATCAAGTACTGTATGGTATAGATTACATAGAATATTATTTCTATTGGATATATTACAAGTTTATTGGCTATCCTTTAATCATAAGAATATGCTCAATTGCTGTAATGTTTTGTATTATTGCGTACTTATTTCTCCTATTCCATATTATATATGGTATATTTAAAAGGCGAAAAGAGAAGCGGAAATACAATAAAGCATTTGATAAGTATTATGAAGAAATGAAATCTATCTCACTAGATTCCAACACATTGAGTGAAGAAGAGATAGCTGACAGATTAGAATATGATACGAAAAAGCGCCCGAAACCTAACGAGTTACGCATTATCACTCAACTATTAACAGAAATCAAGAGTGTGCATGAAGATGAGATCAATGAACTAAACTATCAAACGATTCAAACCGTATTCCAAATCACACGTTTCCTTGAACGCGAACTTCAATTCGGTTCCAAAAGATCAAAGATACAAGCTCTGAAACTTATTCAGTCCATCAATGGCTATGCCTCTGAAGCGGTATTGGTGCGTTTCCTCTATCATCGTGAACTAGAACTAAGAAACTCGGCACGCTATACTTATATGTGGTTAAGCCAGGGTGACCCGTTCCGCTTCTTCGACGAAGACATCGGCATGAAGTTAAGGCAATGGGACATGATGGAGTTACACGCTATCTTGGAGCACCGTAAGAAAGTGGGATATAACACACCCACCTTTATTAAATGGGTGAATACTTCAGCTGAAGAAAACGTTAAGATATTCTTTATCAACGAAATCCGGCTATATAATGAAACCGAAAGTGCCCCAATTCTCGCGAAGCAACTCAATGCCCGTTCTGTGGAAATACGAGGTGAAGCGATCAAGACTTTAGGTAAACTAAAATACAAAGAGGTTGAACCTAAGCTGATTGAAATGTATAATGTACAACCGGAAGAAGTCAAACGACAAATCATTTCGGCTATTGCGGAT
>VOFB01001807.1_pt1 | contig 29753 bp, 49 predicted proteins | sample 5384141 | NCBI WGS metagenome assembly VOFB01 (sample SAMN12384721, study PRJNA508395) | human gut metagenome | isolation source: healthy gut A | host: Homo sapiens | reverse complement strand
CAAGTGCATAAGAAAACCCCCGCCGGCAGGCGAGGGATGAATTACGCTTATATAGCCTCATCTTTCGTCACCGCCAGTTTGGCACCTTGCAAACGCAGGTTGCCGGGCTTCCAGGGCCGTTCCTCCACCTCTCTTGATAAGGTATTTAATTTTAACGTATCTATTATAACAGATTATACCGGCTTGTCAATAGTATAATCCGCCGTAATCTCGGCGTCACAGCGAAGAGTCTGCTTATCAGCGGTATCGTCACAACCGACAGCGGCACCGACACGAGGACACCCTCGGCCGCAAGCTCGGGGTCGCGGTCATACTGTATTGCAAGCACCGCAATGACCACCGCGCTTGGCACGGCCGCGTTCATGATCATTGTGTTCAGCAGCACAGTATCCGTCACGAACGGACGCAGCGCCAGCCATATGACGATCGGGCACACGATGAGCCGCACGAAGGATGCGAAATACGTCAGCGGATTTGCAAATGCATCCCGAATACGCACCGCCCCAGCGACGCGCCTATGACTATCATCGACATCGGCACCGTAGCCGCGCCGACGACAGAGCACAGGTCGCATATAAGCTCGGGCGCCTTGATGCGGAAAACTGCAACTATGAGCGCCGCGAAAGACGCGATGAGCGGCAGCGTGATGATATCGCGCATACTGAGCTTGACGTTCCCTCCATGCCCGACGCGCCACACCCCGTAGGTGTAGAGCAGGACGTTGAAAGGGATGCAGGTTATGATAAGATAGAACATCGCCGTGCCACCGTACAGCTCGCGCACGATCGGAGCCGCGATGAACATCGTATTGGGCGCGGCGATCAGCAGCTCAATTATCGACGCTCTACTCTTGTTCTTACGGAACGGCAGCGCGAAAGAGGAATCCCACTATGTACATTATGACCATGCTCACCGTGGATATGAGCAGGAGTCTGGCAAACTCTGCCCCGCTTATGTCCGGCAGGCCGTTGAATACGGAATCCAGCACCAGAGCCGTCAGCATTACGTTCATGGTGAGCGAGCTTGCGGTTTTTGGTAAATTCCTTTGAGAAATAGCCGCGCCGTGCTCCGACGTAGCCGATGGCAATGATGATGAGAATCGTTGACAGTTTGACTAAAAGAATCTGCTCCACTGGGAAATACCTCGGATCATAATTATATATGCAATATCAGCCTTGCTACGTTTATATATATAAGCAGCGACACCGCGTCCGTCACGGTGGATATCAGCGGGTTTGCCATGACCGCCGGATCGACCCCGACCTTCTCCGCGATTATCGGCAGCATGCTGCCGACGACCTTTGCGAACATTACGATGAACACTATCGAGACGCTGACCGTCGCCGCGACGGCGATCGTCACGCTGTCGTTATGCAGCAGCATCCCGTCAAGCAGCAGCATCTTCACAAAGTTCACCGCCGCGAGCGTGATCCCGCAGATGGCGGCGACGCGCCACTCCTTCCACATAACGCGGAACGCGTCCTTCGGCTCCGTATCGCCGAGAGACAGGCTGCGTATGACGGCGGTCGAGGCCTGAGCGCCGGAGTTGCCGCCGGTACCCATAAGCATCGGGATGAACGCGATAAGCCCCGCCTGCACGGCGAGCATATCCTCAAACTTTGTGAGTATCATGCTTGTAAACGTTGCCGAGAGCATGAGGAACATCAGCCACGGGATGCGGTTTTTCCACATCTCGATAATGCCCGACCTCGAATACGGCTTGTCGGACGGCGTCATACCGGCCATGATCTCGAAGTCCTCGGTCGTCTCCTGCTCCATGACGTCGATGACGTCGTCGACGGTGACGATGCCGACGAGGCCGGCCTTCCAGATTGTCCACGACCGGCAGCGCCATAAGGTCGTAGTCGGAGAACTTTTCCGAAACGCTCTCCTGATCCTCGGTGGTGGACGCGAAGATGACGTTCGTGTCCATCAGGTTCTCGATGACCGTGTCGTCCTCGGCGAGGAGCAGATCCTTTACGGTCACGATGCCTTCAAGCTTCCGGTCGGCAGAGGTGACGAAGCAGACGTATATCGTTTCCTTGTCCTCGCCGATGCGGCGTATGCGCGCGATGGACTCCTTGACGTTCATGTACTTCTTCAGGTCAATGAACTCCGCGGTCATTATGCTGCCCGCGGAATTCTCCGGATAATGCAGATACTGATTTATGAGCTTTCTCGTCTCCGGTGTCGCGGTGCGCATGACGCGCTTTACGACGTTGGCGGGAAGCTCCTCCATCATGTCGACGGCGTCGTCAACGTACAGCTCTTCCAGTATTCCGGACAGCTCCGAGTCCGTGATGGAGTTTATCACCTGCTCCTGCTCAGGAGCGTCAAAATTTGCGAAAACCTCCGCCGCCGTCTCCTTTGACAGGAGTCTGAATACCATTGGCATGCGGTTGTCGCCGATCTCCGAAAGGAACTCCGCAACGTCAAACTCCTGCATATCCTCCAGCCGCTGCTGGAGACGCTTCATATCGCGCCGGTCGAGAAGCTCGGTCAGCTCTTCGTTCTGCCGCTCGTGGATGGCCTCAAAGTCCATAGTGGCCTGCTGTTCCTCGTTATTCTCCAATGGACTCACCTCCTGTAAAATGATAATAGACGCGCGTCAGCGGTTTCCAGGTGCGCGTCAGACCTCTACGCCGAGATAATCCGCCTGCTCGCGGCTGAGGCTGTCAATCTCCACGCCCATGGAGCTGAGCTTGCGGCGCGCGACGGCCTCGTCCAGCTCGCGCGGGACGGGGATGACGCCCGGCTTCAGGCTGCTGCGGTTCGCGGCAAGATACTCGGCGCTGAGCGCCTGTATCGCAAAGCTCATGTCCATTATCTCCGCCGGGTGGCCGTCGCCAGCCGCGAGGTTAACAAGGCGGCCTTCCGCTATCGTGAACAGGGTCTTCCCGTTCGGGAGGACATAGCCCTGTATATTGTGCCGCGCGTCATATTTCCTGACTGCGAGCTTTTCAAGCCCAGCCATGTCGACCTCAACGTCAAAGTGCCCGGCGTTTGTGAGTATCGCGCCGTCCTTCATCGTCTCGAAGTGTTCAGTCGTAATGATGCCGCTGCATCCGGTAACGGTGACGAACATGTCGCCTATCTTCGCGGCCTCGCGCATCGGCATGACCTCGTAGCCGTCCATGACGGCTTCGAGCGCGCGGATCGGGTCGACCTCAGTGACGATGACCTTTGCGCCCAGCCCCTTGGCGCGCAGCGCAACGCCCTTGCCGCACCAGCCGTAGCCGGAGACGACGACGTATTTGCCCGCGACGATGAGGTTCGTTGTGCGGTTTATACCGTCCCACACGGACTGGCCGGTACCGTAGCGGTTATCGAAAAGGTGCTTGCAGTCCGCCTCGTTGACCATGGCCATTGGGAAGCGCGGCTCGCCCGCGCGATCCATTGCCTTCAGGCGGTGGATACCGGTCGTTGTCTCCTCGCGCCACCGATGACCTCAGGGATGAGGTTGGTATACTTCGTGTGCATGAGGTGGACCAGGTCGCCGCCGTCATCAATAATAATATTGGGCGCGGCTTCAAGCACCGAGCACAGGCAGCTTTTCGTATTCCTCCATATCGCAGCCGTAGCGTGCAAACACCTGCATCCGCCCGCGGCGAGAGCGGCGGCGACATCGTCCTGCGTGGAGAGGGATTCGAGCCGGTAACATACATCTCTGCTCCACCCATTTCCATGACGCGGCAGAGGTAAGCGGTTTTCGCCTCGAGATGCACCGACAGAGCGACTCGCAGCCCTGCGAACGGATTTGTGCGGCGGAAATCCTCGCCGATGCCGCGCAGAACGGGCATGTTTCGCTCCACCCATTTGATTTTCATCTCACCCGAAGACGCAAGAGCTATATCTTTTATTCTGCTCACTGTGTTACCTCCCGTAAACATCAAATTAAGACAAAATATTTTAACACGCCGCCGCTGCATTGACAAGAGCAAAAAGCTGCAATAAAATACACATAAATCATACCCCTTTGGAGGACTCGCATGGACGCTTATACACGTGAATTCACATTGAGACCGCAGACGCAGCGGAGCTTTTCCGCTGCCTTCAGGATACCGCCGGAGACGACGCGAACCGCCGCGGCGGCGGCATGGACGCACTGTTTGCCGAAGGGCATGCTTGGGTGCTGCTGTGGCAGCGGCTGGATATGCGCCGCGCTCCCTCAGCCGGAGATCAGATAAAGGTAGTCACCGCGCCCGGGAAGGGGCGGCTGGGGCTGTATCCACGCCGCTTTGAGCTGTGGAGCGGCAGCGAACAGATCGGCGCTGTGCACAGCGTATGGGCGATCATCGAGGTTTTGTCGCGGAGCATGGTGCCGCTGACGGAGCAGCCGCTTTCAGGCGAGATGGAGCGCCAGAGCCTGCGCATGGACAACATCCCCGCGCCGGAACACAAGCTGTATTTCGACTTCACGCCGGCGGCAAAGCACATCGACCGCAACGGGCATATGAATAACGCCGCGTATCTCGCGGCGTTGTCGAGTATCTGCCGAAGCGCGACGGCTTCAGCCTGAGTATTCTGTATCACAGAGAGATCATGCCCGAAGAGAGCGTCCGCGTATACTGGCAGGATGTTGACGGCGCGCGGATATTCCAGGGGCGCGGGCGATGAGGAGTGCTTCCGCCTGTCATACGGCGCGCCCGTTGAGCTTGGCTGAGACGAGCATATCGCCCCGATAGCAAAGCTTGAGCGAGAAAAACGGCTCCTCCTCGGCGAGCGGCCAGCCGGAGAAATATTTTGTCGCCCTCCCACAGCGGAAGTGCGCCGATCTTCTCCCTTGTCGATCCAGCGCAGCTCGCCCTCGTCGCAGTCAGGCCGCATCGTTCCGGTGAAATCGCTCACGGTGAACAGGTGCATGTACTCCGTGCCCCATTCGTCGGACACGAAGGTCACGATGCCGCAGTAGCGCCATGAGACGGCGGTCAGCCCCGTCTCCTCGAGCATCTCGCGCCGCATACATTCCTCTGGGCTTTCTCCCTGCTCGAATTTGCCGCCGACGCCGATCCACTTTACCCTCGTTTTCGTCGTGCTCTTTTCTTTACGCGGTGCGGCATGAGATACTGCCCGCCGCGTTCTATATAGCAAAGACTCGTGTTTTCATATTCATCACCGCGGTAATTATAAACCGCGGGCATGCACATGTCAAAGAATTATAATCGGAGGTACAGACATGAATTTCAGAATGATCCACGAAAATTACAACGTTTTCCGACCTCGCGCGCTCGATGGAGTTCTACGAGCAGGCGCTCGGCCTGCACGAGAGCCGCCGCAAAACCTCGGTGGATTTCACGATCGTATACATGCAGGACCCGACCGGCAGCTTCGAGCTTGAGCTGACATGGCTGAAGGATCATCCGCAGAAATACGATCTCGGCGAATGTGAATTTCATCTCGCATTCCGCACGGACGACTACGCCGCCGCGCACGCAAAGCACGAGGCGATGGGCTGCATCTGCTTCGAGAACCCCGCGATGGGCATCTATTTCATCGAAGACCCCCGACGGCTACTGGCTCGAAATAGTGCCGGAGAAAATAAATCATAACCCCTTATCCGACGGATAAGGGGTTATTGCTATTTACTTCGTATTTACTCTTCCGATGCCGAACTCGGCGGCGGCGATGGTGGTGTTGCCCTCTCTGTCGCTGAGCACCTGCACTACGCGGTAGTGCCCTTCGAGAGCGTGCCGTAATGGTCGGCGACGTTGAAGGTCAGCTCATCGCTTCCCCCTGCGGGCAGGGTGAACAGCTGCATGGTGGTAAAGTTTATCTTGTCCTCGACCACGCACCACTTGGAGTTCTTCCACACTTCGAGCCGCTGACCGGCATCGTAGTTATAGTCCTGATCGGTGGTGTTCTCGAGCACGACGGTGAATTCGTCCGTCTCATCCGTCACGGTCTTCTGTGGGATGTACATCTGTACCTTATCGTTGACTTCGCTGTCGCTGTACTCGCTGGCGGTATAGCTTTTCGATCCGCAGGCGGCAAAGGAAAGCGCCATGGCTCCGCATATCAGAGCAATGATCATTTTTTTTTCATTTTTCATTTCTCCTTTCGGGATTATACCTGTATGACGGAAGTTTTTCGCAGAAAGTTCCGTCGTATACGAGAAAAATTGTCTGCGGGATCTTCTGACCTCGCAGACAATGGTTTCTCACGGATTCATGGTGTAGTTCGGGGCTTCCTTGGTGATGTAGATATCGTGCGGGTGGCTCTCCTTGAGACATATTGTGCGAGCCGGTGTAGCCCATACCGGCCCGCAGGCCGCCCATCAGCTGATAGATGGTCTCGGACACGGGTCCGCGGAAAGGCACGCGCCCCTCGACACCCTCGGGAACGAGCTTCTTGTTGTTCTGCTGGAAGTAACGGTCACGGCTGCCGCAGGCCATTGCGCCCATGCTGCCCATGCCGCGGTAGACCTTGAACTGACGTCCCTGATATACCTCGGTCTCGCCCGGCGCTTCCTCGCAGCCTGCGAGCATGCTGCCCATCATCACAACGCTGCCGCCCGCGGCGATGGCCTTGACGATATCGCCGGAATACTTGATGCCGCCGTCGGCGATGATGGGAACGCCGAACTTGTCCGCGCGCTCGCCGCACTCAAGATCGCGCTGATCTGGGGCACGCCGATACCGGCCACCACACGGGTGGTGCAGATGGAGCCGGGGCCGATGCCGATCTTCACGCAGTCGGCGCCCGCCTCGATGAGGGCGTCGGGTGCCCTCGGGAGTTGCCACGTTGCCGGCAACGAGCTGGATGCATCGGGGTACTTCTCCTTGACGAGTCTTCGACAACGCGCATGATGTTCGCCGAGTGGCCATGCGCGCTGTCGAGCACGAGCACATCGACGCCCGCGTCGATAAGAGCGCCCGTGCGGTCGAGAACGTCATTCGTGACGCCGATGGCGGCGGCGCAGAGCAGACGGCCGGCGGAGTCCTTTGCGGAGTTCGGATACTTGATTACCTTCTCGATATCCTTTATCGTGATGAGGCCACGGAGCTTATAGTCCTCATCGACTATGGGAAGCTTCTCTATACGGTTCTTCTGGAGGATGGCCTTGGCTTCGTCAAGCGTCGTGCCGACAAGGCCGGTGACAAGCCCGGTCTTGGTCATGACCTCGTCGATGTGGCGGCTCATATCGGTCTCGAATTTCATGTCACGGTTGGTGATGATGCCGATGAGCTTGCCGTCGTCGTCAACGATGGGTACGCCGGAAATGCGGAACTTGCGCCATGAGTGCGTCCGCGTCGCCCAGCGTGTGGCCGGAGTTGAGGTAGAACGGATTTGTAATAACGCCGTTTTCGCTGCGCTTGACAAGATCGACCTGCTCGGCCTGATGCTCAATGCTCATATTCTTATGAATGACGCCGATGCCGCCTTCGCGGGATGGCTATCGCCATTCTGTATTCCGTGACCGTATCCATGGCGGCGCTCATTACGGGCACGTTGAGCTTGATCTTATTGGTGAGCTTGGTGGAAAGCTCAACATCGGCAGGCAGCACGTCACTCTCGGCAGGGACAAAGCACGTCATCAAACGTGAGCCCCTCACCGACAAAACGGCGCTGTACAAATCCTGAAGACTCCATATGATAAAGACCCCATTTCTTTAAAAAATTTTAACAATTATATCAGATTCTGCAGGAAAGTCAATGTTATTTTTTCAAAGATTCATTTCCGTGGCTGCGGGCGTAGTAAATATGTACTGCTGGGCAAGACCGGCATATTCGCCGAGCGTCGCGGGGTCGAAGTCCTTGGGGAAGTTCTCCTTGAGCGCGCGGCTTTATCCACACGTCTATCGGGAATGCCTCCATGATACAGCCCGAACAACACGACGCAGTTTGCGACCTTCTGCCGACGCCGTTGAGCTTCAGACCTTCTTCGCCGCCGTGCGTCCTCCGCTGCGAGCCTGTCAAGCATCCAGGCACCGAGGGCTTCCGTCCGCGACGGCCTGCGCTCTGACCTGATATACGGCGCGCGGTACCCGCAGCGCAGCACGTCCAGCGCCCCCGGTTCGAGCGCGGCCAGCCGCTCCGCCGGCGGGAAGAATAAAAACGCTCCCCCCTCGAATTCCAGCTCGTCCCCGAACATGGCGCACAGGCGCTCAACGATGCCCTTGATGCGCGTGATGTTGTTGCACTGGGAGATGATGAACGAGCACAGCGCCTCCCATCTGTCCTGCCGCAGGATGCGTATCCCGCGCCCGAACTCGACGCACTGCGCCAGATATTCACCGCAGTCGAAGCTGCGCGTGGCCGCGGCGTAGTCACGGTCGAGGTCAAAATATTCGCGCCACAGCTCATCGGGCGCGGCGGGCGCAGGTACACCCTGCCGTTCTGCGTCCATACCCGCGCCGGATACCCGAAGGCGACGCCGGTGTAGATGCCGTTTTCGTCCGTGTTCCAGCGGAAGCACTGCCCGCATTCAAAGGTTTTCACTATATTAAGCTCATCCGCTCCCGCAAGATTCAGAGTATGTATTTCAGTATTTTTTCGACATAAAAATCACCGTCAAGATTATAAATCTCAACGGTGATTTTTTCAAAATGGTCAATCGTTCTCAAAAGCGGCTTGGAGGCAGGGATGCCGAGCACCTCGGCAATGCTGAACAGCGTCTCCAGCGATACGCCGCGCACCGTGCCCGTCCCCTCCACCTGAGCGATGAAGTTCACGCTGCGGCCGATCTTCTCCGCGAGCAGCTCCTGCGTAAGCCCTGCCTTTTTCCGGTAGTACGCTATCTTCAAACCCATGGTTATATACTTATCCGCAAATCTGGTATGCATATCTATACCTCCATGCGGATATGCTACCAACAATCAGGCAGAAATATAATTGAGCTAAACTAAATATTTATTTACTTCAAGTAAATTTAGATGTAATATAGTTCCGTGAGGTGAAGTTATGGATAAGCTGAAAATGAAAAATGCAGAGGACGCGATAAGAAAAATTGCCGCGGACAGCGGCGAGAGCGTTGAGTCCGTCAGGAGGAACATACAGATCGCAATGGTGAACGGCCTTGCCAGCACGGACGCCGATGTGCAGCGGTTCTGGCAGGCGTCCCCGCGAGGGTGAGCTTCCGACTCCGGAGGAGCTGATTCTGTACATCGCCGAGGTCGCGATGGATAAGTGGGAAAATTAGGGGGCGCGGCTGGCTTGGCGCCCCTGTTAGGTAGCGAAGCGGCGGCGCGGCGAGACGCTGTCGGCGCAGCCGACTGAGGGGTCGCCAGTCTCGGTCCATTGCCATTAGGGAAAAGACACCGCAGCGTATAGAAAGCGGGACGGCACAGAGGCCGTCCCCTACGAACGCACTTCTTTTCCCACACCGCTCCCATAGCAACGGGATAGCAAATGGCAACACAGTTCGGCTAATCTTCTTCAGCGTTTGTATCTGTTTTCAGTTCGACTATATTGGTGCCGTATTTCGGTTCAGAGTACATGCAGGTATCAATATATATCTCTTCGGTTCAACACAATGCATTTCGCAGGCTCGTTGCCGCCGGCAACGCCAAAGGTATGGTTTCCAATTCATCGATGGCATCGTCTACGGTTCCGCATAATACGGCGTACATTTTCTTATAATCGGCCATTTTTATACCTCCACTGCAAATATCGACCAGTATAGCGGTCAATATTTTCTCTCAGCTTAGCATAAAATTTGACTGCTTGCAACTGATACTGGTCAAAAATTATGCAGGCGGAGAAGAACATGGAGCAAAAAATCAGGCGTGACCGGAACATGGGCGATAATCTGCGCAGACTTCGGGCGGGCGGCGGACTGTCGCAGGAAAAGCTGTGCGCGGAGCTTCAGCGCCGCGGCTGCGATATCGGACGGACGACCTACGCAAAATATGAGTCCGGCGAACTGAATATCCGGGCAAGCGTTATAGTGGAGCTGAGGAAAATCTATTCCTGCTCGTATGACGAATTCTTTGCTGGACTTGAAGATGAAGAATAACCGACGCCGGGGCACATGCCCCGGCGTCGATCTATTTTTTGTAAGCAAGTTAAAGACGTTTACTTTCCTGGCTGGCAGCCCACATCATTTTCGATTGCCGGAAGCCTCAGCTCTGCGGCGAAGTGTTCCTCGTCGGAGCGTATCTCGAAGCTGCCGCCCATATGCGTCATTATCTTCTCGCAGGTGCGGATGCCTATCTTCGTGCTCTCGACGCGGTTCATCGAGCGCACCACGTAGTTCGACACACAGACGCTCAGCCAGCCGTTTTCCAGCGCGGAGAGGATCATCACCGGCCGCGACTTGTCCGCATACTTGCGCAGGTTCGACAGCAGATTATCGAACACGCGCTTGAGATACATCGTATCCGCCGAGACGCGGCAGTCGCCGATGAAGTCGATGCGCGACACGTTGAACCCGTCGTCCTGCAGGTCGAACTGCAGCTCGAGCATGAACTGGTCGAGCAGCATCCTCGCGTCAAACTCCTCCATGTTCATCTCAAGGTCGGCGCGGCCGAAAACAAAAGGAAATACTTGAATAGCTCATCCGTGAGATCGCTTCAGATCCATGGCCTTGCCGTAGGCCGCGGAGATAAACTGCTTCGCCTGTTCCTCGTTGCTGATGCCGTTCTCGTCAAGCAGGCTCAGATAACCCAGCATCGAGGTCATCGGTGTGCGGATATCGTGCGATATAGCGGTTATCAGCTCGGAGTTTGCCTGCCATGCGCGGCGCTCGTTGCCCATCTTCTCGATGACAGAGCTTCGCATCATGTCCACCTCATGCGCGAGCATCGAAAGCTCGTCGTTGCCCTTGACGGTGATATTGTGCTCCAGATCGCCCTCGCCGATCTCCCCCGGCCTCATGCGACAGCACGATTATGCGCTTCGTCATCCGCTGCACGTACCACAGCACGACCGCAATGAATATCAGGCAGGCCGACGCCCATGCCACGACGTTTGCCAGCGCGTATTCGCGCACCTGCGAATTCTCGCTTATCGCTATCTGATACAGCCCGTCGGCAAAAGCGCATCGGGTAGAGCCGCTGGCTCTGCGCTATATACTGGCTCCGCTCCGAGCCCGCGATGTTCGAAGCATTCGTCGCCTCGCCGCCGTGAACGCGCATCCGAGAGAAATTGCGCTTTATAAATAAGAATGGTCACATACTCATGATCCCGCGTCCAGCGCGCGACGGTGGCAGAGTCGTCCCCCTTCACGCGGCGGGAGCTCACATAGGCTGCTGAACTGCGAATATATCTCCGCCTTGCGGGAGGATATCGCGTCGCTGCTCATATAGACCTTGTCGACGATGAGGTTCCCCACCCCGCGCACGACCGCCATCACGATCAGCGCGCAGGCGAAGCCCAGCAGGATCGTATAAAGCATTTTCGCGTTGAGCGAGGACGGCAGGCGCCTTTTCCTCCGCTCAGGTTGCTTCTCAGTCAATTTGATAGCCCTTTCGCCAGACCGTGCGAACTATCTTCGGACTGGACGAATTTTCTTCTATCTTGCGGCGCAGGTTCAGAACGTGCACCATCACGGTGTTGCCGGAACCGGCGAGGTACTTTTCGTTCCACACGGCCTCGTACAGCTCCACGGCAGTCACGGTGCGGCCGCGGTTCTGGAGCAGATACGCGAGTATGGCGTACTCCGTGTCGGTCAGGGCGACGGGCTTGCCGCGCTCGTGACCTTATGCGTCGAGAAATCGACCTCAAGATTCTCCACTGCAAGCGCCTCTTCCGGCTTGCCGCGGTACTCCTTATATCGGCGCATCAGCGAGCTGACCTTGGCCAGCAGCTCCACACTGGAGAAGGGCTTGGACAGGAAATCGTCGCCGCCGCTGGAATAGGCGCTGACGCGGTCGTTCTCGGCGGACTTCGCGGTGAGGAACAGGACAGGGGACGTTGGAGTCCTTGCGTATCGCGTCGCAGGTCTGGAAGCCGTCCATCCCCGGCATCATCACATCCAGCGGCACGAGGTCAAGCTCCGGATGCTCCTTCACATACGCGACGGCCTCCATGCCGGCTCGCCTCGGCGACGGTATATGTCTCGCTCAGCAATATCTTCAGCACCTGGCGGATATCCGGATCGTCGTCTACTATTAGAATATTGGGACTGGCAGCCATATTTATCTCTCCTCTATACAAAAAACGATACATAAAATTTGCCTGATCGATGCAATCGCGGTTCACAATGGCGGCAGCGCGGCGGAAGGAGGCGCGCGGTATGGCGCGATGCATTTTAACTGAGTGCATCATAACACATAATTTCATATAAACCAACGAAAAATCAAACATTTAAGAAAAGTTAAGAGACAGAGACGGAATATTATGCTACAATGTCAGCGTGGATTCCTATGCAGTCGAAATTACACTCTATTTCCGAGGAGGAACATAATGAAAAAGACAGCAAAAAATCATCTCTCTCTTTGCTCGCGCGGCACTGGCACTGAGCCTCTGCGCCTGCGGCAGCGGCGGAACAACAGCAATAACGGCGGCAACGACAAGCCCGACAGCACGCCGACGCCGGAATATGTCTACGCGTCCAGCTTCTCCAAGCTGAATAACGGCGACGGACATACCTACCTCAACCCCTTCCTGTTCACCGAAACCGGTTTCTACACCGTTGAGAACGAAAAGTCGGCGAGATGGGCACGACGCTCCCGCCGAGTACGAGGGTCAGTACGACATATACGAGACCCGTCTGTACCTCAACGGCTATGACGGAACCCGCACCAAGCTTGAAAACTACGCCCCCTGTTAAAGCTTGAGGGTCACGGCCAGACCTCTACCAGCAGCCTTTCCCAGCTCTGCCTCATGGCTGACGGCAGCCTGATGTCTCTTGAGACTCTGTACCTCTCTTTGGAGCGACGCTCCCGAAGGCGTTGAGGAAGACAGCGACGAATACTGGAACTACTACCAGTACGAGCGGCACTCCTATCTCCGCAGTCTCGACGCTACCGGCGCTGAGCTGAGCTGTACCGAGCTCAGCGGCAGCTCAACGGTGACGACTCCTTCTACCCGTACAACATGGTCGTCACCGACGACGGCAAGGTCGTTGTCACCAGCGACATGCTCATCCGCGTCTTCAACACCGACGGCTCCGTCGACTTCGACATTGATCTCGACAACTACCCCGAAAACCTCATCAAGCTGCGTGACGGCAACGTCGGCTTCTTCGCCTACGGCAAGACGGCTATAGCATACAGCTTGTCGACATCGCTTCCCGCTCTCTCGGCAAGACCCTGAAGCTCAAGGGCTGGACCCAGAACATGATAACCGGCGACGGCGACTATGACGTCTACTATACCAACGGTCTGAGCTTCTACGGCTACAACTTTGACACCGAGACCGAGACCAAGATCTTCAGCTGGCTCGACTGCGATGTCAACACCAACGACCTCTCCAACCAGTACGTCCTGTCCGACGGCCGCATCGTCGCCGTCACCAACGAGTGGGACGGCAAATACGAAAACTGCACCAGCGAGCTTATCACCATCAGCAAAGTCCCTCCAGCAGCCTGCCGCAGAAGACCTACATCACCCTCGGTACTCAGGGACTCAACTGGGACACGCAGGAGCTCATAGTCAAGTTCAACCGCAATAGCGACCAGTACCGTATTCAGGTCAACGACTACTCCGAGTACAACACCGAAGATGATTACTCCGCCGGTCTCACCAAGCTCACCACCGAGATCATGGCCGGCAACGTGCCTGACATTCTCGACCTCAGCGGCTTCTCCGTCTCCCAGCTCGCGGGCAAGGGACTCATCGCCGATCTCGACAGCTTCTTCGACGCCGATCCCGATCTGAACAAGTCCGACTTCATCCCGAACGTTCTCGCCGCCTTCGAGGTTGACGGCAAGCTCTACTCCACCGTCTCCAACTTCAACATTCAGGGCGTTGCGGGCGCAAGCTCCATCGTCGGCGACACTCCGGGCTGGACATATCAGCAGCTTCAGGACGCTCTGGCACAGATGCCGGAGGGCTGCGATATTTTCAGCTACTCCACCACCTCTACCGACGTACTCTCCTCCTGCCTCGCGCTGGATATGGGTACGCTCGTCGACTGGACTACCGGCCAGTGCAATTTCGACAGTCAGGGCTTCATCGACATGCTGAAGTTTGCCTCCCAGTTCCAGAACGATTTCAACTGGGACAGCTACGAATACAGCGATGACGACGACGACTATAACCGCATCGCTCAGGGCAAGCAGATGCTTCTGAACACCTACGTCTCCGACTTCACCGACCTGCCCATGTACGACGCCATCTTCGGCGGCAGCGTCACCTATATTGGATACCCGACCTCCAGCGGCACCGGCAACATGCTGAACTTCACCAACTCCGGCTACGCCATCTCTGCCCGTGCGAGAACAAGGACGCCGCATGGCAGTTCATCCGCACCTTCTTCACCGAGGACTTCCAGAAGGAACAGTACGGCTTCCCGAGCAACATCAATGCATATAATGCAAAGCTCAAGGAGGCCATGACTCCCGAGTATCAGAAGGACGAAAACGGCAATTACGTCCTTGACGAGAACGGCAACAAGATAGAGGTGTCCCGCGGCAGCGTTGGCTGGGCGACACCATGATAGAGCTATACGCCACCACGCAGGAGCAGGCCGACAAGCTCTGGGAGCTTATCACTACCACCACCAAGGTAGCCGACTACTCCTCCAGCATCTATGATATCGTCAACGAGCAGACCCCTGCCTTCTTCTCCGGTCAGAAGAGCGCCGAGGAAGTCGCAAGACTTATTCAGAACAAGGCGAATATCTACGTCAACGAGCAGCGGTAATATAACAATGTCTCCCGCTCTTTATCAGAGCGGGAGAGACTCCTGATTCAACTGCGCTGTGAAGGAGAACGGATTCCCACGTCGCTTCGCTCCTCGGAATGACAACAGTGTTTTAAATATTGCGCCGATTCTTCCGTTTTGCGGGATTTGAAATCGCCGCTTCGCCTTCAGACCACCTTGTCATTGCGAGACCAGTCCTCAGACTGGTTGTGGCAATCCGCGTCCCCGTTCCAATGTCATAGCCGGAGGTAATGCATGGAGTATTACGTATATATCATGTCCAGCACCTCAAACTACACGATATATACAGGCGTTACAAACAACCTCGTACGCCGTGTATATGAACACCGCACCGGCGCAGACCCTGACGGATTTACGACAAAATATGCTGTCAAGAAGCTCGTATATTACGAAAGCACCCACGACGTACTCTCCGCAATAGAACGCGAGAAGCAAATCAAGTCATGGTCACGCAAGAAGAAAAACACGCTTATTGCGGGTATAAATCCCGCGTGGCGTGATCTATATCCGGAGCTTCTTGACTGACTGAAAAGCCGTTGCAATTTTGCGCCTGCGGCTTTGTAATATTTCTCTAAATATAGTATAATAAGCCAAACTATAACTCAAACTGATGGAAGATAAGAAGATAAGCTATGAAAAAAACGCTCGCTAAAAATTTAATGACAAGGCGAAGGACTTCCTGAAAAGCATGTGCTTCCTCTCGCCAAGCCTTCTGGGCGTGGGCGTGTTCTTTATTATACCGTTCTTCGTCGTTGTGTACTATTCGGTCATCGACGGAGTCGGTTCGCGCAATTTTGTGTTTCTCGACAACTTCGTGAAGCTGTTCCAGAACTCCGCATTCCTCACCGCCGCGAAAAAAAATACCCTGACCTTTTCGTTCCTCGCGGTGCCGCTGGCGGTCATTCTCTCGATGGCGCTCGCACTCATGCTTGAGTGCCGCATCCCTTTGAAATCTCAGTTCCGTACGTTTTTCCTCAGCCCGATGATGGTTCCCGTGGCCTCGGTCGTCCTGATCTGGCAGGTGCTCTTCAACTATAACGGCACCGTGAACGAGTTCATCATGCTCTTCGGCGCGGATAAGATCGACTGGCTCCAGACCGATTATGCAATGCTGGTCGTCATCATCCTGTTCCTGTGGAAAACCTCGGCTACTTTATGATACTGTTCATGGCCGGACTTGCCAATATCCCGAAGGAGCTGCTTGAGGTGGCCGACGTTGAAGGCGCCTCCGAGTGGTACAAGTTCTTCGCCATCAAGCTCCGCTATCTGTCCCCCACCGTGCTCTTCGTCACGATACTCTCGCTGATAAACTCTTTCAAGGTTTTCCGCGAGGTCTATCTGCTGACGGGCGCTTACCCGTACAGCTCGCTGTACATGCTTCAGCACTTCATGAACAATACCTTCCAATCCCTTGATTATCAGAAGCTTTCCGCGGCGGCGGTCGTCATGGCCATTGTCATGGTCGTTCTCATCGCGCTGCTCTTTGCTGCCGAGGACTGGTTCGGAAAGGACGTGGAGGGATGAAGAAAAAGAACATTATTTCGGCCGCGGCGCAATGTTTGTGCTGTGCGCGATATTCGCCATCGCCTTCCTGTTGCAGACGGTTCTGACAATTACAAACTCCTTCATGTCGGAGGAAGAGATAAACGCAAACTACGGCATGATATTCTCCACGACCACCGGCGGCTACGTCTCCAAGACCGTAAACCTCAAGTTCATTCCCGATAAGGTCACGCTTTCGCAGTATATAAACGGCCTTATCAAGTCGCCGGAGTACCTGCTGAAATTCTGGAACAGTGTGCGCTGGTCGTGCCGATCGTCATATTTCAGGTGGCCATCGCCTCCGTCGCGGCATACAGCTTCACGCGATGGCGCGGCAAGATCAGAAGCGGCATTTTCTTCTTCTATGTCATTCTGATGCTGATGCCCTATCAGGTAACGCTGGTTCCGAACTACCTCGTCAGCAAATGGCTCGGCATCCTCAACACGAGCTGGGCAATAATCCTGCCCGGCGTGTTCGCGCCGTTCTCGGTGTTCCTGCTGACGAAGTTCATGCGCCGCATACCGTATTCGCTCATCGAGGCCGCCAAGGTCGACGGCGCGGGCGAATGGCAGATATTCACGCGAATATGCCTGCCGCAGTGCCGCTCGGCGCTCTACTCTATTGCGATACTCGTGTTCATCGACTACTGGAACATGGTCGAGCAGCCGCTGATCCTTTTGCAGGACGCGGACGCCCAGCCGCTTTCGGTGTTCCTCTCGTCGATAAACACCGGCGAGATCGGTCTGGCTTTCGCCATGGCGACCGTTTATATGATCCCGTCGCTGCTGCTGTTCCTGCACGGCGAGGAATATCTGGTAGAAGGCATCGCCAATTCCGGCAGTGTCAAAGGATAAGTATTAAGAAGGAGCTACATCCCCATGGAACATAAAGAAATCAACAGAGGCTGGGTAAAAAACGCCGCCATCATCTTCCTCGCTGTCCTGTCCTGCTGGTGCTGACCTTTTCTCCAACACCATCATGAACAGGACGCTGCCCGAGGTCGCAACGCAGTCTGTCACCAGCGGCGGCATCACCGCCCGCGTCCGCGGCACCGGTACCGTCGTCGCAAACGGCAGCTATCAGGTCAAAGGCCGACCAGACGCGTGAGATACGCGCCGTCGCGGTCAAGACCGGTCAGGAGGTCAATCAGGGCGACGTGCTGTTCATCCTCGGTCAGGGCGACAGTGACGAGCTTGAGGCCGCGACCGATGCGCTGCGCGATCTTGAGATCAGCTACCGCAAGTCCGCCATAAACATGCCGACCTTCGACTATACCGTCGAGGAGCGCAAGATAGCCTCCGCACAGGATAAGTATGACGCCGCGGTCAAGGCCGAGCAGGAAGCGCTCGACGCGCTGAACAAGGCGCTTGAGGATCAGCAGGGCGCGGGCTATCAGGAGCAGGTCGCCGCGCTCGAGAAGAAGATCGAGAACGCGCAGAAGACCTATGACGAGCTTGCCGAGCGCGCTCAGGCCGAGCGTGAGTCCGCGGAGCGCGCGTGACTGATGCCGAGGCCGCTCTCGCCGCCGCGACTCCCGGCACAGAGGAGTACGACGCGGCCGTGAAGGAGTTGGCGGACGCTAAGAAGGCGCTTGACGAGCTGCCGAATTCCGACACAAATATTGCTCTCCTCCATTCAGGCTCAGCTCGATTCCCTCAAAGCACAGCTTGACGCGCCCGTTCTGCCGCCGGCGAGTACGCCACCAAGTATGACGAGGCAAAGCAGGCCCGCGTCGCCGCCGAGAACGAGCTTTTCGAACTCAAGCACAGCCTTGAGCAAAGAGAAGATAGCCGACAACAAGCAGACCCAGCTCGCCGCGATAGACCTCGAGAGTCTCTCCGCTCAGATTGAAAAGCAGAAGCAGAAGATAAAAGAGCTTTCCGGCGGCGAGGAGAACCAGATAACCTCCAACGTCTCCGGCACCGTGCAGTCCATCGAGATCACCACCGGACAGACCGTTCCCTAAGGATACGATCCTGCGACCATTGAAGTGCCCGACATGGGCTACACCCTCAGCTTCTCAGTCACCAATGAGCAGGCGCGCAAGCTGCGCCCGGGCGACAGCGCCACCGTCTCCAACTTCTACTGGGGCAGCGAGATTGTCGCAACGCTCAAGAATATCAAGACCGACCCCAAGAACCCGCAGACCAACAAGCTCCTGACCTTTGATCTTGACGGCGACGTCACCGCCGGCTCCGAGCTGACCATTTCCGTCGGCTCCAAGAGCGCAAATTACGACTACGTGGTGCCGAACAGCGCCATCCGTCAGGATAACAACGGCAGCCTTCGTGCTGGTCATCACCGCGAAGAACTCCCCGCTTGGCAACCGCTTCTTTGCAAAGCGCGTCACCGTTGAGGTCGTCGCGTCCGACGATATGAATTCCGCCGTCACCGGCGACTTTAGCTATGGTGACTATGTCATCACCACCAGCAGTATGCCGGTCAAGGGCGGCGATCAGGTAAGAATGGCTGAGTCCACATGAAAAAACGAGGAAACAGGAAGAAAAAGAATAGTATTCGCCATCGTCAACGGCGCACTGCTGCTGATAATGGCCGCCTGCCTCATCACGACCGCGATCCTGTCGAACACGCTCGCCAGCCAGAAGGAGGCTTCCCGCTGGCGCGGCGAGAGCGACATGGAGTTTTCGCAGATAAGCTGCTTCATCCCCGTGGACGAGAAGATCGGGCTTGAGGAGGTCTCCGCCTTCCGCACGAAGCTCACCGAGGAGCTGCACAAGGCGGCGCTCGACATCGACAACGACAGCACGCTGTTCGTCGATGCGTGGAGCTGCACCGGCAAGGTGAACGTCAGCAGCGACAACGGCAAGGGCGAGGCCGCGGTCATCGCCATCGGCGGCGAATTCTTCGATTTTCACCCGATACGGCTCATCAGCGGCAGCCATCACGCGCGTGACCTGATGAAGGATCGCGTCCTGCTGGATGAGGATCTGGCCTGGCTGCTCTACGGCGGCACGGACATCGCCGGACTGAGCATGAAGATAAACGGCGTGCCGTACATGATCGCAGGCGTGGTCGAGCGCGAACAGGACAAGTTCAACACTGCCGCATACACCTCCGGCCGCGGGCTGTACATGTCGTACGACGGCTATTCGCAGCTCGTCGAGGACGCCGGAATAACCTGCTATGAGCTTGTTATGGCAAACCCCGTCAAGGATTTCGCGCTGGGTGTGGCGAAGAAGTCGTTCCCCATCGGGCGCGGCGAGATAGTCGAGAACAGCCGCCGCTTTGAGTTTGGGCGTCTGCTCAAGCTTGCAAAGCAGTTCGGCGCCGCTCGATGCAGACCATGGGCGTTATATATCCCTACTGGGAGAACGCGGCGCGCGTTGAGGACTGGTGCGCACTGCTGACGCTTGTTGCAGTTGTCTGCGCGGCACTCCCGATAATAACGGCGCTCGTGCTCCTGATAAGGATGCTTGCCCGCGGCAAGGAAAAGCTTGAGGACGATGTCGTGCCGAAGCTCGTGGAGAACACGCAGGAGGCCATCCGCGTCCGCCAGCGCCGCCACTGGGAAAAGAAACACGGCAGCCACGAAAAATAAATAAAACAAAACCGGACAGCGGCGCTGTCCGGTTTTATTATTGCCTGTTTTTTACTCGATGCCGAGAACCTTGTAGTCCTGCGCCTCGACGGCGGACTTCATCACATCGTCTGCTACGTCCTTGCTCAGCGTTACAACGGCGGTGCCGCTGACGTGGCTGACCTCGGCGCTCTCGACGCCGTCTATAGCCTCAAGCGTCTTCTTGACGCGTGCCTCGCAGTGGCCGCACATCATACCTTCGATCTTCAGGGTCTTAGTCATTGCTTTTTCCTCCTGTTTTACGGCTTTGTGCCGTTTTTTACGTCATGCTTGCTGCTGTACATATCAAAGAAATTCAGCCGCAGCGCGTTCGTGACAACGCAGAAGCTACTCAGGCTCATCGCCGCCGCGCCGAACATCGGGTTGAGCTTCCAGCCCAGCGCCGAGATGAACACGCCCGCTGCAAGCGGGATGCCGATGCAGTTATAGAAGAACGCCCAGAACAGGTTCTCCTTTATATTCCGCGCGTCGCGCGGCCAAGGCGTATCGCCGCCGGAACGTCCGACAGCGCGCTGTGCATCAGCACGATGTCCGCCGCCTCCAGCGCTATATCTGCGCCCGCGCCGATCGCGATGCCGATATCCGCGCGGGTCAACGCGGGTGCATCGTTGATTCCGTCGCCCACCATGGCGACCTTGCCGCGAGCTGCAAGCCCGCGCACGGCCTTCTCTTTGTCGCCGGGCAGCAGCTCCGCCATGACCTCGTCAACACCCGCCTCGCGGCCGATAGCGGCGGCGGTGCGGCGGTTGTCGCCGGTGAGCATGACTACCTGCACGCCCATATTCTTGAGCTGTCTGACCGCCTCGGCGCTGTCGGGCTTTATCGCGTCCGCGACGGCGATGATACCGAGGAGCTTACCGTCCCGCGCGAACAGCAGCGGTGTGCGGCCGCGCTCCGAAAGCTCGGTGGCCTGAATCTTCAGCCCGTCCGGAACCGTGACCAGTCCGGAGATATATGCAAGGCTGCCGCCGATAAGCTCCGCGCCGTTCAGCGTGCGGCGCAGGCCGTTGCCGGAAGCGCGGTGAAATCCGCGACCTCCTGCGGTGCTATGCTCTCTTCCTTCGCGCGTTCCATCACGGCGGTGGCCAGCGGGTGTTCGCTGTGGCTCTCCAGCGCGGCGGCGAGCGTGAGCGCTCGCTCTCGGTCACGCCGTCTGCCGGAAGCAGCTCCGTCACGCGAGGCTTGCCCTCAGTGATGGTGCCGGTCTTGTCGAGCGCGACTATCTCGGTGCGCCCCGCGGCTTCAAGCGCGGCGGCGGTCTTGAACAGGACGCCGTGCTTTGCGCCAAGCCCGCGCCGACCATTATTGCTACCGGCGTTGCAAGGCCGAGCGCGCAGGGGCAACTTATGACCAGCACCGATATCGCGCGGCCGAGCGCGAAGCCGACTGTCTGCCCCACGGCAAGCCAGACTATCAGCGTCACGAGCGCGATGGACATTACCGTCGGCACGAATATGCCGGACACCTTATCCGCAAGCTTCGCTATCGGCGCCTTGGTAGCCGCCGCATCGCTGACCATGCGGATTATCTGCGACAGCGTCGTATCCTCGCCGATGCGCGTTGCGCGGCAGCGGATATAGCCCGCCTGATTTATCGTCGCGGCGGAGACGCGATCCCCTTCCGTCTTATCGACCGGTATGCTTTCGCCGGTCAGCGCCGACTCGTCCACGGCGCTGCTGCCTTCGATAATGACGCCGTCAACGGGTATACTGTCGCCCGGGCGCACGGCGAACACATCGCCGAGCTGCACCTGCTCGACCGGAACTTCGACCTCCCTCGCCGTTGCGCACGAGGCGCGCGGTCTTGGGTGCGATGGACATCAGCGCCTTGAGCGCGTCGGTAGTCTTGCCCTGGAGCGAGCCTCCAGAAGCTTGCCGACAGTGATGAGCGTGAGTATCATGGCGGCAGACTCGAAGTACAGCTCATCCATCCACTCCATACCGCCGCCGAGGCAGAGCTGATAGAGCGCATAGACGCTGTAAATGAAAGCCGCGCCGGAGCCGAGGGCAACGAGCGTATCCATGTTCGGCGCGCGGTGAATGAGTCCCTTGAAGCCGCTGATGAAGAATTTCTGGTTGATGACCATGACAATGACCGTGAGCAAGCAGCTCCGTCAGCCCCATCGCGGCATGACTGTGCGCAATCGGCTCCGGCAGCGGCCAGCCGAACATCATGTGCCCCATCGAGACGTACATCAGCGCCAGCAGGAACACGAGCGAGGCGATGAGCCTCTTTTGAGCGCGGGCGTGGCCTTGTCGGCCAGCGCATCCTCGGCGTTCGCGCGCGACTGCGCCGGAGTTGCCGCGCCCTGAACGGACGCGCCGTAGCCCGCCGCTTCTACCGCGGAAATGACGGCGGACGCGTCCACTGCGCCGTCAACGGACATTGAATTAGTAAGCAGGCTGACGGCGCATTCCGTCACGCCCGGCACTGCCGACACCGCTTTTTCCACCCGCGCGCTGCACGCGGCGCAGTTCATGCCTGTAACATTGAAGTGCTGCATGGTTTCCTCCATGGATAATGCATTGTACCGCTTGGTACGTCTGCATTATATTACCCGTTTTTTGCGCCGTCAAGTCTTTGGTTAGATTCATCAAATCAGAATGATAAATTTTATGCAAGTGAACAACATAATCAGTAAACTCTATTATGAAAATAATATTATGTATATATGATTATGTAAATTAAATCCCCTCCTGCGCGGCTGCACAGGGAAAAGCTTTATTTTCAAGCACCACAGTGACAAGCACAGGGTTGTGATCCGAATTTTCAAATCCGGCGTCAACGGTCTCAACGGTTTTCAGCTGCACGTTCGGCGAGAGGATCAGCCCGTCGATAACGTAGTGCTGGGTGTTCTCCATGTCGCTCGCGTCGTAGGGCTGGTTCAGCAGACGGCAGGACGGCACGGACATGTCATAGGCCAGCGTCCAGCCATCAGGGGGCAGTGTCCTCCGCGAGGATGCCCGGCTCCCAGTTTTCGGGGTGGGTATTAGGGTAGACGTCAAGACTGCCGGGAAGACCTGAGTGAAGTCCCCGCCCGCGATGACGTAGTTGCCCTTTTCGTACTCGGACTCGATGAAGTCGCGCAGCTGATTTGTCTGGGCTATCTTGCCCTCGCCGTCGTCGTAGGCTTCGAGATGCAGGTTGACGAGCACAAGCTTTGTCGCTGCCCTCGATGGGCAGGTAACTGACCAGCAGGCGGCGCTTGAGATTCGCGGTGCTGACCGGCCAGCTGAACAGGCACGGCAGGGCGATGCGCTCCGCCGAGGCTATCTCATACCTCGTCGTCGTGAAAAAGGCCGCTGTTGACTCTGCCGATCGGCGGCCACGGTATCGGGACGTAGGGGCAGGAGTAGTTCAGCGCGTGAACGCCGTTGCCGCGGATAACATACCCGCTCGTCGATGCGGTAGGTGCGCGCGGAATCCACGTCCACCTCCTGAAGCATCATCAGATCAGGTAACAGCTCGTCCAGCGTGTCGGAGATGCCGTTGAGGTACTTCTCAACGGTAGCTCTGTCGGCGGAGGTTTTCTTCGTGCCGCCGTCCATAAAGAAGTCCTCATCCTCGCCGAGTCCCGCGTAGCCGATGTTCCAGCTCAGAACGGTCAGTTCCTCGCCCGCCTGAAGCTGGGGAGACGGGATCGGCAGCGCCGTCGTGCTCCTCGCTTATCACTTCGAGCTGCTCGACGTCCGCGGGGCGGTACTCGGTTATGGTCAGGAACAGGATGCCGAGCGCCGCAAGCGCTACGACGGCTCCCAGCACGCAAAGGACGACTTTCAGCGCCTTTTCATAGCTCAGCGATTACCTCGCATTCAAGCAGCACGTCCTTGGGCAGGCGCGAGACCTCAACGCAGGAGCGCGCGGGGAAGGGCTCGGTGAAATACTTGGCGTAGACGGCATTGATCGCGCCGAAATCGTCCATATGACGGATAAAAACTGTGGTCTTGACGACGCGGCTGATGTCGCTTCCCGCGGCCTTGAGCAGCTCTGCGACATTCTTGAACACCTGATTTGCCTGCGCCTCGAGGCCGTCCGCTATCGCACCGGTCTCAGGGATGATAGGGATCTGGCCGGAGCAGAACACGAGATTTCCGACTATCTGCGCCTGGGAATAGGGGCCGATCGCGCGGGGGCTTTGTCTGTTGATACGGTTTTCATTTTGGAATTTCCTCCTTTTTATGATATTTAAAAATACTTTTTGGCTCAAATATGTTATCAGTCCATCAGAATGGTGTAGCCGTGCGCCTTCAGCGCATCCATGACGGCCTTGCCATGCTCCTCGCCGGCGACCTCGCAGGCCACGCTGACGGTGGTCTCGTTCGTTCAGCCCCTGGCTGAGTTTGTCGTCTTTGCACGGTGAGGATATTCGCGCTCATGGAGGCGAGAATGTGCAGCAGCTGCTCCAGACTGCCCGGACGGTCGAGCAGCTTGACCGCGAATTTGATGCGGCGGTGCCGCGCGACGAGCCCCTGCTCGATGATGCTCTGCACGAAGCTGACGTCAATATTGCCGCCGGACATGACGCATACGACGCGCTTGCCCTTCACGTCGAGCTTGCCGCTGAGCACTGCGGCGAGCGGCGTCGCGCCCGCAGGCTCAACTATCTGCTTGCAGCGCTCCATGAGCAGCAGTATCGCGGAGGATATCTCCATATCCGACACCGTGACCACGCCGTCGGCATAGCGGTTGATGAGATCGACCGTGATGTCGCCCGGCGACTTGACGGCGATACCGTCAGCAATAGTGGAAGCCGTGTCGGTCGATATCAGGCGCTTGGCCTTGTAGCTCTGGGCGATGGCGTCCGCCCCTCGGCCTGTACGCCGTAAACCTTGACGCGCGGGTTTATCTGCTTTATCGCAGCCGCGACACCGGCCAGAAGTCCGCCGCCGCCCGCGGGCGCGATGACTATATCCACACTCGGCAGGTCGCCGAGTATTTCAAGGCCGAGAGTGCCCTGACCGGCGATGACCTCAAGGTCGTTATACGGGTGCAGGAAGGTAGCCCCTTCCTCCTCGCATATCTCGCAGGCGCGCTTGTACGCGTCATCATAGCAGTCTCCGGCGAGGACGACCCTCGCGCCGTAGTTCTCTGTCGCCTGTACGCTTTGCGATGGGCGCGGCCTTGGGCATAACTATCGTGGCCGGAATGCCGAATTTCCTCGCCGCGCAGGCGACGCCCTGCGCGTGGTTCCTGCGGATGAGGCAACGACCGCCTGAAGCCCGCCGCGTTCCATGAGCGCGGCGATCTTATTGCTAGCACCGCGTATTTTGAATGAGCCGGTCTTCTGGCGATTCTCGCACTTCAGGTAGATATCGCCGCCGGTCATGGCGGAAAAGGTTGCGGAATGGTCAAGCTCCGTGTGGTGCAGGATCGGCTTCAGCCGCTCTGCCGCAAGCTCGAAATCTTTCAGTTCGATGTTCATGCGTAATGCCTCCCGATATTGGTTTTATATATTATATTACTTTACGGCGCTAAAGGCAATGCGCATTTTAATATTTGTTTTTATTGCCACTATTTGCGGCTTATGGTATACTATGTTGTATTATATTTTTTGAGGACTTTTATGGAATCGGAAAAAGAAAACAGAAAAACAAAAGTAATTTCAGACTGATATGGAGCTTTCTGAAGGGCAGCAAGGCGCTGTTCGCGGTGTGCATAATCTCGGCGGCGCTCATGGCGCTGGCCGACATGGTCATCCCGCAGATAATCCGCGCTGCGATAGACAACGCCATCGGCGGCGCACCGGCGGATTATCCGGCGACGGTAATGCGGCTGGTTGACAGGGGCGGCGGCTTTGCCTACCTCGGAGAGCACCTGTGGATAATGGCTCTGGCAATAGTCGCGGTCGCGCTCGTGAAAGCGGTAAGTCAGTATCTCTTCCGCCTGACAAACTCCATGGCGGCGGAAACCATGGTCAAGACCATGCGCGACGGGCTTTTCGAGCACATCGAGCATCTGCCCTTCGCGTGGCACATGAAAAACCGCACCGGCGACATCATCCAGCGCTGCACATCGGACATCGACACGATGAAAAACTTCATCTCCGAGCAGATGACCTCGATACTCCGCATTATAATTCTGCTCGTGATGGCGGTCATATTCATGCTGGGCATGAACGTCCGGCTGACCATCATCGCGCTGATACCCGTCCCGATCATAATCTGCTACCACTGCTCTACTATAAGCGCGTAGGCGACGGTTTCCTTTGACTGCGACGAGAACGAGGGCAAGCTCTCGGCCATGGCGCAGGAGAATCTGACGGGCGTGCGCGTAGTGCGCGCGTTCGGGCGTGAGCGCTATGAGCGCGACCGTTTTGAAGATCAGAACGAATACTACACCTCGAAATGGGTGCGCCTTGCAAAGGTGATGAGCCGCTACTGGTCAAGCTCCGACGTGCTGTCCGGCATGGAGGTGCTGCTGGTCGTCGTGTTCGGCGCGGTGTTCACTCTGCGCGGCGAGATTACCGCAGGCGAATACGTGACCTTTATCTCGTATAACTCGATGCTGGTCTGGCCTGTGCGTATGCTCGGCCGCATGATATCCGAAATGAGCAAGGCCGGCGTGTCCGTGGAGCGCATAGCGTACATCATGAATTCCCCGTCGAGCAGGACAAGGCAGGCACAACGGAGCCTGATCTCAGCGGCGATATCCGCTTTGAGCACGTGAGCTTCGCCTACGAGGGCTGTCCGGAGATCCTACACGACATCGACTTCACTATGCCTGCAGGCTCCGTCCTCGGCATCCTCGGCGGCACTGGCAGCGGCAAATCTACGATGATGTTCCTGCTTGACAAGCTCTATGAGCTGCCGCCCGAAAACGGTAGAATAAGCATCGGCGGCGTGGACATCAACGACATCAGCACGCCCTATCTGCGCGAAAATATCGGCATGGTACTTCAGGAACCGTTCCTGTTTTCGCGCTCCATCGCAGAGAACATCTCCATCGCGGGCGAGGAGGTCGATATGGCCGCCGTGCGCGAGGCTTCCCGCGCGGCCTGCCTCGACGAGACCGTCGAGGGCTTCACGCAGGGCTACGACACCTTTGTCGGTGAGCGCGGAGTGACGCTCTCCGGCGGTCAGAAGCAGCGCGCCGCCATCGCGCGCACGCTGATGCGCCGTCAGCCCATTATGATATTCGACGACTCTCTCCGCGGTCGACACCGAGACCGACGCGAAGATACGCGCCGAGCTTGAGCGGCGCTTCGGCTCGGCCAGCATCATCCTGATATCCCACAGAATAACCACCCTTGCCAAGGCCGGTCAGATACTCGTGCTCGACAAGGGGCGCATAGCCGAGCGCGGCACGCATGACGAGCTTGTCGCCGCGAACGGAATATACCGCAAGATCTACGATATCCAGACCGCGGGTGCGGAGGAGGCGGCAAAATGAAAAAAGCAGAAAGATCCGGCCTCCCCTTTTTCGGCATCGGCAAGATAATCCCCTACCTCGCAAGGTACAAAAAGCGGGTCTACGCCATGCTGTTCTGCGGTCTGCTCGGCAGCGTTGTCGATATTGCGCGCCGATCCTGCAGCGCTATTCGATAAATCACTTCATCGGCGGCGGAACGCTCGATACTCTGCCGTGGTTCATCGCGATCTACTTCGGCACGATCCTTCTCTCCGCCGCGGCAAACTACATCTCCTGCACCGACGCCACCTGCCTTGAGGTCTGGATAGACCGCGACCTCCGAAACGACGCCTTCGCGCATCTGCAGACACTGTCCTTCTCCTACTTCAACCAGAACAGCGTCGGCTATATCCACGCCCGCGTAATAAGCGACAGCTCGCGTATCGGCTCGCTGTTCTCATGGACGCTCATCGACGGCGTATGGCAGATGACCTACCTCGTCGGCGCGATAATCGTCATGCTCGTCATAAACGCGAAGCTCGCGCTTATGGTGCTGACGATAATGCCGATCATCGTGCTGCTGTTCTCGGTGTTCCAGAGCCGCCTTGTCCGCGTCAACCGCGAGGTGCGCGAGATAAACTCGAAAATAACCGGCAACTTCAACGAGGGCATCACCGGCGCAAAGACGATAAAGACGCTGGTCATTGAGGACAAGATACACGACGGCTTCGTCGCTGACACCGCCGCCATGCGCAAGAAGACCGTGCGCGCCGCGCATCTGCGCGGGCTTTTCGCCTCGACAATGGGCTTCGCCTCGTCGCTCGCGCTTGCGATAGTCCTGTGGCGCGGCGGCTACATCGCCGCAAGCGAGGTCGGCACTTTCTCGATGTTCATGTCCTACGCACGGGGCATGATGGAGCCGGTGCGCTGGATAATCGACAGCATTTCCGACCTCATCACGACGCAGGTCAACATCGAGCGTCTGTCGAAGCTGCTTGAGACGAAGTCCGACGTTGTGGATTCTCCGGAGGTCATCAAGAAATACGGCGATTGCTTCGACCCGAAGCGTGAGAACTGGGAGCCGATAAAGGGCGACATTGAATTTGACGACGTCAGCTTCAAATATCCCGACGGCGACGAATATATTCTCGAGCACTTCAGCCTTAATATTCCATTCGGCACGAACATCGCCATCGTCGGCGAGACGGGCGCGGGCAAATCCACGCTCGTGAGCCTCATCTGCCGCTTCTATGAGCCGACGTCCGGCCGCGTCCTCATCGACGGGCGCGACGCACGCGAGCGCTCGCAACTCTGGCTGCACTCCGCGATAGGCTACGTCCTTCAGACGCCGCACCTCTTCTCCGGCACCGTGCGCGAGAACCTGCTCTACGGCAACCCGAACGCGACCGACGAGGATATCCGCCGCGCGCTGGAGCTTGTCTCGGCGCAGGGCGTGGTGGATAAGCTTGAAAACGGGCTTGAGACCGACGTCGGCGAGGGCGGCGACATGCTCTCCACCGGCGAAAAGCAGCTGCTGTCCTTCGCCCGCGCGATCCTCGCCGACCCGCGCATCCTCGTGCTCGACGAGGCGACAGCCTCGGTCGACACGATAACGGAGCAGAAGATACAGTCCGCCATAGACACGATAATCCACGGCCGCACCTCGATAGTCATCGCGCACCGTCTCTCCACCGTGCGCAATGCCGACCTCATCCTCGTCGTTGACGACGGCAAAATTATCGAGCAGGGCACGCACGAACAGCTCATGTCCCGCCGCGGCAGCTACTACCGCCTGTACACCCGCCAGTATGAGGACGAGGCGACAAGCAGACTTCTGAGCTGAGGCCGAAGCCTTTAACCATTTAATTTTGGAGTACCCGTATGGACACAATGACAGAATACCTGCTCACAGGCGCAAAGTATCTGATGATACTTCTGTCCGTCATCATACTCATCCGCTGTCTGCGTTCTATGTTCAGCGTGCGGTATGATCCGAGGTCTGGGGCCATATGCGCGTCGGCAACGAGCGCATCCCCGTCAACCATTGGGAAAACTTAATAGGGCGCTCCCGCTCGGCGGACATCCGTGTAGACCGCGAGGGCGTCAGCCGAGTGCACGCCGTTCTCACGCGCGCGACCACGGGGTCTGGACGATCTATGACATCTTCTCCAAGGGCGGAGTCTGGGTCAACGGCGAGCGCGCGGACGACAACGGTCTGACCGTTGAGGACGGGGACGCCATAAACCTCGCCGGCAACGTGGTACGCTTTTTACGACACAACGCCGGAAAGCGCCAGAAGCTTGAAGAAAAAGCGTGAGGCGGCGGGGCTTGCCGTGTCCCCCGCGCTGACGCTCTTTTGACCTGACGCTGTTCGAGCTGCTGCTCCTTGCGCAATACGTATATTCCGCGGCGAGGGAAAACCTGTTCCCCATCGCGCTCGCCTTCGACGCTCATTCTCCTTCAGCTCTGCTTGCTATAACGCGATGCGGCTGATGGG
>VOFB01004610.1_pt1 | contig 29754 bp, 48 predicted proteins | sample 5384141 | NCBI WGS metagenome assembly VOFB01 (sample SAMN12384721, study PRJNA508395) | human gut metagenome | isolation source: healthy gut A | host: Homo sapiens | reverse complement strand
TGGATCAATGCCCGCTGCATGGCTTTTTCGTGTGGGTTCACTGCCGTATAGACCGGTTCCATGGTCCGCGGGTCTACTCCGGTATAATACATGCAGGTAGAAATCGTTGACGGTGTCGGATAAAAATCCTGTACCTGTTCCGGCATATATCCGAAATCTCGTAAAAAATTCTGCCAGTTCTACGGCTTCTTTTAGGTAGAACCCGGATGCGAGGACATCAGATAAGGGACTAAGAACTGCTTTCGCCCGATCTTTTCGTTCATCTTCTGATAGGACTCTAGACATCATCCATTTCCATCTGCGTAAGTGGTTTTGCTGCCGGATTCTGCACAATATAAAGATGCTCTCCGTAAGGCTCCGCAAGCCGCTTTCCGGCAAATGCGTCGGTATTACAGTACTGTGTATAAAAACTTCTGGCATACCAGAGTTTGTCTTCTTTTAATTTTTCATAGGACGGCAGCACGATCGTATCGACGGCTTCATCCAGCATCCTTGTTTTGTAAACGGTTCCCGCAATAAACGTGATATCGCGTACATGGATTCCCGCATCCAGTGCTTCCGCAATCTCTATGATGCTGTGTTCTCCCATCCCATAAGAGATCAGATCTGCCCCGAATCCAGCAAAATGGAGCGTTTCAGGCTGTCCGACCAGTAATCATAGTGGGCGAGTCTGCGAAGACTCGCCTCGATCCCGCCAATGATGATCGGGGTATGCTTGTAGGTGCGGCGGATCAGGTTGCAGTAGACGATCGTAGCATTGTCCGGGCGTTTTCCCATCACACCGCCCGGTGTGTAAGCATCTTTCTGTCTTCTTTTTTTGGAAACCGTATAATGGTTGACCATGGAATCCATATTTCCGGAAGAGACAAGAAAGCCAAGACGCGGTTCACCGAAAATCGAAATGCTGTTCTCGTCCTTCCAGTCCGGCTGTGAGATGATTCCGACAGTATATCCATGTGCTTCCAGTACCCGGCTGATGATGGCATGTCCGTCAACATAGGCATCGCCGATCACATAGACGAAATCCAGTTGCTGAATACCACGCTCATCCATATCTTTTTACAAATGGGTAAAAATTTATTTTTTCATGTCAGATCCTCATAGGTGCCATTTAAAATTTCCTCATAGGAAGTAATGTAATAATCAGAAAGTTCTTTTTAATGGATTCTGCTCGGTGGAAAATTCATCTTCTACGCCACAGACTTTCATGCCGGCACCGACGCTGCCCGCATTCCGTTTGGAATATCCTCAAAGACCATGCAGTGCTCAGGGCAACCCCAAAATGCTCCGCTACCATCAGATAAATGTCCGGTGCAGGTTTTCCATTCGGAACTTCATCGGACGTTAAGATATAATCAATATCCTCTAAAATATCATGTGCCTTTAGACAGGCTCTGGTCAGTTCATAGGAATTGCTGGTTCCGATACCGACGCGGATTCCCTTTTCTTTTAATAAGTCTAAGAACTGCTTCGCTCCCGGTTTTAACGGCACTTCTTTGCAGTATTTTCATAAGCCATGCCGTTCCAGATCTTCATCAGTTCCTGTGGAGTATCCTTTAAGTTGAACCGCTTGATAAAATAGTCGGCAGTCTGCGCAAAGCTGATACCTTCTATCTCATATTTCAGATTTTCCGGCATTTCTAAACCGCGTGCGGTTAAAAATTCAATATCAATGGATTCCCACATCCACATGGAATCTACTAATGTTCCGTCTAGGTCAAAAATGACTGCCCGGATATTTTCTAACATATTTTTACTCATTGTTTTTCCTCTATATTGTTCTGTTTTTCAGTGCAGATAATTCTTCTGTGGTAAGTGCCCGGTAGCTTCCGGGAGTCAGGGATTTCATCTAATTGTAACGTTCCCATAGAAAGCCGTTTTAAAAAAAAACCTGTTTTCCGACCGCTTCAAACATCCGCTTGACCTGATGATATTTCCCTTCGGTGATACTGACACGGATTTCTGAAATATCATCCGATTTTTCAATAACAAGGGTTGCAGGAAGTGTCGGTTTCTCTTCTTTGATATCTAATCCAAGGGAAAAGCGCTGGACATCTTCCTCGTAACTCTTCCCTGTACCTTTGCAAAATAGGTCTTTGTCACATGTTTTTCGGACTTAGAAGCTCATGGGCTAATGTTCCGTCATTTGTGATCAGCAAGAGTCCTTCCGTGTCAAGATCCAGCCTGCCGACCGGAAACAGGTCATAACCCTTTGGATTTTCAATAAAAAGAAAGGACGGTCGGATACAGATTGTCTTTGACTGCCGAAACACAGCCGCCCGGTTTGTTTAACATATAATAGACATAGGGTTCATAGGCAACCGTTTTTCCCTGATAACAGACGGTATCTTTTGTTATGTCAACCTTTGTTTCGGGTTTGCTTATCGGAATGCCATTGACGCTGATCTGCTTTTTCGTATGATGTTTTTACCTCCGAACGGGTTCCAATGCCCATATCGGCTAAATATTTGTCCAGTCGGATCATAATACTCCTAGAATGTAAGTGTTCTTTTTTTGTTTTCTAATTTCTATAAAACCTGATAGGGATTGATGGCATATTCTTTTCCGTTTATATCATTTAGATAAATGCCAAAATGAAGATGCACATCAAAATTTCCCGTGGTTCCTTCTATCTCACTATAGCCGGTATCTCCCATAAAAGCCAATGACTTCCCCGGCACGGATCTGCTCTCCGATTTGGTATTCTTTCATATAATCGGACAAGTGTGCATAGTAATAATAGACACCGGTTTTACTGCGTATGCCAAAGCATCCGCCCTGGGGCAGCCAGCCGATCTTTTCTAAGGTACCGTCACAGACACTGACTACCGGATACACGCCCCTGTGGTTATAGGATGCCATGATGTCACATCCTTCATGTCCCTTTTTCCACCGTAGGTACGCTCCATCATAAAGCTGTCTCCGTAAGCGACCGTCTTGCGTTCATCCCATTTTGACTCCGCTACCGGAAAATAGGATACTTCTTTTTTTGATCGTATGGTAAGGGTCTTTGTATTCCGTAACAGTTCCCTTTTCTTTAGAAATCTGCAATATCTTCTGTACGCCTGCACTGTCAGCTGCAACAAGGCAGATAAACAGCAGGATCACTGCAAATTTTCGATACCACATAAATTATTTTGCTCTTTTTCAAAAACTCTAAAATGAATTTCCATACGTTCGGTAGATGAGATCGAAAGTCTCTCTTTTGGTGTATGAATGTCAAAGTTATCCGGTCCGAATGAAACACAGTCCAGATTTTCAATCTTTTCGGAGAGGATTCCACACTCTAAGCCGGCATGGATTGCCTCGATCTTTGGTTCTTTCTGATATAAATCCCGGTAAACATCTAAAACCAGTTCACGGACTTTAGAATCTTTTTATATCCCATGCAGGATAATTGCCGATAAAGGTGACCGTACCGCCTAAGAACTCAGACAGATAAGAAAGACGATCCATCACTTCTTCTTTTCTGCTCTTGACGCTGCTTCTTACGGAAAATGATACGGAAAATTCTTTCCTCTGTCATTTTCATAATTCCGGCATTGAGTGAAGTCTCAGGAAGTCCCGGAATCTCCATATTCATATGCTGGATACCGTTTGGCATATTCCGCAGGAAGAAAAGGATTCTTGACTGGGAGCGGTAACCAAGTACCTGTGTTTTGTTTGTCCCGAGTTTTTCGAATCTTAATACGATATCAGGATCACTTGCCTGGTATTCTTTTTTTCAGTATATGATTCAGTGCGAAAACCGCATCTTCTAACTTCTTCTCATCTTCCGGCGTAACTAAAATATCACAGATGCACTCTCTTGTAATGGCATTGTCTTTAAGACCTCCGTTCAATGCACAGATGCCCATTTCTAAGGTATCGTCTAAATGTTTTAAGACCCTTCCGATCTCTACAATGGCATTGGCACGTTCCTTGTCAATCTCGGCACCGGAATGTCCGCCCATTAATCCGGTCAGGGTCAGACGATACTGTAAACCCTCTGCTTCGTCAAAGACTAACGGAAAACTGCACTCTGCCGTTACAGCCGCCGGCACAGCTTGTTAAAAAGGTTCCTTCTACATCAGAGTCAATATTTAATACCTGATGTCCTTTTAACATGGAAAGGTCAATTTTTTCAGCGCCAAGCATGCCGACTTCCTCATCTACGGTAAAGACGCACTCTAAACGTGGGTGTGCAATGTCATCCGAATCTAAAATGGCTAAGGAATAGGCAATGGCAATACCGTCATCGCGCCTAAAGTTGTTCCTTTTGCCTTTACGAAGTCACCGTCGATAAAAAGACGCAGTCCCTCGTTTTCAAAGTCGATCTCTGTATCGTTTTCTTTTTCGCAGACCATATCCAAGTGTCCCTGAAGGATGATCGGTTCTGCATTCTCATATCCGGCTGTGGCTTCTTTGATAATGACCACATTATTAGAAGCATCCTGATAAGCCTCTAATTCCCCGTTCTTTTGCAAAGTTCATACAATAGTCACTGATGGCTTTTGTATGATAGGAACCGTGTGGGATCCCTGCAAGTTCCTCAAAATAATAAAATACTTTTTTGTGGCTGTACATTTTCTAATACTCTCATATTCTGACCTCCTGAATTCATATCTTTCTTAATTTTTAATATATTTAACTATGAAAAAATCATACCTTATACTCTTACTTATCTTCATATTGTGTTACATGTTAATAGATCCCCGTGCATGGAATGGAAGGCGTAAAAAATGGTCTTTTACTCTGGTATGACCGCATTTTACCGGCACTACTGCCATTTTCCATTATCTCTTATATTCTGGTGGCATCGGATAATCTGTCTTTTTTCAGCAGGATCCTGCATCCTGTGATCAAAAAGACTCATTCCGGTATCGCCGGACGGTGTCTATCCGCTCTTAGCGGGATTTTTATTTGGCTTCCCGTTAGGAAGTAAAATCATCGGTCAGTTATCCGAAAACGGACAACTAAGATCATCAAGCACAGATCCTGCTCTCTGTCTGTAACAACATCAGTCCGGTCTTTATTACCGGCTATATGGTACACCAGTGTATCGGATGTGATGCGTATATGCTGCCTGCGATCCTGTGCATTTATCTGCCACCGCTTTTTTTGCAGCTATCCGGCTGCGTTTTTTAAAAGGAACGGCTTCTGATAAAAAAATGAGGCATCAAGATCTCAAATTACCTTTAAAATCATTGATGCCGGAATTATGAACGGTTTTGAAACCTTGCTCAAACTATGCGGTTACATTGTGATTTTTTCTATTCTATGCAAACCGCTTTCACTATTAAAAAACAGTATTCCCTTTGTCAGCCTGTTATTTGGCAGTATCTTAGAAGTTACAAACGGTATCTCCTGTATTGCCGGGCATGGCTTTTTCTAAAAAAGCAATGTTCTTACTCTGTACCACCTGTACCTCTTTTGGAGGAATCTGTGGGATTGCCCAGACCAGTTCAATGATCTCAGACACGAACCTGTCTATGTCTGTTTATATCAGGGATAAACTGTTCTTTTCCGTTATGACGTTCGGATGTGCTCTCTGTTACCTTTATCTATTATAATGATAACAGCGTCTACTGTAACAATCCGCACTTACATCGATTTCCGGCAACTCCTCTGTGGACTGTTCTGCCGGCTGCTCTTTTGCTTCCCCTGTTCTTTGCTGTGTTCAATCTGTTCAGGAACAAGCTCTGCACGGTTGGCTGTAACAATATCTAAAAAAGCCCTGTAAAGCACCGTCAAGGGCTTTCGCTTCTGGCTTTGGAAGTCTCAATCGCACCTGTCAGACTTGCTTCTAAATTTTTGAGCATATCATCGGTATAGGCAATGGCACTCATACGGATATTATTTGCATCATTTGTGGCATTGTCTAAGATATCCTGTGCCTGCTTTGTTGCGATCATAACAACCTCATTTGCCTGCGCATATGCCTGCTGCATGATCTGATGCTCGCTGACTAATTCATCCGTCTTGATCTGTGCCTGAGCAATAATTGCCTCTGCCTTTGCTTTGGCATCCGCTAAAATCGCCTCCTGATTGCTGATAATCTTCTGATAACGCTTGATCTCTTCCGGTCTTCATACGAAGTTCTGTTAAAAGTTCGTCAATTCATCACGATTCACAACGATCTTTGTGCTGGAAAAATTATGAGGTTTACAATTGTCAATGTATTCTTCAATCTCATCAATAATCTGTTCAATCTTACTGCTCATGGTTTCAATCCCCTATTTTTTTGATATTATACTTCTCATAAATCCTTCCACAAAACTGTTCCGGAACAAACTTAGAAATGTCGCCGCCATAGGAAGCAAACTCTTTCACGATCGTGGAACTCAGATAGGAATACTGTAGATTCGTTGTTAAGAATATCGTCTCAATATCCGGTATTCTCGATATGGTTTGTCTGGGCAATCTGCAATTCATATTCAAAATCCGTTACGGCACGCAGTCCGCGGACAATGATGGTTGCATCGATTTTATTAATCAACTAACGCAGTCCATCAAAAGAAGCCACCTCTACGTTCGGTAAATCCTTTGTTAACTCTTTTAACATACTAACACGTTCCTCAACCGAAAACAATGATTTTTTGCACTATTGTTTAAAACGCCGACAATCAGCTTGTCCACAATTTTAGAAGAACGCAGGATTATGTCTACATGTCCGTTAGTAACCGGATCAAAAACTGCCCGGATATATTGCTTTTTTCATATTTGTCCTCTTTCTGACCTGCTGTTTTAAAAAGAGATGCATATTGGTCTTGTATTTTTTGAACTTCTCTACGGTAAAACCAAGCTCATGTACATAGTCAAATGCTGTCCGGTCTGACATTTCTACAATGATCATGGCTGTCTTCATCGATCAGCTTTGATTTTGCAAGATAGGTCAGCACTTCTTTTTTCTAATTCCTTGCCATAAGGCGGGTCCATAAATACAATATCAAAAATATTTGCGTCCCTCTAACTGACACATGCCGTCAGCATCATCGGTCCTCATCAGCGTGGATTCCTCGGTAAACTTTGTAAAACGGATGTTTTCCTCGATACAGTCTGCCGCTTTTTTATTATTTTCCAAAATAAAACCTTCATTCGCGCCACGGCTTAATGCTTCAAGTCCGCTGGCTGACCGCTTCCCGCAAACAGATCTAAAAAAAAGCTCTTGGAACATCCATTCTGGATGATGTTAAACAAAGTCTCTTTGATTCGGTCTGTTGTTGGTCTGCGTCTTTTTCCCCTCAATCGTTTTCAGTGGAAGGCTTCGCGCCGTTCCTGCTATGATCCTCATAGTATCTTCTCCTCCATCAGCATTTTTCTAAAAGAAAATGCAATGCTGCTACCGCCTGCATGTCGTATTTCGGTGCGGCTTCTTGTACCGGTAAATGCATATGTTGTGTCATAACGCTGCCGTTGTAACAGCACATCCAAATATAGTCTCCTACCGGATGTCCTTCGTACCGCCGTCCGGTCCTGCAACGCCTGTGGATGAAAGGGCGACATCGTGGTATGAGCCGTTCTTTTGCGGCACCCGCTGCCATCTCGGCAGCGTCTGGTCTGTTGACCACCCCATGATTGGAAATGGTTTTGGGGCAACCCCTAACAGTCGTTCCTTTGCATCATTGGAATAGGTAACATATCCCTCGTGAAAAATCTCAGATACGCCCGGAATATCTACCAGTGCAGACGCGACCAGTCCCACCGGTACAGCTTCCGCAGTTGTAATCGTTAATTTTTGTCAATGGTGTTTTACTATCCTTCTATGGATTTATTCATCATTGCCGTTCTGATTTATTTTTTATTTTAGTTCCTGATCCTTTAATACCTGCTTTTTTTTTTGCGATATAATCGATCAGATACGACGGTTAAGTACCAGGGAAATATAAATCAATGCCGTTGCGAGTACTGGAAATACCGTATTTTGAATATTCAGTACCAGAAGAATCACGGTGACCATCTGGGATGCGGTTTTAAACTTGCCCCAGTAGCTTGCAGCGATCACGACACCATTGTCCGCAGCAATCAGACGGAATCCGCTGATAATAAACTCGCGGGAAATAATCACAATAACAATCCATGCCGGAATTCTGTCAAGTGCAATCAAACAGATCAGTGCAGAGCAGACCAAAAAGCTTGTCTGCCAGCGGGATTCCATAAACTTTCCGAAATTTGTTACAAGATTGTACTTTCTTGCAATTTTTCCATCCAGAAAATCGGTCAGGCTTGCGACAATAAAAATAACAAGCGCAATGTAATTTCCGTATCCTTCAAAGTATGGAGCTAACAGAAAAAATACAAAAACGGTATAAGAATCACACGGAAAGTCGTTAATTTATTTGGTAAATTCATAATTGTTCTCCTATTTACGATCGTAATCAGGTCATATTCATACGCACCGGTTAACTTCCACCTTTACAATATCTCCGGTTAAAGGGTTTCATCCGTATTGATAAAAATATATCCGTCGACATTTGGTGCATCCCGGTAGGTTCTGCCGACGTAGGTATTATTTTCATCCGCAACCTGTCCTTCAATAAACGCATACAAAAACCGTACCTTTCATGGCTTCATTCTTGTCAAAATCACTTCTTCCTGAAGTTCCATGACGTCTGCCTGCCATTCCTCTTTTTTGTTCCTGCGGCACCTGATCCGGCATTTCCGCTGCCGGTGTTCTTCCTCCGCGGAATAAGTAAACGCCCGAGACGGTCAAATTCCATCTCATTGACAAAAATGCATCAGTTCTTCGTGCTGCTTTTTTGTCTCCCCGGGAATCCGCAGATCAAAGAGGTTCGGAAAGTGATATCCGGGACACGTTTTCTCAAATTTGGATTCTCTCGATCAATTCTTTTTTATTTGTTTTTCTTCCCATGCGCTTTAAAATTGTATCGTTGGCAGTGCTGGATCGGCATGTCCAGATAGTGACAGACTTTTTTATCCTTAATCATGGAATTGATCAGTTCCTCGTCAATTTCTTCCGGATAACAGTACATAATACGGATCCAGAACAGACCGGAAATTTATTCAGGCATCTAAAAATTCATGCAGGCATTTTTCCCATACAGATCCACACCGTAAAGCGTTGTCTCCTGCGCAACAAGGATCAGTTCCTTTACGCCTCCTGCAACCAGTTCTTCTGCTGATTCCACCAGCTCGTCCATCGGAACACTGCGGTAACGTCCGCGCACAGACGGGATCATGCAGTAGGTGCAGTTTTTGTTGCATCCCTCTGCGATTTTCAGATACGCAAAATGTCCGCCTGTCGTAACCGTCCGTTTGGTCGACAGCTGCGGCAGTCCGCTGAGCGTATGAAAATTTTTATAAAATTTATGCTGCAGGGTCTCCTCGAGTGCCTCTACAATGGAATCATAAGAATTGGTTCCTAAAATAGCATCTACTTCCGGTATTTCTTTTTTCACTTCATCCTGATAACGCTGTGTCAGGCAGCCGGTGACAATGAGTGATTTACAGCAGCCTGTTTTTTCTGCTCTGCCATTTCCAGAATGGTATTAATGCTTTCTTCTTTGCATCGCCGATAAAACAGCAGCTGTTGACAATAATAATATCCGCTTCTGTTTCATCATCCGTCAGTTCAATTCCATGACTGGTAAGCATACCGATCATGTACTCGGAATCTACCAGATTTTTGTCACATCCGAGTGAAACAAATAATAATTTCATATAACCTTCACTTGAAAAAGGGAATGACAGCTGTCACTCCCTTTTGGTATTTCTTAGTTTTCGTCCTCTCCAGGTACAATCTTTACTTCTCCGCGGTATAACTCTTCCACGGCAATGGAAAGCGGCTTGTTGCAGACCGGATCATCAATCAGTGGTTTTGCTCCGGCAATGATCTGTCTTGCACGCTTTGCTGTGGCAAGAACAATGGAGTAACGGCTGTTTACCACCGGTTCTTCACCGATTTCGCCCTCGTCATTTACAACTTTCATTAATTCAACATAGGATGGATGGATCATATTCATTCTCCTTTCGAAAAGCTTTTGAGATTTTCTCTCATTTGATTAATAAAATCTATATTAGCAGATACCCGATATCTCCTGATCCCTTCCGGTATTTTTGTGACTGCTCATCACAGATCAGCTGATCAATCAAAGCCGATGCGTGATCCACCGTATCGTTTACCACTAAATAATCATAATTTTCAATTCCTTCGGTTCCTCACATGCACGTGCAAGCCGTGCCGCAATGACCTCCGGAGTCTCTGTACCGCGTCCGACCAGACGGTCACGCAGTGTCCCGGCATCCGGTGCCGTAACAAACATCAGGACAGCATCTTTTATTTTTCTTTTACTTTTAATGCTCCCTGTATCTCAATCTCTAAAATTACATTCTTTCCGAGATTTAAATTTTCCTCCACATAAGAACGAGGAGTTCCATAAGAGTGGCTGACATATTTTGCATATTCTAAAAAATCATCCTTCTGAATCATGGAATCAAACGTTTCGTCCGTCACAAAAAATAATCCACACCATCTTTTTCTCCCGGTCTCGGATCTCTGGTAGTTGCGGAAACCGACAGTGCATACCTGTCCGGATGTGCTGCCAGCAGTGCTTTCATCAGAGTTCCTTTGCCCGCTCCGGAAAATCCGGAAATAACAACTAACTTTCCTTTCTGTTCCATAACGCGCTTCCTTTATTCTATATTTTGGATCTGTTCGCTGATCTTTTCGATTCCGGTCTTCAGATTAATTCCCACATCTGAAATTTCAATATTATTTGCCTTTGAGAGAATCGTATTTGCTTCACGGTTCATCTCCTGTGCAATAAAATCGAGTTTGCGTCCTACCGGACCGCCCTCTGAAAGTGTCTCCTTCATCGAGGTAATATGGCTGCGCAGACGCACGGTTTCTTCATCCACACACACCTTGTCTGCATAGATCGTAACCTCTGTCGCAATTCTTCCCTCATCGATCTGGGTATCTCCCAAAAGCTCCTGGATCTTTTCCGTCAGATGGCTGCGGTATTCCTGCATAATCTGCGGAGAACGCTCCTCAATGAAATCCACTCCGGCAAGCAGGTCATCTAACTTCTCACAGAGATCCTTCTTTAAGTTCTCGCCTTCCCGGATACGGGTCTCAACGAATTGTTCACATGCTCCGCAGATTGCCTTCTGTAATCCATTCCAGAGCTCTTCTTCGTCCATTTCCTGTTCTTCCATAACAAAGACATCCGGATAACGGGACAGTGTGCTTACCCGCACATCATTTTCCAGATGGAATGTTTCTGCCATGGCATTCAGATATTTTAAATACTCACCGGCAAGTCCCTCATTATACTTAAGTGCATAATTGTCCTCCGTATAGTCCTCATAGGAAATATACAGATCCACTTTGCCTCGTTCAATATATTTTTTAACAGACTGCGGATTGCACTCTCAAAAAATTTAACTTTTTCGGCATCTTCATGTTTACATCAAGATACCGGTGATTTACGGATTTCAGTTCCACGGTAAATTTGCGTTTTTCATCTGCAATCTCACAGCGCCCAAATCCGGTCATGCTTTTAATCATTTTACTTTCTCCCAAATATCATGCACATATCTATGCATAGATAAATGTATTATAATGCTTCTTTGCCGTTTCGTCAAATGTTCTTGCAAAAAATGTATACAAAAGATATCCACTTTCTGCATATAGACAAAAGACGTGGAAATTACTATAATGATTCATGAGTTTGAAAAACACTATAATCATGAACAGGAGAATTTCCATGGCTTTTGACGGAATCGTAATCGCAGGTTTAGTCCATGAACTGAACCAGACGATTTTAAATACAAAAATCAGTAAAATTGCGCAGCCCGAAAATGACGAGCTGCTTTTGACATGCAAAGGAAGCAGCGGACAGTTCCGTGTATCCATTTCAGCAAACGCTTCCCTTCCTTTTTTTTATATCTGACGGACACCAACAAGACAAGTCCCCTGCAGGCGCCTACATTTTGTATGGTTTTACGCAAACATATCGCAAACGGGCGGATCATAAGCATTACCCAGCCCCATCTGGAGCGCATCATCCATCTGAAGATTGAACACCTGAATGAAATGGGGGATATCTGTCATAAGACCCTTGTCATTGAACTGATGGGAAAACATTCCAATATTATCTTTTGCGATGAGGACGGCACCATGATCGACAGCATCAAGCATGTCTCTTCCGCCGTAAGTTCCCTGCGCGAAGTGCTTCCGGGGCCGCCCGTATTTTATTCCTGCCACACAGGAGGACAAATTCAATGCCATGACTATGGATGCTACACAGATCTGCGATGCCATTAAAGCAAAACCGATGTCCATCTGCAAAGCGATCTATACAACATTTACCGGTGTCAGTCCGCTTGTTGCATCCGAACTGGCATACCGGCCGGGATGGATGCAGATCAGTCTCTTTTGGCCTGTACCGATGATGAAATCCACCATCTTGCAAACCACATTGCATGGTTTTTGATGAAATCCGCCACAACGAATTTCATCCGGTGATCGTAAGAAAAGACAAACGGCCGATCGAATTTTCTGCAATTGAACTGACCATGTATCAGGATTATGAGATGGAACATATGGAAAGCATCTCGCAGATGCTCGAAGTTTTCTATGCAGAGCGCAATATTTACAACCGTATCCACCAGAAATCCGCAGACCTGCGAAAAATCGTCACAACTGCGTTAGGGCGCAACCAGAAAAAATACCAGTTACAGCAAAAACAGCAGAAAGATGCCGAAAAACGGGAAAAATATAAACTGTACGGAGAACTGATCAATGTATACGGTTACAATCTGCAGGACCAGGCAAAAGAACTGGTCTGTGAAAATTTTTATGACAACAATAAAGAAATCCGTATCCCGTTAGATCCGCAAAAGACCGCACGTGAAAATTCCCAAAAATACTTTGATAAATACGGAAAACTGAAACGGACTTCCGAAGCTCTTGAAGTCCAGCTTGCGGAAACCAAAGCGCAGATTGACCATCTGGAGTCCATCCAGAATTCTTTGAACATTGCACTCTCCGCCGATGATCTGGTGCAGATCAAAGAGGAATTGATGGAATACGGTTTTATCAAAAACACAAACACGGCAAAAAACAGAAAATCAAAAGCAAACCTTTCCATTATATTTCATCCGATGGCTATGACATGTACGTCGGCAAAAATAACTATCAGAATGATGAACATGGGAAAACTGTTAATTTTAGTTAGATTTTTTATACTATTAGAGATTTAGTTGTTCGAACCATTGTTCGCCGTAGGTTTCATGTGTTGTTTTAATGCCCGGTGTTCTTCTTTTGATAGTTCTGGGTCTTTGTCTAAGAGAGCGTTTACGTCTTCTGCGGCTTCCTGCAACAGCCCTGCATCTGCAAAGATATCTCCGACGGCAAATTCCATTTCACCACTTTGGCGTACACCAAAGAAATCTCCCTGACCACGCAGTTTTAAATCCTCTCTGGCTATGTAAAAATCCATCATTGGAACGATTTAAAATGTCTAATCGTTTTTTGGATTCTTTGGATTCGAAGAGGTATTCATCATGATACAGTAGGACTGGAATCGGAGCGTCCGACTCTTCCGCGGAGCTGATGCAGCTGGGCCAGGCCGAAACGTTCTGCATCCTCGATCAGCATGACCGTGGCATTCGGGACATTGACCCGACTTCGATTACGGTAGTGGAAACTAACACATCAGTATCGTGATTTAAAAAATTCTTCCATGATCCGGTTTTTTTCTGCCGGTTTCATTTTTCCGTGCAGGCAGGCAATCCGTACATCCGGAAGTTCTCTGCTTTTAATAATTTCGTATAGTCTGTGACATTTTCTGCTTCGGTATTCTCACTCTCTTCCACTAACGGACAGATGACATATGCCTGATGTCCGTCTTTTACCTGTTTTTCTATAAATTCATAGGCTTTTGGAGCGAAATTCCGTACCGACTACACAATTCTTGATCGGGAGCCGTTTTGCCGGAACTTCGTCAATTACAGAAATATCCAAATCTCCATATAAGATGATGGCGAGTGTTCTTGGAATCGGTGTGGCACTCATCACTAAAATATGCGGTTTTTCTCCTTTTTTCCAAGTGTTTCCCGCTGTCTGACACCAAAAACGGTGCTGTTCATCCGTGATGACAAGTGCAAGATTTTCATAGACGGCGCGTTCCTTTAATCAAAGCATGTGTTCCGACGATCAGTGCGTTTGGATATAGCAACATCCTTTCGTAGGCATCCCTTTTCTGCTTTGCCGTCATGGACCCCGTCAGAAGGATTACCGGAAAGTCTAAGTCATAGTCCAGGCACATCTGTGTAAAATTCTCATAGTGCTGTCTTGCAAGTACTTCCGTCGGTGCCATGATGGCAGACTGGTAGCCATTGATGCCGCATCGATCATGGCTAAAATGCAACGATGGTCTTACCGGAACCGACATCTCCCTGGATCAGCCGCTGCATCACATAATCTCCACGCATTTCGTTATGAATGCAGTCGATCGTCCGCTTTTGCGCACCGGTTAACGGATAAGGCAGTTTGAAACGATCTGTCTACGATTCCGTTTTTCTTCAAAGGTAAACTGATTTTTTGCGGTAACACGCTGCTTTTTGACATCTGCATCATCAGGATAAATTCAAAAAATCCTGATATGCCAGACGGTTTCTCGCATTTTTCAAAGCATACGCACTGTCCGAAAATGCATCTGCCTTACAGCCTGTCCATATTTCACAAAAATCATGTATTTTTTGCGCGTCAGTTTTTCCGGTAAAAAATCATCCAGCAGACAGATGGATTCTAATGCCTGTTTTTCCATCTTACGCACAAGATTGTTTGTCAGTCCTTTGGTCAGTGCATAGACCGGCTGCAGACTGTCGGAAAGCTCCTGATACTGTGTGATCGTATAGATCTTTGGCTGTTCCATGATCAGCTGGTTTTTACGTTTTTCACAATTCCGTAAAATACATACTGCATGCCCGGTTTTAACGTGTTTTTTAAATAAGGCATTCGAAACCAGATCAGAGAAAAGGATTTTTTCCCTGCCTTCGATCTGTGTGCTCGTGACTGCTATTCTTCCGTTACGACGGACTAAGGGTGTCTTTTTGATCCTGCCAAGGACTGCGATTACGTTCCTTCGGATATTTCATCGACACTTTTTGGCTGCTCAAATTTATGATATTCGCGTGGAAAATGAAGGAGTATATCACGCACGGTGTATACTCCTAAGTTTTGAAACAATGTTTTGTTTTTTCTCCGACGCCTTTTAATTGATCGAATCTGCGAATCTAAGTTCATCGTTTGTTTACTCCACGGAAATTACATAATAGTAAACCGGCTGTCCGCCATAATTTACTTCTACATCTAAATCAGGATAAAGTTCACCGTTCAGCGCCTACTTTTTCGGCTTCTTCTTCGGTAATCTCATCGCCATAGTAGAGGCTGATCAATGCTGAGTCCTCATCTACCAATTTAGAAAGCATTTCTTTTAAGGTCTCATCACGGTCTTTGCCGACAGAAATAATACCACTGTCGCCGATTCCCATATAGTCCCCACGCTTCGATCTCTTTTTCGTTGATTTCGTATCACGCACGGCATAAGTAACCTGACCGCTCTTTACGTTCTCAATCTCTGCTTTCATGGCAGCTTCGTTTTCCTGCGGTGTATTCTCAGGAATATAGTTGATCAGTGCGAAATTTCCTGCGGTACGGTCTTTGTCGGGATGACAATGACATGTTTCTTTTTTACTAAGGTTGCTGCCTGATTTGCCGCCAAAATGATATTCTTGTTATTCGGAAGGATGAAAATGGATTTTGCATGAACTTTTTCAATCGCCTCTAATATATCTTCGGTGCTCGGTTCATGGTCTGACCACCTTCGATGATCTCATCGACACCGAGGCTTCTGAAAATCTCATTGATCCCTTCTCCGATGGACACGGAAATAAACGCCATGTCTTTTTCTTCGACAGGTCCTTCCTGTTCTGCCTGTTTTTGGCTTCTTCCTCTTCTTTTTTGCTGCTGCGCAGTTTTTCAGCATCTTTGATCAGTTTTTCCTGATGCTCCTCACGCATATTATCAATTTTCATTCTGCTCAGTGCACCATACGTCAACGCTCTCTGGATTGCAAGACCAGGGTCATTCGTATGTACATGAACCTTGGTAATCGTCATCTGCTACGACTACGATAGAATCTCCGATCGACTCTAAATAGGATTTGAAATCACGTTCCTGTTTGTCAGTCATCGGCTTGTTCAGCATAATGATAAATTCTGTACAATATCCAAATTTGATATCTGCTTCTGCCTGTGGGTGATCTTTGTCACGGTTTGCCTGCGGATGCAGCACCTTCGAATCGTATAATCAATTTCTTTGCCAAGAAGTGCATCATTTGCACCTTTTAACACTTCCACTAAGCCCCTGTCCGCCGGAATCTACCACACCGGCTCTGTTTTAAGACCGGAAGCATATCCGAGTCTTTTGCAGCATGCGGTCCGCTTCTTTGATGACCTCACTGACAAAATATACCAGATCATCGGTCTCTTCTGCTAACTCTAATGCTCTGTGTGGCTCCTGCTTTTGCAACCGTAAGGATGGTTCCTTCTTTTGGCTTCATAACGGCCTTGTATGCAGTATCGACTGCCTTTTGCAAAGCCTCACTTAAGATCATGACATCAATTTCATCGTATTCTGCGACACCCTTGGTAAATCCGCGCAAAAGCTGGGATAAGATAACACCGGAGTTACCGCGCGCACCACGCAGGGAACCGGAAGAGATGGCCTTACATAAGGATTTCATGTCAGGATTGTCTAATGCACTGACCTCTCTTTGCGGCAGACATGATCGTCATGCTCATATTTGTACCGGTATCACCATCAGGGACCGGAAATACATTCAATTCATTGATCCATTCTTTTTTGCTTCTAGATTCTTTGCACCAGCTAAAAACATCTTTGCTACTTGGGAAGCATCTATTGTACTGATTTCCAACTGTTTACCCTCCTTAATCAATCACACGGACGCCCTCAACAAAATGTTGATCTTATCAATCTGCATTCCGGTAAACTCTTCTACTTTGTATTTTGCGGTTTCCATCAGATTTTCAGAAATCGTAAGAATGCTTACACCGTAAGCCACTATCATATGAAAATCAATGGTAATCTTATTATCTTCATCCAGTGTGACATTAATACCATGATTTAAGTAATCCTTTTTCAACAGCTTTACAAGACCATCCTTCATATTGACAGCTGCCATTCCGACAATACCGAAACATTCAACTGCCACGGAGCCTGCATATGTTGCAATTACGTCCGTATCAATGACGATTCTTCCAAGCTGGGTATTCATCGTTCCCTTCATCTATTTACCTCCATATCATGTTTGCACACATATACTGCACATATATATTCTAGGTTATTATAACTGTTTTTATAGTAAAAATGAAAACCTTTTCTTTTGTTTTTTATAATTTTTTAATTTTTTTCTTGCATTATACGACGCCATCTGCTAGAATATGATTGTTGTGGATTCACTATATAATGTGAATCTAGTAATGTACGAGGAGGTGCAACGTCATGGCAAAATGTGCAGTATGTGGAAAAGGGTGCTCACTTCGGTAACAATGTGAGCCATTCTCATAGAAAATCTAATAGAATGTGGAAATCAAACATCAAATCTGTTAAGTGTAAAGTAAACGGTACACCAAAGAGATTATATGTATGTACTTCTTGTTTTTGAGATCCGGAAAAGTTGAAAGAGCTTAGTTATTAGCTTGGTAAAACTTTTTATCTTTGATGAAGAAACGAATAAAAAGACTGTCCTATTTTATAGGGCGGTCTTTTTTGTGGGTACTCACCGGCAGCAAAACAGATTGTAGCCGATGATCAGACACAGGAAAACAAGGATAAATCCGATGATCTCATTTCCGATCAGGAGTATCAAAATCATACCCAGAGAACAACAGAACAGCCCAAAACCACAAACACGTTTCATAAGCACACACACCAACAGGGGAGCATATATTATGATTAATATATGCTCCCTGCTTTTTAAAATGTTACGCTTCTGTTCTGTTTTGTACTTATTCTTCTTATTCTTCAGACGGATTGACTGCATCGGTTAAGATGTCTTCCATCTCTTTGCTGCTTTTTTCTCACCTTCGCTTGGCTCTTTATCTTTGGATGTAAATTTGTTTACAAAATCCGGCACCATATCAAGGATTTTCGTGATTCCATCCTGATTTTTGACATTGACTAATTTCGTGGTACCATTCTGGATGACAAGTACAGCGCTTGGGTGATCTTTCCTCCCATACCGCCACCGCCGTTGTTCTTCTTTTCATCGGAAAATGCTCCTGCTCCGACACCAAAAGACACGTCTACTAACGGAAGAATGATCGTATCACCGATGTGTACCGCATCTCCTACAACGGTCTTAGTTGTAATAAAGCTGTCCATTCCCTTAAATAATGATGCTACTGTTGAGCTGAAACTGTTGTCTGCCATAGTTACCCTCCTATTTGAATTTTTGCATTAATTTTCTTAAATCTTTATCTCTATATACCCGGATAAAAATGCCGAGCAGATGAAATACCTGAAAATGACCGTTTACCCGGAAGTTTCCCTGGATATAGAACCTGTCCGAGGTAAAATCCGAACCACATGGATGCCTTTTTTAAAAAAGAGGCATGATACTGAGTACTCCGGTCAGCTCTCCGGTTGTTGCAGGATCTCCTGTCGAATAAGAAAGCTGCGCCTTTCCACGCCTTGGTCCGATGTGATGAAGCAGCGTCTTTAACTCTTTAAAAATATGACTTACCGCATTTTTATTAGTTTCATCCGATACTTCCTTTTTATGTTGGAAAAATTCTCTTTAATGAAAGAATGAATTTTTAATCTTTTGAATCCATGTTTTAATCATATGCCATGGACGAAACTTTGGCAAGGACTTTTCTTTGAAAAATCCGAGTCTGTCAAGTTCTCATCTGCTGTGGTATAGGACTTGTCCGTAGCGGATGAGGATAAAAGTTCTGCTGTCTGGATCGATGCAGAATCGTCATCAACAACCCGTTAACCCGTCATGTTCTTCCGGTGTTGTATGTTTTTGCGTCCGCTTCTTTGATCTGCGTTGTTTTTTAGCTTTGCGCGCTGCTTTTTCTTCTGCCGGATAAAGGACTTTTTGAATCCTAAAATCGAAAGCCAGACAGATATCTTTTTTCCTTCGGCTAAAAACTTTACCCGGATAAAAACAGCCACGATAATCGTCCGCGGATCTCATTTTTTCTTGAAAATCACCCTCTACCCGGTAACAGATCGGAAGAAATACGATCAATAGCACTAATGCAAGCAAGATCGCAAGCAGGATTCCAAGGATGATCCTGATGATCTTTAATATAGATAGAATATACTCATCGTTCTTTTGATTCTCCTTACGTTTTTCCTTTAAATATTGCTTTACATTTGTGCTGCCGAGTGAATTCATGGTTTCTACAACAATGGTCGCTGCCATGGTAACAGCTTCTTCATATCCCTTTGCGATGCCTACGATCACAAAGATTTTTTCTTCGGATAATACCGCTGCATCAGCTCTTTGGTACTGATGATCTCTAACAGACTGTCATTGTTCTGTGGCAGGCTGATCACATACATATGCAGCATTCCGGCATTGTGCGTGATTTTCCACTTGATCTTATCTGCTTTTTTTTCAATGTTTTCCGATAGATATAAATCGTCATACCAAATCATGAATATCCCTCACGGTGTTGTTTTGTGTGAAAAAAGCAGTTCTTAACAAACTGCTTTTTCTCTTAGTAATATTTGCGATTTCCCCATAAGTTGCTCTTTTCAAATCCACATACTCATTGTAAGCCCGCTCTAAAATCTGCTTTTCATTCGAAAATTTCAACAAATGATATGCTCTCATGGTATTTATAATAGCCGGAATCCACAAAATATTCTTCTCGTTGTGGCTTACTGTAATAACTGTCCGCCATCATCAGATACCAGTGGACACTTTTTTTCCACCGTGTTATCCGGTATCGTGAAAGTGTATTGGCTCTTTCCCAACGTATTTAATGATGTTTGCTACTACGCCGGTCTCTTCCAATACTTCTCGTGCTGCAGTATCCTTATACTCTTCTCCGGGTTCTACGGTTCCTTTCGGTAAAACCCATCCTTCGTACTTGTTCTTATAATTCTTATATAAGACCAGTATCTTTCCACGAAATATTACCACACCACCACAACTTGTTGCCTGTATCATTGCAATCCCTCCTGATGTGGTTGTTCACTTATCCTTTAGTATAACCTTTTTTTTTTAGAAAAGTTGCAACAAAAACCGAAGATTTACTGTGCATAATATGCATCAAATACCTGTTTGGCGATCGGAGCCGCAATTTTCCACCGGTTCCGGCTTCTTCTGCAATGACAGCGATCGCAATATCCGGTTTACCGGAGTCTGCTTTGGTTGCAAATCCGTAAACCAGGCATGGCTGTCACGGTTGCTGTTAATCTCGGCAGAACCGGTTTTACCATACGCTGTATAGCTCTGTCCCTTCAAAGCGCTTGCGTTCCGCTCTCTACAACCTCCTGCATATACTCGCGGATGGTCTGTGCCTGTTCCTTGCTCAAAAAGTTTTCCATATTCCGCTGCCTCAAACTGTTTGACTAAAGTGCCGTCTTTGTTCTGTGTATGGTCAATGACATAAGGGGTCATCAATACTCCGTCATTTGCGATCGTAGCACTGATCAGCATCATATGATAAGGGGAAACCAGTGTCTTTCCCTGTCCGATGGCTGTCTGCATCGTTTCTCCGGTACCGGAAGAAGCATCTAAGGAAAAACTGCTCTTTTTCGTGTCTAAATCTCCCGGAAGTTTTTGATTAAACAGCATTTTTTCACAGAACTTCCGAAAAGCTGCCTTATCCAAGCTCAGTCCGATATTAGAAAATGAGGTATTACAGGAATTTTTAAAGGAAGCCTTTAAATCCTCATTTCCATGTACTTCCCCCGCCAAAGCAGTGGATCTCTGAATTATCGACATTCAGTTTTCCGTTACATTGAAAGGAGTATTCATTATAATTGCTGTTTTCATTCATATATTCTAAAGTAGTTAAAATCTTAAAAAGTAGAACCCGGCGGGTATTGTCCCTGTGTCGCACGGTTGACTAAAACAGAGCTTTCGGAATCGCCTGATATTGCTTCCCAGTTTGCCGCTACCTCATTCGGGTCAAAATCCGGCTTAGAAACCATAGCTAATATCCTTCCGGTCGATGGCTCCATGACCACCACTGCTCCATCGTGTTCTCCAAGTGCATCATAGGCTGCCTGCTGTAAGCTGACATTTAATGTGGTTACCACATCGTCTCCCTTATTCTTTTCCCCACGGATCTCATTGACAATACGTTCTAAGAAAAAGCTGTTTGAGCGTAAAGGTTGAAGTTTGCAGCAGATTCCACACCTAATTTGCCGTGGGTGGAATAGCCGACCACATGGGCAAACAGGTTCCGGTACGGATAGGTTCTGGTCTCTTTTCCCTCGGCATCTACGTTACTCTCTGCAAGTATCTCACCGCCGGAACCCATAATTTTTCCACGGACAGTACTGCTCGAAAACGAATCCTGTCTTGCATTGTAAGGCGAATTGATAAAATCCTCGCTCTTTACCGTTTCAAAATAGGCAAAGTATCCCATTAAGGCGATAAAGATACCGAAAAACGCATAGGTAATGACCACGAACTCCCGGTTTCTAGTCGAGGTCTTCGATGTCCTGGTCGAATCCGGTTTTTTGCGTCCGTTTCCGGAAGTTGGTCTTGCAGCCGGTTCAGGTTTTCGTTGTGGTTCCCGTTTTGTTCGTTTTTCTTTAACGTTAACTTTCTTTTTTCTTCTTTCCTTCATGTTGTTTCATTCCTTCTTCATCCTGTCTTAAAATATAAAGACCCTGGATGATTGCAAAAATAATCGTGGTACTGAGCAGGAGCTTCCGCCATAGCTGACAAGTGGCAGTGTTACACCGGTAGACGGTATAAATTTTGTTACACCGCCGACTGTTAAAAACACCTGAAAACCGTAGACGGTTCCAAGTCCCAACGCGATCAGCTTATAGAACTGATCTTTGATCTGCATCGCTATATTTAAAACATCAGATAACAGCTGACACAGACTAAGAGCAGACAGAGTGCAAAGACACCGCCAAGCTCTTCGGAAATTGCTGCAAAAGACAAAATCCTGTTCTACGACCGGAATCTTATCCGGCATTCCCTGATATAGTCCCATTCCAAACCAGCCGCCGGTTCCGATGGCAAATAAAGACTGACAGATCTGATAGCCCTCTTTGTCAATGACACCTAACGGATTCTTCCATGCAACAACACGCACCCGGACATGGTTAAATAATTTGTATGCCACTAACGATGCAAGCGCCCCGGTTCCAAGTCCGGCTAAGGCATAGGATGGTTTTCTGGTTGCTACATACAGCATGACTAAATAGACTACAAAAAAGATCAGTGCCGCACCTCAAATCTTTGGATAATACTAAGATCACAACATGGAGTGCCGCGACGATCGTGGTTTTTACAACCTGTGCAAATTCTGTGGATTCATAGAACATCGAGGCTACAAAGAATACAAAGAGAATTTTATAAATTCCGATGGCTGGATACTGATCCCGCCAAAGGAAAAGGATAATTTTGCTCCATAACTCCTTGCACCGAGTACCGCAACTACGCTTAAGAGTGCAAGTCCGACTCCTGCGTAAACCCAGGTCAATTTGTGAAAAACTTCAATTTGTGGATAATAAACGGTACTAAGAGTGCGATCCCGATGGCTGCAACGGCGATCTCACACTGCTTCATTGCCTTGTCAAAATCCAGTCTGGTCAGAATAATAAAACCGATGGCTAAGAGCATACACATATTATTGACGACCAGTCTGGAAGCTTTTCGATAGAATACTTTATAACAGAGCTGGATGATCACAAGTAAGATCAACTGTACTAAATACAACCCAATGACCTTCAAATCTAAAGTCGATGCATAAATAACTAAAAACGCATCTAAATGAATCAGGTAGATCAAGGATGCCTGACTGTTAAATATTCGGTTTTGCCGTTCCGGTGAACGTCTGCGAAATACCGCAAAACATTGGCGAAAAAGTATAGATCGCAAGTAATACGATCATCAGATATTTCGAGACTTCAATAATTAAATGTACCATAACTTTCCCTTACTCTACACCTCGTTTCATATGTCCGTTGGTGTAGTCTTTCCAATCATTTTGTTCCCATTTTCCTTTTTGTATATATTTTCTCAAAAAGATAATATTTTTCTGTTTCTTTCACAGATTCGGTGGTAAACTGCATCCTTAAGGATTTCGGATGGATACTTTCCACCTCCTGCCGCATGCCAAACAGTGCTAACGGACTGCTGTTATAAAGAATGTTATAACAATCCGTGCAGTAGTTTCTGACCGCAAAATGTTTTCCGTAGCGGTCTTTTAAGTAACAGAGACTTTCTTTTTTTCTGACACTTTTTAAGGCTCTTAAAAATACAGCCGGCACTGACCATTAACGGCAGATATCCATAGATTAACAGTTCGCTGTTAGAGCAGTCTCTGTGACGGAGTTCTTTGTAATTTAATTCCAAAGGTACCGTGTTCCTACAGATACCGCTTTGGGCAAATGCCTCCCTGGGTGCGGTTTGAATAGGTATACAGATCATGGTCTGCCATGACTGTTCCTGTATAGGCATGTCTTTGTAAAAAGCCGATCTCTTCATAATTTTTCACGATGATCCCATCAAATGGGATGGTAAAGACCGTATCATAAAGTCTTTCATACCGTTGTCTGGTGCGTTCCCTGAAGATCACAGGCAGTATGAAACAGGCTTCTTTTCCGGCTGCCGTAATACTCTGATATGCTTTTTGTAAATCCGCTGTATCTTCTGTCCGCAAAAAGTATCCGCATCTAAACAAATGCGTGTGACATAATCTGTCTTACAGACACAGGCAAGCTGTTCTGTGGTCTGCACGGACACCGTTGTAGAAAAAAGTCTGCTGTGTGGATATCTGCTGTCCTGACATTTCTTGTACCAATGTCTGATTTATGGGGATTTCGGTTTTACTGCCATTCCGATCCTTCCGGTATCTGCGAGCAGTTTTTCTTCTAATGCATGAAGTGCATCCCTTCGTAACGCATTGAGCTGCCCAATCGGAACGAAAATATCATCATCCATTTCTATTTCTAAGGATTCAAAAACAAAGGATGTATTTCCGGTCTTTGCATTTTTTCGGATACGGTATTTTTATCCAGCGGCTTCTTTTGTGCGGCTTCTACCGGTTCACCAAAAGATCTGCACTTCTGCTTCTCCGGTGCCTACCGATAGTGTAGCATTTTTTCCGCAAAAGAGCTTTAAGTTTCCCTTAATTTTTTCTTTTAAGATCTTTTTTGTAAATAGGTTTTCCGTATGGTTTCGTGCAGCTTTTCGTCGGTTTTAGTATGATTTGGCTTTGAAAGGTAATCATATCCGAAACCGTTATGTCTGGTATAGTACCCGGTTGTAAATCCACTGCGGCTGCCAAGAGATTCTAATTTTTTCTCATCGTTTTTATCTACATGAAAGGCTTCGCGTCCATATTGTTCATAGAGGTCGATATATTTACGATAAATGGAGTCACACCTGCCGCATATTCAGCCTGCTTCATCCTGCCTTCGATTTTAAAAGAGTCAATCCCACATTCTGCTAACTGTGGGATCATACCGATGGTACAGAGGTCTTTCGGGCTCAAAATGTGAGTCGCCTCTCTAGTCAGACGTTCTCCCGCTGCATTTAAAACTTCATATGGAAGCCGGCAGGGCTGCGCACATCTTCCACGGTTGCCACTGCGTCCTCCTAACATACTGCTTAAGAGACATTCGCCGGAATAGCAATAACAGAGTGCTCCGTGTACAAAAGCTCTCTATTTCGACACCTGTATCTGATTTTATCTTTTTGGATTTCTTCAAAGGATAATTCCCTTGCAGTTACAATCCTTGAAGCACCCTGTTTTTGTAAAAATGCTGCTCCGTCAGTTCCGGTTACCGTCATCTGGGTACTTGCATGGATGGAAAGTTGTGGAAATGCTTCACGGATAAACGTCAGTACACCAAAATCCCAGTACAATGACAGCGTCTAGTCCCTGTTCGTAGTATGGAAGCAGATAGTCAAAAAGCTGCTCTTCCATTTCACGTTCTTTGAGCAGTGTATTGACCGTCAGATAGACTTTTCTGTTATGAATATGAGCATAGTCAATGGATTCTAACAGTTCCTCTTTAGAAAAAATTATCGGCATAAGCTCTTGCACCAAAAGCAGGGCCGCCGACATATACCGCATCTGCGCCTGCCCCGATGACTGCTTTTAAAATTGGATAAGCTCCCGCAGGAGACAATAACTCTATAGCTTTCAAGTGGTTTCCTTTTCTTCTTTTTTATCCGTCTTTGCGGAGGTTACTTTCCCTAACAGGGGAATCTTCTAATGCAGCCTCTAATTTGGTTTTATTTAATAATAATTCCTTGTTTTCGGCTTCTAATTCTTCAATCCTTTGCGTATTTGTTTCCGTCTGCACCTGATTCGAGATCGATCGTGTTTCAGATTGTAGATCTCACGCTCTTTTTTGCTTCTAAATCCAGTTCTAATTTTTCGACCTGTGCTTTTTGCTTTGAAATAGTCATCCGCAATATTTAATTCTGTCAGGATTGCCCTCATATCCGGTGTCAGATGTTTAAAGGAATCCAATTCCTCCGCTTCGGAAATTTTCGTATTTATATAGGAGGCGATTTTTGCAGATACTCTTCACTTTCAAATCCGCTTAATGTATATACTTTTCCTCCAATTACAACTTCTGCATTCGTCTTTGCTGACATTGTTCTCTCCCATCGACCATATCTATGTATTTTTCTCACGCATCTACTATATGTAGTACATTATACTTGTTTTCTATGGTTTCGCAATACCAAAATGATGATAGGCAAAACTCCGTTGCCACACGCCCTTTTTGGTGTTCGGTTAATAAATCCGTTTTTGACCAGGTACGGTTCATACACGTCTTCAATCGTCCCGGAATCTTCGCCGATCGCTGCCGCAAGTGTATCTAAACCGACCGGACCGCCGTTGAATTTTTCTATGATCGTATAGAGGATATTGCGGTCGTTTGTATCCAGTCCGAGTTTGTCTACCTCTAAGAGATCCAGCGCAAAGGCAGCAACTTCTTCATTGATCTTTCCATCGTATTTGACTTCTGCAAAATCACGGACTCTTTTCAACAGGCGGTTGGCAAGTCTTGGTGTTCCACGGGAACGTCTGGCTAATTCAAATGCGCCTTTTTCATCAATTCAACACCTAAGATTTTTGCGGAATGCCGGATGATCGTCTTTTAATTCTTCCGGCGTATAAAATTCAAATGATGTACGACACCGAATCGGTCTCTTAACGGTGCGGAAAGCAGCCCTGCCCTTTGTGGTCGCACCCGACTAGGTGAATTTCGGAAGGTCAAGACGTATGGAACGTGCCGAGGCGCCTTTTCCCATCATAAATGTCAATGGCATAGTCCTCCATTGCCGGATACAGTACTTCTTCCACCTGCCGGTTCAGACGATGGATACTCGTCCACGAACAATAAATCGCCCTCCTGCAGATTGCTTAAGATTGCAGCCATCTCTCCCGGTTTTGCGATTGCCGGACCGGAGGTGTTACCTTCATATGGACACCCATTTCGTTTGCGATGATCCCTGCTAAGGTGGTCTTTCCAAGTCCCGGAGGTCCATATGGACATCCAAAATCACACTTCCCGGAAGTGTCTCCCACAATTCCCCTTTGATATACGCGATCATATTTTCCCCTCTGTTGTTCTGTTTTATATTCAAACCGTTACGTGATTTTTCCAGAACGGTTAGTCTCTGTCTTTTTCCATGTCTCATCTGGATATATACAGATGATATCCCATCGCATTTCCAACCTGCCAGTCATAAATGCCTTTTTTCTTCCGCCAGTGCTTCCAGAATACTAATTGTTCCGCCATGGACGACGATCGCCGCAGAATATTTCTTTTGCTCCAAAAGTTCCGCCACAATCGTTTTAAAAGCTTCCACACAGCGTTTCCGGAAATGCCTTGCTCGCCCGCTGCCGGAAACGGCAGTGTCCCGTTGTTGTCAAGCCATCTTTGATAATCCGCATCACCGGATAATTCTGCCTTTTGTTTTCATATCTGCCGAAATCGCATTCCCGCAGATCTGAAAACCACAGAAATAGACTGCTTTGGAAACAGGATCTTCGCACTTTCCCTGCACCGCAGCATCGGACTTACAAAAAGTGCTCCACTGCCGGATACTTTTTCGCATCTGCCATCTGCATAAGACTTTGCTTTTCCTTCTTCGCAGAGCGGTTCGTCCGTTGTCCCGATATATCGCCCTTCCAGATTTCCTTTTGTTTTTCCGTGTCGTATCAGATAAACATCCATATTATATCGTTCCCTTTTTCTGTTTGCTGTCCACTGCTCACAGTGATGCACACCATGCATCGCAATGCCCGGTTCTTCTGTGCACCTCTGCCATCCGCCAGGATGCTGCATCATTTGATTTTTGTTCCGATACCGCAGACTATACGATACACTGCATCTGCCTCAGAAGCAATCTCCGTGCAGACACGCCCGGTTGTCTCCCGGTAGTTCCGGTCAAACACATCCATCGGAACCACGCCGTATCCGAGTTCGTTGCTGATCAGGACAAGATCCGGATTCTTTCATCCACAGCTGTTCTGCCAGATCCTGCACACTCATTTCCTGCTCCAACATTTTCTTTATATACTCATGGAAATGAAACAGCACTTTTGCATGGTAAATATCCGAAAAGCACAGTTGTGCCATCCGTAAAATCTTCGTTCTCGTTCAGAAGTTTCTCTGCAAACGCCTTTTTTCCCCTGAACGTTCCTCCTACGATCAATATCATATATGATATCTCCATTTCTCATATGATTTTTATCTTTGACATCCTTATCGCAAGATACACAGTCGACCTTGTATGACAAGCTCTTGAACGTAAAACAATACGAAGTCCGATCACGCAGACTGCCCATAAACAGTTCCGCAGTTCTGAAGGAAGAATCCTGCCGATCGCCGGTGATCCCGCTACCATAAGATAAATGGCGGTACCCAGAAATCAGCAATTTCGATCAGCTCTGCCGTTCCCGTACAGTGGATCCAGATAGCAAAGTCCGGCAACATACGATCAGATAACAGATCATCATCAGATCCGCACTCTGCTCTTTAATGCCATGTCTGGAAACGTCGCTGCAAGCTCCTCCTGTATTTTTCGCCATACGGAAAGATACCAGTGAAGAGTCCGCTCAATGTCCAAATGACAAAACCGATTGCCAGAAGTCCTATTGTATGGGCATCTGCCTCGGAATAAATCCTGAAATCCAGAACAAACCAGCAGATCCCTATGATAATCGCAAATGCTCCGGCATGCGAATCTTTCAAGATCTCAAGCTTTTCTTCTTTTGTTTTATAAGAACTGAGTGCATCTGCTGTATCCAGAAGACCATCCAGATGGATCCCTCCGGTCAGAACCGGGATCGGGATCCAAACTGCTGTAAACGGGCTTTAGAGAGCTTCGCTCCGACAAGCATATTCCACAGAAGCCGCTCCAGTCACAGCCCCCGACTGCCGGAAAAAGCAGATACGGTACTGCCGCCCACTTTCTTTTGTCCACCTGCGGCATTGGGATCTTCCGAATACATCGAAAAGCAACGCACAAACTTCTTCCTATACTCATTCGTGACAACGCAGACATCTGCCGCCTGCTCTTTCAGATGTAAAATCCCATCACAGATTGCCTCATAAGCGTGTTCTTTTGCCCTTCCGGCGAAAAAACTTCATTTGCCGCCAGATTGGACATACATTCCAGGAGCACCGCCGTGTCCTTTGGAATCTGACATGGACAAGATCCGTCGGACATTCCAGGGTATCAAAATGCTTCTCTTTTCGCATTTTTTTCTGTGGCGTTTCACACGCTGTCTGCTCTCTTCATCAAAACAGACCATCGTCGCAATATAGAGCCTGTTTTCTCCGGAAATTTCAGGATCTGTTCTTCCGCAAAGGCAGATTCCCGCTGCCGCTGCCGCCTGTCACCGTAACAAACATCGCATCCCCCTCCTCAGACCAAAGTGCTCATACTGCTCAATGCTTGCCTCTTCAAAGGTACTCGTAACTGTTATAAACCACAGGCAAGATCAAGGATTGGAAACAGTGTCAGGGCTCAGTGCCCTCTCCAGATGCATCTCACAGTCCAGCATGGCATCTAATCCCAGTTTCGATAGAATCATCTGTGCCGCCGGTTCTTTTTGACAGATGAGAAGCAATCATATAATTTACGCAATTTCGGGCAGATTACATACCGCTGCCAATGCCTTCGAAATGATCCATCGATCAACCGGGAATCCTCTGCCGCACCGCCGAGAACAGACCTGCCATCCCGGCAGGTCAAAATCCTCAAACTTTTACAAGCTTACATCGGTACCGTCCGCGGATCCGGCTGATTTGCGCGCCTGGATTGCCTGATGGATCGCAGATATCTTCTTTGTCAGCCCGGAAGTAGAAAGCCCTGCACCTCTTCCTGTTGTTACCGCCTCAGCAGGTCCCCAGAAAAACGGCTGCCAGAGCACTGCTGGTGGTCCAATCCCCATCTCTCCGGTTGCAAGGATGTCTGATAACCTTTTTTCCTTTAATTCCCGAACAATGCGGATGCCAGTCTCGATCGCCTGCACTGC
>VOFB01002165.1_pt1 | contig 29766 bp, 48 predicted proteins | sample 5384141 | NCBI WGS metagenome assembly VOFB01 (sample SAMN12384721, study PRJNA508395) | human gut metagenome | isolation source: healthy gut A | host: Homo sapiens | reverse complement strand
GGCGATCAGGTGTTCCTCCTGGGCGGACAAGATAAGAGCCCAGCAGAGCGAAGAGACATAACATCAGGTTCGGGTGCAACGCGCGCCCGATGCATGCCCCCGCGGTGAATTATCACTGCGGGGGCATGCGTTTTGTAAAGGGCAGTTATTTGGCTCCCTTTGTGTAAAAAGGGAGCCAAGGACTTTTTCTTTACTACGCTCTTTCTTTTCCCCTGCTCTAATCTCTCCACTGGCGACCCCTTCGGCACTTCGTGCCACTGTCTCGCTGTGGCTCGGTCACGGCGCGGCTCTGACATGCCACCGGCATGTCATTCACTACGCCGCCGCTTCGCTACCCTGGAAGGGGCAGCGCTTCGCGGCAAAAGTTTTGTATCGGCGCCAAGACAGTGTGCCGCACCATCTTGGCGCCCCTCATAGGGGAGCTGGCGGCCGTTAGGACGACTGATGGGTCGCCAGTCTTGGACTGTTGCCAGTCGCCAAAAGAGAGGTCAGCGTATAGACCACGCTTTTTCCCCCTCCGCACGTGTCATGCTCGTCACCCCTCCTGATATTTTCTTCGCATTAATCGGCTGATTTTGTATAAATGTGTTTGTAATTTTCGCGTCACTGTATTATAATGAAGTATCAAACGTTTTTTCGGCTTTGGTATACACATTTAGGGAGGTAGGGACTGTTGGAGACTCCATACGCAATAGAGATGCTTCACATCACCAAGCGATTCCCCGGCATCGTCGCCAACGACGATATCACGCTTCAGCTCAGGAAGGGCGAGATCCACGCTCTGCTCGGCGAAAACGGTGCGGGCAAATCGACTCTGATGAGCGTGCTTTTCGGCCTGTATCAGGCTGAGGAGGGCATCATCAAAAAAGACGGCGTCGAGGTTCAGATCAAGGACCCGAACGACGCCAACGCCCTCGGCATCGGCATGGTGCATCAGCACTTCAAGCTGGTCGAGTGCTTCTCGGTGCTCGACAATATCATCCTCGGCGTGGAGCCGAATAAAGCACGGGCTTCCTGCAGAAGCAGCAGGCGCGGGAAAAGGTTATGGCGCTGTCCGAAAATACGGCCTCGCCATCGATCCGACGCACTTATTGAGGACATCACCGTCGGTATGCGCAGCAGCGCACGGAGATACTTAAGATGCTCTACCGCGACAACGAGATACTCATCTTCGACGAGCCGACCGCCGTGCTCACCCCGCAGGAGATCGACGACCTGATGCAGATAATGAAGAACCTCTCCGCCGAAGGCAAGAGCATACTCTTCATTTCCCACAAGCTCAACGAGATCATGTCCGTCGCGGACAGAGTCACCGTTCTGCGCAAGGGCAAATGCATCGGCACCGTCAACGTCAAGGACACGACCAAAGAAGAACTCAGCCGCATGATGGTCGGCCGCGACGTCGAATTCGTCCATGTGGTGAAGGACGAGGCCAAGCCCGGCGACGTTGTGCTCAGACGTCAAGGGATCTGACCGTCGCCTCCAAGGTGCACCACAAACAACGCCGTGACCATGTGTCGTTCGACGTGCACGCGGGCGAGATCGTCTGCATTGCCGGTATTGACGGCAACGGCCAGACCGAGCTCGTCTACGCCATCACCGGACTTGGAGCCGGTGAAGTCCGGCACACGTCGACGCTCTGCGGCCACGATATCACGCATCCAGCATCCGCAAGCGCTCGCTTCTGGGCATGAGCCACTTCCGGAGGACAGGCACAAGCACGGCCTTGGTGCTCGACTACCCGCTTGAATACAACATGATGCTCCAGCGCTACTTTGAGCCGGAGTTCACCGGCAAGGGCGGCTTCCTGCGCCCCGCCATCCGCGCGAAATATGCCGACAGGCTCATCGAGCAGTACGACGTCCGTTCCGGTCAGGGCGCGGTCACGATTGGCGAGAAGCATGTCCGGCGGCAACCAGCAGAAAGCCATCGTCGCCAGAGAGCTCGACAAGAAGCCTGAAGCTCCTCGTCGCCGTTCAGCCGACGCGCGGGCTGGACGTCGGCGCCATTGAAAATTCACCGGCGGCCTGGTCGCCCAGCGCGACGCGGGCGGCGGTGTTGCTCGTCTCGCTGGAGCTGGACGAAGTCATGAACGTTTCCGACCGTATTCTGGTCATGTACGAGGGCGAGATCGTCGGCGAGCTTGGACCCGAAGAAGACCACGGTGGAAGAGCTTGGCCTGTACATGGCAGGCGCGAAGAGGGAGGGCAAAAAAGCATGAAGCGTATTATGAAAAACAGCGCGGTGCAGTCTCTGCTTGCATCCCTCGCATGTATCATCGTCGGCCTGCTGATCGGCTACATAGTCCTGCTGTTCATCAATCCCGCCGGCGCGTGGCGACGCGATACTCACCGTTATCAAGAACTTTTTCTATTACCCCAGCAAGCCCGCCGCGTCAAGTATTTCCCTGGGCAGCACGCTGGTGAAAACCGTGCCGCTGATGCTGTGCGGTCTGTCCGTTCTGTTCGCGTATAAGGTCGGCCTGTTCAATATCGGTGCCGCCGGCCAGTACGTCGCCGGCGCGGGCGCGGCCTGTATCTGGCGCTGGCGCTGAATCAGCCGTGGTACGTCTGCGTCATCGGCGCAATGCTCGCCGGCGCGATGCTCGGCGCAATCTCCGGCGCGCTGAAATCCTACTGCAACGTCAACGAGGTCATCTCCTGCATCATGCTCAACTGGATAATCGTGCCTCTATGTTGTCAACATGATCCTCACGACCGTCAAGGAGACCACCAGCCCCTACACCTTCACTGGCTTTCCAGCACCAATCCTCGCCGCGCTGATACCGAGCCTCGGCCTCGGAAAGCTCTTCAGCAACAACCAGTATGTCACGATCGCGCTGCCCCCTGATAGCTATCCTCGTGTCCATACTCATCTGGGTGTCTCCTCGAGAAGACCAAGTTTCGGCTACGAGCTGCGCGCGACCGGCAGCAATAAAAACGCCGCCAAATACTGCGGCATGAAGGAGAAAAGCGCAACATCATCCTCACCTGGTCATCGCGGGCGCGCTCGCTGGTCTCGGCGCGGCGTTGCTGTTCCTCACCGGATTTGAGCAGTGGCAGTGCACCAGTCCTCCGTGCCGACCATGGGCTTCAACGGCATCGCCGCCGCCTTCCTCGGCGGTCTGAACCCCATCGGCAACATCTTCTCCTCCTACTTCATACAGCACATCACGAACGGCGGCGCATACGTCGACAAGACTATGTACTGCGCCCAGATCTCCGACCTGATATCGGCCATCATCATCTACCTGTGCGGCTTCGTCGCCTTCTTCAAGTACTTCATCAACAACTGCATCGACCGCGAGGCGAGGGCGCAAAGCGCATAAAAAGGCCGCGGAGGACGCCGCCGAAAAAGCCGGCGCTATCAAGGAAGGAGGTAGCAAGTAATGGTACTTCTGCTTCAATACACGCTTATTTTTGCTTCCGTTCTTGTCCTCGTCGCGCTGGGCGGCTGTTTCTCGGAGCACTCCGGCGTCATCAACATCGGCCTTGAGGGCATCATGGTCATGGGCGCGCTCGGCGGTGCGCTGGCGATGAAGTTCCTGCCCGAAACCGTGCCCGCCGTAGTGATGATAATCGTCACCGTCGCCATGGCGATCGTCTTCGGCATGATATATTCGACGCTGCTCGGCCTCGCCTGCATCAATTTCAAGGCGGATCAGACCATCGTCGGTACCGCCATGAACATGCTCGGCACCGCCGCCGCGACGGTCATCGTCAAGGCGATGAACACCGCCGAAAGCCCCGACAACGTCTCCTCGACCATACAGTATATCAACGCGAAAAAGGCGTTTCTTGTGAACATCGGCAGCTTTGAGTTCAACTGGTTCATGCTGCTGGCCGTCATCGCGCTGGTGTGCAGCCATCACGCTGTACCGGACGCGCTTCGGCCTGCGCCTGATGGCCTGCGGCGAGCATCCGCAGGCGGCGGACAGCGTAGGCATCAACGTATACAAGATGCGCTGGGCGGGCGTGCTGATCTCCGGCGTGCTGGGAGGTCTTGGCGGTATCGTGTATATCACCGCGGGCGTCAGCGAGTGGAAGTTTGAAAACGGTGTGGCCGGTTTCGGCTTCCTGTCGTTGGCTGTCATGATATTCGGCCAGTGGAAGCCCATCCGTATCGCGCTCGCGGCGCTGCTGTTCGGTATGTTCCGCGCGCTGTCGAACGTCTATACCGGCTTCGATTTCCTGACCGCGCTCAATATCCCCAGCACGGTATACAACATGCTCCCGTATATCATTTCGCTCATCGTGCTGGCCTTCACCTCCAAGAATTCCCGGGCCCCCAAGGCCGAGGGCATCCCCTACGACAAGGGTACGCGCTGACCCGCGCATATGTGAAATGAACACCCACGCTGCTTTTGCAGCGTGGGTGTTTTTGTTTTTCGAGCACGTTTTTGTGCGCCCTGTCTTTTCTCTTCTACTCGTGTCGTTACTCTGGCGCCCCCTTTCCCCAGTGTGCGCACTGGGGACTTCCCCTAGAAGGGGCAGCGCTTCGCGGCAAAGATTTCGGATTGGCGCGGCGGATGCTTCGCAGCCACTTGGCGCCCCTTCTAGGGGAGCTGTCGGCGTTAGCCGACTGAGGGGTCGCCAGTCTTGGACCGCTGCCATTGGGCAAAAGAAACGCTGCACTATAAATCACATCGTAAGGGACGGCCTCTGTGCCGTCCCCTAAATTTTTTCAATCACCCCTGCCGAAACCGCTAGGCATTCAAATCACGTAAAAAAACATCCAGCTTGAACGAACTATCTTTCTCCGCAATATATTTCGCAGCGCCTTCAATATTTTTGCGGCATATTTCCACCTGCTCTTCGTGGCTTGAATTCACAAACGCCTCATAATCTATGCGGGTTCTTACATCCGCATATTTTTTCTTGAGATTTACAATCCGCCTTTCTCGATGTGGGGCATCGCACGGTACTTGCTCAGACACGCACAGAGGAATAACTCCTATGTTTTCCAGTTCCGTGGAATATTCCCGAACATCTCTCATCTTTTTGTTGAAAGCATTGAGTATATCTATAATCGTGCTTGCGGCCGGTGAATGTGCTTCCACAGAGAAAAACACGCTGTTTACTTTATCGCACAATCGTAGTGGTTCATTGGCTTGGCGTTTTACCAGTCTGCCGTTCTTGTAGAAATGCGTTATTTCAATTCTGCAATTTGTCTGCATATCTTCACGGTAATGATACATGTTCAAATTAGACCATGACACAACATGCCGAAGCGTTCCGAACCTTGTTATATCAATGCTTTCCGCATCGGAGTCCGTCTCTTCGTAGTCCAAAACAAGCGTATTCAGGTTCTGCAAAGCATACAGAGCTTCCAGTCCGCGTTCCGTCGGGATACCGCCTGTAATGACCAGTAATTCGATATTTTCAAAGAGATTCAACACCTCCAGTTCAGAGAGGCTCACGGAAATATTGGGTTCTTTTTCTAAAGTGAAGCTTTATTTCCTCAATATCGTCATCGTCAAATACGCTGACTTCTAGAACCACCTTGGTCTGTCCTGCTATGGTTTTTTCAGTTTTTCGCATGGCAACACCTCAACAAAATTTCTATACATTCACTTATTCAGTCTGCGTTCTTTCTTGGTCATCATGCCGTCAAGTACGCCAAAGTTCGCGTCCAATTCGTCTCGCATCTTGGACGGCATGTGCTGCCGTATCTCTTAGTATGTTTTCGCTCCGCACTGGAAAAAGGCAATGGTTCCTCGCTCCTCAGCGCAACCTTGACTAATCTGTTCAGCTCTTTCTTTGATACATGTCGCTTGGAAAAGCATAGCCAATATACCTGATTAGAATCGTTAACCGACACCTTTGTACTAATTATATCCCACTGGACGATCTCATCCCATCGAACAAGGTATTTTTTAATCGTATATACATTGTTATGCCACTTTCCGAAAACAGAGAAGCGAAATGATGGAGTATCGAATAGCAAAGACTTCAACACCGGCTATTATTCCAACCGCAACAATAGTGTAAAATATTAATAACTCGTTGCAGAAGACCTCATCACGTTCTGCGTCGGTGCATATCAAGAGTACAACCACGAACACCTACGCAAGTAATAGCGTAAAGAGTCCCAACCAAGTCCCTTTTGTCACCCACTCTGATACTTTATATTTCTTCATCGTTCTTCTCCCGTTGCACTCCATACAGCCTTGTCATCCCCATTATCCCTCACATCGAGAGTACCAAATACTGCCGCGCGTGTCAACATTTTTAGCCCCGCGGGCAAAAACTCCCTGCCGCGCTTTCGCGGCGGGGAGTCGCATCATATTCAATTATTCCACAGGACGCCGCGCTTATAATCCTCAAAGAACCTGACGAAGGTATCGAACAGCTCCTTGGTCTCGCCGTGCAGACCGGTCTCCCGATGGTAATATGCGCAGACGCTCTCCGCGTCGGGCAGGTACGGCAGCGGGAAGATATCAATATTCCTCATATAATCGCGCTGAAGCTCCGGCGCGAGCATATCCCAGAACAGCTTTGAATAGATAAACACGCCGAGCCCGCCGTTCGCAAGTTGGAACGCGTTTTCGATATTCGTCAGCTCGCAGATGAACTGCGGGTTGATATCATAATACTTCAGATAGCTTTGCCAGCGCGCGCCGCCGGAGGACTGGCGCGGTATCTTTATAAACGGCGCGCTCTCAAAATAGCTGAGGTCTGCGCCCTCGGCAAACTCCGCGCGCACCAGCTCGTAATTTTCACCGGCAAGCTCGCGCATTATCTGCTTCGGCACGACCAAAAGCTGATCCTTCTGGCACAGCGGCACGATCTCATAATTATCCGGCGTACTGCCCAGCGTCCCGATGACGAGGTCGACCCCGTCGTGCGACACGGCCTTTTGCAAAGACCTCCGGCGATTCCTCGCTGAAGCGCACATAGGTGTCCTCATGCTCATGGAGATAGCGCGGCAAAGACATGCGGCAGAATCGCGCGCGCGACCGTGTGCTCGATGCCGACATGCACGGCGTGCGAGCCGGCGAGGCTCTTGCTGGAGTTCTCCTCATACCGCCGCTTCAGCTGAAGTATGCCCTTCGCAGTCTGCAAAAACTGCCTGCCGTCCTGAGTAAGCACAAGGGGGCGGCCATGCGGACGAACAGCGAGGTGTCCAGCTCCTCCTCAAGCTTCGCTATCTGCTTGCTCAGCGACTGCTGCGATATGAACAGGTGCTTCGCCGCCTCCGAAAAGCTCTTCTCCTCGGCAACGGCTATAAAGCTTTTGAGTATCGTAAAATCCATTTTCATTCCCCGACCGCCGGTTTCTTACGCCCGGCGGTCTTTTTTCATCCGTTTTCGGGACGAGTATATCACCCGCCTGTCAATAGTCAAACTCGCACCTGTGCATATTTAAGGGCGCGGAATCGCCCGAAAAACGGTATGTTTCTGCATAAATCGACGCAAAATTCGTTAAAAATTCATCATTATTCAAAACCTCCGGTGCAGTCCTATCTCTTTTGCACAAAGCACCCCCGAAAAAGTTTGCTTTTTTAATGCAAATAGTAAATTCAGCAATTTACTATTGCAAAGTTCAACTTTGGTTGTATTATATACGCACACAAGGGCGTAATGCAGGGCATGGGTTGCTAAATAATTATACATCTCTCCGCGCCTGAGCGACATATTACGGAGGTAAACAAATGAAAAAATTTATTGCTATGCTGTTTGTTGTGTGTATAGTCTTCTCGCTGTGCGCCTGCGGGAGCAGCTGGCGGCAGCGGCGAAAGTCTGACCTTTGCTACCGGCGGTGAATCCGGCACCTATTACGCCTTCGGCAGCGTGCTTGCCCAGTACGTTTCCAACAATACCGACATCAAAATCACCGCGGTCGTCGGCAACGGCTCCAAGGCAAACGTCGAAGACCTCGACGCCGGCGATGTACAGCTCGGCTTCTGCCAGTCCGACGTTATGAGCTACGCCTATTGACGGCACCAACCTCTTCGCCGATACCGGCGCTGTCGGCAGCTTCTCCGTCGCAGCCGCGCTCTACATGGAGCAGGTACAGATCGTCACCATGAACCCCGACATCAAGACCGTTGCCGACCTCAAGGGCAAGATCGTCTCCATCGGTGCTCAGGGCTCCGGTGTTTACTTCAACGCAATTGACGTCCTCGGCGTGTACGGCATAGACGCAGAGAAGGACATCACCCCCGTTTACCAGAGCTTCGGCGACAGCGCTGAGAGCCTGAAGGACGGCAAGATCGACGCGGCATTCATCGTCGCCGGCGCACCCACCACCGCCATCACCGACCTTGCGACCGCCAGCAGCGTCTACCTCGTCAGCATCGATGACGAGCACATGGACACCCTGCTCGCCTCCTCCCCTACTACGCGCGCAAAGATCATCTCCGCTGACACCTACGGCACTCCCGACGACGTCCAGACCGTCGCCGTTGCAGCAGTCGTCCTCGTCCGCGACGATGTCTCCGCGGATGCGGTCTACAAGTTCGTTTCCACCATCTTTGAAAACTCCGGCAGCATCCAGCACGGCAAGGCCGAGGAGCTGAGCGTTGAGTTCGGTTCTTCCATCACCGCCGTTCCCTACCACCCCGGCGCGCCGAAGTACTTCGCCGAGAAGGGCATCGAGGTTGCCACCAAGTAATTTAAATCAGGCAAGTTAAATTTAAAGAATCGCCAGCTGCGGCGTCCGCAAGGATGCCGCAAAGCATGAATAATTTATATCCACGTAAAAAAACACGTTAATTTTGAAAGGAGCGGATCACATGTCTATTTTCAAGAAAAATCCCGGAGGGAGCGCGGCGGAAGCTCAGGCCGAAGCCCAGCGCGAAGAAGGATCCGCTCTTGACGCAGAGACCCTGATGCGTAAGTTCGACAAGGAGTCGAACACCCGTATATGGGAGGGCACGCCCGCAATAATCGTGCGGATCATAGTGGTCGCGTTTTCGCTCTACTGCATTTGGTCTACGCTGTTCAGCGTGGCGGCGCTCGAGAAGCGGCTGACCATGTTCATGGCGCTCGTCACCATAATGGGCTACCTGACCTACCCCGCCAGCCGTCACCATGTACGCCACAATTATATTCCGTGGTACGATTTCGTGCTGATGGCCGTCGGCGCGGGCTGCTTCCTGTTCTTCTGCCTGAAGTACGACTCGCTCGTAAAGGTCCTGACCAGTGCGTCCAAAATGACCCCGACCTTCACGATAATCGGCATCGTCGGCCTGCTGTGCCTGATGGAGCTGTGCCGCCGCTGCGTCGGTGTGCCGATCCTCTGCGTCGCGGGCGTGCTGCTTGTCTACACCTTCGCACCGGCATGGGCGTCGAGCGCGTGCTCTACACCCTGTTCTACACCACCGGCGGCGTCATCGGCACTCCCATACAGGTCTGCGCAAAGTACATCGTTGTGTTCATCATCTTCGGCGCGTTCCTTGAGCGCACCGGCATTGCGGAGTTCTTTATAAAGCTTGCAAATTCCCTCGTCGGCCGCTTCTCCGGCGGCCCGGCCAAGGTCGCGGTCATCTCCTCCGCGCTGTGCGGCATGGTCTCCGGCTCCTCCGTCGGCAACACCGTCACCACCGGCTCCGTCACCATCCCGATGATGAAAGAAGACCGGCTATAAGCCCGAGTTTGCAGGTGCCGTCGAGGCTGCGGCCTCCACCGGCGGCCAGATAATGCCGCCTATCATGGGCGCTGCCGCGTTCCTTATGGCCGAGTACATATGAACGTCACCTACGCCGAGGTCGCGCTGCGCGCCATTCTCCCCGGCCGTGCTGTACTTCACCGGCATATTCGTCGCCGTCACCTTGAGGCGAAGAAGCTCCGCCTGAGCGGCATCCCCAAGGAAGAGCTGCCTGTTATGAGCAAGCTCATCAGGAAGATATATCTGCTCCTCCCGCTGGTCGTGCTCGTATGGCTCGTCACCACCAACACCCGCACCATGCAGTTTTCCGCGACCGTCGCGATCCTCGTCGCCATCGTCGTGAGCCTTTTCGACAAGGATAACCGCATCACCCCCGGCCAAGATATTTGAGGCTCTCGAAGCCGGCGGCAAGGGCACCATCACCGTCGCCGTCGCCTGCGGCATGGCGGGCATCATCGCCGGCTGCATCACCGCAACCGGCCTCGCCTCCAAGATGATCTCTGCGGTCGTTTCCATCAGCAGCAGCGTCACCGTCATCGACCCGACGATGGTCGCCCTGTTTCTGACCATGATCTGCTGCATCATCCTCGGCATGGGCGTCCCTACCACCGCAAACTACTGCATCATGGCCTCCACCTGCGCGCCGATACTCATTACAATCGGTGTCCCCAAGATCGCGGCGCACTTCTTCGTGTTCTACTTCGGCATCGTCGCCGACATCACTCCCCCGTCGGCCAGGCGCGGCCATCGCCAAGCAATCCGATGAAGACCGGCGTCAACGCAACCAAGCGCGAGCGCGTTCATCGTCCCGGGTACATCTTCTGCATGAACCCCGCGATGCTGCTCATCGATGTGTCCGCGCTGTCGATAATCCAGATCGTCATTACCTCGTTCCTCGGCATCTTCGGCGTCGCGGCGCGACGCGGCGTGTTTGCATGGCAGTATTTCAGCAGGAAGAAAGCCGCAGCCGCAGTATAAAAAGATGAAAAAAGCTGTTTCCAAATTGGAAACAGCTTTTTTATTTTGAGGGAGAGATAATACGCAGCAAGCAAATCACTTGTCCCGCTTCATCTCCGCGAGAGCATAATTCGTGTACTCCGGATCGTTCGTGACGTCCTTGATGAGCTTGATGCAATCAGGGAAATGTATCTCCTCCCCGTCATGGCTCAACTCGATCTCAAGCACCGCACGGTCATCCCAGAAGGGGTAGACGTCGATATCGAAATACTGATTCTCATTTATAAGATAGTAGCGCTGCTTCTCCAGCGGGCGGAGCGAGGGATCGGCCAGCTTCAGCAGCTCCGTGTATTCGTCCTCGGTCAGGCGCTTCTCGTTTTCGACGATCTCGCCTCCGGCGCGGCGCTGCTCGGTCTTATAATAGATATAATGCCCGTCCAGTCCGCGGCGGCGGATATCGGTGGTGCCGTCGCCCGTCCCGCAGAGATAGGTCTGCACGATATCAACCCGTTTGCAGGCGGGCATCGACTCAAGCTGCGCAATGTCCGGATGCTCGACAAGGAACTTCAGGCGGCTGCGCTTCGGCCCCTGCTCGCCCAGAAACGCGGCGATCTCGTCTATCAGCCTCAGCAGCTTATTTTCATAGTCGGTCGAATTATCTATGATGCGCAGGTATGGGTGCCCCGCCCACGCGGAGATCAGCCCGTCGTCCAGCCGCGCCGCCTCCTCGGCGGATTCCGTGCGCGCACGGTTGTTGTCAAGCGTGTAGTATTTCTCCGCGCCGATTGCCGCCGTCACCATGTGGAACACCGCGTCGTAGCTGTCGCGCATGTCTATCTCGTTCATGCCGAGGATGTTCAGCACCTGCTCATACTCCTCGGGGGACATGTAGGGCTTGTTGTCGAGCGTGCCGCGGTCGCAGACGATGAGCACCTTGTCCGTGTGCATCCCGCGTGCTACGTCCTCATATACCTGCTCCTTGGCAAGCTGGAGCCGGTACTGCGCGAGCTGATAATCGAGGTTGCAGCCGCAGGCGTCATAAGTCACGCCGCCGCATATAAGCTCCGTGCAGGTCTCCGGAATAAACAGCACCGTGTAGCCCTTCATGGAAAACGCGTTCTGTATCCAGCTCTGCGCCGTGGTTTTTCCCGCGCATGGGCCGCCGGTTATCACAATTTTTGTTATCTCCATCTTTCCTCCGATGCTGTGACAGTGTATATTTTTAATGTCTCAAATTTGATTATACCTAAATCCTTGGCCTTTTACAAGCATAGGAGAATTTTAACACATTCCCCCCGCGCCGCAGGCGACGCCGCGCTCTGACAAATTGTACGAATTTCAGATTTATTCCGCCATGTTTTCTCTTTTTATTTGTTTAAACTGCAATATCATTATTATGGCGTCCATTTTTGCGCTCTGGTGCTGGTACTGCTGGTACTGGCCGCCTCTGCACATACGCCATTGGCACGGATACCCGCATGACGCGCTGACACCTGATACAGCGAAGCGGCTCCGCCATTGGCGGAGCCGCTTTTTGTATACCTCCGGCGACGGAGAGTTCTTTACCAAACCAACGAAAAGGAGAACAAAAACATGAAAAAGAAAGTAGTTGCAATGTTTTTATGCCGCTGTGATGGCGTTGAGCCTGGTGGCCTGCGGCAACAAGACCGATAACGGCGGCAGCGGCGACGCCAGCGGCACCGAGACCATTAAGCTGGGCGGCGTCGGCCCCCTGACCGGCGGCTACGCCAACTACGGCCTGTCCGTGCAGCACGGCGCGGAGCTGGCCGTCAAGGAGATCAACGCCGCCGGCGGCGTGAACGGCAAGCAGCTGGAGGTCAACTTCCAGGATTCTCAGGGTGACCCGGAGAGTGCTGTGGCGGCCTACGGCAAGCTGATGGACTGGGGCATGAATGTGTGCCTGGGCGCGGTGCTGTCCGGTGAGACGGCCTCCGTGGTGGCAGCGGCCAAGGCCGACGATATGTTCATCATGGAAACCACCGGCTCCGCCGATAAGTGCATCGACGGCAATGACAAGGCCTTCCGCGTCTGCTTCTACGATTCCTATCAGGGCACCGCGGCAGCAGACTACCTCACCGACAACGCCCTGGCCACCGAAGTAGGCGTGTTCTATCAGAGCGACAACGACTACTCTGTGGGTCTGTACAATGCCTTCGTGGCCGAGTGCCAGAACACCGGCGTGACCATCAAGGAGACCCAGACCTTCACTACGGCCACCAACACCGACTTCTCCACCCAGGTAAACGCCCTGGCTTTCTCCGGTGTAAAGGTTGTGTTCATCCCCATCTATGCCGAGGAGGCCTCCACCTTCCTGACCCAGGCCAAGGGCAAGTTCGCCGATGATGTCTACTTCTTCGGCGCCGACGGTCTGGACGGCATCCTGGGCAAGGTCAGCCAGGATGTGACCATCGCGGACAACGTGCTGATGATGACCCCCTTCGCGGCAGATTCCGCCGACCCCAAGGTCCAGGCCTTTGTCAAGGCGTATGAGGAGGCCTACGGCGCTACTCCTGACCAGTTCGCCGCCGATGCCTATGACGCTGTGTACACCGTCAAGGCCGCTGTGGAGGCCGCCAACGGCAGCACCTCCGGCGCTGACCTGGCCGCTGTGATGCCCACCATCACCGTGGAGGGCGTGACCGGCACCATGACCTGGAGTGCCGACGGCAACACCAACAAGGCCGCCAGCGCCATCCTCTACAAGAACGGCGTGGGCACCCTGTTCGGTCAGGACAACGCCAATGACGCCGCATCCCGCGGAGAGCCGCTGCGGATACCGCGGCCGACGCGGAGGCGTAAGCAAACCGGCTTTTATCTTCCTCACAATAAGCCCATACCCTCCCGGCGCAGCGCCGGGAGGGCGGAACGGGCGCCATGCAAAGGAATGACGACTATGACGAATTTGATACAAACATTGATAAGCGGGCTGAGCCTGGGGAGCATCTACGCGCTGATCGCGCTGGGCTACACCATGGTCTACGGTATCGCCAAAATGCTGAACTTCGCCCACGGCGACGTGATCATGGTGGGCGCATACAGCGGCATTGTGGCGGTGGCGCAGCTGGGACTGTCCCCGTGGGTAACGGTGATCGTCAGCATCGTGGTGTGTGCAGTGCTGGGTGTGGTCATCGAATTCTGCGCCTATAAGCCCCTGCGGCAGGCGGCACCGCTGAGTGTGCTCATCACGGCCATCGGCGTCAGCTATCTTTTGCAGAATGCGGCGCTGCTGATCTTCGGGTCGCAGCAGATGGCCTATCCCACCCTGGTAAAGCTGCCCGGCTTTTCCGTGGACGGCGTGCAGGTAGACGGCATCACCGTGCTGACGCTGGCGGTGACAGCGGTGCTGATGGCAGCGCTGACGCTGTTCATCGACAAAACGAAGCTGGGCAAAGCCATGCGGGCCGTGTCCGAGGACAAGGACGCCGCCACGCTGATGGGCATCAGCGTGGACAGGACCATCACGCTGACGTTTGCCATCGGCTCGGCGCTGGCGGCCTTCGCCAGTATGTTCTACGGCATGACCTATGTCTACATCAAGCCCACCACCGGCGCCATGCCCGGTATCAAGGCCTTTACGGCCGCAGTTTTCGGCGGTATCGGCTCCATCCCCGGCGCCATGCTCGGCGGCATCCTGCTCGGCATGATCGAGCAGATGTCCAAGACGTATATCTCTACCCTGTGGGCGGACGCCATCGTGTTCGCCGTGCTGGTGGTCGTGCTGGTGGTCAAGCCCACGGGCCTGCTGGGCAAAAATATTAACGAGAAGGTGTAACGATGAAGAAAAAGCAGCTGACACAGTTAAATCATGACGTCGTCACCTTCGCGCTCGTCGTCCCGCTCTTTGCCGTTGTCGCGTTTCTGCTTTATACCAGCGGCACCTCACCCGGCAGATAGCCAATATGCTCATCCCGATCTCTGTGTACATTGTCCTCGCGGTGTCGCTGAACCTTGTCGTCGGCCTGCTGGGCGAGCTGTCCCTCGGCCACGGCGGCTTCCTGTCGGTCGGCCTGTTCTCCGGCTGTCTGGTCGCTATCGCGCTGTCTGCCACGTCGCTGCCGCTCTTCGTTCGCCTGCCGCTGTCGATGATTGTCGGCGGTCTCGTCGCAATGGTGTTCGGCTTCATCGTCGGCCTGCCCGCGCTGCGCCTCAAGGGCGATTATCTCGCGATCGTTACTCTGGCCTGCGGCGAGATCATCAAGAATATCATCACGAACCTTGACATCACTGGCGGCGCGCTCGGCCTCAACACCGGCGCGATCTACTCCAACGCCAAAACGCTGCTCCCCTACGCGGCAGTGCTGGTGCTCTTTGCTGACGGTGCTGGTCATGATGAACCTCAAGCACTCGAAGCACGGCCGCGCCATCACCGCCATCCGCGACAACCGCATCGCGGCGGAGTCCATCGGCATCAACGTCACCTACTTCAAGCTCGCAGTGTTCATGCTCTCGGCCTTCTTCGCCGGAGCCGCAGGAACCCTCTACGGCCACTTCTTCGCAAACGTCAAGGCCGCGTCCTTCGACTATAACATGTCCATCGAAATTCTTGTCATCGTCGTCCTCGGGGGCATGGGCAGCGTCCCCCGGCTCCATCATCGCGGCGATAGTGCTCCAGCTTCTACCGGAGCTTATGCGCGAGTTGCCGATTACCGCATCTTTGCTCTACGCGATAGTCCTCATCCTCGTCATGCTGGCCACCAACGACCCGCGTATGCGCGAATTCTTTGAGCGGCTGCGCCCGTCAAACCTCGTGAGAAAGCTTGCCGCAAAGAACAAAAAGGAGGCGCAGACAGATGACTAACAAGACCAAACTCGTCACCGTCACGCCGCGCGTCGCCATGCAGCTCACCGAGCGTGACGTCGGCAAGACTCCCCCGTGCTCAATGCATCGACCTCGGCATCAGCTTCGGCGGCCTGAAGGCGGTCGACAACTTCAATATAACCATCGGCCGCACCGAGATTGCCGGCCTTATCGGGCCGAACGGTGCCGGTAAAACCACCGTTTTCAACCTGCTCACCAGCGTGTACCAGCCCACCCACGGCACCATCCTGCTCGACGGCAAGGACATCCACGGCATGAGCACCGCGCAGATAAACCACGCCGGTATCGCGCGCACATTCCAGAACATCCGTCTGTTCTCCAACCTCACCGTTGAGGAGAACATCATGGTCGCGATGGGGCCGCAGATCAAATACGGCCTTGCGAGCAAAGCATCCTGCACCTGCCCCCATACCGTTGGGAGGAGCGCGTCGCGCACGAGCGCGCGATGGAGCTGCTAAGCATCTTCCACATGGAGGACATGGCAAACGCGCAGGCTGGCAGCCTGCCCTACGGCGCGCAGCGCCGCCTTGAGATTCTCCGCGCGCTGGCGACAAACCCCAGTCTGCTGCTGCTCGACGAGCCTGCCGCTGGCATGAACCCCTCCGAGACCGCGGAGCTGACCGACAACATTCTCGCCATCCGCGACACCTTCAAGATCGCGGTTCTGCTCATCGAGCACGACATGAACCTTGTCATGAACATCTGCGAAGGCATCGCCGTGCTGAACTTCGGCCGGCTCATCGCCAAGGGGGCAGCGCGGAGGACATCCAGAACAATCCCGAGGTCATCGAAGCCTACCTCGGCCGGAAGAAGGAGGCGTGAACATGGGAGTAATGCTTAAAGTAAACGATCTGCACGTCTATTACGGCGCATCCACGCCGTCAAGGGTGTGTCCTTCGAGGTAAACGAGGGCGAGGTCGTCACGCTCATCGGCGCAAACGGCGCCGGTAAGTCCACCGTTCTGAACACCGTCTCCGGTCTGCTTTGCATCCCCGCGCTGGCAGCATCGAATTTGAGGGCACAGATCTCAAGGGCGTGCCCCCGCACAAGATCCTCTCCAGAGGTCTTGCGCAGGTTCCGGAAGGGCGGCACGTATTTTTGCAGATGACCGTTGAGGAGAACCTGGAGATGGGCGCATACACGCAGCCGAAATCCGGTATCGCCGACGGCATAGCCGATGTCTACCGCCGCTTCCCCGTCTGGAGGAGCGCCGCAAGCAGACCGCCGGTACTCTCTCCGGCGGTGAGCAGCAGATGCTGGCCATGGGACGCGCGCTCATGTCGAAGCCGAAGCTGCTGATGCTGGATGAGCCGTCCATGGGTCTTGCGCCTATACTTGTCGAGCAGATATTCGACATCATCCGCGAGCTGCACGCCGCGGGCACGACCATTCTTCTCGTCGAGCAGAACGCGAACGCCGCGCTGAGCGTAGCAAACCGCGCCTATGTCCTCGAAACCGGCAGAATCGTCCTCTCCGGCACCGGCGACGAGCTGATGCACAGCGAGCAGGTTCAGAAAAAGCCTACCTCGGCGGCTGAATTGTATATTATATAATAGAAGCGATTCCGGTTTCCGGAATCGCTTTTTGCATACCGCCGTTTGAACTATTGCGATAACACGCATAATGTGCTATAATATAAAGATATCCGGAGGCCGCGTTTCTGGCGGTTTCAATCTGCAAAGGATCGATACATCTATGGAGCTGCACGCAAAAACGGTACGCTCACAACTTAACTTTTTCAAACCCTTCGTCGCCAACTGCTCTCTTAGAGGTCACCCGCAAAGGGGCAGGACAAGCTCGGCGAGCTCATGACCGCGCTCCACAAGCACGAGGTCATGGTCAAAAGCACGATTTCGGCCGCTTTCAGGGCGCGTGGATCATCCCCAAGGAGGAGCGGCGCAACGGCGTTGTTCTGTACCTGCACGGCGGCGGCTACACCTGCGGCAGTCTCGAATACGCCAAGGGCTTCGGCGCGACGCTCGCATCTGAGGCCGGAGTGCGCGTATTCTGCGCGGCTTACCGGCTTGCGCCCGAAAACCGCTACCCCGCGGCGCTGGACGATGCGCTTGAAAGCTACAACTACCTCCTGCGGAAAGGCTATTCCACAAAGCAGATCATGCTCTGCGGCGAGAGCGCGGGCGGCGGACTCATCTTCGCGCTGTGCCTGAAGCTCAAGCAGTTGGGGCAGGCGCTGCCCTGCGGGCTTATCGGCATCTCGCCGTGGACGGATCTCACCTGCTCAGGCGACTCCTACGAGACGAACAAGGACGTCGACCCCTCGATGACGCAGGAGCTGCTGCAATTCTACGCCCAGTGCTACACCGACGACGCCGCGGATCCGCTCTGTTCCCCGCTCTTCGGCGACCTCACCGGTCTGCCTCCGTCAGCTGCTGTTCGTCGGCGGTGACGAGATAATGCTGGACGACACGCGGCTGCTTTTACGAAAAGCTGACCGCCGCCGGCTGCAAGAGCCGCATGATCGTTGCGCCGGAGCGCTGGCACGCCTACGTGCTCTACTGTCTGAGCGAGAACATGCCCTCGGACTTCGAGGCGATAAACAAGTTCATGGATCGCGTTCTGTCTCCGGCGCGCAGCCTTCGCTGGATGCGTCTTGACAACGCAGAAAAATATACCCGCCGCAGCGAAGCGCCGCAACTGGGTCAACTTCTTCCGTCTCTCGGCAGAGCTTTCGGAGCCGGTCGATATTCCGGTGCTGCGCGCCGCGCTGGACGTGACGGTGCGCCGCTTCCCGTCGATAGCCGTGCGCCTGCAGCCCGGCGTATTCTGGTACTACCTTGAGCAGCTGCCCAAAGCGCCGGAGATTCAGGCCGAGCGCAGCTGCCCGCTGGCGCATGCGCCCTTCGGCAAGGTGCGCGAATGCGCCTGTCCGTGTGCTGGTATACAACGAGCGCAACCGCGTCGCGGTCGAATTCTTCCACGCAGTGACAGACGGCAACGGCGGCATGACATTCTTCAAGACCCTGCTCGCCGAATATATCAGCCAGAAATACGGCGTCGCCGTGCCCACGGAGCATGGCGTGCTCGGCAGGCTGGAGGAGCCGGACGAGGAGGAGCTGGAGGACAGCTTCCTCCGCTACGCCGGAGACGTGAAGGCCAGCCGCAAGGAAGCCACGGCCTACCACCTCACCGGAACGCCCGAACCAGACGGCTTCAAGAACCTCATCACCATGATTGCACCCTCGGACGATGTGCGCGCCGCCGCGAAGCGGCACGGCGTGACCGTGACGGAGCTGCTCTGCGCGGCGATGATGCAGGCCATAAACGAGCTTCAGGCCGAGCGCGTACCACAGCGCCGCCTGCGCAAGCCCGTCAAAGTCCTGCTCCCCGTTAACCTGCGCCGCATGTTCCCCAGCAAGACCCTGCGCAACTTCGTCTCGTACATCACGCCGGAGATTGACCCCTGCATGGGTGATTACAGCTTCGACGAGATATGCTCCATCGTGCACCACCGCATGGGGCTTGAAAATAACCCCAGTCGATGCGCGCGAAATTCGCCGCGAACGTCGCCAGCGAGAAATCCCCTTTCCTGAAGGTCGTGCCGCTGTTCGTCAAGAACATCGTGATGAAAAGCCGTGTTCGACAGGGTGGGCGAGTGCAAATCCTGCCTCTGCCTCTCGAACCTCGGCAACGTCCAGCTTCCGGAGGTCATGGCGCAGTATGTCTCGCGGCTGGATTTCATAATCGGCGTACAGGCCAACGCGCCGCACAACTGCGGCGTGGTCTCGTGGAACGGGACGATGTATATCAACTGCATCCGCAACATCCGCGAACCGGAGCTAGAAATGCGGTTCTACCGTGTGCTGAAGTCGCTGGGCATCCACATCAAGGTGGAGAGCAACATGCGTTAATAACCGTCTGCGGTAATTTGGAGGATTCTTATGTATTGTATAAAATGTGGCGTTGAGCTTGCGGACAGCGAAAAGGTCTGTCCTCTATGCGGCACGCGGGTGTTTCACCCCGACCTGCCGCGCAGCGAGAGCGAAGCTCCCTTTCCGGCCGACAACCGCGTGCTGCCGGAGGACGTGAACCGCTCCGGTGTGCTGTTCATTCTCACGGCGCTGACACTGCTCCCCGCCGTGCTGTGCATCGTGTGCGACTGGCGCATCAACGGCTTCATCGTGTGGTCGGGCTATGCCGCGGTCGGCGTCGCCCTGCTGTATATCACCGTTGTGCTTTGCCGCTGTGGTTCCGGCACCCGAACCCCGCGATCTTCGTTCCGGTCGATTTCGCCGCGATAGCGCTGTTCCTGCTGTACATCAACTTCGCTGTCGGCGGGCACTGGTTCTTGTCCTTCGCCTTCCCCGTCACCGGGGCGATTGCGCTGCTCGTCACCGCGGTCGTCACGCTCATGCGCTACGTCCCCGGCGGTGCGCTGTATATCTTCGGCGGCGCGCTCATCCTCACCGGCGGGCTGAACGTACTTATAGAGTTCCTGCTGCACATCACTTTCGGCATCGAGGGCATGTTCGTCTGGTCGATCTACCCGCTGACGGTCTGCGTTCTGCTCGGCGTGATGCTGCTGGTCGTCGCGGTATGCAAGCGTCGCGCCGCTCGCCGCACAGGAAATTCTTCCTGTAATTTATCAGATAACGACAAAAGCGCTGTCAAAAAGTCCTGTCCGGACTTTTTTGACAGCGCTGAAATTATTCTGCCGTTAACGCTTAAAGCCGATTACCACTCAAAGGTTCTTCTCGTTTTTCCTTGCTGAAAACGTGCGCGACGTTGCCGTCGAAGCTGAAGTGCACGGTGTCGCCCATGGCGTAGTGACCCTTCATGTCGATGGTCGGGACGATGATGATAACGTCCTTGCCCTCGGCGGAAACGTGCAGATGCACGGAGGAGCCCATCATCTCGGACACGTCTACCTTCGCGGCTATGCCGGTCTCGCCGATGGTCGTGTGCTCGGGACGAACACCGAGAGTGACCTCCTGAGACTGAACGTCCTTTGCGAGCAGGCGCGCTTCCTTCTCAGCGTCAAGCTCAACTCTGTATCCGCCAAGCTCGACGAAGAACTTCTCGCCTTCGCGGACAAGCTTTGCATCGAAGAAGTTCATCTGAGGTGTGCCGATGAAGCCTGCGACGAAGAGGTTGCGCGGGTTGTTGAAGACCTCCTGCGGGGTGCCGATCTGCTGGATGTAGCCGTCACGCATGATGACGATACGGTCGCCCAGCGTCATGGCCTCGGTCTGGTCATGGGTGACGTAAATGAAGGTGGTGTCGATACGTTCGCGCAGCTTGATGATCTCGGCGCGCATCTGGTTAGCGCAGCTTTGCGTCGAGGTTGGAGCGGCTCGTCCATGAGGAAGACCGCCGGATCGCGCACGATGGCGCGGCCGATGGCGACACGCTGACGCTGGCCGCCGGACAGAGCCTTGGGCTTACGGTCGAGATACTGGGTAATGTCCAGGATCTCCGCGGCCTCACGGACCTTCTTATCTATAACGTCCTTCTTCTCCTTGCGCGCTTCAGAGAGAAGGCCATATTTTCATACACGGTCATGTGCGGGTAAAGGGCGTAATTCTGGAAAACCATTGCGATATCGCGATCCTTGGGGCGACGTCGTTCATGAGCTTGCCGTCGATATACAGCTCGCCCTCAGTGATCTCTTCCAGACCTGCGACCATGCGCAGCGTGGTGGACTTACCGCAGCCGGAGGGCCGACCAGAACGATGAATTCCTTATCGGCTATCTCAAGGTTGAACTCCTGCACCGCGACAACGCCCTGCTCGGTTATCTGAAGGTTGGCCTTCTTCTCCTCGGACTCGTCCTTCTTTTTCTTTTTCTTCTTACCCTCGCCGCTGATGAACGGGTAAATCTTTTTCACGTTTTTAAGAACTACAGTTGCCATACTGCCGACCCGGCTGCCGGGCCTCCGCCCTGACCGCCTCGCGGGGCATCGCCTCCCGCATTACGACAGGTCTCCACACTGCCGCACCCTGAGTCTCAGGGAAATTGATATTCCTCCTTGTTAATGCTGTACGGGGCTGAATCATGGAGAGCCGCGCACGCAGTCAGATTAGACCTGCGGCGATGATACTGTCAAGCCATATATATTATACAGATTATTATCTGGTATTGCAAGCCAATATTCACCGTCCAAAATTGTGCAAATTGCTGTGCTTCCTTGAAATTTCGGATGCATTGTGCTATACTGATAATATGATAATTATACCCGTTCGCGGGCAGGAGGAGACACATATGGCATCCCATGAAAGCCAGCCGCGCAGGCAGAACAGCCATGCGGCAAGAGTAAAGAGAGAATCCCATGTAAGGCGCCCTCGGAAAAAGAGCAAGGCGCCCCTCATCGTGGGTCTTATACTGGCGATTTTTGTGCTGGCGGCGGTGATAGCGCTGCTCTGGATCGAATCCAACTGCGTGCTCGTCGGCGGCAAGCTCTACCGGCAGGGCGACACGATTGACCTGCGCGGCAGCGAGGTCAGCATTGCGGAATACGATGAGCTGCGCGCCCGCTTCCCTGACAGCGTGATCCTCTGGAACGTGCCGATAGGCAGCCGCAGCTTTGACAGCAGCCCACCTCCGTCAGCGTTGACAATTACAGCGAGGCCGAGATAGACAGCTTCCGCTATCTGCCGCAGCTCAAGACCATCGACGCGTCGGACGCCGACTGCTATGACGTTATAATGAAAACCATCGACGCCTACCCGAACTGCACCGTCAAATATCAGGTGAAGCTGGGCGGCTCGGCCTACGCGGGCGACACAGCGCAGCTCGTGCTCGATTCTCCGGCAGCGCTCAGCGAGCTGGAAGCGCGCCTGCAATATTTCCCGCAGCCTTGAAAGCGTCGATCCCGCGCCGCCGGACTCGGCGACGACGAGGAAGACGCGCTGATAGACGCGTTCCCCGACATAAGCTTCCTCCGCGAGGTGGAGCTTGCGGGCAAGAGCTTTGACACCTCCGCCGCGGAGCTTGACCTGAGCGGCACGGATATCGACGTCCAGACGCTTGTTGCCGCCGCGCCGCGCTTCACCGGCACAGAGACCGTGGAGCTGGGCAGCCGCGAGCTGTCGTTTGACGACATCGAGGCCGTCCGTGATGCATTCGGCGGAGCCGCCGTGCACTGCAAGCTGCGCGTTTACGGCACGCAGGTTGATTCTTTCGCGGAGGAACTGAACTATAACGGCCAGTACCTCGGCGACACCGGCGACGCCGAACGAGCCGCATCCGTCATGCCGTACCTCCGGAAGCTGTACATGGATAACTGCGGACTCTCCGACGAGGTGCTGGGCGCGCTCGACGACAAGTTTGAGAACCTGCGCGTCGTGTGGACGGTGTACATAAAGGGCTTCCCCTGCAAGACCGACGCCGACAATTTCTGCGTCTCCAAGTACAGCAGCAGCTACGGCCCGCTGGGCGACGATCTGATCGACCCGATAAAATACTGCAAGGACATGGTCACGCTGGATCTCGGCCACATGGACTACACGAATCTGAACTTTGTGAAGAATATGAAGCACCTCAAGTATCTCATCTGCGGCGACACGAAAGTGACAGATATCAGCGCGCTGGCCAACCTTGAGGAGATATATTTCATTGAAATGTTCCTCACGCCCTGCTCCGATTTCTCCGTGCTGGCAAACTGCAAGTCCCTGAGGCATCTCAACATATGCTATTGTCCGGTCGCGGACTACACGCAGCTCAAGGAACTGAGCTTCCTTGACAGGCTGTGGGTCAAGCGCTGCGGTCTGACTGACGAGCAGATCGCCGAGATTCAGGAGGCCTGCCCCAACACCTGGATAATGGTCGATAACGGCGACCCGTCCTCCGTCTGCTACGATTGGCGCTGCGACGACAGCTACTTTGATATGCGCGATAACCTCGGCATGTTCTACATGGTCGCCAAGCCCGCGGCATAATATATTGTGTAACAAAATCGCATGGTGAGATCACCATGCGATTTTGTTATCGCTGAACTGGAATTGATGCACCATCCTCGGCTCCTCTGACGAGGGAGCAGTCGGCATCAGCCGACTGAGGGAGAAAAATCTCGTGCTTTACGCCGCATGAAAAAATCGGCGCGCTAATCAAAAGCCCTCCTGTCATTGCGAGGAGCGCAGCGACGCGGCAATCCGTTCTCCTCATGTCGGCACACCGTTATCGTCCGGTGTGCGGGGATGACAAGGTGTTTTTACATTACTGTGTCTTTTCTCTAATGGCACTCTCTATCAATTGGCGACCCTCAGTCGCTAACGCGACAGCTCCCCTAGCAGGGGCGCCAAAGGGGGTACGGCGAAGCGGCGGCTCACATAAAATCCCCAATAAAAAAGCAGACGGTATAAACCGTCTGCTTTTCATTTCAATATGTATCAGCAATCAGGGCTTGGGGACAAAGCCGCCAAGGAAGTTGCCGATCTCGCCGGCCAGTTCGAAGGTGCCGTCGATGATCTGATGATCGTTGTGGTGCTTGCTGCCGTCAACAATGTCCTTGATGGCGCCGGCGATGCCGCGCCATTGAGCCGTCCTGGCCGCCGTTGCCGCCATTATTGCCGTTATTGCCATTGTTGCCGTTGTTTCCGTCCTGACCATTGTTTCCAGAGTTGCCGCCGTTATTACCGGAACCACCGTTGTTGCCGCCGTTTCCGTTATTGCCGGAGCCGCCGTTATTGCCGTTGGAACCGTTATTGCCGGAACCGCCGTTGTTGCCGCTGCCGCCATTGTACTTACCGGAGTTGCCGCCGGTGCTTCCGGTCTTGCTGCCAGTGTTGGTGGTGTCAGCATCGAGGTCGAGGTCATCGGCGAGATCTTCCATCTCTTCGTCTTCGTCAAGATCCTTGTCCTTGAGGCTGAAGTTGCCGCAGGAAGCAAGAACGATGACCAAAGCTACGACGAGAACGCCGACGATAAGCAGAGTCCAATACTTCTTCTTCATGATATCTCCCCAAAAATTTTTTATGCCCTCATATACAGGCATAATTTACCGATACCAATTTACCACCAATTAGGCGGCAAGTCAAGATACATATTACAAAAAAAGTTTGGTTTTGTAATTATTAATTTGTATTTGTCTTAATTTCAAAATGACTATCCCCGTCTGCCGCGCATCTCGCGGCGGCGTCTGTTGATGTAGCGCTCGAAGTCGCCGTTGTCTATAAACTCCGCCAGCACAAGCTGCTCGAACACCGGCACCGTGCAGGAATAGAAGTCCAGCCGCGCGGCGTACTCGCGCATCAGCGGCGCAGGCAGCAGCATATATCCCATGCGCATCGATGGCGCAAATGTCTTGCTGAAGGTATTTATATAGATGACACGCTCCGGCGCGACGGAAAATATCGTCTCGACCTGCTTCGCGGCGGCGGAGAACTCCGAGTCGTAATCATCCTCAATAATATATGCGCCGCGCTCCTCCGCCCATGCAAAGCATATTCATGCCGCTTTGAGGCGGATGCGGTCACGCCGCTCGGAAAGCTGTGATACGGCGTGACGTGCAGCGCACCGGCGGTACAGCCGAAGAGCGCATCACTGCGGATGCCGTCCGCGCCCATCTTCAGCATGACGCAGTCCGCGCCGTTGGCCTCGTAAACCAGCCGTATCTTCTCATACGACGGATCCTCCAGCGCGAACATGCATCCGCGGCCGAGAAGCTGCACGACGAGCCCGTAGAGATATTCCGCGCCGGAGCCGACGATTATCTGCTCCGGGTCGGCGATTATGCCGCGGCTCCGCGCGAGGTAGGCCGCGATCGCCTGGCGAAGCTCCGTGCAGCCGCGGTTCGGCGCGCGGGAGAGAATGCGCTCGCCGCTGTCGCTCAGGACGCGGCGCATCGTACGCGCAAGCACGGAAAACGGGAAATCGCGCGGCGCGTCCGCCCGCTGCTCCTGCGGTGTGGGGCGCAGCAGCGCCGGGGCGGAGCCGCCAAAGCACACATAGTATCCGCTGCGCTGGCGGCTCTGGATATAGCCTTCCTCCTCAAGCAGTCCGTACGCATGCTCGACCGTTATCACGCTCACGCCGAGCTCCGCCGCGGCGAAGCGCTTTGAGGGCAGCTTCGCCCCGTCCTTGAGCCGCCCCGCCACGATATCGTCGCGGAGCTGGCGGTATATCTGAATGTACGCGCTCTGCCCGGAGGCTCTGTTGACTGTGTATTTCATAATCTGGTCTTATAAAATTCTCCTTAACTGGCAATATTAATAATACCAATCTGATATTATAATAGGCCACATCAAAAGTCAAGGGTGATAAATATGAAATCCAAGCAAATAAAAGTCATGGCCGTGACGGCGATCCTCATGGCCTTCAACATCGTGCTCAGCTCCTTCGGCGTTCCGGTTCCGGGCGGGCACATGTACCTCAACGATGTCATCATCTGCACCGCCGCCATCCTGCTCAATCCCTTCGGCGCGTTCATGGTGGGCGGCGTCGGCGCGTTCATCGGCGACCTGCTGTTTACCCGACGCCGATGTTCGTCTCTCTCGTGACCCACGGGCTTCAGGCCGTTGTGATATCGCTTGCGACGCGCCGTCTCGGCAAGGATCGCCCCTCCGGCTCCGCCATCGGCGTGACCATCGGCGCGGTTATCATGGTCGTCGGTTACTCCCTCGGCCGCGCGTTCATTTACAGTACGCCTGAATATGCGCTGCTGAAGCTGCCCTTCCAGATCGCACAGGCGGTCGTCGGCGCGGTGGTCGGCTGGGCGCTCTGCTGGAAGTGCAAGATCGCAGCTGTACGAGAAGCGCTTCGGAATAATGAGCTGAACTAAAAAACAGGCTTCGCAGTTTAACGCTGCGAAGCCTGTTTTGTTATATCGCGTATTGGCTCGTGTACAGATCGTAGTAGAAGCCGCGGCGGGTGAGAAGCTCCTCGTGCCGTCCGGTCTCGACTATCTGTCCGTCGCGCAGGACGAGGATGAGGTCGGAGTCCACTATGGTGGAGAGCCGGTGCGCGATGACAAAGCATGTGCGGCCGCGCATGAGCTTATCCATCGCTTTCTGGATAAGTATCTCGGTACGCGTATCGACGTTCGAGGTCGCCTCGTCGAGTATCAGCAGGCGGCGATCCGCCAGCAGCGCGCGGGCGATGGTCAGCAGCGCTTCTGTCCGCCGGAGATGCTGGCCGAATCCTCACTGACAACGGTGTCATAGCCCTGCGGCAGCGTGCGGATGAAGTGGTCGCAGTAGGCTTCGTCGCAGGCGGCGATTATCTCCTCCCGCGTTGCGTCCGGACGGCCGTAGGCGACGTTGTCGGCTACGGTGCCGCTGAAGAGCCATGTGTCCTGAAGCACCATGCCGAACAGCGCGCGGACATCGTCGCGCGAAGTCTCGGAAATGTCGTAGCCGTCGATGCTTATGCGGCCGCTGTCGATATCGTAAAAATCGCATGAGCAGGTTGACTATCGTGGTCTTGCCCGCGCCGGTGGGGCCGACGATGGCGATCTTCTGCCCGCGCTTTACATCGATATTGAGGTCGCGGATGAGAGGCGTGTCCTTGCTGTACGAGAAGCTGACGTCCTCAAATTTCACATCGCCCTTGACGTCGGCGGGGATGTGGCCCGCTCTCTTTGCGGCTCCTCCTCGGCGTCCAGCATGTCGAACACACGCTTCGACGCGGCCTTGGTGCGCTGGAGATTGCTCATGCCGTCGGCTATCTGCTCCAGCGGCGAGGAAAACTGCCGCGCAAACAGCACCACCGTCACGACAACGCCAATGCTCACGCCGCTTTCGACGATGAGCACGCCGCCGAGCACGCAGATTATGATATACGCGAGCGCGTTTGAAAACGCGATGCATGGTCTAACCAGCGAGCCGAAGAAGTTTGCCTTCGCCTCCGACTTTTCCGCTCCTCACAGATGTCGTGGTGCATGTCGATGGTCGCCTGCTCGTAGTTATAGGCCTTGGTGGTCTGGTAATTCGTGAAGCTCTCCTCGACATGGGCGAAGCGCTGCCGCCGACGGCAAACATTCTTTCGAAATGCTTACCGCTCAGGTTCGATATCTTTATCGACAGCAAAGACCGACACCGGCATGAACAGTATCACGACCAGCGCCAGCCGCCAGTCCTCAAGCGAAGATCATCACGGCGATGGCGATTATCTGCAAAAGCCGACCATCAGCGTGTCGATAATACTGTGGATGGAGTTGCCCATCGTCGAGACGTCCTCGGTCATGCGGTCGAGTATCTGGCCGACGGGAGTTCTGTCCACGAAGCTTACGGGGAGCCGGCTTATCTTGGCAGAGAGCTTGATGCGCAGGGCGCAGGTGAAATAGCGGCTGACGACGTTATTGAGCAACAGCATTTTCAGCCAGCTCATCAGGCTTTTTGCAGCAGGTACTAACCCCCGCCAGCGCTAGGCATCCGCCCGTGAGCGCCGCGGTCAGGCTCGCTCCGGTGAAGCTGCCCGCCCAGTAATCGTACAGGAGCTGGACGCAGTCGCCCAGCAACTGCGGCGCGGCGACGGCGCAGGCGATTATGCCAAGGCTTATCAGACATGCCAGCGCCAGCCATTTATATATCGGCTTTTGCCTCCTGCACCAGTCTCAGCAAAGCACGGCGCGGTCACTGCGGCGCCGCTCGCGGGAGGCGGCTCTATCCTTTTTGGTCTTCATTTCGCCTCACCTCCGGTCTGGGAGACGTAGATCTCCCGATAGATGCGGCAGCGCTCGAGCAGCTCTTCGTGCCGTCCGGCGTCGACCAACCGCCCGCCGTCCATGACGAAGATGCAGTCGCTGCTCATCGCGGAGCTGATGCGCTGCGTGATGACGATCTGCGTCCGCCCCTGTATCTTCTCGCCCAGCCGTGCGCGCAGACGCGCCTCAGTCATGAAGTCGAGAGCGGAAAAGCTGTCGTCAAAGATAAAGATCGGGGCGTTTTTCAGTATCGCGCGGGCGATGCATATGCGCTGCTTCTGCCCGCCGGAGAGATTCTTGCCGGACTGCTCGAGCATATGCTCCAGCCCGTCGGGCAGGCTGTAAACCACATAGTCGGCCATCTGCGCGATGCCGACGGCCTCCTCTATCTCCTCCTCGCTCGCGCCGGGGCGGCCCATCTCGATATTCCGGCGGATGCTGCCGGAATATATCGCGGGGCGCTGGAGCACACAGCTCATATTGTCGCGGATGGTCTTGCGGTTTATCGTGGCGGCGTCGCGCCCATCGAAGTAAATCTTGCCCGACGTCGGCAGGCGGAAGCTCATCAGCAGCTGCACCAGAGTGGATTTGCCGCTGCCCGTGCCGCCGATGACGGCGACCTTTTCGCCGGCACGGATATGTAGCGAGACATCCTCCACCGCGGGGACGCTGGCCCCGTCGTAGCAGAAGCTGACATGCTTAAACTCTATATCGCCCTTCAGCTCCAGCGCCTCTTCGGGGTTGGGGTCGGCGATGTCCTCAGAGTTGAGCACCACGCCGATGCGGCCGGCGGCGACCTTGCGTGGGGCAATGACTATCATGAACGCCGCCATCACGACGCCGTTCATCGTCAGCGCGACATACTGTACGATTGCAAAGATATCGCCGCCGCTGACGCCGCTCAGGCCGTTTTTCCATGCGCCAGCCGCCTATCCACAACGATAAGCACCGCCGCCATATTCATCAGCGCAATGGTCAGCGGCGAGACGAGTCCCATGCTGACGTTCGCGTGGATGATGTTATCGGCCATGACATGCGTGGCCTCGTCGATGCGTTGTGCTCGCGCGGCTCGCTGTTGAAGGCGCGGATAACGCGGATGCCGTGCAGGCGTTCGCGGACAATGTCGTTCTGCTTGTCGACGTAGCTGTCGGAGATGACCCACAGCGGCTCGATCTTTCTGCCGATCACGGTGACGATGACGAACACGACCGGCACGAACACCAGCATGATCAGCGCGAGCACCGTGTCCTTGCGCATGGCCAGCAGCACGCCGCCGAGAAACAGCACCGGTATCGTCACGACGCTGCCGGAGAGCATCGACGCGACCCATGAAAGGTTGCCGATATCGTGCGTCGCACGGCTGAGGGAGCGCGGAGGTGCCAATGGAGCTGAACTCCTCGAAGCTCATATTGTTGACGCGGTTGAACACCGTCTCGCGCAGATCGGTACAGAAGCCCGCGACGACCTGTGCGCTGAGGTACGCGCCGCCCAGCACCGTGCCGAGGCTTATGAGCGCGACGATCAGCATACGCCCGCAGCAGCCGGGAGTATGTACGAGAGGTCGGCAAGATAGACGCCCTTGTCGAGTATGTCGCTCATGATGGTGGGCAGGGCAGTTCACTGGCTTTGTGGACGCCGCGCTCAAGCGGCACCGCCAGCGGGCGCTGTACGGCTTCAAAACGGAATGATTTTCTTCATAAATTCTTTTTATGTCCCATTAGCTTCAGGCTCAGTGCGCAAAAATGCCCGGAAGACGATGC
>VOFB01003164.1_pt1 | contig 29771 bp, 51 predicted proteins | sample 5384141 | NCBI WGS metagenome assembly VOFB01 (sample SAMN12384721, study PRJNA508395) | human gut metagenome | isolation source: healthy gut A | host: Homo sapiens | reverse complement strand
GGTACCCGTACCACCTCAGCAACCTGGGGGTATCAGATGTCCTGCCTGATTATCCCGGAAAAAGACAGACGGAAAGCGACTGGGTTGTACCCACGGACCAAATCACCGGCATTCAGATTTCGGACGAATCTCTCACCCTGCTGAAGGGCACCACCAAGACGCTGTCCGCCTCGGTGCTGCCTTGGACCGTAACGGATCACCAGCGTTACCTGGACCTCCTCATCCGGAGGTGCTACGGTGAATGACAAGGGCGTTGTCGCAGGCCTGGTTCCCGGCGAAGCAGTGATTACCGCCACCTCAGTTCTGAATCCTGCCTTTTTCCTGTCATGTAGAATTTGGAGATACCCTGAAAGGGCGCCCTCCAGGATCGATGGAAAAGCCCAGCTCTTCTCCTGGAATATGGGCAGGAAGGCGCCTGGCAAAGAAGACTGCAGACCTGGATGTCTATCTCAGCTCCGTGACCAAGGATCCTGTGAACAACATACTGTACGTTGTGGACAGCACCACGGGCACCCTGGAGCATGCACAAAGGTGGATCCGATACCGGCAAGTCGGTGGACACTGCTGCCAACGGCGCAGGCGTTCCTCTGTGGGATCTGGTGTACAGCCAGCGTTCTCCACGGCAGAGGCGCCCATAGTGTCAGCATCTACACTGTTACGGTTCACCGAGAATCCATGAGCTTTGTCGGCGCAGCTTTCAACCCGCAGAATACCGCCCAGTGTGGGCGCCACCTATCTGGTTGCCGCCACCAGTCCGGTGCCGGCAGGTGGGTGAGGGCCAAACCTTTGACACAGAACGCACTTTGTCCTCCTGGATAATTCGGTACCGCGGAACTGGAGCGTCTATCAGGAGGAGGGAGGTACCGCGCTTCTGAGCTGCTAACTGAAGCAAATCGGGCCAGACATTCCTGGGCGACAACAGCGGCAACAATATGTTCTCTTCCATGGTGGTCGGCGAGGATGGGTATCCTGTATCTGTCCGCCTTTACCGGCAAACCAACAATCTCTACCGCATTGCCATGGATCATACGGTAGGCTACTGCGACGCCATTGCTTGGCAACTTTGGAGACGATGTTTGGCCCGCGGCTCAGGCGAAGAAGTCAATGAAACTGCCGGAACTGATGCCGGGACGGCTGTCCGCACCCTGACGAACGCCCGAAGGTGAAGGCAGAGGCGGTCTCTGCTCAGGATTTTATGAATGCGGCCTCCAGCGTGGAGGCAGTCTGTGGCTGAAAACGAAATGGCGCCTCAAGCGAAGTCCAACATTGGCGCAGACGAGAAGACCGTCACGGTGCAGATCACGGCCAAGAATAAAAGGGCAGCGATAGCAGGTCCAACAACGGCCTGGGTGATCGTGGAGTATGATGCAATCTCCCGGGAGCTGCGGGACATCCAGGTAGCAGGCGACCACAATGCATATGTCACTGGGGACGGTATTTGACCTTGGCTGGGCCAAGTGGAGCAGCATCTTCTATTATAGGTCCATTGCAGAGCTTTACATTTGTGGTAAAAGAGGGTATGGCAGAATTCCTGAGATTACTGGTCACCCACAAGGAGCTCAATGATACGAAGCCCGGCTATGTGGAAAGCTGAAGGTGAATTTCGCCCATGCAATACTCGAGGTTCGGAATGCAAAGGACGCCACCTGTACCGAGGAAGGGGTACACCGGTGACACCTACTGCACCGATTGCGGCACGCTCCTCACCAAGGGTGAGGTGATCCCGGCTAAGGGCCACGATTTTAGCGACTGGACCGTGAGCAAGGAAGCTTCCTGCACCGAAGCAGGTGAGGAAACCCCGGACCTGCTCCGTCTGCGGTACCCAGGGAGACCCGGGAGGTTGAGGCCCTGGGCCACAGCTTCAGCGACTGACCGTGAGCAAGGAAGCCACCTGCACGGAGGCCGGTCAGGGAGACCGGACCTGTGAGCGTTGCCAGGAGATGGAGACCCGGGAGATACCCGCCAAGGGCCACGATTACAAGGTGACCGTTGTAGAGCCCACCTGTGAGGAGGAAGGCTATACCCCTCCACGAGTGCACCGTCTGTGGACATGCCTACCGGGATGAATTTGTGGACGCCTCCGGCCATGGCGTCACGGAGATTCGAACGCCAAGGAGGCCACCTGCACCGAGGCCGGCTACACTGGCGACATCTACTGCACTGTCTGCAATGAACTGGTGACCAGGGGCGAGGTCATCGCTCCCAAGGGCCACACCCTGCGCGACACGGTGGTGGTTCCCACCCTGCACCACAGGCGGCTACACCGAGCACACCTGCACCGTTTGCGGTGTGACCTACCGTGACACCATCACTCCTGCCCAGGGCCACAGCTGGAGCGAATGGGCTGTGGAGCAGGCACCCGATTGCTTCACCGCCGGCCTGGAGACCCGGACCTGCCCGTCTGCAAGGAAGTGGAGACCCACGTTCTGCCGGCTTGCAGTGACAACTGCCCCTCCAAGGACTTCCAGGATGTGGATACCACCCGCTGGTATCATGAAGGCGTGGACTTTGTCGTGAGCCGCCATCATGAATGGCGGGGCAACGGCATGTTCCTGCCCAACGGTATCCTGACCCGTGGCCAGCTGGTGACCACCCTGTACCGGCTGGCAGGAGAGCCTGAGACCGAGGCTGTCACCCCCTTCCTGGATGTGGATCTGGACCAGTATTACGGCAAGGCTGTGGTATGGGCGGCGGAGCACGGCATTGCCAAGGGCATGACGGATACCACCTTTTTGCCCCCAACATGGCAGTGACCCGGGAGCAGATGGTGACCTTCCTGTACCGGTATGCCAAGTTCTCCGGCAAGGACGTAACCGGCAGCTATGATCTTACGGAGTTTGGCGATGCGCAGGCCGTGAACGACTTTGCCAAAGCGCCCATGGCCTGGGCTGTGAAAACCGGCCTCATCACCGGTATGGACGGCCTGCTGAATCCGAAGGGCAACGCCACCCGCGCTCAGGTTGCCACCGTTTTCCTGCGCTATTGCCAAGGCATGTAATGGCGCCCGTGGAAGCCTGATCCCCTATAGCAAACTGGACCCATAAGGGCCTGCCTCGTTGGAGGCAGGCCCTGTTTCACGTTTTGGGGCAATTCCCGGCATATGGGTACAGCTAAGGAGCGTACTGTTCCGTGGTGTGTAGGGTGCGGCCTCCCGGACGCACCAGCAGAAGGAGGCCGGCCGGTGGCTGCGGGATCAGGCGAATTCGCGCGCTTTTGATTGCTGCATATTTGCAGCTGTCCCAAAAGGGCGCCGGGATTTAACCACAGAAAAAGGACATGTGACTGCCATGTCCTTTCTTCCTTTTTTGCTTGATTTTTGCAAGTGAAATAGCATATAATTGGAATAGTCTGACAAATTGACAGACAGAACGACAGAAAGGATGATCCCCATGAGAAGAACCCACCCCCGGCATCTTGTGGCGCTTGTTTTGGTGCTCTGCTTGCTGCTGAGCTGCATCCCCGTTGCAGCTGCTGTAAGCGAGACTCACGACATCCAGCTGCAGGAGGTTCCCGCAGCGGCTGAAGCTCTGCAGGCAGAGACAGCGGAGCTGCCGGAACTGGATACCCCGGCACCGGATGAAAATCTACGTGTCATCATCATGTTCCAGGAAGAGCCTGTGATTGAAAAAAAGGCTATTCCACCAGCGGCTTGTCCCGCAATGCCTCCGCCATGGCCTACCGTGCCACACTGGAGAAGAAGCAGGCACAAGCCATGGCGGCAGTGAACCGTGCCCTGGGCCAGCAGCTGCAGGTTCAGTATCAATTCACCCTGGGCGTAAATGGTGTGGCGACCACGGTTCGTTACGACCAAATTGCAAAAATCGAGGCTCTGGAATATGTCCGGGAGGTCTATGTGGAAAACCGGTATGAGCTGGATGAGGAGTCACCGGACACCGCCACTTCCGGTACCATGGTGGGCTCCTACAGCGCTTGGCGGATGGTTACACCGGCGCAGGCTCACGAATTGCGATCATTGATACGGGCCTGGATCTGATCATCCCAGCTTTGACGAGAGCTGCTTCCTCCACGGGCTGGAGCTGTCAGCCGCCCGGTTTGGCAAGGATATGGCGGACTACAATCTGCTGACGGCGGAGGAGGTGGCGGAGGTTCTGCCTAAGCCCACGCGGCAGAGCTCTATGCCGGCCTCACCGCAGGGGGACCTCTACCGCTCGGCCAAGGTTCCCTTCGCCTTTAACTACATAGACGAGGATCTGGATGTGACCCACGATAACGACAGCCAGGGGCGACCATGGTACCCACGTCTCCGGCATTGCCACGGCCAACACCTATGTGTGGTCTAAGGATGCCGACGGAGATATGGTGGCTGCCCGGCAGGCCAACGGTGTGGTGGGCATTGCGCCCGACGCCCAGCTGCTGCCCATGAAGGTGTTCGGCCGGGGTGGCGGCGCATATGACTCGGACTACATGGCGGCCATTGAGGACGCAATTTTGCTGGACTGTGACACAGTGAACCTGTCTCTGGGCTCTTCTTCGGCTGGTCATACCTACAGCAACTATGACGCCCTCTTTGCCAGTCTGGTAAATTCCGATACCGTGGTGACCATTTCCGCTGGTAATAAGTACAGCTTTGCGGAGTATAACGCCACGGGGCTTAAATGCAGCTGACAGGAGATACGGTCATCGATACCGTAGGCTCTCCCGGCGCCTTCGGCAATGCATTCACGGTGGCCTCTGTGGATAATGCGGGTCTGACCGGTGTGATGCCGGTGTTTAATGGCATGGCTGCGGCTTACTCCGACACCTACGATGACTATGGTATGCGGGCTTTTTTGGACCCTGGACACCACAGAGGACCATTCCGGGTCTGAGTACGACTATGTGTTTCTGGGCGATCCTGTAACCGGTACCCATGTTTATGGCGCGGAAGAGGACTTCGCCGGGCTGGACCTCACCGGAAAGGTGGTGCTCATCTCCCGGGGCGGTGGTGTGTCCTTCTTTGAGAAAGCCAACCGGGCTGTGGAGGCCGGGGCCGTCGCCACGGTGGTGTACAAACAATGCCGCCGGCTCTCTGAACATGAACATGTCCGGCTACAATTACAAAATCCGGCGATCATGCTGGACAAAGCCTACGGTGATATGATCCTGGCTGCCTCCCAGCAGGGGGAGGATGGACTGTGGAGTGGCAAAATGGTCATTGCCAACCAGGTCCAGACCGTTCAGGACGCCCCCGGCGGCTACCTTCCCAGCAGCTTTTCCTCCTGGGGGTGTTCCCGGCAATCTGGACCTGAAGCCGGAGATCACCGCTCCCGGTGGCAACATCTGGTCCACCCTGAACAATGGGACCTATGGCAACATGTCCGGTACCTCCATGTCTGCCCCCAGCGTTACCGGTATGGCGGCGGTGGTGGCCCAGTACGTGAAGGAGCAGGGTCTGAACCGGCAGGAGGGCCTGACCGTCCGCGCTCTGAGCCAGGCGCTGCTGCTGTCTACCGCTGTTCCTCTGGTGGAGGAGGGGATGGAGTACTCTCCCAGAAAGCAGGGCTCCGGCCTGGCCAATGTTTACGCGGCGGTGACTTCCCCGGCCTATCTGTTGACAGATGGCAAGTCAGCCACCGACGGCAAGGCCAAGGTCAACCTGGGAGATGATCCTCAGCGCACCGGTGTGTATGCCTTTGACTTCACTGTCAACAACCTTTCCAAGGAGGCGGCAGACTACGCCTTCCGTGCCAGCATCAACACCATGGCGGTGGAGACAGTGGATGGGGGAGGATTACATGTCCGATTCCGCCTATGGCTTGATGCCGGAGGTGACCTTTACCACCGACGCTGCTGTGAGATACGTCTATGACCTGAACGGCGACGGAGAAGCGGACATAAAGGATGCGGAGGCTTTGCTGGCGGTTGCCAACCAAACCAATTCCCAATCCCTGTCCGAAGAGGATACAGTCAAGTATGACTTTGACGGCGACGGAGAAATCACCACGAAGGATGTCAAAATCTACATGCGCAGCCTCCAGGGAGAAAAGGACGTGGTGGACGTCCTGAGTCAGTCTTATGTGGTGGAGGCGGGTAAGTCCATTCAGGTGCATGCCGTTGTGACCTTGTCTGAGGCGGACCGGGCCTATCTGGCGGAGCATTACGCCAACGGTTGCTATGTAGAGGCTTCATTTATGCCACCGATCCCGATGGGGCGGCTGCAGAGCTCTCCTGCCCATGCTGGCCTATTACGGCAGCTGGACGGAGCCGTCTATGTTTGATAAGTACATCGCTTTGGAGGCCAGCGGCGATGAGACGGCCTACCCCTATGTGGGCCCCCAATACACCAATGCTCTGGTGATGAATAGTTCCTACTATCTGACGGCCAATCCCTATGCCGCAGACGGCACCTACCTGGCAGACCGGACTGCCATCAACTCTAAGACCACCATCACGGCGGCCTATGCCACTCTGATCCGGAACGCCGGCGGCAATATGTATGCAGAGATCTCCAACGCCGAAACCGGCGAGGTATACAAGACCGTTCAGAAGGGGGCGCAATATGGCGCATTCTACAACGCCAGTGCCGGAGCCTGGGCCAATACGGTCACCAGCACCGCCCTTGGCTGGAGTGTAACGGACGCAGAGGGCAAGCCACTGCCGGAGGGCACCCGGGTGAAGGTTTCTGTCTACGCCATTCCGGAGTACAACTGGGATCGTGAAGCAGGCGAAGTGGTTGGGACCCTGGCCGGTGGCGCCTGGGACACCTATCTCACGGTGGATAACACCGCTCCGGAGAATTCTGGACGCCACCTATTCCCGCAATCTGGTGACCGGTGCGGCGAAGCTGAACATCACCGCCCAGGATGACCGGTATGTGGCGGCTATCCTGGTTGCCAATTCCCGTCAGACGGAATATCTGGCTCGCCAGGGTGCGGACCAGAGAGAACTGGGCGCCGCAACAGAGGTGGAAGTGGACATTTCCCGAAGTGACTGCCTCGGATGTGGTTATCATGGCGGTGGACTATGCCGGAAACGTTACGGCCTACCAGGTTTCCCTGGGTGGCGGGGAAGAGGATGGCGATGTCACCGAGTTCATTTATGCCAACGACACCTTTGACAACAGCTGGCTGACCTTCCGCCCGGAGGCGGTGGAGAATGCCAAGAAGATTGCAACCGGCGAAATTTACGCCGCAGAGTACATGGATGGCTATGTCTTCACCATAGACAAGGACCGCCGCTTCTGCGTGGCCCCTTTGGAGGATCTGGAGAATCAGACCTACATTGAGACCCTGAATGTGCTGAGCAATGTGCTGGATCTGGCTTACAATTATGCAGACGGGAAGCTGTACGCCCTTTGCACCAAGAACTACCTGTACACCCTGGACCCGCTGATGGGATCGGTAGAGCAGATCGGTATCATCCCTCTGCCGGCGGGCGACAATTTGCAGACCCTGGCCTGTTCCACAGAAGGAACCTTCTATGGTGTGACCAATCACGTCAGCAATTCCGCCTGTACTCCTTCACCTTGAGTGAGGAGGGCTTCCAGGTGCAGGCAGCTCCTAGCACAACCGGAGTTTCCACTGTTTTATCCAATCCATGGCCTATGACCACAACACCGGCAAGCTGTACCATGCCAACTACGGCTACAACGAGGCAGGCAACGGCTACGTGGGCCGGTTGCTCACCTATGATCTGGAGACCGGTAAGCCTACCGTTGTGGGCGACTTCGGCACCCACGAGCTGGCCGGTCTGTTCATCCCCAAAAAAGACAACCAGCATCTTTGGACCCTCTCAGGATGTGCAGGAAATCTCCCTGAGCCAGAGTGAGGTCTCTATGCTGCAGGGCGGCACCTTCACCCTGGAGGTTTCTGCCAAGCCCTGGACGGTGGTGAACCGGGCGTGCACCTGGGTTTCCAGCGATGAGAAGGTTGCCACGGTTCAAGACGGGGTTATTACTGCCACCGGCACCGGCACCTGCACCATTGCCGCCGCCTCTGTGCTCAATCCCCAGGCGGTTGCCACCTGCACCGTCACCGTCACGGCACTGGAGACAGAACTCACCGGCCTGGTTTGGGATGCAGACAGCCAGGTCTGGTTCAGCTCCTTCCGGACGGATACCATTCCTCCTACACCAAGCTGACCGAATCGCCTTGTAGGCAGCCCCTCATGGCCATGACAGCCGGTCCTAAGGGGGTCTCCTACGCAGCAACCCAGGAGGAAGGCGCGGACCAAGCCTTGATTTCCACCCTTTACACAGTTTCCAACGGATATACGCTGACCAAAGTCGGAACCTCTGAAATTGGCTATACCGACATGACCTGGTGCCCCAATCTGGTAGACGGCTCTGTGCTCGCCACCTATGGCAACTACGTGGCTGTGGTGAATACTGCCACGGGCAATTACGATGGAGCCTGGGACTTTTCCAGCTCCATTGGAAGCGCCAGACTGGTGGGCATTGCCTATGCCGGAAGTCAGAAGGATGAGGCGGAGAACCTCCTGGACTTCTGCCTGCTGTTGGACTCTCAGGGCAACGTCTGGACCGTTGGCTTTACGAAGGAGGGCGACGACATTTTGCGTACCGCACCTCAGAAGTTGACCAATTTGGGATTTACCACAGAAGAAAATTGGTACTTCTCCTCCATCGCCACAGATGGCGCTTATCTGTATGCTTCCCTGTGGTCCGGTGAGCAGACGGACTTGGTGGCTCTGGATCTGAACAGTGGCGCGGTTGCCAACCTGGGCAACTTTGGCGCGGATGTATGGCCTGTGGTTGGCTTGGAAGTCAGGCCGGCGCTACCGCCACGGCGGAGCGGTTGGTCCGTGCCATGGAGGCTTCTGTGATGACAGCCCCGTCAAGCAGAAATGGAGACGCTGCCGGCGCTCCTCACAGAGAATGGATGAAAGGATGGCATGTGACATGTTCAAACGAATTTTTCCTGGCTGCTGGTCTTGGCTCTGCTCCTGGGCATGACCGGAAACGTCTTGGCTGCCGAATCGAAGCCTGCTGTTTCCCAGATCGTGACCATGCAGAATCAAGAGGGGCGTCACAGTACGACTGACCGTCCCCGGCGGGCGGGCTCCGAAATGGCCGTTTGGTCTATCAATTCCCCAAGGAGCTGACACTGAAAAGCGCGAAGTCCCTGGTGGGCAGCGAGGGAATCAGCAACCTGGGAACCTCTGATACCTCTGTGAGTTTTGCCTGGACCTGCTACGAGGACTACGCCGCAGAGACGGCCATTTTGGAGCTGAGCTTTGCCGGTGCGGTGGGGGTCTATCAGGGCTCCATCACCCTGCCGGAACAGGACCATGAGACCATTCCCGTCACAATTCCCATAGAGGAGCCTTACCGCTATGTGGATGTGACCAATGAGAAGGTCTGGTATTTCCCTTATGTCTATGCCGCCCACGATGCCGGTCTGATGAACGGCATGGGGCAGGACCGGTTTGTGCCGGAGGGCCATTTGACCCGGGCGCAAATGGCCATGCTGCTGTACCGTATGGCAGGAACGCCGGGGGTCAGGGAGAAAATCCCTTTACCGATGTGCGGACCGGGAAATGGTACACCAACGCTGTGCTCTGGGCAGCGGAGCATGAAATCGTTTACGGCTACGGCGACGGCCGGTTCCGCCCCGATGGCGACATTACCCGTCAGGAAGCAGTTACCATGCTGGCCCGGTTTGCGGCCCTCCAGGAGGTGGAGCTGAAGAAAACCGTGGAGCCCAGAATCTTTACGGACGAGGCGAAAATCAGCGGATGGGCCAAGGAAGCCGTGAAGCTTTGCACAGAGGCCGGCATCCTGGAGGGCTATCCCGACGGCTCCTTCCGCCCCTGGAATCTCATTACCCGTGCAGAGGCTGCCAATCATTGTGATATTCCACGGTCTGTTCCAGAAGACGCCGGATAAGCCGAATCCGCCGGACCCCACCGATCCGCCGGACCCCACTGCTCCCACGGATCCCCCCCTGAAAGCTATACGGTCACCTTTGTGGGAGATCAGGGTTATGCCAAGGTGGATGGGAAGAAGGTGGAGTCTGTCACCCTGGAACCCGGCCGGACCTGGCTGAATTTCAGCCTCTTCGGCGACAAAACCGTGGGCTATGAGCTGGACGATGTGCAGGTTACTTCCGGCACCTTGAGCAGAAACGGCTCTGCCTTTGTGCTCAAGGACATTCATGAGGATGTGACGGTAAGCTTCTCCACCAAGGACATGGTGCTGACCGTGAATTTCGTCTCCGCCCAGACCGCCGTCATCGAACCGGCATCGGTACAGATTCCCTGGGGCCAGACGGTGGAGGAGCCGGTGGCCACCCGCACCGGCTATGAGGTGACCGGCTGGTACACGGAGCCTGCCCTGGAGCATCTTTTTGATTTTACAAAGCCGGTCTACGAAAGTATCACCCTGTACGCCAAGTGGGGCGTGAAGCACTTTACCGTCAACTTCTGGGATGGGGAAACCCTGCTGTACACCCAGCAGGTGCGGTATAATGCCAGAGTGGAGCGTCCCGCCGATCCCCAGAAGGAGGGCTACCTCTTCGTCGGCTGGTATACGGACCCTGCGCTCACCGATGCATACAGCTTCCTCCGCGCAACCACCAGCGATCTGGACCTGTATGCCATGTGGCGGGAGGACGACCGGGCGGATTACGTATACCTGGGCGCCAACGACACCCAATACCCGGCATACGGCGTCTGCGGTGACGATGCCAACGACGGCTCCTCCATGGAGCAGGCGGTCCGGACCTTTGAACGGGCCAGGAGCTGCTAAAAGATGCCAAGAATCCTGTGATCATTCTCTGCGGCAAGGTACCTATCACCCAGGACACCACCTGGTCCATGGCGGATTTGCCCAACGGGAAGGTGGTCCGCAACACCGGCCTCACCACCTACCTGATTGATGTGCAGAACGAAGCCACTCTGACCCTGGATCACATCATCATCGACGGCGGCGGCGGAATGTTCCCCGCCCTGAAGACGGGCAGCGCCTGCGGCCCATGCTATATCTAGAATCCGGGACAGAACTGGTCCTGAACAGGGGACCGTGGTGCAAAACTGTGTCCACGGCTCTACCACAGCCGCCATTTACGCCAATTCCAACTGCAAGGTTACGGTCAATGACGGCGTACGGATCGTGAACAACGATGGAGCCTTCACCGGTGGAATCATCGCCGGCGCGGGATGCGGATCACCATCAACGGCGGCGAATTCTCCGGCAACCGCCAGACTGGCACAGCAGCTTCTTATTCCTGCTACGGCTCGGCCCTGTCAGTGGGCTCCAGCACATCGGCAACCCTCACCATCAACGGCGGCGTCTTCACGGATAACCATGCCACGGTGGGCGCCACCATCGGCGCCTTGCAAAGCGTCGTCTTCAACATGAACGGCGGTACAGTAACCGGCAATACCTCCGGCGCAGTCACCGGTGGCATCTCCATTGGCTATGCCAGCACGAGCTATACCGGCAATGGTACGCTGTACCTCACCGGCGGCACCGTTCAGGACAACACCGGCGCAGAGGAGACGGGCAGCCCCCCAGATCTATGCCATGCGGAGCGGCCAGGTTGTGCTGAACAGCGCCAAGGATGCTGTGGAAATCGGCGAGATCTATGTGGATGATTACAATGGCGCATATGGCATCTATGCGGCAAAGCCCATCAGCAATGTGAAGGGCGGCACGCTGGGTGGCCTTTAGTGACATTGACGTCAATACGGTCCTGCTCAGAGGCTATAACACCTACAAGATCACCCAGGTAGATGTGGCGGCGTACCGTCTGCGAAACGATCTGGACCCCTATTTTAAGGCGGTCATGGATACGGACAACGGCATTTACCATGTGGCCAGCAACCAAAAAATCGGCACGGCGGTTTATCTCAGCTCCCCGACACAGAAGGTGAACCCCGGTAACGACGAAAACGACGGCCTGACGCCGGAGACTCCCGTGGCGACCTTTGACCGGGCCAAGGCGATCCTGGCTGCCAACGCCAAAGCGGAGGGCGAGAACGTCATCTATGTGATGAACGCCATTCCGGTTGGAGAAGGGAGACGGTCACCCTCAGCCTGGAGGGGGGATTCCCAATGGGGCGTTGATGCGCTACGAGTCCAATACCAGCTACTTCTTCAACGTAAGCGGCGGTACCATTGTAACGGAGAACATTGTGATTGACGGCAACAGCCCCTATGTGCCCAGGAGCAAGACCAGCGGCGCCATCTTCTCCGTCTCAAGGGCGGCTCCATCACCACAAAGTCCGGCACAGTGGTGCAGCATGTCCGCAGCAGTACCCACAGCGTGATCTATCTCTCCTCCACCGCCGGTGCTACGGCCACGGCCACCATTGAAGATCTGACGGTGACGGGGCTGGATACCTATTCCACCTCCAACACGGCCTACAGCGGCGCGTCCATCTTCTATGTCACGGGTGCAGGCCAGTGTACCCTGACGGTGAATGGCGGTACTTTTACAGACAATGAGGCGCGTCTGCTGTACCATCGGAGCGGGCGCCCATCAGGTCAACATCAACGACTGCACCTTCAGCAACAACCACCTGGGCTACAGCGGCGCGGTCTTTGCCCTGTACAACAGTGCAGAATCTGCCGCAGAAGTGAATTTCAACGGCGGCACCTTTACCAATAACCGCAGCACCGGTACTACCGTGACCCTGGGGGCGGCGGCATCGGCTATGTGCAGTCCGGGGCGACGGTGCGCCTGAAGGGCGGCGACTTCTCCGGCAACAGCTCCGCAGCAGGCTCCCAGTACGATGGACTCTTCCTGAAGCCCTACAACAAGAACCTGACCGCTGAGGTGCACATTGCCAAGCTGAACCAGGACCTGACGGTATGGACCAACCAGACCTCCAAAACGGTCAACAACACCTGGCTTGTGCTGGAATCCCCTCTGACCCACAAGGTAACTCTGAACGATTCCTACCGGATTGCAGACACCATTGTGGTCAAGGGCACAGACAGCTACACCCTGACCGAATCCGACCTGGCCAACCTCATCCCGGGAGACGACGCCATCGCCTTCTACCTGATGCAGAAAACAACGCCATCCGAATTCGCACTGTAGAGTAACCGGAAGCCTGCCCCCGGCATTCCTGCGGGCCCATCCATACGCCACCCATTCCAAATCGGCCAGCCCCAACAGGGTTGGCCGATTTGCTGCACAGGCTGCACCCCGCGCCTCGGGGTCAGAGGGAAACTACGGTGCAATGTCACGAACGGAAACCTGGTAGAACGCTTGATTCAGCGCTGGCGCGGCAGCGCCCTGCCGCTTCGCCCTCGCCCCCGGGGGAGCCAAGTCTGTCTGGACGGCCTGTTTTGAAAGCACCCCAGAAATTTGTCACTGAAGCAAGAAAATTGTAAAACTCCTTTTCCTGGCGGCCATTATCTGGTATAATCATGTCAGAGGACGGCCGCAGCCAAGGAGGTTGTTTGGATGGAATTGCAAATTTGCCATGTAGGCGATCAAAATGGAGCCCCGCTGTTTTCCGTGGTGCGCAGTGGGGATTTGAAGCGCACGGCCCGGTCTCCCTTCCGTCGCCGGTCTCCTTTCCGGTGGGGACGACGCGGGAGCGGGGCTTCTTCCGAGGCTTCGCTGGTACCTGAGGGGTACCTGCAAGCGCCCTTCGGCGCCTACCGGCAGTCTGCCCAAGCGGTGGCGGAGACGCTGCAGGCCTGGGGCGGGCGGTCTTTGACCGGCTCTTCGTGGGCCAGGCCCAGAGCTGGTATCAGACTGCCAGAAGGCAAAGCTTCCGGGACTTCCGGATTAAGATCACCAGCGATTCGCCGGAGATCATGGCCTGGCCCCTGGGAGGCCCTGTACAGCCGGGGAGGACGGCTACCTGGCCCTGCGCTTTCCCGTAGAGCGGCAGCTTTCCACCGCTTTGGGGGACCCGCCGCCTCTGCCGGAGAGCTTTGCCCCAGGACGCCCTCCGCATCCTCTATGTGATTCCCCGTCCCGATGGTACGGGGAACGTGGGCTACCGGACCTTGGCGAAGAGCCTGGTGGGCTGCATTGAGGAAGAGAACCTGCCTGTGACCGTGGACGTTCTGCGCCCGCCCACCTTTGACCGGCTGCGGCAGGTGCTGGGGGAACGCCCCGGATATTACCACATCGTTCACTTTGACGGCCATGGGAGCTACGGCGATTCGGCCCCTGGGGCGGGCTGCTATGCCGCAGCGGAGGGCCGGCTGGCCTTTGAGGATGAGAAGGGCCGGCTGGAGGCCATTGAGACGACCCGCCTGGCCCAGCTGCTGGCCCAATGCCGGATTCCCTGCATGGTGCTGAACGCCTGCCAGTCCGGGATGATGGACGGGCAGGCCCGGGACCCCTTTGCCTGTGTGGCAGCTGGCCTGCTGAGGGCAGGGGCTTACAGCGTGGTGGCCATGGGGGCTACAGCCTGTATGTGAGCGCCGCCAAGGAGTTCGTTCCGGCGTTTTACCGGAAGCTGTTTGAGAAAGGCAGCATCTCCCGAGGCCGTGCGGGCCGGGCGAGAGGAGATGTAGGCAGCCGCAGCGAAGCTGCGTCACAGGAAGCCCCCTCCAGGACTGGGTCGTTCCGGTGCTGTACCGGCAGATGCCGGAGAGCGATGCCCGCTTCCCCAGCCTCCAGCCGGATTGCCAGGGAAGGAAGGGGACCGGCTCTGCCCCAGGAGGCGGATCTGGGGGACTACGGCTTCATTGGGCGCGACTGGGAGCTTCAGCAGCTGGAGCGGGCCATGCAGCACCAGCCCCAGGCGGCCCTCCTGATCCACGGCCAGGCCGGCAGCGGCAAGACCACCCTGGCCCGGGGCTTTCTCCACTGGCTGCGCAGCACCGGCGGACTGCAGGGGCGGGTATTTTGGTTCAATTTCCAGGAGATCCACTCGGCGGAATATGTGGTGAATGAGCTGGCGCGGGAGCTTCTGGGCCTGTCCGCCACGGCGCAGCCCATGGAGCGGAAGCTGCAAGCGCTCATTCAGAAACTGCGGAGGGAGGCCCATCTTCTGGTCTGGGACTACCTGGAGTCCGCCACCGGCATTCCGGGGACGGAGGTCCAGCCCCAGCTGCCACAGGAGGACCTGGAGCTTCTGGCAGGGCTCCTGAAGGACCTGCGGGGCGGGAAAACCAAGGCCCTTCTCACCAGCCGGAAGAAGGAGACAAATTGGTTGCCCCTCTCAATCTGCTTCCGTGTCCCTCTGGGCGGCCTGGAGGGGGAGGAGCTGTGGGAGTACTGCAATGCGGTGGTCCGGTATCTGGGCCTGACCCTGGACCGGGACAACATGACCTACCGCCGGATTCTGGCGAAGCTTTGCGGCAACCCTCTGGCCATTCGGGCGATTTTTGCTGCGCCTCCAGGACCGCACCCCGGAGGACCTGCTAAGGGGCTTGACCGCGCCTTTGAGGGGCAGGAGGGGGGACGAAAGCACCCGCCGCCTCCAGGCGGCCTACGCCGTCTTCGGGGGAGAGCCTCAAATCCCGGTTCCTCCCCGTTTTGCAGGTGACCGGCCTGCACGAATACTGTGCAGATGCAGATCTGGTGAGAGAGATGCTGGCCGCAGCGGAGGAACCCGTACCGCCGGAGGCAAAGTCCTGCTTTTGAAATTTTGGAAAACGCCGGCTTCTGCACCCATGTGGGGGGGCAATGGTTACCGGCTCCATCCCTGCCCTGCGGGGCTATTTGCAGCAGCAGACGCCTGCTCCGGAAGGGGTGCAAAGAGGATTTGTGGATGTGATGGGGACCTTTGCGAATTGGCTGACACAAGAGCCGTTTCATGAAGCAAGGGGCGCTTATCACGCGCATCTGGCAAACCTTTACCACGCGCAACGGCTGGCAGCATCCCTTGGGATGGACGTACCTGCAATGGCCTTGACGGAAAGCCTGGCCTGGTATGCACTGGAAAGGCGGCAATTTTCAGAGGCGCGTAGGCTGTACCTGGACCTGTTTGAACAGGGAAAAGGGCGGGATGATGCGAAAAACATGGCAGGGGTGCTCCACCAACTGGGAAGGGTTGCCGAGGAGCAGCGGGATTTTCAGACGGCGGAAGGGTGGTACCAGAAGTCCCTGGCGATTTGGGAAAAGCAAGGCAACGAGCATGGCGCGGCCAGTACCTACCATCAACTGGGCAGGATTGCCGGGGGGCAGCGGGATTTTCAGGCGGCGGAAGGGTGGTACCAGAAGTCCCTGGCGATTGAGGAAAAGCAGGGCAACGAGCATGGCGCAGCCATAACCTACCATCAACTTGGCGTAATTGCCCAGGAGCAGCGGGATTTTCAGGCGGCGGAAGAGTGGTACCAGAAGTCCCTGGCGATTTGGGAAAAAGCAAGGCAATGAGCATAACGCGGCCATAACCTACCATCAACTGGGCAGGATTGCCCAGGAGCAGCGGGGTTTTCAGGCGGCGAAAAAGTGGTACCAGCAGTCCCTGGCGATTTGGGAGAAGCAAGGCAATGAGCATAATGCGACCAGTACCTACCATCAACTGGGCGTAATTGCCCAGGAGCAGCGGGATTTTCAGGCGGCGGAAGAGTGGTACCAGAAGTCCCTGGCGATTGAGGAAAAGCATGGCGACGAGTATGGCGCGGCCCTTACCTACGGGCAACTGGGCGTGCTTGCTGCAAAACAGCGGGATGTTCAGAGCGCAGCTGCCCACTTTCTCAAGGCGATAGAAGACTTTGCAAGCACGGGGATCCGTATCACCTTGCAATTGCAGTCCGCAACTACGCCCGGCTTCTACATACCGCCCCGTCCTCCGGGCGCGCGAGGCCCTGCGAAGCAGGTGGGAGGAACAAATGCCAAAGGAAATGACAGAGTGTTTAAAAGAAGCATGGAAAACATGGAGGAGGATGCAAATGATGCCCAAGAATGACCGTTCCCTGCAAGCAAAGGAAACCGCCCTGCTGGCCCTGGCCCAGGGGGGACCCGGACTTTCCGCCTTTCTGGACCGGTACCGGCAGGCGCTGCCTCAGGTGGCGGCGCTCCCGGCGGAGCTGGTGGAGGAGCTGATGGCGGTGGAGGAGGACCCCGCCCTGGGGGAGCTGGCGAAATCCTATGAGGAAAAACGCCCAGGCCGCCCAAACCTACGCCCTTCTGGGGGTCCCGGAAATGACAGTCCTCTTTGCCGGGCTGTTTCTCCTGGGCGCCCACATCAAAATCCACCGGACCCCGGCGGGCAAGTGGGAATTCCTGCTGGAGCACCCCAGCATGCAGGGAGGCCGCCTGGAAAAAAATCGCCCAGATGCTGGCATCCCTGTTCCGGGAATAGACCGCCCCATCCCCGGGCAGGGAAGAGGAGAGCCTGCCGCCCCGGCATTTTTCCAAATGGGGATTGCAAAATTCTGGCGGGATGTGTTAGAATAATAAAACAACCTAAAAGAGAGAGGAGCAGGTCTCGCTATGAAGATTCAGGAGTCGGCGGAAAATTATTTTTGGAAACCATTTATATGCTGCATCAGCGGAAGGGTGCGGTGCGCTCCATTGACATCGTGAACGAGCTCTCCTTTTCCAAGCCAAGCGTCAGCGTCGCCATGAAAAAATCTGCGGGAAAACGGCTATGTGGAGATGGATTCCGATGGTTTCATCACCCTGTGCCCCAAGGGTCAGGAGATTGCAGAGCGGATGTACGAGCGCCACGTTTTCCTCTCCGACTGGCTGACGGAGCTGGGGTGGACCCCGGTGTGGCGGTGGAGGACGCCTGCCGCATGGAGCACGTGATCAGTGCGGAGTCCTTTTCGGCCATCAAAGACTATGTGTGCCAGAAAAAAAGGCCTGAGCCTCAGGGAGGGGGGGAACCCGGGAACCGTGAGCTGTGAAAGGGTCTTTCCCCTCTGAAATTGAACCGCATAAATGGACTGGCACCGTTTAAACTGGGCGAATCGCTGCCGGGCCTCGGCCACGTTGGAATAGACCTTCCAGCAACCGGTGTACTTGCAATTCTCACCTCCGTTTTCCATGAAGCCCACCACGTCCGCCAGGGGATAGCCCAGGAAGAGGCCGATCTCATGGGGGCAGCCTGGCCGCCGGGCCAGCCTTTTTGCTCCAGCTGCCCCAGGGCTATCTCCGGCTGGAGGGCATAGCCCATCCGCTGCAGGAAGGGGCGACGCCGGGCTTTTTGAAAGTCCTGCCGCAGCTTTGCCGGGCGGTAGACGTACAGCAGCGCCCGCCCCCGGTGCCGCCGCAGCACGCGAATCCGGACCCTTTGTTCCCCAGGGCCAGGCGGCAGCGCCGCAGCTCTGCCTGGAGCATAGATTCCGAGGTATAGGAAAAAGCAGAACAGACCGGCGGTTTTCAGCCCGGCCAGAGTGGGAGCGCAGTGGGTGATGAGGCTTTGCTCCAGCATGATGTCTCCTCCTGTTTCATGATTTGGGGTGGGATTTCGACTAGCTTCCGCAAATGTGTAGGTTTTATGCCCCCCTGGTTAGAATAAACTAACCAGGGGGTGCCAACCCTCTCGAAAGCCAGACAGATAGGTTCGCAGTTAGCTGCGACTAATATACAAGAACCTTCGCCCTTTGTCAAGCCCCCGAAGGCGGTGGCTTCCCAGACGAGGATTTATAGGCTCTGTCCTCAGGAAATATCTTTCTAGCTCCTCACACAAGGGGGATTCCTCCGTGGGGGTCATATCATTTAACAATGCAGATTTGTATTTTGTGGAAAAAAGGGTATTGCACAGGAGCAGCCAGCGTGATATAATAGGGCCAACTGAATAGGTAGCCGGTGCCGTTTCTCTTGCAAGAGGAGAACGGAGAATAGGGAAACAGGTGAAAGGCCTGTACGATCTCGTCACTGTATGTAACGAGTGTATTGCCTGTGTCGGAAAAGACAGTCACTGACGAAAGTTGGGAAGACGGTAGTGCGCGATGACTTACGAGTCAGGATACCTGCCGGCTGCTGGTACAGGAATATAGTACTATATTTCGGATCACGAGGAATTGATTGGTACCGTCTGCCTGCGGGCGCAGTTTTGTCGTGGTCATCTTTATGATGACCATGTTTTTTTGTGCGCATTCCTGTACCCTGATGCTGCTGGTGTAAAAATTTTACATACATCAGGAAGGAGCGGGGCTTGTGCGCCGTTCCGGAACATGAAGGAGGAAACGTACATGAAAATGAAGAAACTGCTGGCTCTGCTGCTGGTATTTGCCATGACAGCGGCATTGTTTGCAGGCTGCAACGGTAAGCCGGAGGCCACAGAGCCGACGGCCACCACCGATACGACCACTGCTCCCACCGAAGACGACGGAGAAAACTATGACACCGGCGACGCTTCCCTGGACAATCCCCGCAACCAGGATGAGATCGGCGAGAACGAGCTGCTGGTGGTCAGCTTTGGCACCAGCTACAACGATAACCGCCGCCTGACCATTGGCGCCATCGAGGCGGCTATGGAGAAGGCTTTCCCTGAGTATTCCGTGAGAAGAGGCTTCACCAGCCAGATCATCATCGACCATGTGAAGGACCGGGACGGCGAGGTCATTGACAATGTGGGCGAGGCCCTGGACCGTGCCGTCGCCAACGGGGTCAAGAATCTGGTGATTCAGCCTACCCATCTGATGAACGGCCTGGAGTACAACGACCTGGTGAACGAGGTGGCCCAGTATTCCGACGCTTTTTGAATCCGTTGCCATTGGCCTGCCCCCTGCTGACCTCTGACGAGGACTTCCAGATCGTGGCCGATGCCATTGTAAAGGCCACCGCCTCCTATGATGATGGCAAGACCGACATCTGCTTCATGGGCCACGGCACTGAGGCTGAGTCCAACGGCGTGTACGCTAAGATGCAGCAGGTGCTGACCGACGGCGGCTATGCCCATTACTATGTGGGCACCGTGGAGGCCACTCCCTCTTTGGAGGACGTTCTGGCTCTGGTTCAGGCCGGCAGCTATGAGCGCGTGGTGCTGCAGCCCCTGATGATCGTGGCCGGCGACCATGCCAACAACGACATGGCAGGCGATGAAGAGGGCTCCTGGAAGACGACCTTTGAGGCCGCCGGCTATCAGGTGGAGTGCCTGGTGAACGGCCTCGGGGAGCTGGAAGAGATCCAGAATCTGCTGGTTGCCCATGCCCAGGCCGCCATGGCCGGGGAAGAGGATGAGGAAAACTACGAAACCGGCGATGCTTCTCTGGATAATCCCCGCAACCAGGATGAGGATCGGCGAGAGCGAGCTGCTGGTGGTCAGCTTCGGCACCAGCTACAACGACAGCCGCCGCCTGACCATCGGCGCCATCGAGGCGGCTATGGAGAAGGCCTTCCCTGAGTATTCCGTGAGAAGAGGCTTCACCAGCCAGATCATCATCGACCATGTGAAGGACCGGGACGGCGAGGTCATTGACAATGTGGGCGAGGCCCTGGACCGTGCCGTCGCCAACGGGGTCAAGAATCTGGTGATTCAGCCCACCCATCTGATGAACGGCCTGGAGTACAGCGACCTGGTGAACGAGGTGGCCCAGTATACCGATGCCTTTGAGGCTTTCTCCATCGGCGAGCCTCTGCTGACCTCCGATGAGGATTTCCAGACGGTTGCCGATGCCATCGTAGAGGCCACCGCCTCCTATGATGACGGCAAGACCGCCATCTGCTTCATGGGCCACGGCACCGAGGCTGACTCCAACGCCGTGTACGCCAAGATGCAGCAGCTGCTGACCGATGGCGGCCACGAGAACTATTTCGTGGGCACCGTAGAGGCCACTCCTCTTTGGAGGACGTTCTGGCTCTGGTTCAGGCCGGCAGCTATGAGCGCGTGGTGCTGCAGCCCCTGATGATTGTGGCCGGTGATCACGCCAACAACGACATGGCAGGCAATGAAGAGGGCTCCTGGAAGACGACCTTTGAGGCCGCCGGCTATCAGGTGGAGTGCCTGGTGAACGGCCTCGGCGAGCTGGAGGCCGTCCAGAATCTGCTGGTTGCCCATGCCCAGGCTGCAATTGATGCGCTGAATTAAGGCGAAAATCAGAACCATCTAGTCATATTTTATGCAGCAGGCCAAGAGGAATTCTTTTGGCCTGCTGTGTAGGTAGGTGCAAAACATATGAAAACAATGAAACAAATCTTATGTCTGGCCCTGGTGGCCGCTATGCTGCTCGCCTCCGGCTGCAGCCCGGCCACAACTCCCACCGGGCGGAGAGCCAACCCACACAGACCAGCTCCACGGAAACCACTAAAAGCGGCCAGGTGGCCTCTGCTGAGGACATGGCCGGTGTGAGAATGGGTGCAGGAGGGCATGGTCCCCATTGAGGGCAGCGCCATTCAGGACGGCGTTTACTCCATCGCGGTGGATTCCAGCTCCTCCATGTTCAAAATTACAGCTTGTGAGCTGACCGTAGAGGGCGGCCAGATGACCGCCGTGATGCACATGGGCGGCAAGGGCTACCTGAAGCTCTTCATGGGCACCGGAGAGGAAAGCCGTTGCTGCCAACGAGGACGACTGCATCCCTTTTGAAGAGAAACGCTGAAGGGAGCATACCTTCACTGTCCCTGTGGAGGCCCTGGACAAGGGGATCCCCTGCGCCGCATTCAGCAAGAGCAAGGAGATGTGGTATGACCGGACGCTGGTGTTCCGTGCCGATTCGCTGCCAATGGACGCGTTCCAGGAGGGCGCTTACACCAAAGTGGGAGAGCCTTTCCTAGCCGACGGCAGCTACACCGTGTCTGTCCAGTTGGAGGGCGGCTCCGGCAAGGCCAGCGTGGCGTCTCCTGCGGCTTTGCGGGTGGAAAATGGCGTGGCTTACGCTACCATTATCTGGAGCAGCTCCAACTATGACTACATGAAGGTGGACGGCGAGAAGTACGACCCGCTGAATGCGGAGGGGAACGCCACCTTTGAGATCCCCTGTTTCCGCCTTTGACTGGAAAATGCCCGTCCTGGCGGATACCACTGCCATGAGCACGCCTCACGAGATCGAGTACACCCTGTATTTCGACTCCGCCACCATTGAGAAAGCCCAATGAAGCGCATCGGATGCAAAGGGCTTTGCTGGCTTCTGACGCTTTTGTCTCTGGCGTGCCTCTTTGGCTGCGCCGGGGAGGGGAGTCCCACCCCGGAGGCCACACAGGCGGCAGTGACTTGGGACACCCTGGAGTTTGACCGCAGCATGGAGCTTCTCTATGCAGACCAGTTCTCCGTGGATTACGATCAGGGCGGCTACGCAAAGCTGACCATCGGGGATGCGGACACCTACTTGGTGGTGCCGGAGGGGGCGGCGGTTCCTCCGGCCTGCCGGAGGGGGTCACCGTGCTGCAGCAGCCGCTGGACAGCGTCTACCTGGTGGCGACCTCCGCCATGGACCTGTTCCGGGAGCTGGACGCTATGGATGCCATTCGCCTGTCCGGTACGGATGCCTCCGGCTGGTACATCCAGGAGGCAAAGCAGGCTATGGAGGAGGGGCGCATGACCTATGCGGGCATATACAGTGCCCCGGATTATGAGCTGATCCTAGCCAGCGGCTGTGACCTGGCGGTGGAGTCCACCATGATTCTATCACACCCCGGAGGTCAAAGAGCAACTGGAGAAACTGGGCATTCCGGTGCTGGTGGAGCGCTCCAGCTATGAAAGCCACCCCCTGGGAAGGATGGAGTGGATCAAGCTCTATGCCGTCCTCCTCCTGGGAAAGGAGGAGGCGGCCGAGGCTTTTTTTTTGACAGCCAGATGGAGAAGCTCATCCCCATTTTGGGCCAGGAGAATACGGGAAAAACTGTGGCCTTCTTCTACATCACCTCCAACGGTGCGGTGAATGTGCGCAAATCCGGGGACTACATTGCCAAGTCCATCAGTCTGGCCGGAGGGGTATACGCCCTCCAGGACCTGACTGCGGATGACAGCGCCATGTCCACCATGAACATGCAGATGGAGTCCTTTTTCGCCGCTGCCAAGGATGCGGATATCCTGATTTACAACAGCACCATTGACGGTGAGCTCCAGACCATGGACCAGCTGCTGCAAAAGAGCGACCTTCTGAAAAATTTCAAGGCTGTGCAGGAGGGGCGCGTGTGGTGCACCGGGAAGAATCTGTTCCAGGAGAGCCTGGGGCTGGGCGACCTGATTGCGGACATCCATACCATTGTGACTGCGGAGGATGGGAGAGCCTGGACCTGACCTATTTGCATCCGCTCAGCTGACGGGAGTGTAAGAGATGAAGAAGGCATATTCCAGATATTTGGGGTCCTTTGTCCTGCTGGCGGCGCTGGTGCTTGTCCTGCTGATTTGGAATATAAACGCAGGTAGCGTTCACCTGCCGGTGGGGAAATCCTGCGCATCCTGACCGGGCACGGGGCGGACAGTACACAGTCGCATATCGTCTGGGATATCCGGCTGCCCCGGATCCTTTCCGCCATGCTCCTGGGCGGGGCGCTGTCAGTTTCCGGCTTCCTGCTCCAGACCTTTTTTGCAAACCCCATTGCCGGACCCTTTGTCCTGGGCATTTCCTCAGGAGCCAAGCTGGCGGTGTCCCTTGTGATGATTTTCCTGCTGAGCCAGGGCCTCTGGCCAGCTCCCTGGCCCCTGATCGCCGCCGCCTTTGTGGGAGCCATGATCCTCCATGGGCTTCATCCTGCTCATTTCCAACAAAGTGAAGAAAATGTCCATGCTGGTCATCAGGGCGTTATGGATTGGGTACATATGCTCGGCCATTACGGACTTTGTGGTGACCTTTGCAGATGACTCCAATATTGTGAACCTCCACAATTGGTCTTTGGGCAGTTTCTCCGGTCTGTCCTGGGAGAATGTGGCAGTGATGGCCGCGGTGGTGGGCGTGGCCCTGATTCTGACCTTCCTTCTGTCCAAGCCCATCGGGGCTTATCAGATGGGGAGGTGTACGCCCAGAATATGGGCGTCAACATCAGGGCCTTCCGGGTGGTGCTGATTCTCCTGTCCAGTGTCCTGTCCGCCTGTGTCACCGCCTTTGCCGGTCCCGTGTCCTTTGTGGGCATCGCGGTGCCTCACCTGGTCAAGAGCCTGTTCCGCACGGCAAAGCCTATTGTCATCATACCAGCCTGCTTTCTGGGCGGCGCTGTGTTCTGCCTGTTCTGCGACCTGATCGCCCGAACGGTATTTGCGCCGACGGAGCTGAGCATCAGTTCTGTGACTGCGGTGTTTGGCGCGCCGGTGGTGATCTATATGATGGTCTCCCGGCGGATCAAATCCATATCCTGAAGGGGGGAAGGGGCAGATGAAGGATTACTATATCTACACGGAGCAGATGACCGTAGGCTACGGCGGCAAGCCCCTGATCCGGAACATCAACCTCCACCTGCGCCGGGGGAGATCCTGACCCTGATCGGCCCCAACGGCTCCGGAAAATCCACAATTTTGAAGAGCATCATCCAGCAGCTGAGCCTGTTGGGCGGCGCTGTGTACCTGGACGGCCGGTCTATGGCCCGGATGTCGGAGCTGGAAGTAGCCAAGCGGTTGTCGGTCCTCATGACTGAGCGCATCCGGCCGGAGCTCATGACCTGTGAGGATGTGGTCAGCACCGGGCGCTACCCCTACACGGGCCGCCTGGGCATCCTGACGGCGGAGGACCGGCGGATCGTCCGGGAGTCCATGGCACTGGTCCACAGCGAGGACCTGGCGGACTGTGATTTCTCGGAGATCAGCGACGGACAGCGCCAGCGCATTCTGCTGGCCCGGGCGTTGTGCCAGGAGCCGGAGGTGATTGTGCTGGACGAGCCCACCTCCTTTCTGGACATCCGCCACAAGCTGGAGCTGCTGTCTACCCTCAAGGACATGGTGCGCCAGAGGCAGCTGGCGGTGGTCATGTCTCTTCATGAGCTGGACCTGGCCCAGAAGGTGTCCGACTATGTGGTCTGTGTGCACAACAATGCCATCGAGCGCTATGGACCGCCGGAGGAGATTTTCACCTCGGATTACATCATGGAGCTCTACGGCGCCACCAGAGGCAGCTACAATGCGGATTTTGGCTGCCTGGAGATGGAGCCTGCCCGGGGAAAGCCAGAGATTTTCGTCATTGGCGGAGGCGGGAGCGGCATTCCTGTGTACCGGCAGCTCCAGCGGCGGGGCATTCCCTTTACGGCAGGGGTTTTGCAGGAAAACGATGTGGATTACCCGGTGGCAAAGGCCCTGGCAGTGGAGGTTATAGGGGAGCGGTCCTTTGAGCCCATTGGGGAAAGCGCCTTTGCAAGGGCGGCGGCGCGCATGAAGACTTGCGGCAAGGTTTTGTGCTGCCTTCGGGAGTTTGGCACCATGAACGGAAAAACCGGGAGCTTATGGAGCTCGCGAAAAAGCGGGAACGCTGACGGATTCCCTTTGAGCCGAACCATATCGCCACCTCCGGCCGGAATGGCAGGGGGGTGGCGTTTTTTGTATTCTCCGGCGTGTATTTCCGGGAAAAGGGGATGCATCATGAACATGAATCCGAAGGAATACAGTGAGTATGTGAAAAGATGGGCCCCAAGTCGCCCATTTGGAAGGACTGCTTCAACGCATTCTGGACCGGCGGACTGATCTGCCTGCTGGGCCAGCTGATTCAAAACGGCTACGTGTATGTGCAAAAATGATGTGACCCTCAAGTTGCCCTGAATTTTTCTGCCTTCAGCCTTGCCTTTTGCATGGAAGTGGTCTATAATAAAAAGGATAAGGGAAAATAGACGATTTGGACATTTCAACTTGTCGGGGGAGGGAGTGGGCCTATGAGACGAAATCGGATGTGCTGCCTGGGGGTGCTTGCCGCCCTGTTGACGCTGTTGTCCGGATGCATGCTGAAGACCGTGGATCAAATGTACTGTCTGCCCCGGCGCTCGGAGGAATACCACAATTTGCAGGCCGCCATGGACCAGGTGATGAGCGGACTGGAGTACTGCGCCCCCCAGGGGGGAGAACCAGCAGACGGTGCAGATGGTGGACCTGACCGGGGACGGTCAGTCGGAAGCTCTGGTATTTGCCAAGGAGTGGGAGAGCGCCCTCTGAAAATTTTCATTTTTGCTAAGGAGCATGGTGCCTATGTGAACACCGCCACCATTGAGACGGCGGGCACGGCCTTTGAGCAGGTGGAGTATGCGGACTTGGACGGCGCCGGCGGTGTAGAGTTGGTGGTGGGCCGGCAGGTGAGCAACGAGGTGGTTCACGCCCTGTCCGCCTACACGTTCTCCCAGGGCACGCCAGAGACCCTACTGACGGCTAACTACAGCCGTTTCCTCACGGTGGACCTGGATCAGGAATAACCTGCGGGAGCTGTTTCTGCTGCGCCCAGGCGCCGATGGGGGCAATGGGTGGCGGAGCTGTACGACTATCGCGGCGGCGCCATGGAGCGCTCCGCCGAGGCGGTGATGTCGGTCCCGGTGGAGAATCTGAAGCGGATGACGGCCGGGGGTATGTACCAAGAGACCCAAGCAGTGTTTGCCGCCAGCAACTACGATGAGGATACCATCATCACAGATGTTTACGCCATAGTCAAGGACCGTCTCACCAATGTGTCCCTCTCCAGTGAGTCTGGCACCAGCGTCAAAACCATCCGTAACTACTATGTGTATGGTGACGATATCGACAACGATGGCCTCATGGAGCTGCCCTCCCTGGTTCCCATGGAGGAGGCCTCCTCCGGCGGACGGGAGCTCATCCGGTGGTATAACCTGACCCCGGAGGGGAATGAGGTGGAGAAGCTATATACCTTCCACAACTATGCTGACCGCTGGTACGTGTGCATTCAGAGGGACTGGGTGGACACGGTTTCCGTCACCCGGGCGCAGATGTGGCCGGCGTCCAGGGATATGTGTTCTCTGCCGGGAGGATCAGAAGCACCAGGTGCTGTTCACCATTTACGCGTTTACGGGGGGACAACCGGGAGGAGCTGGCTGCCTCAGACGGGCGTTTCCCCCTGGCAAAGACCGACGAGGTGACCTATGCCGCCTGCCTGGGTGGTGGAAGTATGGGGCGCCAATTGGATCAAAAAGACCTTGATTTCCTATTTTAACTTCATCCGGGAGGACTGGAAGACCGGTGAGATGTAAGGAGCGAAGAAGATGAAAAAGGTACTGATTCTGGAGGACGAGGTCAGCATCCGCAGCTTCGTCGTCATCAATCTCAAGCGGGCGGGCTATGAGGCCATCGAGGCCGGGACCGGTCAGGAGGCGCTGGACCGTTTGAAGGAACATCCAGACACCGGCGTGGCCATTCTGGACATCATGCTGCCGGATATCGACGGCTTTGAGGTCTGCCGCAGCATCCGTGCGACGAACAAGGCCATCGGCATCATCATGCTCACGGCGCGCACGCAGGAGATGGACAAGGTCACCGGCCTGATGACCGGCGCGGACGACTACGTGACCAAGCCCTTCTCTCCGGCGGAGCTTACAGCCCGGATCGATGCCCTGTACCGCCGCATTGGGGGCGATGGCGGGCAGATACCGAGCTTTTGACCCAGGGGCCCTTTGTGATGAACATCCGAACCGCACCCTGGAAAAGCAGGGGGAGCGCATCCGTCTGACCCAGGTGGAGTTTTCCATTTTGAAGCTGTTTATGCAGAATCCAGGCCGGGCCCTGTCTCGGGAGGACATTTTGGCTGCTGTGTGGGGGCCGGATTATGAGGGCGAGCTCAAAATTGTGGACGTGAACATCCGGCGGCTTCGGATCAAAATCGAAGACAACGCCACAACACCGAAATACATTACCACAGTCTGGGGGTTTGGTTATAAGTGGGGCGCATAACCCGTCGCAAGACCGGGGCGAACAAGAGAAAAACCCGGATCAAGGGCCTGGGCCGGTGGATGACCCATACGGTGGGGCCGGTGTTGGCCCTTGCGGCGGTCTTGTGATCATCATCTCGGCCTCCTTTGCAGCCTATTATTACCCAATATGCAGTCTGACATGCAGCACCGGGCAAAGACCACCACGGAGTTTTTTGCCAACTACATCGGCCAGAGCTACAACGCCTACTATCAGTCCTGCGTTACCTACGCCAGGACCTTCGAAGAGAAGAACACCATTGAGCTCCAGTTCATCAATACCAGCGGACGAATCGTGGCCTCTTCCTATGGCCGTTGGGTGGGTCCGTCTCCCACAACCCAGGATATTTCCAGCGCCATGGAGACCCGCCAGCTGGCCACCTATATGGGCAAGGACCCGGCCACGGGGGGAGCGGATTATGGCGGTGTCCAGCCCCATGATCTATTCCAGCGGCGAGGTCATCGGTGTTCTGCGCTATGTGACCAGCATGAAGGTGGTCAACCGGCAGCTGGTGTTTGTGACCCTGGTTGCCCTGGCGGCGGGAGCGCTGCTGGTGCTGGTGGTGATTTTCAGCAGTAACTTTTTACATTCGCTCCATTTTGGAGCCGGTAGCGAGATCACGGCCACGGCCAAGCGGATTGCGGGCGGCAGCTACGGCGTGCAGCTGAGGTCCAAATACGATGATGAAATCGGCGACTTGGCCGAGACCATCAACGACATGTCCAGTAAGATCAACCAGAATGAAAAAAAATGCAGACGGAGTTCATCTCCCCCCTGTCCCACGAGCTGCGTACGCCCCTCACCGCCATCAGCGGCTGGAGCGAGACCCTGCTGTCCGGGGAGAGCCTGGACCCGGAGGAGACCCGCCGGGGCATCGCCATCATTCAGCGGGAGAGTCGCCGCCTGACGGAGATGGTGACGGAGCTCCTGGACTTCACCCGGATGGAGGACGGCCGCATGACCCTGAATGTGGACATGACGGACATCCGGGAGAATTTGAGGACACGGTATATATGTATGGCAGCCGCCTGCCCAGGAGGGAATCCAGCCTCGGGTGCTGGAGAACGACGGAGAGTCCTTGAGATTCCCTGCGACCCCAAGCGGATGCGTCAGGTGCTTCTGAACATTCTGGACAATGCGGCCAAGCACGGGGGAGAGGGCAAGGGATTGACGCCTCCATCTCGTCTGAGGGGAGCTTTTGTGGTCATTCGAATTCGGGACTACGGCCCGGCATTCCGGACGATGAGCTTCCCCTGGTGAAAAGAAGTTTTTCAAGGGCAGCCCAAGGCCAGAGAGCTCCGGCATCGGCCTGGCAGTTTGCGATGAGATTATAGAGATGCACGGAGGCAGCCTGACCTTTCCAATGCGCCAGGTGGAGGAACCCTGGTGGTAGGTGCATGCTGCCGGTGGCGGTGCAATAGCTCAGAAAGGCGGTACCATGGCAAAGACAAACAATTGAAGTCACAAGAGAAATTTAAAACCATGATCGGCGGTCAGGCCCTCATTGAGGGAATTATGATGCGGGGCCGGACAAAGACGCTGTGGTGGTCCGGGGCAAGGAGGCTCACGGTGGAGGTGACCCCGGAAGCTGCCGCCGAGCATTCCCCCTGCGATGGCCCCCTGATCCGGGGGATCTATCACTTCTTTGGCTCCAACATCGTAGGGGTGAAGGCTCTGATGTGGTCGGCGGACCTCTCCCCGGAGTGAGGGAGAGACAGAGGCCCCCCCCAAGTTTGACCAGTGGCTGGAAAAAGCTGGGAAATGAGGGCTTCTTAGAAGGCCCTGGTGGGCTTTGCCGTGGTGCTGGGCCTGGGAATGTCCGTGGGCCTGTTCTTCCTGCTTCCCATGGTCATCGGCGGCTTGTTTGACCGGTGGATTACCAGCAACCTGGGATCAACCTCCTGGAGGGGGTGATCCGTATGGGAATTTTCTTCCTGTACATGTATCTGATTTCCCGCATGAAGGATATGCGCCGCCTGTTTTCCTACCACGGGGCGGAGCATAAGACCATCGCCTGCTATGAGGCGAAGCTGCCCCTCACCGTGGAAAACGTGCGCCGCCAGACCCGGCTGCATCCCAGATGCGGCACCAGCTTCCTGCTGGTGGTGATGGTGCTGTCCATTTTGATTTTTTCCATTGCGTCATCTGCCCTCCTGGCTCTGGCGCCGGGGTTGGAGGCC
>VOFB01004886.1_pt1 | contig 29783 bp, 33 predicted proteins | sample 5384141 | NCBI WGS metagenome assembly VOFB01 (sample SAMN12384721, study PRJNA508395) | human gut metagenome | isolation source: healthy gut A | host: Homo sapiens | reverse complement strand
AAAGATTCTCCGGCGCGGATTTTTGTTGTCGCCAGACAACAGCGAGCTGTACCTTTGTATGCCGAAAAACTTTTCGGCATACGAAAGGTGCTCGCTCTGCGAGGCTGGGTGGCGTTCCCGAGTCACGCCACTTAAACTACCAGCTTGATGACAACCACGAAAAAGAGGATCGGACGCCCGACAACGACAGATCCCAGAGTCCACAGGTATAATTTCAAACTCACCACCGAAGAGAATATCCGCTTTAAGCAGATGCTTTGTAAGGCAGGATTGGAACATAACCGCAGCCGGTTTATCGTAAAACGCATCTTCGCCGAGGAGTTCGTTGTCGTTAAACGTGACCCTTCCAAAGTGCAGTTTATTGCTCGTCTGAATGATTTTATTTCCAGTTTCAGAAACTCGCCAACAACTATAATCAGATTGTAAAGGTCGTCAATTCGCACTTTTCCAACGTCGCTATCCCGCATCAGATCGCTGCTTTGGAACAGCGAACGAGAGAATTAAAGGCTCTGAGTATCGAGATTCTCAACCTCGCAAAACAGGCTAAGGAGTGGTTGCGAATATAAGATCGGGCTCCTCGCCCGGCGGAGCCTTGTATTACAACAAGGAGAAAGTGGATAAGAATGAGGCCGAAGTGCTGCTCTGGCAGAAGATGCTCGAACCCTTCAATAAACACGGGCGAATGGATATCGACGCTTGTATGGATAGTTTCTGGCTGAATTTGAACGTTTCCGTCTGTTCGGCCTGCTTGTCGGCTATGCGCTTCAGCCGTTTCTGTAGCGACTCTTCGTTTTGGTAGAGTTCGTGTTTGGCCGCGGACTGACGGCGGAGCTCAGCGCTCACGGCGTCGGGATTCATGAACATCATGTTCTCATCGGCATGGTAGGCCACGCGCAGCGAGAGTTCGTCGTCCAGCAGCATCTCGACGGCTGCGGAACCAGCTCGTCGTCGCCGCAGTCGCCGATCCACTGCGACACCAGACGGCGCACCAGTTCGTAGCTGTCGCCCGCCGCCTGCACCAGCATCGCGTTGAAACGCGGCGAGCGGCTGGTGCTCATCAGCCTGAGGGCTTCGAGACGCACCGGGCCGTAAGGAGATTCTGCGACCCGTTTTTCACACAGTTCGGCTGGCTTGTCGTAACCGTTGTCGGCCAGCTTGCGCAGGGCGATGGCCTGCACGTCGGCGGGCATCGTTTCGGCGGCCATCCGGAGCCAGTATTTGTTGTCCGATGCTTTTGCCGTGAGTGCCGTGTTTAGGTCGGTGCCGGGCAGCGCCCGGTTGATGAAACGGTAGGTCGGGTCGCCGATCAGGTGTGTTTCGAGGTAATGCACGTGGCGTCCCCACTGTCCGATGCGCACGCCGCAGTCGAGCAGTCCAATATAGCGGTCGGGCCATTTGTCCTGCAGGGCGTTGACCGAATTGCCCTGGGTGACGATGCAGTCGCCCGGACCGAAGATATAGCTCGCGGCGATGCACTCGTCGAGGTGGAACGAGCCGTTGTAGCAGGCGTCGAACATCACCATACGGGGATTCATCGGCCGGTTGTAGAGGTCTTCGATGTGTACGTCCATGGCCTGGTCGAGCAGCGAATCGGCCGTGTGCAGCGAATCGGAGAGCTGGCACCACGCTTCGGGCACGCCGTAATAGGCGATCAGCTCGGCCTTGCGTTTTTCGGGGTCTTTGTGTCCGTCGATTTTGCTGCGCAGGAACCGTTTGATGTTCTCGATCGAAACGTTCATGCCCGAACCGTTTCGGTATCCGTTCAGGTATTGCGTGTCGGGAGCGCCGTGGTGGTGGCACAGGGCGACATCGACGCCTTTGCGGGCCATCTTCTCCAGCAGGTAGGGCTTCATGGGCCAGCGGCTTTCGAAATCATAGAAACGCACGGTGCTGCCGGTGCGGAAAAGTGCGGGCAGCTGTTCGCGCAGCGCGATCTGCTCCCCGGCCCAGGCTTCGGGAGCCTCGGAGTTGTAGCCGTGGCCGCGGAAAACGAACAGGTTGTCCAGCTCGTTCTGTTCGGCATGGGCCTTCACTACCTTGCGCAGGTAGGCACGCAGCAGTTCGTCGGAATCCGCGCCTTCGCGTTTGGGCGGCTTGATGCGGGCCGAGTAGATCGGCGACGCGATGTGCTGGCGCGATTCGGGCGAGAGCGAATAGTAGAAATAGAGCGGTTCGTCGGCGTCGCGGCGCAGGAACTCGAATTGCAGTTCCGGATCGTCGTAATAGCGGTCGGAGGGGACCGACGAATCTTTCCAGTCGCGGTCCTGACTGCTCTTGAACGCCGATGTGAGATGCTGTCCGTCGCGGATCATGGCAATGGGGATGTCGCCGACGAACACCACGCCTTCGAGGTGCGGCTGCGCCTCCGTCATCCGGATGATCTCGCTGCGCACGCTTTCGGGGTTCTGCCACTCGTCGATGAGCAGGTAGGTCCCCAATCCGTCGCGCTCCACGGCGGCGCGGTAGGCGTCTACCTCGGCGGCTGCGGCTTCATAACTCCGGCTGTCGATGAAAATGGCGAACGTCGTGGGGCTTTTCACGCCGGGACGGACGATCCGCGGTGCCGCTGCAAGCGACAGGGCCTGCAGGCAGACGGCGATCAGTAAGACGATTCTTTTCAATTTCATGGTCATGTCGGATTATCGGGTCGGTACGGATACGGTGCTTTCGAGCCGGATCGCGGTTTGCGTCAGCTCGTCGCGGAGCTCTTTCTCCAGGTTTTTGTCGGCGGCTGCCTGCCGGCAGGCGTCGATGATCTCGGCACGGCGCGGGGTATGCGCGAACCAGCCCAGACACTCGGCCGTGTTGACCCGCAGTTCGAGGGGCTGCGAAGCGTCGGCCACGAGTTTCAGCAGCTCGGGCACCAGTTCGTGGTAGGTGTTGTTGCGCATCGAACGGATGGCCGAGATGCGGCTTTTGAGCGTTTTGCCGTTGAAAAGCTGATTCCGCTGCCGCTCCTTCATCGCTTGTTCGCCGGCGACCTCTTCCCAGAGCTCGGTGAATTTTGCCTCGCTGTCCGCATACGGCGAAGCCTCGACGGCCGTGCGCAGCGCCTGTTCGACCTCTTTTTCGGGGAACAGCTCCAGCCCCTTCATGACAATGTAGGCTACACGCTTCGATTCGCTGTCGTTGACATAAGTATCGGCCAGCGCGGGCAGCAGCTCCAGACGGCTCGACTGCCAGGCATAGGTCGCAGCGTTGCGGCGCAGCAGTTCATAACGGTCTTTCAGTCCCCGGATGATGGCTTGCGCGAAGATCTCCTCGTCGCCGAAGCGTCCGATGAGTTTGAGGCACTCCATACGGGTCGTCGCCAGCGGCGACTGTTTCATGAACTCCAGCAGTTCGCCCGCCGAGATCGCACCGGCGTCGGTCAGCATGCGCAGCGCGAGGCTCTGCACGTCGGCCCACGGGCTTGCGAGCAGGCTGCGCCAGTAGGCGGCGTCTCCCCTTGCGGGTTGTCATGTCGGTGGCCAGCGTATTCGGCTCGACGGGCTGGAACCGGAAGGCCGGGTCGCCGATGATGTGTCCTTCGAGCGATGCGATCAGCCGGTTATACTGCCCGACACGCACGCCGTGTGACAGCAGGCCGACCAGCTCGTAGGTCCAGCGGTCCTGCAGTACGTTGACCGTATTGCCCTGCGTGGCCACCGTGCGGCCCGGGCCGAAGATGTAGTAGCCCGTGATGTAGCCGGGTTTGTGGAACGAACCGTTGTAGCAGGCGTTGAGCATCACGAAACGCGGCTGTGCGGCCAGCGTCTCGAGGTCCTCGGGCTGACGATCGTCTGGTCGCCCTTGGCCTTCGTGTCGTCGTCCGCCTCCGTCTTTTCGTTTCGAAGAAGGCGTCGGTCAGGTGGTATTTCTCCTTGAAATACTGTTTGGCGCCCTCCACGTCGGCTTTGTCGCCCTTGCGGCGTTCCATATACAGGGCGATCATGACTTCGGCTTTGAGCCGGCTGTACTGGCCGTCGAAACTGTCGGGTTCCGTCGTATAACTGCCGACGTGCTGTTTGTCGGGCGAACCGTGCTCGTTGAAGAACATGGCATCCACCTCCGGGCGCACCAACTCGTCGAAAACCCGGTATTTCATGTAATCGTCCATCCGGAAATTGAGCTGGCGCAGGTTTCCGGCCTTGCGGGTGTCGGTCAGCGGGAAATTTTCGTCGATGGCAACGCGCTCGTCCATCCAGCAGACCAGACAGTCGGGTTGTATCCGTCGCCGGCGTAGGTCACCAGATTGTCGAGTTGGTCGACTTTGCCGCGTTCGGCGACGACCTTTTCCAGATAGCGGGCAATCCCTTCGTATTTGTCGCCTCCGAGCTGTTCGGGATAGCGGATGCGTCCCGAATAGAAGGCCGGGTCGAGCCGCTGCGGCGAGTCGCAGGCGAGGTTGAAATAGGAGAGCAGACGGTCGGTCGTGTCGCGGGCGATCAGCTCGAACTGCAGGTCCGGGCAGTCGTAGTAGCGGTCGGAGGGACCGACGACTGAATCATCGGGAAATTGTCCTCGTCCATTTTGAACGCCGTGGTCAAGTGCTGGGCATTGCGCACCATGGCGATCGGAATGTCGCCCACGAAGACCACGCCTTCGAGCGGCGAGCGTTTGGCGGTTTTGCGCATCAGCGCGATGAGTTGTTCGCGCACCTGCTCGGGGGTCTGCCAGTTGTCGCGGAGAATGTAGGTCGAGAGTCCGTCGGCCTCCAGGACATCGCGGTAGGCATGAATCTGGGGCGCCGTTTTGTCGTAGGTCGCCTGATCGACGACGATTGCGAACGCCGTCGGCTGTTTGCTGCGGGGCTTTTCGACTGCGACTTTGGCTTGCAGGATGAATGGCAGCAGCAGGACGATTGCCAATAAATATCTTTTCATAGCTTTCATTACGGATTATTTCTTGGATTCTACGCGGTTAATCATGCGCTGCACCTCTTTGGCCAGTTCCGGTGAACAGTTGCCGCGGGCGAGCAGTTTGCGTCCGGCATCGGCGATTTCATGGCGCCGCACCGAGAGGTTGAACCACGCCAGCGCCTCGGCCATCCGCACACGCAGAATCTCGGGAACCTGCTCGTCGCCCAGCAGGGTGAGGTATTCCGTGACGTGCTGGTGATAGGGGCGGTTCTTGAGGAAACTGATGCGGGCCTGCCGCCAGCGGGCTTGCCCTGGGGTCGAGAATCTCCCGCGTCGAGGACTCGCCGGGCGAGAGCTCGTTGCGCTCGATGAGTTTGTCGAGCAGCTCCTGTTTCTCCTCCCGGGCATGGTAGAAATTCTTGTCGGCGAAATAGGTCTCGATTGCCTTTTCGACTTGCTGTTTGTCGAAGCAGCGGATCGCCTCGCTGATGTTGAAAACGATGCGGGCGGCATTGCGGTCCCTGACATATACGTCGATGAGCACGGAGATGAACGCCTCGTCGCCGATACGTCCCATGCGTGTGACGGCGATACGGCGCAGGAACTCGAAGCGGTCGTAGGCGGCCAGCATCAGCGCCTGCTTGTATTCGGGGCCGTTGAGCGACTCGAGCAGCCGGAAGGCGTTGTAACGCACGACGCTGTAAGGCGACTCGGAGCACTTGTCGAGCAGGATGGCGGGCAGCTGCGGGTAGTCGTTTTCCCAAAGCCGGATCATCGCCAGGTTCTGGATGTCGGGTATGGCATTGTCGAGTTGTCCGAGCCAGAAGCCGTTGTTGCGCTTCAGCGCCATCGAATTGATGTCGAGTTCGGGATGGGCGGCCTTGAAGCGGTAGGTCGGGTCGCCGATCACGTGCGACTCGAGGATGTGGATGTTCTTGGCCCAGGCGCCGATGCGCAGCCCTTCGCCCAGCAGTCCCAGCAGGTCGAAAGCCGACTTGTCCTGAAGCACGTTGACGCTGTTGGCGAACGTCGTGACGCAGCGTCCCGGAGCCATGATGTAGTGTCCTGCGATGAAATCGTCCTCGCGGTAGTCGCCGTTGTAGCAGGCGTCGAAGACCACGAAGCGGGCATTCGGGGCGATGGCTTCGACCTCTTCGAGGATGATGCCCGTGCGCAGGTCGGCGATCGAGTCGAGACGGAGCATTTCGGGCTCCTCGGCCCGGTTGTACCACGTGGAATCGAGTCCTTTCTCCGCGGCGCGTTTGGCGGCCGATTCCCGGCCGCTGCCGGGACGGCGGGCCAGTTCGCGCAGGCTGCGCTGCATCTCGGCGGCGGCATCTTCGGCCGATTCCACATAGGGCGTCCCCGAAAAGGTACTGCCGGTGGGGCATTCCGTGTTCGTGGAAGACCATCATGTCCACGTCGTCGCGGCGGACCTCGCGGATGAGCGACTCCTTGACGAAGGGCTGCATCGAGTAACGCAGGAATTTGGCGTTGTGGGTGCGGCTGAACACGTCGCCGAACTGCTCGTCGAGCAGCTGCTGTTCATCGCGCCAGGCGATGAGCGAATTGGAGTAGGAGCCGTGGCCCGTGTAGGAGACGAACTGGTCGAAAGGCGTCGCGTCGCGGTGTTCGGCCACGGCTTTCTCCAGGTAACGGGCAATCTGTTTGTAGGGATCGCCGTAGGTTTTCTGCGCCTTGATGCGGCCCGAATAGATGTCGCAGGAGATGTACTGCGGCGAATCGGGCGACATTTCGTAATAATGAAACAGTCCCTGCGAGGGAGTGCCCTGCGGGACGAACTGCAAATCGAAATCGTCGTAAAAGCGGTCCGAAGGAACCGAGGTTTCGTGGAGCGGGTGGTCGCGTTCGTCCATTTTGAAGGCCGAGGTGAGGTGCTGCGCCTTGGTGATCATGGCGATGGGCACGTCGCCGATGAATACGCATCCCTCCAAAGCGTTTTCCGCATAAAGTTTGCGCAGGACGTCACGCACCTGTTCGGGCGTCGTCCAGTCGTGCGAAACGATGTAAACGGGCAGTCCTTCGGCTTCGAGCGTCTGTTTGTAGGCTGTCATTTGGGGCCGGCATTCCCGGGCGGTTCGGGAGTCGGTGATCACGGCGAAGGAACTCGATCCCTGTATGGAGGGGTTTTCGAACGTCTGCGATCGTCCCGGCGCGGCCGAAAGCAGCAGAACTCCGGCCAGCAGGACAAAAACGGTTTTCTATAATTCATATGGAGCAGTTATTTGAAACCCTCCGGGAGGATATGTCGTCCTCTCCGGAGGGTTCCGGTTTTAAAACATCAGTCCGATTTTAAAATTGGCGTAAAAGCGGCGGTCGAACAGGTCGCGGTGGTCGTCGGCACGCACATAGTCGCCCGAGGCTGCGGCAAAGACCGAACCGCGGCCCTTGAACAGCCGGGCGAACGAATAGGTGATTTCACCGCCGAACGCAGCGTATCCCGACCCGAGGTAGTAATAGTCGCGGAGCGTGAAATCGGTGTAGCATTTCGTGTCGGCCTTGTAGCCGTTGTAGTCGATGTCGCTGCTGTTGTTCATCTTGTAGGAGGCGCGTATTCCGACGAGCAGCGAGTGCTTTTCGTTGAAGATGAAATTCTTGCGTCCGAAGATGCCGATCTTGCAGTTTTCGATGTCCTGGGTGCTGCGCGGGAAATAGTAGATGTCGCTGAGCTTCTCGGTGGAGAATTCGACGCCGGCAGTCCAGTTGTAGGAATCGCCGCGGGTGGTGCGCATATACTGCAAACGCCCCTCGAAACCGGCCTTCGAGCTGTTCGAACGGACGGAGATCGATTTTATGATCCACTTGGCGACCTCGAAGGAGTTGTCCCACTCCTGTACATACTGGATGCCGTCGATGCTGCGGTCGCCGTAAGCGGCATTCAGGAAGAACGTATTCTCCTTCGAAGGCTTGTAGACGGCGTTCAAGCCGATCGACCAGCGTTCGTCCCGGGTCGTGCCGACCATTTTGGGCGTCGTGTAGCTGTTGGTGACATCCTCTATTTCCCGGGTGTACTTGCCCGATACGAGCAGGCGCAGTTTTTGGGTCGTGAACGAGTACTGGCCGCCGACGCCCATGCAGTTGGCGTTGTAGATGCGCTGGTTGTCATCCGTGCTGCTGGAGATGGAGGCATCGACGTAGAATCCCGGGAAGTTGAAAATATAGACCGGGTTGGTGCTCATCGAGATTTTATTCGAGGCGGTTCCGTCTTCGCGCCGGGAGTAATACTGGTAGTTAGCGCCGATGGCGTGCTTGCCCAGCGTGACGGTCACACCCGGTTTGATCTCGAATTTCGAAAGGCTGACCAGCGGACGCGGGTCGTGCTGTTTGGCGCCCTGGCCGTTCTGATAAGTGGCTTCGATTCCGAAGATCAGGCGGTCCCACAATTTGGGCGCCGCAGCCTTCACGGTCATGTCGTAGAGCTGGTTGATCCATTTGCTTTTGTAGGTGTCGGCGATGAAGAAGGGCGTGCCGCGCAGCGGGTCGATCAGCGAGGCGTTGTACTCGGCATCGCGCAGCTGGTCGCGCGAATATTCGAAACTACCCCAGATGAAAGCGCCCTTGAGGGCCTTCATCGTGCCGCCGCCGTCGGTGAAGAAGCGGTACCCGGTGTTGTGTTCCCCCTCCTGCGCCCGTTTGAACGAACCTTTCTCAATATCGTATCCCAGTCCGACCTGGCTGTAGTAGTCCATCTGGTCGAGCTGGATGCCCGACGCGTTGTCCGAGTAGCTGAACTGGAGACTCTCGCTTTTCAGCCGTTCGACGGAGGCCTCGGTATTGATCCGCTGCGCCGAGGTGCAGAGCGGCGCAAGGGCCGCAGCCACGAGGCATCCCGTCAGTTTGATGTAGCTATATTTTATCATAACTCATTCGATTTAGGGGGATTATTATTTCAGGGACCAGTTCCAGGCGGGCATCTTTTCGCCGTTGCGGCGGAACTGCGGGACCTGCGTTTCGAAATCTTCCGTCGAGTTGTTCGTGTCCTGGTAGATCGGGGTGCCGTCGGGCCGTTGGCCGATCACTTTGCGGCACACGCTCTTGCCGACGTAAATTTTTCTCCGTCGAAGCCGCTCCGGCGTCCACGAATCCGGGAATACGCTTCATGTTGAGGCTGTTCGATGTCGGGAGCATCTCCACGCCGTCGATCAGCTGTTCGGCCGGAATGCGGACGTACTCCTGCGTTTTGCCCACCTGTCTCTGTGTCGTCTCTCCCACCACGCCCGTATTGATGGTCGGGAATTCGAGGTGCTTGCCGGGCTGGTAGATGCAGAGTCCCGGACCGCTGACGGTGTTCAGCCACTGCATGGTCACGATGTATCCCGACCAGAAAACGTACTTCGAGATCAGGAACGTCCGGGTTGACACGCTGCGGATTGCCGGCCCACGTTTCGAATTCGGACAGCGAAGTGTCGATCAGTCCGCCGTATTTGCTGTGGTCGGCATGGTTCGCGGCCTCCTGGGTGATGATGAACGATTCGCCCGGCTTGAGCGGGTAGTCGGTTCCGTTACCCGGCAGCTGCCAGACCGTCACGGCATAGACGTAGTTGTTCAGTCCGTCCTCGGCGGGCCATTCTGGGAGCGTCGCCGTTGCGAATTCGGGCACGAGACGCGCGAAACAGAGGTGGTCGAGGTAATAGGTCTCGTCGCCGTTGTTGTAGATTTCGTAGAACTGGTCGCGGAAATAGGTCGCCTGCGTCTCGGGATTGGTGCTTCCGCAGTAGAAGATCTGGCTGAAGCAGAGCGGGCCCACCATGGCGGGACGGATGGCGATCGAGAAGTCGTTCGACGCCTCGGCCTGTTCCGGCGTGATGTCTTTGGTGATGGCTTTGTTCTGCACCGATCCGTTCAGGTAATAGGTATTGCCTTCGGATTCAGATTCGCCGAATACCGAGATCGTGTAGTTGCCCGGTGCGACCTCGGTTTGTGCGATGCCGTTCTCGTCGGTCAGCGTTTCGATGACGGCGTCCTCCTCGAAATTGGTGAAACGGACGGTGAGCCCATCCACCGGGAAATCCGTGTTGATGGTACCGTTGCCGTCGGCATCCACAAAGCCGGTCACGGCCTTGACCTTGAAGGAGACGTTCAACGGATTCACAACATCGGCCTGGCTGGCGGAGTCCATCATCTCGATGCACGAACAGAGCCCTGCAGCGGCCGTCAGTATGGCTATATATGTCTTTTTCATGGTTGTACTTGCGTTGTAGGGTTATCGAATCTTGACAGACAGCGCAGCTCCGAAAAAGAAGGTCTTTGCGTTGCGCCGGGTGTACTTGCCCGGATAGACTTTGCTCTCCCAGATCGGCGTGCTGCGGAACATATTGTTGGCGAAGAACGAAATGCGCATGAAATTGCGGATTTCCTTGGTCAGATTGATGTTGATACAGAGTATCGGGGGCATCGAACTTTCGGGAATCAGCCGGCGTGCGTCGAGGCGCCCGCGCATGTCGAGGGCCTGGAACTCCTCTTCCCCGATGCGCGAAGCGTCGAAATCATACACCTGACCGTCCAGGCGCGAGATGTATTTCACAGGGATCGAGTCGTTGCCGTAGGTGGTGTACTCACGCTCCTTCCATTTGACGCTGGCTGTCAGCGTGACGACGAAACCGATTCGCGGAATGTTGTGCGTGATACGCAGGTTGGTCGTCGTTGACGACGAATGCTCCGCCTTGTTGCCCGGTTCGAAGACGCCCATGTGGGGATAGGAACCGGCTACGCTGCTGCCTGTCGTATGGTTCGTGAACGTGTAGTAGTTCTTCCACGATTTGTACTGCGTCCAGCTTCCGTTCAGTCCGAACGAGGTGCGGATGGAGTTGATACGTCCGAAATCGATGTCGAACTCGACGCCCCGGCTGTTATAGGCAAAGTAGTTGGTCGGGATCGAATACTGGAGCAGGATTTTGTCTGACGACTTGAGCGACAACTCGGGCATATCGGTCTCATTGGCCGGTTTGGCCGCCGAATACTGATTGTAGTCCACGCATTTGAAGGTGTCGAACGTTGCGCTGGTCATGTAGCCGTTGCGGGTCTTGTCCTCGTAATAGGTGACTGAACCGCGCACCTGCCCGATCTTGAAATCGACGCCGACCTCCCATTTGGTGGTTTTCGCCAGTTCGAGATCCGGATTCTCCGCCGAATAGACGTGCGTCGTGGCGATCTGAATTTCTGGGCGTCGCTGAAGCCGCTCGCCGTGGTGTTGTCGAAGTTCAGGATGTCGAAATAAGCGTTGTCGGGATAGAGATAACCCAGCGAGGGGCTTTGTACGTGATGCCGTAGCCGCCGCGGACGCTCAGTTTCTCGGGAATCAGGTCGTAGGAGGCGTTGATACGGGGTGCGACGCCTCCGTCCATGTTGTAAATATGGTCATAGCGGACGCCGGCGACGATTTCCAGCTTGCGGCGCAGGATGTCCATCGAGAAATACTCCTCGGCGAAGAGGCTGAACTGGTGCATGAACGGCACGTCGCTGAAAGCGCGTTCGCGCTGGGTGGTGAAGTTGGTGTTGACCGAGCGGCGCGGCGGAGTCTCCGGATCGAAGACCTTGCCTTCGCCCAGGTTGCCCGTGGCGCGGTACTCGCCGCCGATGATCAGCCGGTGGTGAGTGCGTCCCAGGTCGCCGGCGAAATTGGCCGACAGCTGCGCGAAGGTGTTGAGCTCCTTGCCGTACAGGTTGTATATGGCCGTATAGTCCGACGGCAGGCGCCAGGCTTTGCCGTTCTTGTCGGCATCGGGGATGTTCGTGATTTTCGTACCGTCGGCCAGGTAAATATCCTGTCCGGGCATGCTCGAAAGAATGGCTCCGTCGGTTTTCGAGGTGGAGTAGGTCCAGTCGGAGTTGGCGGCGAACTCCTCCCGGTACGTTTTTTTGTTCGTATAGTTCGCCGAGACGGTGTATTTGAGGTTTTTGAGCCAGTTCTTGTTGAAATTGAACGACCCGTTGGTGTTGAAGCGCAGGCCCAGGTCGCGCTGGGTCATCAGGTCCAGATCCCTCGCGTCGTCGGGATTCGGTTCGGCCTTGTCCTTGGTGTAGAACAGGTTGAACGAGGTGTTGGTGGACCATTTGCCGACGGTGTTCGAGTAGCTTACGCGTCCCGTCACACGGTTGTAGGTGTCGTATCCTTCGGTCGGATCGTATTGGGCGAAGGTGTAGTCTACGCCGTAGTTGAGCACGCCGGCTTTACGGCCGAGGCCCACGCCGTGCGATACGGAAGCCATGTAGACATTGGGATTGACATCCAGCTGGATCGACAGCGGCGTGCGTCCCGCCTTGTTGTTGACGATGACGGCGCCCGAAGCGATGTCGCCGTACTGGGCCGAGGCAATACCCCGGATCACCTCTACCGATTCGATGTTGTTGGTGGTGATGGTTCGCATGTCGACGCCCGAGTTGGGGGTCGATATGCTGGGCCCTGCGCCGGCTCCCAACGCCAGCGACAGGGTCTGCATGTTGGCGTTGTTCGAAAGGGGAGCGCCGTCCATGATGATGGCCGTGCCGAAGCTCTGGCCGTTGCGGACGGAGAATGTGCTGACTTTCTTGAGGGCGATCTCTTCGGCCGTGCGTGTGCTGGCGCCCGGAAGGAGCGACATGATGTCGGCCAGCGATGTGGCCTGAATGTGCTCCATGGCCGATTTGGAAATCTTCGAAGCGGTTGCCGCACCGGTCTTTTTCGACTCGGCCGACACCACGATGTTTTCCAGATAGAACGAGGTGGCCTTTAGGGTGAATTTGAGCGAGTCCCGTGCGGGAAGCTGGATGGTCTGAGACAGCGGCTCGTAACCCAGGGAGCTGATCTCGACCTTGTATTTCCCCGGATTGGAGAGTTGGATTTCGAACCGGCCTTTGACGTCGGTGGTCGTTGCTACGCCGATTTCGGGCAGGGAGACAACGGCGTAGGCCAGCGGGTGATCTTAGAATTTCCCCCCTCAGTTTCCGAGGCTTGGACCGTGCCGCTGAACGAGATCTTACCTTTGCCCTGCGCCCACACGGAGGTGGCACCGTAAAGCAGCAGCATACTCGTTAACACACTTTAATTTGGCGAAAAAAACCTTCATAAGCAGAATGTTTTGGGTTAATAAATGATTCTTAAATCTTCCGGATGCAAAATCTTAGCAATAGAACGGATTGTATGCAGACTCCGGAGGGCAAGAATTTTGCGATTTTCCGATGCCAATATAATGAATTTTTTTAATAACTGCCCGAATGGACTATTTTTTACCAACAAATAGGTATGTTTGAGAGCGTCATATGGCACATTTTTTTTCGCACTCTTTTTATAATGAATAAATTTTCCCACTATTTTGCAATGCTCCTTTTTCTGCTCAGGGCGGGGTAGATTATGATACCGCTGGTGTGTCTATTTGCAGGAGTAGCCGATGGGAGAGAGTCGACGGACTTTACAGTGCCATGTTCGATCATGTTTTTTGATGCTGAATAACTTCAATTTGTCCTCGGACGAAAGAACCCGACAATTGTACGTTGCCATGACAATGGGCTCCATGGGTTAGAATGCCGCCCTTTTTAGCAAATTTGTCAAATCCGTATTTTTTTCGTATCTTGCGATAGGTTATTTGAAATGCGGTATTTGAGCGCAAGAAGCTGAAAATAAACCGTTGCCTTCTCGTTACCTACTCTCCTATATGAAAGTTGTAACGACCCGATAAATCGAATCATTACAGCTTTTAATCCCGTTCCACAAGAGTGCGGGATTATAATGATGTAACGACTTGATTTATCGGGTAGTTACATTTTTGTATAGGAGAGTAGGTAACGAGAAGGCAACGGTTTGTTTTCAGCTTCTTATGCGCTCAAATACCGCATGTCAAATAACCTATCGCAAGATACGAAAAATTTTCGATAGGCAAATTACAAATTTGCTATTATGTCTCATGATTTCTGAAATGCATTGCCTTGAATTGAAAAATAGTCCTTATAGTGATTGAGGTTGTTAATCATAACGTTGAATATCCAGGCGAATTTCTGCAAACATTGCCAGAATAGGTTGTTAACTGTCGAGACATCATCCAACCTCGAGTCCCTACATCGAAGCAGTTATTTTCATGAGGTATGTGGAAGTAAATTGCTCTGCTAAATAAACCTGAGATTTCGGTGATTTGATATTTTTACTGCATCTATGTCCTGATGGCTGGTTCTCAACCAAACCCTTTTTTATTTCCAATTCTGGAAATGTGACGGCGGTTCGAAGCAACAATCCCATTTTCGAAGGCTTTTTACAGATCTCGCACGGATACTTATCAGACGAATTCTCTTTTGTCAGCCTATGAAGTGTACGCGCCGGCTTAAATTTTCTGGGCGCAGCAAAACTGAATATAGTTGACATGGTATTTGTATGTCGTATAAGCTTGTTTGTGTTCTGAGGGGACAAGGGACACGGCCGCGAAAAACGCGGAAAAAGGATAAAAACTATTTTTTCAAAAAGGATCGGATATTCTGTAACATCTCTATTCATTTTTGAGTTTTCAATATTGAGTATTGATTTATTTCATATAATCGTATTTTGAAAATTCGCGGGAAGTTCCTGGATCTTCTGAAACTTGGATACAACGAGCCCCGGAGATTTGCTCCGGGGCTCGTTGGCAGTCTTGTATGTCATTCCCAATACTGCATCATACGAGTCTGACATATACATACAGTTGAAAGATCATGTGTGCTGTTCAAACTCTTATATCGGTTCAAAGAGAATGGTTAAAATGAAACAATGTCGTAGAATGGCAAGTCATTTCATGCGCAACACGGTAGCGGACACCGGTTCCGCCTTGACGGATGCCAGATCTTTGCGAACCGTATAGCGTGCCGGCACTCCGCTGCCATAGACGATGTCTGCGACGGCGCCTTCTTCGGGGAATTGTGCCGTAGCACGTTGTGCCGAAGGATTGAGCACTACGATATATTTCTCCCCTGCATATTCGCGGGCATAAACCATCGGATAGGGATGATTAGGGTCACTGACATAGCGCCAGTCGCCCGAAGTCCCCAAAGCCGGGGTCGCAGCGCGCAGGGCCAGCAGGCCGCGCGTGTAGGAGAGCAGCGAGTGCGGATCGTCGGTCTGTGCCGCTACGGTCGGCCGCGCCGGATCGGGATCGACCGGCAGGAAGATATTCGTGGCGTCGGCCGTTGAAAATCCGGCATTGGGGGTCGTATCCCACTGCATCGGCGTGCGACAACTGCTGCGATTGCGTCTCGCGAAACTTCCCTCCTTGATGGGAGCGTCCTCTATGTTGCGCATGCCGATCTCCTCGCCGTAATAGACGGTCGGTATCCACGGCATGAGCAGGAAGAAGGTCATCGTGACTTTCAGTTCTTCAGGCGTATTGCGCTGATTGCGGTTCAGACGCCAGATATCGTGGCTGCATGTGGGCATCGAGAGATAACCTTGTTCGCGTGTGGCATGCCGCTCTTTCGTATAACGATCGACGAAACTGCGGATTTGCCCTTCGCCTGCGCGGTCGAAATAACAAACGGTCGGTCGATTTTTGTCGTCGGTATTGCAGACCAGCGGGCTGTACATGTCGTAACCTGCGCCGTTGTGGATAATCAGGTCGACATGGAAACCCGCGGGATGGCTTCGCCGGGCTGGCTCCATTCCGATATGAGGATGCACTCGGGATAGCGGGCGTCGATCCATTCGCGCATTTCGTGCCACAGGCGGACGGTGGCCGTGTGGTTCCGGTCGTCATTTTTCACCAGGCTCATCGCCATGTCGCAGCGGAATCCATCCACGCCCTTGTCCATCCAGAAAGCCATGATGTTCCTGATCTCCTGCCGTACGGCCCTCGGTCCGGGATCGTCATATCCCTGCTGCCAGGGTTCGTCGGGATCGGGATGGGCGTAACCGTAGTTGAGAGCGGGTTGGACTTCAAAATAGTTCTTCAGGAAATTGCCGTTGCGGGGTGCATCGCTCTTCACGAACTTCTTGGTCGGGAGGCTCGATTTCGAATCGCTCCAGATGTAGTAATCGCTGTATTGCAGATTCGTGTCGGCGCTGCGTGACTGGCGGAACCACGGGTGTTTATCCGACGTATGTCCGGCCACGAGGTCGAGGCAGATGCGGATTCCCTTTGCATGTGCATCGCGAATCAGCTCGACCAATTGCGTGTTGGTTCCGAAACGCGGGTCCACTTTGTAGTAGTCGGTGATGTCGTAACCGCCGTCTTCAAACGGACTTTCGAAAACAGGACTCAGCCAGATGGTGTTGAATCCGCAGGCTTTCACGTAATCGAGCCGGCTGCGGATGCCTTCGAGGTCGCCGATGCCGTCGCCGTCGCTATCTTGAAAACTCGAGGGGTAGATGTGGTAGATCACGGCGTTTTTGAGCCATTCGGGCCCGCGCTGGGCGTATGCCGCCGTAGCACAGAGCAAGGTGATGACGAAAAATGGGAATAGTGATTTTTTCATGTCGGAGGAAATAGTTTGGTTTACGATTTATGTGACGTATGCCGTGCCGTTTTCATTCAGTTTGGCTGCCGGTTGTTTTTCGCCGCCTTGCGCCAGACGACCCCTACCAGCAGGAATGACAGAACCGATGCGGCGATCCAGAATACCGATGCGACGCTGTAATCGTGTGTCGTGATGCCATCGACGACGGTTTTGTGCTTGTCGAGCAGGGCGCCGCTGATGATGTCCTGAATCCCCGCACCCACATAGCTGGCGATCCCGATGATCCCGAGCGCTGCGCCGCTGGCCCGGCGCGGGACCAGATCGACGGCCATCAAACCGCCCACGAAACAGATCAGGACCCCGATGGCGATGCCGAACAGGACCATGGCGAGGATGTTTACGAACATCCCGGAGCCAGAGTACAGGAACAGGCCGAGCGACACGGAACAAAGCACGCCGAACGTCACGGCGATACTGTAACGGCTCCCGTTGAACCATTTGTCGGACATCCATCCCGAAAAGACCGTCCCTGCGATGCCGAGAAAGGCGTTGACGGAGATGACCTGGGTCGCCGTCGCCAGCGGGAAGCCTTTGACCTCCTGAAGGAAGATGACGCCCCAGCCGTTTATGGCGTAGCGGCTGACGTACATGCAGGCGCTGGCCAGGGCGAGTATCCTGATGTAGGGATTTCTGAACGCGGCTTTCTGGGCCGTGCCGACCGATTCCCGTTCCACCTCCGTTTCGTCCCCGGCCTCGCCCGAGAGCACCTCCACCGGCGGCAGTCCCTTGCTTTCGGGCGTGTCGTGCAGGAAGAGCAGGATCACCGCCACGCCCATCGCTCCGGCAATGGCCGACCCGACGAATCCCCATTTCCATCCGGCGAGCCCCACGACGAGTCCCACGAAGACGAACGATATGGCTTCTCCTAAGTTGTGGCTGGCGCTGAAAAATCCGTAATAGGTGCCGCGCTTTTTGAGCGGATACCACCTCGACAGCGCGATGATCGCCGGGGCGGCGCCCATCGACTGGCTCCAGCCGTTGATACCCCACAGGACGGCGAAGACGACGAACAGGGTCGTCGTGGCGAGGGTCCCTCCGCCGGAGAACAGCCCCAGCAGTCCCACGCAGAGGTTGGCGATGAATGAAACCGTCAGTCCGGTCGCCATGAAGCGTTTGATGTTGCTGTGGTCGGCCAGCACGAAGGGGCATTCTTCCTCGATCCTGCCACGGGAAAGGCTGACATAGACTATGGCGACAACGCCTCCTACCTCGCCAGCACTTATTCCACCGTACTCTCGGGCGCCCCGATGCTGATAGCCGATTACGAACCTGTAGGCGAAACGTTTGCGGCAAATCCGGACAGCCTCGACCTGCGCACGCTCGACTACGAAGATTACCGCCGCCATCAGGGTGTGCGCCATCCGCGGGTGGCGATCGCACTGACCGAAGACGGCCGGGCGCTACTCATCACCGTCGACGGACGCTGGTGGACGTCATCGGGAATGACCGCGCAGGAACTGACCCGGATGCTTGTCCGGCATTTCAATCCCCGCTGTGCATTGAACCTCGACGGAGGCGGCTCGACCACAATGCTGATCGGAAACCGGGGCGTACACGACACCCATGTCGTGAACTTCCCCGTGGACAACAAACGCTACGACCACTACGGCCAGCGCGCCGTCAACAACGTGGTATTGGTGAAACGGAACGATTAACGCACGACATCCCATGTTCGACAAAATAAAAACCTTTTACGGAACCAGCAAACCGGTTCCGCCGTTGCAGTGCGGCCCGAAGGAACGGGACAGGCTCTACCGCAGGCTCCGCTTCCAGAGTTTTCTGGCCGGGACGGTCAGTTACAGCCTTTACTACGTCTGCCGCACCACGCTCAACGTGGTGAAGAAACCGATCATCGACAGCCATGCGCTGGATGCGCAGCAGTTGGGCATCATCAGCTCCGCGCTGCTCTTCGCCTATGCCGCCGGAAAGTTCGTAAACGGACTGCTTCCAGTAACGGGTGTGGGTTTTGTCCACGGTCTCTTCGCGCCGACCTTCCGTCCGTCTTCACGAACGATACGTCGGGTTCGAAATAGGAGCCGTTGATCCCGGCGAAGGCGTCCGCGCGGAGGGCGAATGCCGAAAGCGAATCGGCCTCTTCGCTGTGTACGACCGAGAGCGAATATCCGCCGTGCGAGAGGTCTATTTCGAGGACGTTGATAGTCTGGTTGGCTCCCGTCGGGAGGTAGAATCCCGTATAGTTGTACCACACGCAGCCGGGGGCTACGACGTCTATCGACCATCCAGCCATGTCGGACGTGCGTGACAACGGATCGTCCGCCGGCGTATTGCAGCATCCTGTGGTGAGCAGGGCGGCCTGTATGAGGATGTAAAATGTCTTTTTTTCATGGCTGCAATCCCAAGACCTCTTGCATCCTTCGACCTATTTCGTCATTCTCCAATACCCCTCCGAAACGGGTCGCGCAGGGCCCGTAGGCGAACAGCGGCACCATCGACGCGGTGTGGCTCACGCTGCCCCAGACATATCCGATGCCGCTTTCGGACAGATGGAAATCAGCATTTCCCGAGGGTATGGCGAGCCCGCCGGTTTCATGGTCGGCGAGGATGATTACCAGTGTCCCGGGATGTGCCTGGGCGTAATCCAGGGCCACACCCACGGCGTTGTCGAAATCCCGTATTTCGGCGAGCATACCCGCTGCGTCGTTGGCGTGGCACATCTTGTCGATGAGCGAACCCTCCACCATCAGGAAAAAAGCCTTTTCCGCGGCTGTTGTTCGTCACTATTTCGAGGGCCTTGGCCGTGGCCTGCGGGAGGTATTCCGGCGAACGGCCTTCGGCGATGGTGGGGATGCCGTAGTTGTCGCCCGGATAGAGTGCCATGGCCCGGCCTTCGGAAACGTCGTCGAGTTCTTCGAGGCTTCGGACCACGAGGCAGCCCATCTTTTCGAGCTTCCCGATGATGCTCGGATCACCCTCCTCCAAATACTGACGGCCGCTGCCGATCAGCACGTCGATGTCGGTGTCGAGCAGGCCGAGGGCCACCTGCTTGTATTTGCGGCGGTCCATCGAATGGCCGAAGAATGCCCCGGGGGTGGCGTGGACGACTCCGGAGGTAACCACTACACCCGTCGCCATACCGCGGGCATCGGCTTTTTCGAGGATGGTGTGCAGGCGGTTTCCCGCGCTGTCGAGCCCGAGCCGGGAGTTGTTGGTTTTCCGGCCTGTGGAGAACGCCGTTCCCGCGGCGGCCGAGTCGGTTACACGATTGTTGGCCGAATGGGTCTTCACGAATCCGGTCACCGGAGCCCGCTCCATTTGGATAGGGCGGTATTCGTTCTCGATCATCAGGGCCGTGACGTGGGCCAGCCCCATTCCGTCACCGATCATCAGGATTATGTTTTCGACCTTTTCGGCCTCCTGCTGTTTTTTCGCGGGTTTCGCAGCGAACGCCGTTGCGGACAGCAGGACCGGGACAACAGCGCATAACAAAAATAAGGATCGTTTCATTTTCATTTGAATTACTGATAATAAAGGCAATCTGTCGAAACGAGGCGGAATATCCCAGCTTCCTCTTGCTCCGGCAGATTGCCTGTTTCCAAATTCTGGGTATGTCCTATTCGTGGACCCAGGCACCAATCACGGCCTTTCCGTCACGACTTACTCCGCGTTGATCGAGAATGATTACATCTTTCGATATCCACTGTGAATATTCAATCTGCAATGCTCTCAACATTGGCACTCCCATGCCGTTAGTAAGAGCCGGATTATCCGGTCCCTTCAGTGCAACGGTTTGTGTCTTGCCTCCGTTATCGGAAAGCGGACCAAGCATCGTTTCCGCATCGAATGATATATCCTGCAAAAGAATGCTATTGACGTCATATATCTGACTTCCGTTGACATAAGACTGTCCTGCGGAAAGCACGGCTTGGCCGCCGTCATCGTCAAGTTGAAGATCCGAGTTTTTAGGATCGCTGTTGCCTGAGACGATCGTATTGTATATTCTCGTGATGCAATAGCTGTTGGAAATATTGATTCCCCCCGCCGTATGACTTTGCCGTATTACCTGTAATCGTACAGTTAACAATGTCTAACTTCGTCGTCTTGCCATTTGCACCGTATACAGCGATGGCACCGCCTTTGCCGCCCGTATTACCCATAAACGTGGAGTTAACGATCACGGTTTCGGAGTTTTCGCGACCATAGATTGCACCTCCTTGACGAGTGTTGTGATCGGCCACATTCTTCGTAAAGGTCGAATTGTAGATATAATTGTACGACTTTGCATTGGTATTGACAGCATAGATTGCTGTGCCGAAATGGGAGGTACGGTTATTTTCAAACGTACAGTTATCGACAGTCAGCGTGGAAGTGTCGTTGTAAATACCGGCGCCGCCGTTATTGCCGGAGTGGATATTGTCCGAAATTACACAATTTTCGAATTTGACATCCGATCCATTGTGGAGTACGATATTGCCATTGTTCTGTGCTGTATTGTCTTTGATTTTACAATTTACGAAGTCGACGGCCGAAGCGACGATTACAATACCGCCTCCAGATCGGGCATCTACCGAAGTTCCGTTGATCGTAACTTTCCGGTTGGTCTGTGCCTTTCCGCCAGTGATCGTAATCCCCTGTATTTTCAATCGGAAATCGGGATCGGGAACTGCAGTTACGACGACCACATGAGATACTGTTCCGTTTTCCGTTTCACCGCTGAAAATCGTCTCATTGACTGCGGGGGCGGATATGGCTCCTTCCGTTGCATCGGAGGGATAGCCTCCGATGAGGGTAATGTTAGAGTTCAGTTCAAACGTTTTGTCGCTCGCATTGTCGAGGCTTCCGCCCGCTACAGGTGCGTAGGGAGTATATGTCCCGGCAGCCAAGTGCACCTTTATCACCAAACGCCGCCATATTCAAGGCATTTTCGAGTGTGGTAGCATTTGCCCACGACAGTCCGTCGGCCGTACCGTCGCCGTCCGTCTTGACGTAATAGTCCATGGGATTTTCTCCGGCGACGGTCGGCGCCTGGGTGATGCGGAAGGTTTTGACCGCATCGTCCGTGATCCAGATCCGGACGGTCCCCGTCCGTTCGTCGCGCGAGGTGTTGAGTGCAACGGAGATGATGCAGTCTCCGTCACCTGTTCCGCGGGCCTTTTCGAACGAGATCCAACTGGCATCCGTGCCTGCACGCCACGGCAGGTTCGATTCAACGGGGATGGTGAGGGTCGTTTTTTCGCGCGGCACGTTCTCCACCTCGTTCGCCCGGATGGAGAGTTCGGGCGTTTCGGGGGTGAATCCGCTGTCGTCGGTCGGAAAGGCTTCGCATCCCGCTGACACGGCAAGGAGCAGAAGTGCACATGCCGTCCGGGTGAAATAGGTGCTTATGTTTTTCATCTTCATCGGATTTATTGGTTGGAAATAATCAGGAGCCCGTCGCCTACGGCCCGCTCCCTGGCCGCCGTTGTCACAGGGCCAGTTGCAGACCTTGAAACGGTCGTCGGTGAATTCCGGCGTAGTGCGGACGAGGAATGTCGTGGGCCTCCTCCATCGAGGTTGATTGCATCGTGCGCTCCGATGCTTTGGAAACAGAGCCCCCAGTTCCTGATAGCGCATACCGTTGAATAACTCCAATTCCGGCCGTCGACGACGAGGAACCAAACCGTTTTCCGTCTTCCGACACGCCTACCGCCGTGCGCGGTTCGAGACCTTCCTCCTCTTGCGTCACGAGTTCACCCTCCGTCATGAGCATCACGCCGCCGCCCACGGCCTCCTGGATCACGCCGCTGGCATTGACCGCAGGATAGTCGTCGCGGTGCGCCACGGCGGCTTTTTTGTCCCGGGTGATGTAGAACACGCTGCGTTCGCCGCTGTCGAAGGTGTTTTTCAGCATGACGCCGTTCCGGTGTACGGGACCGCGGGGTACGCCAGTCGTCATATTGAAGAAGTCAGCGTTGAAACCTGCCCAGACCTTGTTGCCGGCGGCATCGGCTGCAAGGGCCTGCCGTGTCATGGACTGCATCTTGAACGTCGTGCCGTTGTCGGGCAGCGACGCCGCGATGGAAATGGCGGGATTAGAGAGGTCCACCTCGACGACGAACATCTTCGTCGTGTAACCTTCGTACGAGACGTATGCAATTTCGGTGGCTTCCACACCGTCGGTAACGGTCCAGGTGCGGTCATCGATCATATGGCCGATCAGCCCCGTGCCCGCGACGAGTTTTTGGGCAACAGCCGTTGTGGCGGTTGTATTGTCGTACGCATCATTGTAATCAGGAGTATCGTTGCACGACCAAAGAGTTGTGGACAATGCAAAAAAGGCAAAACAACAGTCGGATTTTCAAGAATATTTTATTGTTGGTTTTCATAACGGTCTTTTTACAATAAGACTTGGTTTTCGGCTGCATAATCAGTCCCCGTATCCGGGATTTTGTCCCAGCAGCGGGTTGAGCAGGCGTTGCTGGCCAGGTATCGGGAATAGTACCTGATGAGACTGGATGCCCAGCTCCTCCACGGCGCGGCCGGTACGAACCAAATCGTAATAGCGGAAATTCTCGGTCACCAGTTCCCTGCGGCGCTCGTCCATCACGGCGTCCATGAACGCCTTGTCCGTGGTCGGGGCGGGGTTGATCGCCGTCAGTCCACGGACTTCGCGCAGGTCGTTGAGTCGCGCCAGTCCGTTGGGGCGTCCCTGAGCTTCGGCGCTGATGAGGTACATCTCGGCGACACGCGAGACGATTACCGGGTCCTTGCCCGTCTGTCCGCTGGGATACTTGTTGAAGAGGGTCTGTCCGGCTACGCTGGTGAAGGTGATCTCCTTGCGCTTGTCCTCGTCCGAGAAGACCGCCAGCAGGTCTTTGGTGGGATAGTAGACCCCTGGCCTTTGTTCTCATGAGCATAGGTGTAGAACAGGTCGCTGATGTTGAGCCCCGACTCCTCCGAGATTCTCGAAGGCGAAGATGATCTCCGTGTTGGCCGCCTTGCGGAAGATCTTTTCGAAATCGTCGAGTTTATACTTGCCGATCAGGCTTTCGGCCAGTTCGGCGGCCTCTGTTTTCTTGCCTCGGCTCAGCTTCACGCGTGCCATGAGCGCGACGGCTGCGTCGTGTGACACGTAATAATAGCTTTTACTCGATCCGAGCAGGTCCAGTGCCAGCTCCAACTCTTCCTCGATGAAATTCCATACCTGCTCGGCAGGGTCGCGCGGCACGTTCTCCTGCGTATTCTCCCGGAGGATGGGCATGTCGCCCCAGCGGGTTACCATGCAGTAGTAGAGCTATGCCCTGAAATAGTGGGATTCGCCGAGTGCCAGCGTGGCTTCCGACGACCCAGGGTATTTTTCCGCGGCTCTGATGAGGTTGTTGACCTGGTACAGGATGTAGAAATAGCCTGCCCACGAAGTGTTCTGGTAGCTGTTGAGCGACGAGAGCATCAATTTATCTGGTCTTTCGAAGTTCCCGAATTCCCACGGATGTTACCGCCGAGGATGTCGAACATGATATAGGAACGCACCCCGGGTCCGCCGCTCTGAAACTGCTGTAAACGCCCATGCGCATGGCCGGGAGGTCGGCCTCGGTGACGGCTTCCGGCGGGATCGAATAGCGGAAAATCTGTCGAGGTCGCCTGCGCAGGAGAAGCCTGCGGCTGCAAGGAAGACGAGTGTGAAGTGAAATAGTATCTTTTTCATAGGTTTCGCTCTCCGTTTAGATGGTTATGTTGATACCGAAAGTGAACATACGCGGCTGGGGTACGGTAAGCCGGTCGACGCCGTAATACAACGGATTGAGATCCTTGCTGACATCCGGATCCCAGCCGGGATATTTCGAGATGAGGAACAGGTTGTCGCCCTGAAAGTAGATGCGGAGTCCTTTCATGCGGAGCTTCGACGTGATTGCCGCCGGGAATTCGTATCCCAGGACGAGGCTGCGGAGCCGAATGAAAGAGCCGTCGTGCAGGATACGCGATGAGTTGCGCACGTTGGGGGTCGCCCGGTTGAAGATGGCGCGCGGGTATTCGTTGGTGCTGCCCGGGCCCGTCCACCGGTTCTCGACCTGCGACGCCAGTACGTTCGACGTGTGGCTGAGACGCGCGGCGTTGATCATCCATTCGGCCAGCACCTTGTTGCCGTACTGGTAGGTGAAAAAGACGTCGAGACGCAGACCCTTCCACTTGAATGTATTGTTCCATCCGCCGAAGAACTTGGGGTTTGAAGAGCCCTGATTACGCGGTCCTCGTCGGTGACTTGTCCGTCGTTGTTGACATCCCTCCATTTGACGTCGCCGGCCCGGATTCCGTCGGCATACTGCGGATCGGGAACCTCTCCGTCGTACTGGTAGATGCCGAGCTGTTCGAACACGTACCACGAACCCACTTCCTCGCCTGCGCGGAGGATGCGGTTGGAACCGATGATGTCCTCGCCCGTGAGCGACTTGATGATGTTCTTGTTGTGGGAGATGTTGAACTGCGAGAGCCAGGAGAAGTGCTTGCCGAAGTTGAAGTGGGTGTTGAGGGTGAATTCCACGCCCCGGTTACGGATCGATCCGATATTCGAGAGGGTCGAGGTCGTTCCCGTATGGGCAGCCACCGGCTTGTTGTAAAGCAGGTCGAATGTGTTTTTCTGGTAGATGTCGAAGATCATGTTGACCTTGCCTTTCAGGAAGGCCAGGTCGAATCCGACGTCATACTGGTCGGCCTTTTCCCCAGCGAAGATTCCGGTTCCCGAAGTCGGACACCGCGATACCGCTTTGTCCTCCGTAGTTCTTGCCGCCGGACATCTTGGCGTGATAGGCCCAGGGGCTGATGCCCTCCTGGTTGCCGGTGCGTCCGTAGCTGGCGCGGAATTTCAGGTCGATGCCCGAGTCCTCCATGAAGGGCTCGTTGCCGAGGTTCCATCCGAACGAAACGGAGGGGAACCAGCCCCAGCGGTTCTCGGGGGCGAATTTCGACGAACCGTCCGTGCGCAATGTCGCGGTGAGCATGTAACGGTCTTTGTAGCCGGCGGTGATACGTCCGAAATAGGACTCCATCGCGTATTCGTTGAGCGTTCCGGTGACGTTGTAGAATTCCGCCGCTGCATTGACGATGTTGAACGACGGCGAGGGGAATCCGCGCACGTCGACGTAATTCTGCTTGCGGGTCACATCCTGATAGGAGTGGCCCAGCATGGCACTGAAATCGACGTCGCCGAACTTGTCGTTATAGTTGGCGTAGACCTCGAACGTGGTGTTGGGCACGTGGCGGTAAGCCTCCACCAGACGTCCCACGCCCGTACCGTAGGGATGGTTCTCGTTATAGTAGGTATAGTCGTAGGTGAAGCTCAGGTCGGCGTTGTAGTTGGCCTGAATTTGCAGTTTGTCGTCGAAAAAAGTTGAACTTGGCGAAGAAATTGCCCAAGATGCGGTAATTCTCGATATAGGCGATCTGCTCGTCGAGGATCTGCACGGGGTTGTGGAACGTGAGTTGGGGAGTGCCGCCGGTGTAATATCCCCCGGTGTATAGACATGGTCGATAGGGCGCTTGTGAATCAGGCGTTCCAGGATCGACGAGCCGATGTTGGAGCCGGGAATCTGGTCGTTCTTCATATAATTGCCCGAAACGTTGGCGCCCACCTCCAGCCATTTGGCGAATTTCTGCGTCACTTTGGCCTTGAGGTTCGCCTTGCGCATGGCGTTGGTGCGGATGACGCCGGTCTGGTCGTTATAGCTTCCGCCCACGTAATAGGTGGTCTTGGCGTTGCCTCCAGACACGGAGACATCGACGTTGTAGCTCCGGCCCAGCTGCGTGCCGATCTTCATCCAGTCGGTGTCGGGCATCGTGCCGAAGGGGTTCTGAATGTGGACTTGGTAGTCTGCGTCCCCGACTTGATAACCGTACTGGCGGTTGTAGTTGTCGACGCCTTCGTTATAGGCTTCGATATACTGTTTTGAGTTGGCCATCTTCACCCTCCGGAGGTTGGGGAATTGCGAGATGCCCGCTTGGAAGTTGAGCCGAAGCGTGGCTTTTCCCTCGCGGCCCGACTTGGTGGTGATGAGCACCACGCCGTTGGAGGCCCGCGATCCGTAGATGGCGGCCGATGCCGCGTCTTTGAGGACTTCGATTGACTCGATGTCGTTGACGGCGATGGTCGCCATGGAACTCATGGTCTCTCCGAAGTTGAAGATATTGGCGTCTTCGTTGGTGATCGGAATGCCGTCGATAACGTAAAGGGGCTCGTTGCCCGCGCTGATCGAGGAGATACCCCGGATGCTCATACGTTCGCCCGAGCCGAGGTTTCCCGATCCCGTCGTGGAAATAACGCCGGCCACACGGCCTTGGAGCAGCTGTCCGGGGCTGGCCACCTGACGCTGGTTGTTCTCGTCGACCACCATCTTGCTGATGGCGCTCGACACCATGCCGCGGCGCTGGGTTCCGTAGCCGACCACCACGATATCGTCCACCAGTTTGGACTCTTCGTTGAGCACGACCGTCAACTGGTCCTTGTTCTGCGGCGTGACGACCACCGTGCGGGGTTCGTAGCCGAGGAACGAGATGTTGAGCGTCGCGGGAAGCGTGATGTCGCTCAGCTGGAATCCGCCCTGGATGCCGCTGGTGACGCCTTTTGTTCGTGCCTGCGACGATGACGGTGGCTCCCGAAACGGGGCGTTGTTCTTGTCCAGCACCCATCCGGTTATGGTCTCGGATTTGGGGGCCTGCTGCTTTTTTGCCGGGGCCCGGCGGATGAATACCTGCTGTCCGTCGATGGCGTAGGTGTTCTCGCTTCCTTCGAAGAGTTTGTCGAGGGTCTGGCGGATGGTGAGGTTGGTGGTTTTGAGGGGGCACTTTGCGGGCCGAACTGAACAGCCCGTCGTAGTAAAAAGAACGAGTAACCGCTGATCCGGCTGATCTCGTCGAGCGTTTCCGACATCGACTTGTTTTCGACCGAAACGGAAAATACTTTTCTTTCGCTCTGGGCTGATGCAGTCGACGAAAATGCCGGAATGCATAGGAGCGTCAGCAAAAGGGGCCGGAGTATCTTTGCGGCCCAAGTTTTAAAGTCCGGTTTTTTCTTCATATATTTGTAAAGTTATTTGATGGTTTACCTATTACCGTAATGTCAAATGACGCAGGGCAGGAGGTTTTAGCGGATCGCCTGCCTTGTTTTTTTGGGGGCTTTATCGTATTATCATAGGCAATTCAGGTTTTCGGTTAGACTTAGGTCGGTTATCGGTGCAGCATATAGGTGCGTTTTCGCTGTCCCACGTGATACTGAATCTGGGCGGTGTTACAGATTACATCGAGTACGCGGATGAGTTCGTCTTTGAGGATGAGTTCTCCGGAGCAGGTGAGCCCCGACGTCGAGGATCGGCCACGATGTTGATGTTGTAGTATTTGGAGAGCCGTTTGACGATGGTGGCGATCTTTTCGTTGCGGAACTTGTAGTTGCCGTCCTTCCAGGAGACGTACTCCTCCACGTCGACCGCCGTGATGTAGTCGTGTTCCCCGGACGAGAAATACATCTGGTTCGGGGCGAGTTCCGATTTGCGGCCTTTGGCGTTGGTCACGGCGACCTTTCCGCCTACCAGCACCACCGACAACTCCTCCTCCTTTTCATAGGCGTTGACATTGAGGGTGGTTCCCAGAACCTCGATACCCGCGCGTTTGGTCTTGATCACGAACGGCCATGCCAGGTTATGGGCGATTTCGCCGTACACCTCTCCGTCGACGTAGATTTCCCTCCGGTCGCCGGCGAACTTTTCAGGGTAGATCACTTTCGTTCCGGCATTTATCCACAGCCGGCTGCTGTCGGCGAGGATCAGTGTCGAACGTTTGCCGTAGGGCACGGCTAGCAGGTTGAGCTTTCCCTGCTCCCGGTCTTGTCCGGCAATCTCCTGTTCGTTGATCGTCAGGCCATTCCGGCTGTAATCCACTCGGGCTTCGTCCCCGGCATTTCGACCACCTTTTCGCCCAGAACCAGTTTGATATAGTTCGTATCCTCTGTATGGGCCAGTGTGCGGACGTCGGTGCCGTTTATGGTCGTCGTTCCGTTGTCCGGGCCCGTCAGAGGACGCAGTATGATGGCCACGGCGATACATGCCGCCGATGCTACCAGTGCGGCCGGCCACATCCATCTCTTCGCTGCCGGTGTGCGGCGCGACGCGGGACGCACACCGTTCACCGAATCCTCGATGCGTTCCCATAGTTTTTCAATACGTTCTTCGGGAACGTCGGTCCGATGGGGTGCCCTGTTTAGAGAGAGTAGGATATTGCGAGCTTCGCGGAAAACTTCTGGGTCGATGTTACCGTCGGCCAGTCGGCGCTCCCAGAATATTTGTGTTTCTTCCGTGGGATTGATGATGGACGAGATGAAAAAATCGTCTTGGAGCAGTTCCTCCGTGCTGATATGGGTGTAATCTCTTTTCATGCGTTATCGTTGGCTTCTGGTATAAGGACAAGGTGGAACCGGAAAAGTACTCCTTTTGCCGGCGAGAACGTTTACAGGGAGCTGAAAAGCAGTAACAGGAAAGCCCCGGAGAGATGGGAATAGATCTCGCGGATTTTCTTGATCGACGAATGGACCAGATTCTTGGCCGACTGGCTGTTGATCTCCATCATCGCTCCGATCTCGTTGTAGTGCATTTGCTCCACGAACCGATAGTAGACTGCTTGCTTCTGGCGTGCCGAGAGGTTCCTCTCCATTTCGGCGACGAGTTGTCTGGAACGGTCGCTCTCCTCCTTCCTGACGATCGTCTCTTCCAGGTCCGACTGGTCATGGAGTTGGCGGCAGACTGAAATGTCCATTCGAAACCGGAAACTCTTGCTGTTAGCATGGTTGAGCAAAGGTGTTTTTGAGCGAGATGAGCAAGTAGAGTTTCACGTTCTTCAGTTCTGGTAGCCGTTCCCGGTTGACGTAGATGCGGACGAATATGTCGTGGATGGCATCCTCGATGATCTGCCTGTCGTCGCAGAAGTGCAGTCCGTAGAGGTACATCGGCCGGACATAGAGTTCATAGAGCCGGGCATAGGCCTCCCGGCTTCCGTTGACGAACGATTGCCACAAAGAATCCTGTACGATTATCTCCTTCTGGTACATCGGGACACGCTATTGGGTTGTCGGATTTATCCAAAAATACGAAAATTTTACGGATATGGAAAAGGGATCATTCGGAATCGTGCTTCAGAACCAGTTCCACCGGGATGTGGTCGGAATAGGCGGCCGTGAAGTCGTCGGTGATATACCGGCAGCTCACGATCCGGTCCCGGAGGTCGGGGGAGACGTAGATAAAGTCGATGCGGCGTGTGAAGCCGTCTTTCCGGTAGTTCTCCCCTGTCCGCCCACCCGGCGTCCACGAACCCGAAGTCGAGGATCGCCTGGCTGACAGCGAAGTCGAGTTGTCCGTCCGGGAGGTTGTTGTTGCGGGTGTGCACTTTCTCCTGCTCCTTTTTCCGTTGCAGGTATTTGCCGTCGGCATAGACCGCGCTGTCGAGGGGCGAAACCGTGTTGAAGTCGCCCATGATGATCCATTTCTCGAACAGACCGCT
>VOFB01004685.1_pt1 | contig 29786 bp, 49 predicted proteins | sample 5384141 | NCBI WGS metagenome assembly VOFB01 (sample SAMN12384721, study PRJNA508395) | human gut metagenome | isolation source: healthy gut A | host: Homo sapiens | reverse complement strand
GACATCGATCTTGTTCCAGTGCTCCAGCTTGCCCGGCTCGCGCTGCGGCAGGCCCGCGCGCATCGGGAAGTCCGTCTTCAGGGGTGATGATGGTGTTCTTATAGTCCATAAATGCCTCCATTTATTTCTTTTAAACGCTTGTAACTGGTTATTGTCCCAAAATCCTCTGTCTCATCAAAGAGACAGAGGATTTCTCTGCGGTACCCTCCTGTTCCCGGAAGGCGCTTGCAGGGCGCGATAACGGGCGCAGGCCGTCTCCCTTACGCAGGCGCATGGCCCTTCCGGGGAAAAGCTCCGGGGTGATGCCCTGCAGCGCGCGTCTGCCTTGCATCCTCCGGCAGCTTTCTGAACGCGCGGGGTCCACAGGTCCGTCCCCCTTCGTCGCTTGATCGGTATTCGATTCCGTAGAATGTACAGAGATTCTTACCGCTTTTTCGGGTCGTAATTCCGCCCGAACTGCAGATCTTCAAATTTTTTTGCTCACGGGGAAGCCGTGCAGCGTGTCGAGCTTGCGCGTATCGCCGGAGTGATCCTCCTGCGCGATGTCGCCGAGCGTCGAGCCGCTGAGGCTCTGCTCGATCTGCTGGCCGATCTCCTCGATGAGGGGCGTCGGCCTTCTCCTCGGCGGAGGGATGAGACTGCTCTGCCTCGTAGTCATAGGCGCGGTTGTGAGACGGCTCCTTCGGCTGCTCCTTCGGGGTCAGCACGGGGGTCTGTGGCTCCACCGGCGGGGTGAAGCGGTGGACGCGCTCCGGCTCCTCCGGCTGGGAGGGCGTGAGCGGCGTCTCCCTGCGCAGCTCGTCGATAAGCTCGAGCTGGCGCTTCAGGCGCTTTTCCATGCCGTCCAGGAACTGCGACGTGGCGGCCTTGGCCGCATCGAGGCGCTCCTGCTCCTCGCCGACGAGAGCGTCGACATTGTTCGTCTTGGCGCTGGCGGCATCCTCTGCCTCATGCAGCATCTGCGCGCACTTTTTCTCGGCGTCCGCGACCATCTGGTCGCACGTCTTCTGCGCGGCAAGCAGGGCGTTCTGCATGGAAGCCTCCTGCTTGCGGTATTCCTCCAGCTTTTTCCACAAGAATGCGCATCTTGCTCTTCAGCACGGAATTTTCTTTATAGAGGGTAACATAGTCCTCGGTCAGCGGCTCGAGAATGTCATCGACGGAGTCCATATCGTATCCGCCGAACAGCGCCTTCTCAAAGCTGATGTCCTGGATCTGCTGCGGGGTCAGCATCGTCTTCAGCTCCTGTCTCTGTCTTGCGTGGGATGGAACGCACCTTAGAAGTACATCCCGTTGTTTTCGAGTTCCTCAACGAGATCGCCAACGACATCCACGTTGTACGGCGTGATGAGATAGGTGGAGATGGCGACCTTCTTGATCTTGCCGTCCAGCGCATAGGCGCAGCCGGAGAGGAAATCGACCAGGCGGCGGGCGACGTCCTTGTTCGTGGACTCGAGGTTCAGCACGACGGCCTGCTTGTCGCGCAGGTGATCGGCGATGTCGGAGACCAGATCAAAGCGGTCCGGCTTGACCAGCACGACCTGCAGCTGGGTGGTGGCGTTGATATTCACGACCTTGTTGCCGCCGCGGGTCGTCTGCGTATCCTGCGCGGCCGGGGTGCTGCGGCTATAGCTGCGGCGGGAAGACTGAGGCGCGGGAGCGGGATCGTTGTCCAGCGGCTCGTCGTCATAATCATCATAATCATCCTCTTCCGGTTCGGAATACGGGTGAGTCAGCTTCTTCAGTTCGTCCATAAATCCCATGGGTTCGTCCTCCAATATTGTTTCGATATGATCGTTAATCGCTCTTTACCGGCGCATAGTTCCGCGGGCCGAAAATGGCCGTGCCGATGCGCACCATGGTGCTGCCGCAGGCAATGGCGTCCTCGAAATCGTCCGTCATTCCCATCGACAAAAAATCCATAAAAATATTATCGTATTTTTTGGGCTGTTATGTCAACAGCAATTCTGCGAATTTTTTGAAAATATCTGCAATTATCGCCCTTTTCCTGCCGATCGGCGGCACCGTCATCAATCCGCGCACGCGAACAGCGGGATAATCTGCCATTTCTTCCACGATTCGGGGGAATTCCTTCAGCAGGAAGCCGGACTTCTGCTTCTCGCCGCCGACGTTGATCTCCAGCAGGATGTCCTGCACGATGCCGCGCTTGGCGGCCTCGGCATTGATATCCGCAAGCAGCTCGCGGCGGTCCACGGACTCGATCACATCGACCTGCCCGACGACCTGCCGGACCTTATTGCGCTGCAGCGCGCCGATGAAGTGCACCGGAGCGCCGTCATAGGCATGCTCGTCCAGCTTTTTGACCAGCTCCTGCACGCGGTTCTCGCCGCAGCAGTCCACCCCGGCCGCAATGGCCTCGCGCACGGCGGCGCTGTCGTTCATTTTTGTTGCGGCGCACAGGCGGATGTCCGCCGGGTCGCGCCCGGCAGCCCGGGCGGCAGCCGCGATCCGGCTGCGGATCTGCGCCACGTTTTCCGTGATCATGCTCATGCTTCCATCACCTTTCCGTCCTCGATGTCATCCGAGGTCAGGATAATATCGTCGCCCGGCCAGAGGTTTCCCGTGCTGGACTGATCCAGCTCGACAACGTAGCCGTCTCCGTACGCATAAAGGATCTCCACCGGCTTCCAGCGGGCGCGCGCCTCGAGCACATAGACGCCCGCCTGCCCATCGACCATATAGAGCGCCTGCTTCGGCACGCGCAGGCCGGTATAAGAGGAGAAAATGATATCCGCGCTCTGGCGGCGCAGGGCCGTGACCTCCTGCGGCTCGCGCTCGCAGGACAGCACGATGGTACAAACGCCGTCCTCCGCCTCGCTGATGGCCTCGACCTGCATTCTGATCTGGGAGAGCTTTTCCAGTCCGAAGCTGACGGTCAGCGTCTCGCCCGCGGCAGTCTGCTCCGCGCGCGCCTCCGGGATCTCGGCTGCAAAATACCACTTCTGGCCCGTGATGAGCCTGCCGACGGCATTGCCCGGAACGGCAGACGCATGCTGCGCAGCGGCGCGCAGCTCGCTCGGCTTCATCTGCAGCACGCTCTCCGGCGTGAGCACGCGCTCAAGGCCGTCCGTCTGCTCGGAAAAATAGCCGGCGCTCTCGACCGTCACGGCCTCGGCGCTCTGCTCCGTCTCGGCGGAGAGCGCGGAGATCTGCGACTCGAGCTCGGCGATGCGGCCCCTCCATGCGCGCGGCGTCGTCCGCCGTCACGCTGCGGCGCAGCACGAGCGGCTGCAGCTCGGACATCACATCGTCGGCCTCCGTCAGATCACGGCGGGCCGTCAGTGCAGCCAGCTCGCCGAGGGCCTTTTCGATGGCGTCGTCCGTCTGGGTCGTGTCCTTCCTGCCGTGCCGGAGGCCGCATAGCGCAGCTGCGAAAGCTGTTCCTGCAGGGCCGTGAGCCTGTCGCGCTTTCGCGCGCCGCAGAGGTCTGATAGCCGTCTGCCACGCGCTGCCCGCTGCCGACGCGCTCGCCCTCGGTCAGGGCGCAGACCACAACGGGCTGTGAGGCCGTGATGATCTCCTCCTCACGCACTACAAAGCCGGAAACGGTCTGCCCGTCGCCGGCTTCGCAGCGCACGGCAGTCTCGAGGGTGTAGCTGCTCCCGCCGCTGCCGAAAAGGACCGACAGCACGAGATAGGCCACCACGATGCCTGCCAATACGATGGATACGATTTTCAGGTAAAGGTCTCCCCTGCTTTTTTCATCTGGGTACTCCTGTCCGGCCGGGGCACTCGGCCCGCGGCCCGCGGGAGCAGGGTCTTCAGGTACGAACGGGCTGCGCCGGGACAAGCGTGGAGATGGCGTGCTTGTAGATCATCTGCTGCTTGCCGTCCGAGCTGAGCACAACGACGAAGTTGTCAAAGCCCGTCACGATGCCCTTGAGCTGGAAGCCGTTCATGAGGAACATGGTCACGGCCGTGTGCTCGCGGCGCACCTCGTTTAAGATCAGATCCTGCAAATTTTCCGTGTTTGCCATATGTGGTACTCCTTTTCTTTGTTTTCCGGCTCAGCCGGTGTTTGGAATACCACGATTGTATCAGATTCCGCTGTCGAAATCGGCCGCTTTTTTGCAGGGCCGCGCGGAAAATCTCGTCTGCGCCCGCAGAGGCATCGAGCCACTGCACGGCGGGATTGGCGCGGAACCACGTCATCTGGCGCTTGGCATAGCGCCGCGTGGCCTGCTGGATGGTCCCGAGCGCCGCCTCCGGCGGCAGGCCCTCCAGCGCCTGCACGACCTGCTTATAGCCGATGGCCTGCAGGCTCGTCGCCCGGTCCGGCACGCCGCTGTCAAGCAACGCGCGGACCTCCTGCGCAAGTCCCTGCGCATACATCAGCTCCACGCGCAGATCGATGCGGGCATAGAGCTGCGCGCGCGCTCCGGGAAGTGCAGGCCGAGCCACAGCGGCCGGTAGCGCGGCGGGATCGCCCGGCTCTCCCGGTCGAAGTCCGTCATGGTCCTGCCGGTCTCCTGCCAGATCTCCAGCGCGCGGACGATGCGCTTTTTTACGTCCGAGACGGACAGCCGCGCCGCCCGCTCGGGGTCCACGGCGCGCAGCTCGTCCAGAAGCGGCTGTGCGCCCTCCTCGGCCGCGCGGCGCTCCAGGGCCTCGCGCCTGCCGGTCTGCGGCAGCGGCGCAAACTGCCGCCCCGCGATGAGGGAATCGATATAAGCCCCGTGCCGCCGACCAGAATGACGGCTTCCCGCGCGACAGGATGTCCTGCACGCAGGCATCCGCCTCCTGCACATAGCGGCTGACGGAGTAATTCTCTGCCGGGTCCGCCACGTCGAGCATGTGGTGCGGCACGCCGCCGCGCTCCTCGGGCGTGGGCTTTGCCGTGCCGATATCCATGCGGCGGTAGACCTGCATGGAGTCGAACGAAACGATCTCGCCGCCGAGCGCCTGCGCCAGCCGGACGGACAGGGCCGTCTTGCCGGAGGCCGTCGGGCCGACGATGCAGATCATATGGTCTCGCTGCTCCATGGTCAGGCCCTCTTGAACTGCCGCTCAAGCTGCGAAGCCGTCAGCTCCAGACAGATGGGACGGCCGTGCGGGCAGTATTTCAGGTCATTGCGCGTCAGCACCTCGTGCACCACAGCCTCCCACTCCTTTGGGTCGGTGTGCCAGCCGCCCTTGATGGCGGCCTTGCAGGCGATGGTGTGCAGCAGGCGGTCGCGCAGCTCCGTCGGGTCGGCGTGCCGCCCGGTCAGAAGCTCGGCCGCCAGCGCGGTCAGACTCTGCGCGGCGTCGTCCGGCGCGATCTCCGTGGGGATCTGGCGGATGGCGAGCACGCCGTCGCCGTAATCCGAGATCTCATAGCCGTACTGCGCCAGCAGCTCGGCATTTTCCAGCAGCACGGCCGCCTCCTCGCGCTCCGGCTCGCACAGCACGGGCGTGAGCAGCAGCTGCGGCATCACAGGTTCCGTGTCGGCGCGGAGCTTTTCAAACAGGATGCGCTCGTGCGCGGCATGCTTATCGATGAGGAGCAGACTCCCTGCCTGCTCAACGAGGATGTAGGTGTTCAGCGCCTCGCCGATGATGCGGTAATCCGGTACCTTGGGCAGCGGGAGCTCCTGCTGCGGCTCTTCCGTCTGCTTTGGCTCCGGCCGGGCCGAAGCCCTCGCGCTTTACCGGCGGCTCATCGTGCTTCCCGGGCGTCTGCCGCTCGGGCTGCGGAGCCGGTACGGACGCTTCCCGCAGCTCCGGCGCAGCAGGCTGTGGGGCCGGGCAGGCGGTTCAGGACGGGTCACAGGCTGCACCGGCTTCGGCGAGGCAAGCGCCGCACCGTCGCGGCGCTCCGTCAGCGAGCCGATCTGCTCGAGCACCGTGCGGGAGGCCGCCGGGCGCGGGCCGTCCTGCAGGGCGGCCGCTGCGGCGCGGTATTCCGCCGCCGACATGGTGCGGAAGGCAGAATTTCCGTCGTTCTGCGGCTTCAGCTTCATCTGCACGCGGCCGGAGGCCTGCTCCAGTGCTCCGAGCACGCCGTAATGCACGCAGTCGAACACCTCCTGCTCGCGCAGGAAGCGCACCTCCGTCTTCGCGGGGTGCACATTGACGTCCACAAGATGCTCCGGCAGGTGCAGATGCAGCACGCAGGCCGGGAAACGGCCCTGCAGGAGCTGATTGCGGTAGGCCTGCTCGAGCGCGGCCGTCATGAGCTTGGAGCGGACATGCCGCCCGTTGACAAAGAAGATCTGGCTGCCCCGCGTGCCGCGCGCGCGTCGCGGCCGGGCGGGTCACAAAGCCCGTGACGGAGAGCTTGTCCCAGCTCCCGTCCACCGGGGTCATCTCCTGCGCGGTCTGGCGGCCCATGACGGCATAGATCGCACTGAGGAGCTTGCCGTCGCCGGGCGTGGAGAGCTGCTCCTGCCCGTCGCGCAGCACGCGCACGGCGACCTCCGGATGAGCCAGCGCAGGCGCTGCACCGTGCTGAGCACGGCGGAGGCCTCCACGGAGTCTCGCTTCATGAACTTCATGCGCGCAGGTGTATTGTAAAACAGGTCGCGCACGAGCATGGTCGTGCCGTTCGGGCAGCCCGCCTCGCCGCGCTCCGTCACAACGCCCGCCTCGAGATGCAGGCTCGTGCCGAAGGGGGCGTCCGCCGTCTTCGTCAGCACGTCGATGCGCGAGACGGAGGAAATGGCCGCCAGCGCCTCGCCGCGGAAGCCGAGCGTGTGGATGGCCTCCAGATCGGCCGCCTCATGGAGCTTGCTCGTGGCATGGCGCAGGAAGGCCGTCTCCACGTCCTCCGCCGCCATGCCGCAGCCGTCGTCCGTCACGCGCAGGAACGTCATGCCCCCGTCGCGCAGCTCGACCGTGACCTTATGGGCCCCGGCGTCGATGGCGTTTTCGACCAGCTCCTTTGCGGCGCTGGCCGGGCGCTCCACGACCTCGCCAGCGGCGATCAGGTCGGCGACATGGGGAGAAAGCTGTTGGATCTTTGGCATAACTACCTCACAGGAACGCTTGCATCAGCGAGCGCAGAAGGCTCGCGAGCACAGATTGGAAATTGATGAACATATGCAGGAAAATACAGGCCCAGATGTTGCCCGTCTTCTGATAGACCCAGCACAGCGAGAAGCTCGCCGGGAGATAGAGGCTCAGGCACAGGATCGTATTGGCCGCAGTCATGGAGCCAAGGAATTGGAACACATGCATCCCCGCAAACAGGAACATGGACAGCGCATAGGCAGCCGGGAGGCATCTGCGCGCCAGCGGCGCAAACAGCACGCCGCGGAACAGGCACTCCTCTGCCAGCGGCGCGAGCACGACGGTGCAAAGCGTCATGGCCAGCGGGTAGCCCCCGAGCAGGGAGTTGACGGCCTCCTGATTGTAGTTCTCCGGCATGATATCCAATACCGTATAGGCCGTCGTCAGCACAAGGTTCGCGCCATAGCACATGCCAAAGCCGATCAGCACGCTCAGGAGCATTTTCCCCTCGAATTCCCGAAGTGACTGCCAAAGCGTGCGGCGGAAGATCAGGAGCATGACGGCAAAATTCACGGTCATATAGAGCAGATTCGCAAAAAAGTAATTGCGCGGCTCCGTCAGCGGAAAGCCGAGTGCCGGAAAGTAGGTAAGGATCGCAAAATTCAAAAAAAGAAAAACAGGCAGATACAGTGCGCCGAGGATCCATTCGCGCGGCTCGGCGCCGGATCCCGCTGCGGCGGGGAAACATCCAGCTCATCCGGCATTCTCTCCTTTCCGTCAGAGCATTTTCTTCAGCTCGAACAGGGCGTTCATGGCCTCGATCGGCGTCATGGTCTCGACCGCAAGCGACTCGAGCTTCCGCCGCAGGGCGTCGTTCTCCATGCTCGTGATGGAGATCTGGTCGTCCGCCGCCACGCGCACCGTGCGCACGGGTGCGCCGCTCTCAAGCGCCCGCAGCAGCTCCCGCGCGCGGGAGACGACTTTATCCGGCAGGCCCGCCAGCCGCGCGACCTCGACGCCGTAGGAATCGTCGGCAGCGCCGGGGACGATCTTGCGCAGGAACACGATGTCCGCGCCGCGCTTGCGCACGGCGATGTTGTAGTTCCGCACGCCCTCGATCTCCTGCTCGATGTCCGTCAGCTCATGATAGTGCGTGGCAAAGAGCGTCTTTGCGCCGATGCGCTTTTTGTCAGCGGCATATTCGAGAACGGCGCGGGCAATGGCCATGCCGTCGAATGTCGACGTGCCGCGGCCGATCTCATCGAGGATGAGCAGGCTGTGCGACGTCGCGTGCTTCAGGATCTCCGCGACCTCCGTCATCTCCACCATGAACGTGGACTGGCCGGAGGCCAGATCGTCCGAGGCGCCGATGCGTGTGAAGATGCGATCCACCACGCCGATGCGCGCCGTGCGCGCCGGGACGAAGCAGCCCATCTGCGCCATCAGCACAATGAGGGCGACCTGCCGCATATAGGTGGATTTACCGGCCATATTCGGGCCGGTCAGAATGGCGACGCGGTTCGCGCCGCAGTCGAGCGCCGTGTCGTTCGGGACGAACAGCGCATCCTTGAGCACCTGCTCCACGACGGGATGGCGGCCGTCTGTGATATGCAGCTCGCCGGAGAGGTCGATCTCCGGGCGGCAGTAATTCTGCCGGGCGGCCAGCGCCGCAAAATTCGTCAGCACGTCCAGCGCGGCCACGGCGCGCGCCGTGCGCTGGATGCGGGCGGACTGATCGGCCAGATGCTGGCGCACCTGCGAGAACAGCTCGTATTCCAGCGCCGTGATGCGGTCCTTTGCCGTCAGGATCGTGCGCTCGAGCTCCTTGAGCTCCGGGGTGATATAGCGTTCGCCCGTTGTGAGCGTCTGCTTGCGGATGTAGGTCTCCGGGACCTGAGATGTCTGGCCCTTCGAGACTTCGATATAATAGCCGAACACGCGGTTGTAGCCGACGCGCAGGGTCTTGATGCCGGTCTTCTCGCGCTCCTCGGCTTCGATGCGGGCCAGCGTTCCCTTGCCGCCCGAGACGATGTCACGCAGCTGGTCCAGTTCTTCGCTGTAGCCGTCGCGGATCATGCCGCCCTCGCGCACGGAAAACGGGGGCTCGTCCACAATGGCGTTCCGAATTTCGTCCCGCAGGTCGGAAAGGTCGTCCAATTCGTCCAGCAGCACGCCGAACATGGAGGCATGCAGCCCGCCGATGGCGGCGCGCAGCTCCGGCAGCGGCTCACAGCCGTTTCCGAGCGAGACCAGGTCGCGGCAGTTCGCCGCGCCTGTGACGATGCGGGCCGTCACGCGCTCATAGTCCGAGACATCCTGCAGCATGTGCACAAGCTCGTCGCGGCCGATGCTGTTTTTCGTCAGCTCCTCCACGGCGTCGAGGCGCGCGTTGATGCGCTTCGGGCTGAGCAGCGGCTTTTCCAGCCAGCTGCGCAGCATGCGGCTGCCCATGGCCGTTTTGGTATGGTCCAGCACCCACAGGAGGCTGCCGCGCTTTTCCCCCGCGCGCATGGTCTCCGTCAGCTCCAGATTGCGCCGGGCACTGAGATCCAGCTCCATAAAGCGGCCGCTGACATAGAATTCCAGCTCCCGCACATGGGAAAGGCCCGTTTTCTGCAGCTCGCAGAGCGTCCGCAGCAGCGCGCCCCGCTGCGCCAGACCTCCGGCCGCTCCGTGAGGCCAAGCTCATCCAGCGAAGCCTGCCGAACTGCTTTTCCACAAGCTGGCCGTCCCTGCGGATCAAACAGCTCGTCCGCGCCAAGATCGGCGAACAGCAGCTCAGCCGCTCCTGCAGTGTGCGGGTCAGCTCCTCGCTTTTGGCCGCGTCGCCGCCGCGCAGCACCTCGGCCGGGGCGAAGCGCCCCAGCTCGGAGATGACGCGCTCCATGGCCTCTTTGCACCCTCGGCCTGCGTGGCATAGAACGCGCCGGTCGAAATATCGTCCGCCAGAAGCTCAGGCCGTAGCGGCCGCCCTCGCCGAAGACGCAGGCAAAATAATTGTTGCGGCTCTCGTCGAGCATGGAGCTTTCGATGACCGTTCCCGGCGTGACGATGCGGGTGATATCCCGCTTGACAAGGCCCTTGGCCAGCGCAGGGTCCTCCATCTGTTCGCAGATGGCGACCTTGTAGCCGCGCGCAACGAGCCTTGCGATATAGCTCTCTGCCGAGTGGTACGGCACGCCGCACATGGGGACCTGCTCGGACTTCTCCTTGCCGCGGTCCCGCGTTGTGAGCGTCAGGTCAAGCTCATGGGAAGCAAGCTTGGCATCGTCGGCAAACATTTCATAAAAATCGCCCAGACGGAAAAACAGATGCAGTCCGGGTGCCGTTCCTTGATCTCCAGATACTGCCGCATCATCGGCGTCAGTTCAGCCATACTTCTTCTCCTTCTGTCTGTGCCGTCAGGCGAGCTCGCCCGTCAGGCTCCACGTCGTGCTGCCCGTGATGCGCACATCGCGGAACTGGCCGATGAGCCCGTCGCCGCCAGACAGGCGCACGAGGCGGCCGCCGTCCGTGCGGGCCGTGAGCAGGTCGCCGTCGCGTCCGTCGATGAGCACGCGGAACGTCCGGCCGATATAGGCACGGTGCCTCCGAAAATGGCCCTTCCCGCAGGCGAATGAGGCGGTCGAAGCGGCGGTTTTTTTCTCCTCCCTTCGGCGCATGGAGGCCGCGGGCGTGCCGCGCGGCGAGAAAATAAACGTAAACAGCGCGTCATAGCGCACGCGCTCGATCAGGCGCAGCGTGTCCTCAAATTCTTCCTCCGTCTCGCCGGGGAAGCCGACGATGACATCGGACGTGAGCACGAGCTCCGGCATGAGGCTGCGGCCGTAATCCACGAGCTCGAGATACTGCGCGCTCGTATAGCGGCGGTTCATGGCGTGGAGCACACGGTCGTTTCCGGACTGGAACGGCAGATGGAACTGCTTGCAGATCTTCGGATAGGCCGCGATGGTGTCAAACAGCTTATGACTGGCGTCCTTGGGATGGGACGTCATAAAGCGCAGGCGGAAATCGCCCGGCAGGCTCGCGATCTGCGCCATGAGGTCGGCGAAATCCACGCCGAGGCCGAGGTCCTTGCCGTAGGAATTAACGTTCTGGCCGAGCAGCGTGATCTCCTTATAGCCCTGCGCGATCAGCGCGCGGCACTCCTGCAGAATGTCCTCCGGCTGGCGGGAACGCTCTCGGCCGCGCACTATAGGGCACGATGCAGTACGAGCAGAAATTGTTGCAGCCATGACGGAGACCCACGCCTTGAGCTTATTCTCGCGCACGACGGGCAGGCCCTCGGCAATGGCTCCGGCAGAATCCTCCACGGAGAACACGCGCTTGCCTGTCGTCAGCACGCCGAGCAGCAGCTGCGGCAGCTCCCACAGGTGGTGCGTGGAGAACACGCCGTCCACATAGGGATAGGACTTGCGCACGCGCTCGACCACGGCGGGCTGGCCCATCATGCAGCCGCACAGGAAGATCTTCTGGCGCGGGTGGCGGCGGCGGGTATGCACGAGCGCGCCGACGTTGCCGAACACGCGCTGCTCGGCGTGCTCGCGGATGGCGCAGGTATTGAAGATGACGAGGTCCGCGCCCTCAGGGCCGTCCGTCAGGCCGTAGCCGCAGTGCTCGAGCATGCCGCGGATCTGCTCGGAATCCGCCTCGTTCTGCTGGCAGCCGTAGGTCTCCACAAAGGCCACAGGCGTGATTCCCTGCGCCTGCCAGTATTCGCGCACCCGTCCGCAGAAGCCCTCCTGCCGCTGCAGAGCCTCGGGAGAGATCACAGTCGTTTTCTTTTCCAAAAGAGGAGTTCCTCCCAATTCATGAGATTCTTATTCAGTTTAGTATTTTATCATTCTTTCCGCTCCATTGCAAGTGGGGATTCCCCGAAGCATCCCACTTTCGTTTTATCTTGCCCCATTCGGAAAAGTATGATATGATACTCCAGAGGTGATATCCATGGAAGAAAATCAGAAGGACATGCCCGCCGTACAGGAGACGCCGGAGGCGCCGCAGTCCGGAATTTGTGCCCAGCCCGAAGTGGAAGCGCGTGCTGGCGTGGGTGCTGTTTGCCATCGTCGTGCTCGGCATCGCCAGCTGGCTGCTGAATATCGCCGTGCCGGAATGGCCGGAGAAGCTCTTTGGTTATACTCGGGGTTGATCCCGGCTATGCGACGACCGGCTTCGGCCTCATCCGGGCGGAGCGCGGGACCTATGCCCTGCTGCGCTACGGCACGGTCACGACCCCGGCGGCTGCCGTTCCCGCAGCGGCTGAACATTCTGTTTGAGGACATGACGCAGCTGCTGGAGGTCACGAAGCCCGAGGCCGTCGCCGTGGAGGAGCTGTTCTGGGGCACAATATCACGACCGGCATTGGCGTTTCGCACGGACGCGGTGTGATCCTGCTCGCCATCGAGCGGGCGGGCGTGCCGCTGTTTGAATACACGCCCATGCAGGTCAAGCAGGCCGTCGTCGGCTACGGCAAGGCGGAGAAGCATCAGGTCATGGATATGACGCGCCGCCTGCTCCGGCTGGACCGCATGCCCCGGCCAGACGATGCGGCCGATGCCATCGCCATCGCGCTGTGCCATGCGCGCTCGTCCACGTCGCAGCTGGCACGGCTCATGGGAGGAAAACCGTAATGTTTTATTATTTCAACGGCGAGGTCACGCTTCTCGAGAGCAATCTGGCCGTCGTCGACTGCGGCGGTGTCGGCTACGCCTGCCGGACGTCGTCCTATACGCTCTCGCGCCTGCATGTGGGCGAGCGCGCGAGGCTCTATACCTACTGCAGCATCCGCGAGGATGCGTTCGATATCTACGGCTTCAGCACGCGCGAGGAGCTGCGGAATTTTGAACTGCTGCTCGGCGTGACCGGCGTCGGCGCGAAGGCCGCGCTGGCCATTCTGTCGTCCACCACGCCGGACCGCTTTGCGCTTGCCATCTTCTCGCAGGATGAGAAGGCCCTGACGGCCGCGCCGGGCGTCGGCAAAAAGCTGGCCCAGCGCATCCTGCTGGAGCTGAAGGACAAGCTCGGTGGCGCCGCACCGGCAGAGGGCGGCATTTCGCTCCCGGCCGGGGATGTGCCCGCCGCCTCCGGCAGCGCGCTGGCGCTGGCGCAGGCCGCACTGGCCGAGCTCGGTTACCGCCCGCAGGAGATCACGGCGGCGCTGCGCAGCTTTGAGCCCGAGGGCATGAAGACGGAAGAGATCGTGCGGCAGTGCCTGCGCGCCATGGTGATGAGGTAAGAACATGAGCATCGATTTTTCACAGGACTACGAGGCCCCGCTCGTAACAACGAGCTTCACGCCCGCAGACGAGTCCGAATTCTCGCTGCGGCCGAAGCGCCTGACGGAATATAACGGGCAGGAGAAGGTCAAGGAAAACCTGTCTGTTTACATTGAGGCCGCACGCCGCCGCAACGAGCCGCTCGACCATGTGCTGCTCTACGGTCCTCCCGGCCTCGGCAAGACGACGCTCGCCGGCGTTATCGCCAACGAAATGGGCGTGCATATCCGCGTGACGTCCGGCCCCGCCATCGAAAAGGCGGGCGATCTGGCCGCGCTGCTGACGAACCTCTCCGAGGGCGACATTCTCTTTATTGATGAAATTCACCGCCTGAACACCGCCGTGGAGGAGATCCTCTACCCCGCCATGGAGGATTTTGCCATCGACATCATCGTCGGCAAGGGGCCATCGGCCAACTCCATCCGGCTCGATCTGCCGCGTTTCACGCTCATCGGCGCCACAACGCGCGCCGGGCAGCTCTCCGCCCCGCTGCGCGACCGCTTCGGCGTGTCGTTCCGGCTGGAGCTGTATACGCCGGAGGAGCTGTGCCGCATCATCACGCGCTCTGCCGCCCTCATGGGCATGCGCATCGACGCAGACGGCGCAATGGAGCTGGCCTCCCGCAGCCGCGGCACGCCGCGCATCGCCAACCGCATGCTCCGCCGCGTGCGCGACTTCGCCCAGCTGTATTACGACGGCGTCATCACCCGCGAGGCGGCCGACCACGCGCTCGGCAAGCTCGAGGTCGACAAACTCGGGCTCGACGCGACGGATCGCCGCATGCTCACGGCCATCATCCGCTACTATAACGGCGGCCCCGTCGGCCTGGAGACGCTCGCGGCGACCATCGGCGAGGAGGCCGTCACGCTGGAGGACGTCTACGAGCCCTATCTGATGCAGATCGGCTTCCTGACACGCACGCCCCGCGGGCGTTGTGTTACGCAGCTTGCCTACGACCACCTCCATCTGCAAAATAACAATGCAGAGCAATTGACTCTTTGAGCGGAAGTTTTGAGGCTTTTCGTCGAAATCGCACAATTGTTTTTTTCTAACAAAATATTTTTTCATCCACTATTGACAAAGGGCGGAAAGATGCTTATAATAGGCACTGTCCACGGGATATAGATTTCCGGGGGATGCGCCGCCTGCTTTGGCGGCACGTATCAACCGACCCTGTATCAGGAAAACCAGCAATTTTGATGGACGAAGCGTCAGGGCAATTTTTTTTCAAGAGGTTACCAACATGTACGAAGACAAGACTTTAGTCTGCAAGGAATGCGGCGCCGAATTTGTGTTCACCGCCGGTGAGCAGGAGTTCTACGCGGAGAGAGGCTTCCAGAATGAGCCCCAGCGCTGCAAGGCCTGCCGTGACGCTCGCAAGAATGCTGCCCGCAGCCCGAGAGAGTACTTCACTGCTGTCTGCGCCAACTGCGGCGGCGAAGCTCGTGTTCCCTTCGAGCCGAAGACCGATCGTCCGGTCTACTGCAGCGAGTGCTTCGCAAAGATGCGCGAGAACGGCTGATCTTACCTGCAAGCCAGAACCGGCGTCCCGTTGGGGCGCCGGTTTTTCACGCTTCCCTGTCCGCGAGTCGTGGACAGCTCTTGTCTGCGGCAAAGTCGGTTTTGCAGAGCAGAAAGCCGGACTTGCGTTTTTCCGCGCCGTGTGGTATGCTCTGCCTGTCAAAATTGCAAACAATTGGATTTTGCGTCATCATTCTGCATTTTTCCGCCATATCGGGAGGTGAAGCATAAGAGGGAGTCAAGGCGATTCCCTTCCCGGAGGAAACAGCAATGGACCGAAAGAAACAGATTGCCGCCCTGACGGACGACGAAGGAGAGCGCCTGCTGCTGGCACAGGCCTGTGAACGGCTGACAAGGGCGGAGCAGCGCGGCATTCCCGCCGCAACCGTGTTCCTGACGCCGCGGAAGCAGGCCCTGCTGCGGCAGCTCCTGCCGCAGTGCCGCTTCTGGGGCGGCACGCCGGACGCGGAGCGATTCGCCGTGGCCTATTGGCTGCCTGAATATGAGGACGAGGACGACTACCGGGAAAACGGCCCGGTTGCCTGCCTGCGCGCCGCATTTTTGAGGAAAATGCCGTCGGACACCGCGACATGCTCGGCGCGCTCATGGGCTGCGGCATCCGCCGCGAGGCCGTCGGCGACCTGTGCCTGCAGCCGCGTCAATGCGACCTGCGCCGCAGCACCAGAGGCACAGGCCGTTGGGATCGGTCAGGTCGGGGCGGATGCGGCCGACGAACACGAGGTCCTGATCCGACGTGTCGAGCGGCATGGGGTACTGCAGCGCGTCGAGATCGTCCACGAGGCGGCAGCCGGGGGCGGCGGCGATGGCCGCGCGCGCCTCGTCGACGGAGATATGGTGCACGAAGTGCACGGCGGCGGAGATGGAGTGGCTGCGCACGACGGGCACGCGCACGCAGGTGCACGAGACGTTCATGTCCGGCAGATGCAGGATCTTGCGGCCCTCGTTCTGCAGCTTCATCTCCTCGGAGGTATAGCCGTCGTACTGCTCGCCGCCGATCTGCGGGATGAGGTTATAGGCGATCTGGTGCGCGAAGACCTTCGGCGCGTAGATCTTGCCGGCGCGCAGGGCGTCGACCTCGTTTTGCAGCTCGATGGGGCCGCCCGCGCCCGCGCCGGACACGGCCTGATACGTCGACACGACCATGTCGCGGATGGGCGAGAGCTTGCGCAGCGCGTTGATGGCGGTCAGCGTGATGATGGTCGAGCAGTTGGGATTCGAGATGATGCCGTGGTGCAGCTTCACGTCCCCGGCATTGATCTCCGGCACGACGAGCGGTACGTTCGGGTCCAGGCGGAAGGCCGAGGAGTTATCCACGAACACGGCGCCGGAGCGCACGATCGCGGGGGCGAAGCGCTCGGCAATGTCGTTTTCCGCCGCGCCGAGGACGATGTCCATGCCGGCGAAGGCGGCGTCCGTCGCCTCCTCGACGACGATGTCCTGCCCCTGCCACGACACGACTTTGCCGGCCGAGCGGGCGCTCGCGAGCAGATGCAGCTCCCCGACGGGGAACTTGCGCTCGGCGAGGATCTTCATCATTTCCTGTCCGACGGCGCCGCTGGCGCCGAGAATGGCAACACGATACTGCTTCATATCCGAAAACTTCCTTTCTTATTTCACAAAGCTGTTGTACAGGACCTGGATGGCGGGTGCGAAATCCTTCGTGTCCACGCCGACGATGATGTTGAGCTCATCCGGCCCCTGCGAGATCATGCGGATGTTGATGCCGTGCTCGCCGAGGGCGGCGAAGATGCGGCCCGACGTGCCGGGGCGGAACACCATCTTCCGGCCGACGGCCGCGACGATGGAGATGTTCTCCGTCACGTGCAGATTGTCCGGGCGCAGCTGCTTTTCCAGCTCGCCGAGGATGGAGTACAGGCAGGGGGCGACCTTTTCGCTCGGGACGACGAGCGACAGGCAGTCGATGCCGCTGGGGGCGTACTCAATGCTCACGCCGTGGCGCTCAAACACCTCGAACACCTGCCGGAACGTGCCCACGCTCGAGGACATGCCGGTTTTGGCGATGGTGATGATGGAGTAGTTTTTCTTGCCCGCGATGCCGGTGATGAGCCGCCCGTCGTCCACATCGTCGAACGACTCCATGATGAGCGTGCCGGGGTGATCAGGAGCATTGGTGTTGCGGATGTTGAGCGGGATGTTCTTCTCGCGCACGGGGAAGACCGTGCCCTCGTGCAGCACCTGCGCGCCGACGAAGCTCAGCTCGCGCAGCTCGTTATACGTGATGCGCTCGATCGGCAGGGGATCGGGCACGATGCGGGGGTCGGCCATGAGGATACCGGACACGTCCGTCCAGTTTTCATACACGTCGGCATTGAGCGCCGCTGCCGCGAGCGCGCCGGTGATGTCGCTGCCGCCGCGGGAGAAGGTGCGGATCTTGCCGTCGGGCGTCACGCCGTAAAAGCCGGGGATGACGACGCTGCGCCCGTCGGCCAGGCGCTGCAGCGCGGCATAGGATGCCTCCTTGTCGATCGACCCGTCGAATTGGAAGCGCACCCACAGCTCCGCGTCCAGAAACGAGTAGCCGAGGTAGTCCGCCATGAGCAGGGCGGAGAAATATTCGCCGCGCGACACGAGCTCCTCCTCCGAGATGCCGGCGCGCATCTGCTGGCGCAGCACGGCGAGCTCGGCCTCGATGTCCACGTTCAGGCCGCACTCGTCGCGGATGGCGATGTAGCGATCGGCGATCATCTGGAAGATGGCGTCGCAGCTCACGCCGTACTGCAGGTGCGCGTAGCACAGGTACAGGAGGTCTGTGAGCTTGTGGTCGTCCGCGCCGCGCTTGCCGGCAGCGGACACGACGATCACCTTCCGTGCGGGGTCGGCGCGCACGATGTCGCGCACTTTTTCAAACTGTTTGGCGTCCGCCATCGACGAGCCGCCGAATTTTGCAACCTTCAGCACCTCCGTTGGGTCGACCTCGGCGTAGCCGAGCGCCTGCGCCCTGACGCAGGGCATCTTCAATTTCAGCCCGGACGTCGTCATGGTGTCCAGAATGTAATTCGTTGTTCCGTTCATGATCCCGCTGACGCGGAGCACCGGTTCCATATCGAGCGTGCTCTCCAGATTCGTCAGCCAGCGGATGCCGCCGCCGACGGCCGCTGAGCAGCGCAGCGCGACATGATTCTCCCTGGCAAGCTGCACCAGCTCGCCATAACGCTCCGACATAAGCTGCTTGTTCGCCGACGACGTTCTTGCCCGCACGCAGCGCGGCGCACATATATTCATAGGCAGGCTGACGGCCACCCATGACCTCGATGGCGGTATCCACCGTCGGATCCGAGACGATCCGGCTGAAGTCTGACGTGACCGGGCAGTTCAGCTCCGGGCGGGGCCTGCGGCTGAGCACATAGGGTGAATCTCCATATCCGTGCGCTCCTGCACGAATTCAAACGCCGCCGCCCACCGTACCGCAAAGCCCAGCAGTGCGATGCGCATCGGTCTGTCCTCTCCCACAACATGAAATCGCTCTCCTTCCGCATCCGGCGTTCAAAAAAGAAGGCAGGGCGGCCTGCAGCAGCTGCTGCCGGCGCCTGCCGCACACAGCCCCGCACGCGCGCGGCAAGCGTGACGTTCTCCAGCCGCCCGTACGCGGCACAGTACAGTCATGAAACTTCCGGAAAAATCTTGCATTTTTTTTCTGCTTTGCAGTATATCATAGCTTTTGAAAACGCAAGAATTTCATTGAAATTCCGATTGAGGGAGGCGGTCTCATGCACTCTGGAAATATTGCGGCGCCGGAAACGACTTTGTGATCCTCGAGAACTTCGACGGCTCCATCGCGCCGGGAGCGCTATGCCGCACTGGCCGCGGCACTGTGCCGGGAACATTTTTCCGTCGGCGCGGACGGGCTGATGGTGCTCGAGCCGCCCGCGCAGGGCGGCGACTGCCGCATGCGCTTTTATAACCGCGACGGGTCGACTGCCGAGATGTGCGGCAACGGCGCGCGCTGCCCTGCCGCCACTGCCACGACCGCGGCCTTTGCATCAGGGCCGGTGCAGCGCATCGAAACGCCCGCCGGGCTTGTCACGGGCAGGCGCATCGCAGCCGACCGCTACCGCATCCGCCTGAACCGCCCGAGCGTCGTTCGCCTGCACGTTGAGGCGGAGGGCGTGCGCTGCGCCTATCTGGAGCTGGGCGAGCCTGGCATCCCGCACGCCGTTGTGCTGACGGAGCTGGACCGCCCGCGCTCCGAGCTGCGCGAGCTGGCCGCGCGCGCCTGCGCAGCAGTCCCGCCTTTCCGCGCGGGGCCAACGTCAATCTGCGCCGTGACCGGGGAAAACCGGGTCCGCCTGCTGACGTTTGAGCGCGGTGTCGAGGACTTCACGCTCGCCTGCGGCACCGGAACGGGCGCGACTGTCGCGGCACTGGCCCGGCTCGGCCTTGTCAGCGGCGGCGGGACGCAGGTGCAGACGGACGGCGGCCTGCTCAGCGTCGACCTTGACGGCGAGGACATCGATCTCACCGGCCCGGCCGAGCTGACCTTCACCGGCGATCTTCCCGAGCTTCCCGTCTGAACCCCATTTGACAAATGCCGCCGCGGCGCGGTATAATAAGAAAAACTACAATTATAAAGGAGCGATCCACCATGAACGAGATCTTCCGTTTCCATCACGAGGATGGCGAGCATACGCATCCGCACGAGCACGGCCATTCCCACAGCCACGAGGGCTGCGACCCGCACGACTGTGCCGCCTGCGGCTCCTGTGACCCTATGCAGGAGACCGTTGCCCTGCTGCAGTATATGGTCAACCACAACGCCGCCCACGCCAATGAGCTGGCGCAGCTTTGGCCAGAAGCTCACGGAGCTTGGCAACCGTGAGGCGGGCGAGCAGGTGCTCACCGCTGTCTCCGAGTTTGAAAAGGGCAATCTGCGCCTGTCCACCGTGCTCGCTTCTCTGAAATAAAGGAGGGACTGCATATGTGCCTGTCCACTGTCTACAAAAACACCGTCACGCCCGAGACCGTCGCCATGAAGAACGTCATGAAGATCGAGTGTCAGGGCGATATGGTCATCCTGACCGACCTGATGGAGCGCCAGATGGCCATCCACGGCGAGCTGGTGATGGCAAACCTCGTCGAGGGCGTTGCCGTCGTGCGTGAGGCCGCCTGATCGATCATTTTCGCGCAGAAACATTCAAAAATCGCTTCGGCCCATTTCCGACCGAAGCGATTTTTTTGCGGCGCGCTCCTCAGGACCGAAAAGATCCCGAGCGGCGGGGCCGCGAACGTGAACAGGACGAGCGCCGCGCCATAGAGCATGACGGCCAGCAGCGGAAAGCGCCCGTCAGCCTGCGCGCAGGCCCACTGCGGCTGAGCCGCGCGGCAAGCAGGAAGCCGCCCGCCATGGTCAGGACATACAGCGTCAGGTCGACGGCAAGCCCCTGCACGCCGAGCGCGCGCAGGCCGTAATAGAGCGCCAGCAGGAAGATCGGCTGCAGCACGATGGCCGGGAAAAAGCCTGCCCAGACGGCAATGCGCCGCGGTCCGCGCGCCAGCACGAGCGCCGCGGCAAGCATGGGCCAGTACAGCAGCTTCAGGTGCTCCCAGACGCTCTCGTTCACCGGTGAAATGAGGGCAAGCAACGGATTCGGCAGCGCCTGCCACAGGAAATGCAGCCCCGCGCCCGCCAGGATCGCGCCGAGCGCCGTCAGGAGCCAATGTCGTTTCATTTCATCCCCTCCCCTGCCAGTCTATGCCGCGTTCCTTGTGATTCTGCACAAAAATATTGTCCTGTTTTTCTACTTCGTTTTTGCGACATTCACGTTTTCTTAACAGAAATCGCCGGGTAAATATGATATAATGAGGATGTCAAGACGCGTGCGCCTGCGCGCGGAAAACTGTTTCAAAGAAGGAGATGCCTTTTGAATCTGCTGTTCTTTCTGACCCCGAAGGCGACCTGCTGCTACCTCTATGCCGACTACACGCTCCGGCAGGCCATGGAGCGCATGGAGCACTCCGGCTACTCGGCCCTGCCGATCCTGACCCGTGAGGGTACTTATTGCGGCACGCTGACCGAGGGCGACCTGCTCTGGGCAACGAAGAAGCTCTGCTGTATGGACTTCCGCGATACGGAGGAGCACAGCATCATGGAGATCGCCCACCGGCGCGACAATCTGCCGGTTCCGTCTCCACGGATATGCAGGACCTGCTCGTAAAGGCAACGGATCAGAACTTTGTCCCCGTCGTGGACGACAAGGGGGACTTTATCGGGATCGTCACCCGCCGCGCCATCATGCGCTATTTTCTGGAGGAGATGCGCGTCCCCGTCGGCGCAGCCGCGGAAAATTGAATTCCATAATAAAACCATAACAAAACGTCCTGTACGGCTGCGCCGTGCAGGACGTTTTTCTTGTCAGGCCGTCGAGAATTCCGTCCAGCCGAAAGTTTCGGAGGGAAGGATAGTGTGAAAGGAAACCGTCAGGGTTTCCTTTCGCGTCAAATAACCCGCCGCAGCGGCAGAATTGCAAAATCATGCTGCAAAATTTGATTTTGCAATTCTGAAAGCAGCTTGGCAGAAAAGTCCGAAGGAACTTTTGGGCCGCTGCTGCACGGCATGGCCGTGCAGGACTTTTCTATTACACCTCGAACATGAGGTCGCCGTAGGTCGGCACCGGCCAGATGTCCTTGTCGACGATCAGCTCCAGACGATCGATCGGATCGCGCAGGTCCTGCATGGCGGGCATGATCATATCGTGGCAGAACACCGCCATATCATGCACATTGTCCATGCGGCCGAGCTGCTCGACCAGTCCCTCGAGATGATGCTCGGCGGAGGCGGCCTTCGTCAGCAGCTCGCTCGTCTGGCACAGCAGCGTCTCCTGCACGCGGCGGGGATATAGTGCTTGCCCGCCATGTGCAGCATGGTGCGCGCCTCGATGGAGATGACCTTCGTGTAGGTCTCATACATGATCTCACTGCGGGACTCCAGCTCCGCGCGGGTGAACACGCCGAACTTGCCAAACAGCTGCACGGCCTTGTCCGTCGTCAGACTGGGCACGGAGGAGACCATGCTCGGCAGATTCGGCAGGCCGCGGCGCGCTGCCTCGGCGATCCAATCGGCGCTGTAGCCGTTGCCGTTGAAGATGACGCGCGGCTGTGCTTGCGCAGGTTCTCGGCGATGACGCGGTTGGCGTCCGCCGTAAAGTCCGTGCTGCCCTCCAGCTCGTCCTGCCGCCTCACAGAAGGCCTCGGCGACGATGGTATTGAGCACGTGTTCGCCGTGGCGATGCAGTCGGACGAGCCGACCATGCGGAATTCGAACTTGTTGCCGGTGAAGGCGAACGGCGAGGTACGGTTGCGGTCCGTGGCATCCTTGTTGCGGACGGGCAGCGTCGAAACGCCGGTCGATCCGAGCTGGCCGCCCGCGCTGCAGCCCGCGGCCGTGCCCGTTCTTCACGATCTGCTCCACAACATCCTCGAGCTGATTGCCGAGGAAGATGGAGACAATGGCGGGAGGCGCCTCGTTCGCGCCGAGGCGGTGGTCATTTCCGACGCGAGGCCGTGGACATGCGCAGGAGGTCCGCATGGCGGTCGACGGCCTTGATGATGCAGAGCACCAGCAGGAACTGCAGGTTGTCGTTCGGCGTCTTGCCGGGATCGAGCAGGTTCTCGCCGAGGTCGCTCGTGATGGACCAGTTGTTATGCTTGCCGGAGCCGTTGACACCGGCGAAGGGCTTCTCGTGCAGCAGGCACACAAGACCGTGCTGCGTGGCAACGCGCTTCATCGTCTCCATCATGAGCTGGTTCTGGTCGACGGCGACGTTGCAGGTGCAATAGATCGGCGCGCACTCGTGCTGGGCCGGGGCGACCTCGTTGTGCTGAGTCGTCGCAGTGATGCCCATCTTCCAGAGCTCCTTGTTCAGATCCTTCATGAACGCGCCGACGCGCTCCCGGATGACGCCGAAATACTGACGTCCAGCTCCTGCCCCTTGGGTGCAGGCGCGCGAACAGGGTGCGGCCGGTATAGATGAGGTCGCGGCGCTTGAGATACTTTTCACGGTCTACAATAAAATATTCCTGCTCCGCGCCGACGGACGGGATCACACGCTCGGCCTGCGTGTTGCCGAACAGGTGCAGGATGCGCACGGCCTGCTGGCTCAGCGCCTGCATGGAGCGCAGCAGCGGGGTCTTGTTATCGAGCGCCTCGCCGGAATAGGCCACAAAGACCGTCGGGATGCACAGGATCGTACCGCAGGCCATTTCCTTCACGAAGGCCGGAGATGTCATGTCCCAAGCCGTGTAGCCGCGGGCATAATGTGGAGCGCAGACCGCCGGAGGAAGGAGGACGCATCCGGCTCGCCCATGATGAGCTGCTTGCCCGTCAGGTTCAGGATCTCCTTGCCGTTCTCGTCCGGCGCGGAGAGAAACGAATCGTGCTTCTCCGCCGTGACGCCCGTGAGCGGCTGGAACCAGTGGGTGTAGTGCGTGGCGCCCTTCTCAATGGCCCATTCCATCATGGCCTTGGCCACGACATCCGCCGAGGCCCATGGAGATCTGACCGCCGTGCTCGACCACGCTCATGACCTCCGCATAGACCTTCTTCGGCAGACGCTCCTGCATGACGGCTCTGCTGAATACATTTTCCCCTTAAAATATTCGGATACCTTCATTGGAATTCCTCCCTGTCTGATTCTTGCCGCAGCCTGTAGCCGCTCACAAATTACCGTCTCAGTGTAACGAAATCCGGCCGGAATTGCAAGTGTTTTTGCAGCGGCGGGCACGATTTCAGAGGCGTGCCCAAACGCAGCAGTTATTTGCAGTCAAGATTTGGACATTTTCCCATGAATTTTATCAATTTCTCCAGTGGATTTTTCAATATAAACTTTTTCGCATGCAGGAGCGGCGGAATTTTCCTGCATAAATTGCATTCTGCTCTCCATACTACCGGCAGGAGTGTGAAGCCATGCTGATCTTTTTCTCCGCACCGTCGTACTATATCTGCTGCTCATCGTGACCGTCCGCCTGATGGGCAAGCGGCAGATCGGCGAGATGGAGCCGGCAGAATTTGTGGTGACCATGCTTATTGCCAATCTGGCCGCCATCCCCATGCAGGACAGCGGCATTCCCCTGCTGTCCGGCCTCGTGCCGATCCTCGTCATCCTCGGGCTGGAGCTCATCCTCGCCGCCGTTTCGCTGCAGTCCATACGGATGCGCCGCCTGCTGTGCGGCAAGCCCGTCATTCTCATGCAGGACGGGAAAATTCTCGAGCGGAACCTGCAGCGCACGCGCGTGAACCTCGACGAGCTGACCATGCATCTGCGGGAGAAGGGCATTTTCGACCTCAGCACCGTGAAATTCGCCATTCTGGAGACGAACGGCCAGCTCTCGACTCTTCTGTATGCCAAGGAGCAGCCCGCTTCGGCGCGTGACGCGGGCATCCGCGTGCGGGAGACGGAGCTGCCCGTCACGATCATATCTGCCGGGCGCATTCTGGGCGGAAAATCTGCATCTGGCAGGCGGGACGGCGGCTGGCTCGAGGCGGAGCTGAAGCGGCGGGAGCCTCACAGCGGAGCAGGTGCTCCTGCTGACGGTCGATGCCGCGGGACGGTCTATCTTGTGCGGAAGGAGGACTTGGCATGAAGCTGTGCTGGTTTGGCTGCGGCATTTCTGGCCGTGCTGCTGGCGCTGTCGCTCCTGTGCGGCATGCTCACGCAGCGCAGCACGCGGGATGCCGCCGCCGCGCTCGAGCAGGCGCTCGAAGCGCTGGACCGGGACGAGACGGCGCAGGCCGTGGAGGCCGGCACACAGGCCCGGCAGCACTGGCAGCGCCATCGCCGCTTTCTCTGCGCCGTGCTGAGCCACGACGAGCTCGACGGCATTGAGCAGGGCTTTGCGGAGCTGCAGGCCTATTCCGCCGTGGGCGACGCAGCGGAGCTGCGCAGCCGCTGCGAGGTCCTACTGCTGCAGCTGCAGCACATCGCGCAGCTGGACGCGCCGTATGCCGAGAACTTTCTCACCTGCCCGGTGCGGATTTAGGCAGGCTTGTCATTCCGAGGAGCGAAGCGACGTGGGAATCTCTGGCAAACGATCTCGAATTCGCCGAAGTCCACCGAAACTTCGGTCCGGTTCTGCAAAATTGCACCCCAAGGGTGCTTCCTCGCGCTGCGCCCAGCAGGGCCATGCAATAACGCGCCCGACTTTTTCCCATGCAGGGGTTGACCAATATGCATACAAGGCTGTATAATAGGCGCAGGACGGACCCGTGCGGTCCGACGGGAGGCTAATTATGCTTACGCAAACACTCGATCAGCAATATCTTGCCCACACCTATAACCGTTTTCCGCTGGAGATCGTCGGCGGCAAGGGCTCGCTCCTCCGCGGCGCGGACGGGCGGGAGTACATCGACCTCGGCAGCGGCATCGGCGTGAATATCTTCGGCATGGACGACGACGAATGGCGCAATGCCGTTACGGCGCAGCTCGGCCGCTTCCAGCACGTCTCCAATCTCTACTACCGAACCGGCCGCAAGGCTTGCGCAGATGCTCTGTGAGCGCACCGGCCTGAAGCGGGTCTTTTTCTCGAACTCCGGCGCAGAATCCAACGAATGCGCCATCAAGGCCGCCCGCAAATGGGCCGCCGAACACAAGGGCCCGGAATACTGCAGCATCATCACCCTGCGCGGCAGCTTCACGGCCGCACGCTCGGCACGCTGGCCGCGACGGGGCAGGATGTGTTCCACCGCGACTATCAGCCGCTGCCCGGCGGCTTCCTCTACGCGCAGCCCGGCGAATGCGAGGCCCTCGAGCGCCTTGCCGCAGAGCACCCCTGCGCCGCGATCCTCTTTGAGGCCGTGCAGGGCGAGGGCGGCGTGCGCCCCATCGGGCAGGAATTCGCCTCCTGCCTGCAGGAGGTCTGCCGCAGGCATGACCTGCTGCTCATGGCAGACGAGGTCCAGCTCGGCAACGGCCGCAGCGGCAGCCTCTACGGCTATATGAACTACGGTCTACAGCCCGACGTCGTCTCCACGGCAAAGGGCATCGGCGGCGGTCTGCCCCTCGGCGCGACCATGTTCGGCGAGCGCGTGGCAGACGTCTTCCACCCCGGCGACCACGGCACGACGTTCGGCGGCAACCCGTCTGCTGCGCAGGCGCAGTGAACATCCTCAGCCGCATCGACGACAGGCTGCGAAGGCGTGCGCGAGCGCTCGGACTATCTCCGCCGCACGCTGCAGGCCGCGCCCGGCATCCGCAGCGTCACCGGTATGGGCCTGATGCTCGGTCTGGAGATCGATATCCCCGCCCGCGAATTTGCGGAGCGCGCACTGCGCGAAGGCGTGCTCGTCACGACCGCCAAGCAGAAGATCCGTCTTCTGCCCGCGCTGAATATCCCATGGCTGATTCCTGATTAAAACATTTAATCAGGAATCCGTGATGCTAAAACGCACACTCGCATCGTGCTGACGCACGCTGCGCCGTCTCATGCAGAATCTGACGCGCCCTCGGCGCTATAAAACGTGGTCGTTCTTGGCAACGCTTTTAAAGCTTTTTATCAGATTCTATCGGCGTAATAGTACCACTCCTTCCTGATTTTGTCAATAACTTCTTGATAATTTTTTGAAAAAGTTTTGATTCTGTAGTTTTCATTTTCGCGCTCGTCAAATTGACGAAGTCGTTAAGTGACTTTCATATGGCATCCTGCACGATTTTAACAAGGCCGTTTAGGCAGGAAAACGGCGGCGTGCAGAGCTGCGCGCCGCCGAAAAGTCTGTTTTCCGTTACGCCTCCGCCTGCTCGTCCCAGCCGCGGCAGACATCCACCCACGCCGAGAAGCCGGAATACTGCTCCAGCTCCGGCAGCGTCAGGGCGATGGCGCTGTTCGGGCTGCCGCAGGCGGGATAGACCGTCTCGAACCGCCGCAGGGAGACGTCGAGATAGACGTTCACGTTCTCCGGCACGGCAAACGGGCACACGCCGCCGACCGGGTGGCCGATGAGCGTCAGCACCTCGTCCGGCGTCGGCATTTTCGCCTTCTTGGCAAACCGAGCCTTATACTTTGCATTGTCGATGCGCGCGTCTCCGGCCATGACGATCACCATCGGCGTCTCGCAGACCAGAAACGCCAGCGTCTTGGCAATATGGCAGGGCTCGCAATGCAGGGTCGCGGCGGCCTCCGCCACCGTTGCGCTGGAGACCGGGAACTCCAGCACGCGGTCCTCCATACCGAACCCGGCAAAATAGGCCTTTACTTTCTCTACAGACATGGTGTTTTCACTCCGTTTCCGTATGCTGCGCGCGCAGGGCGGCGTCATACAGCTGATTTTTGGCAAGGCCCGTCTCCGCAGCGACCTGCCGGACGGCATCCTTGCGGCTCAGGCCCTCTGCCAGAAGCGCCTGCACGCGCATAAGCGCCTCCTCCTCTGAAACGGGGCCGCTCTCCTGCTGCTTCGGCGCGCCCTCGACGATCAGAACATACTCGCCGCGCGGCGGCTGGGTCTCATAATAAGCGACGGCGCCGTCGAGCGTCAGGCGCAGGACCTCCTCATGCAGCTTTGTGAGCTCGCGGCACAGGGAAATACGCCGTTCCCCGCCGAAGGCCGCCGCCAGATCGCGCAGCGTCGCGCACAGCTTCTGTGCGGGGCCTCGTAGAAGATCATCGTGCGCTGCTCTGCGCGCAGGAATCCAGGTGCTGGGCGCGGTTCTTCTTCGTCGTGGACAGGAAGCCCTCAAACGTGAAGCGCCCCGTCGGCAGGCCGGACATGCTCAGTGCCGTGATGGCGGCGCAGGGGCCGGGATGGCGCTGACCGTCACGCCCGCCTCCGCGCACAGGCGGACCAGATCCTCGCCGGGGTCGGAGATGGCCGGGGAACCGGCGTCCGACACGAGCGCGCACGTCTCGCCCGCCAGAATGCGCTCGACGATGCGCGGACCGCTTGCCGCCTTGTTGTGCTCATAATAGCTGACGAGCGGCTTTTTCAGTTCCAGATGGTTCAGCAGCCGCAGCGTCACCCGCGTGTCCTCGGCCGCGATAAAATCCGTCTGCGCAAGCACCTCGCGGCAGCGCTCGGAGATATCGGACAGATTGCCGATCGGCGTCGGCACAAGATAGAGCATCGCGCTCATGGGCAGTCTCCTTTCGCATGACGGGCGGCGCGCAGGGCTTCGCGCTCCGTTCCGTCCGTCTCATATTCCAGCAGCTCCGGCAGCAGCGTCAGGCCGGGCCGCCCGCCCCGCCTTGCCTCGAGCAGCAGCAGGCTGACGGGGCTTTCGGCATTGTGGCGTACCGGCTGCAGCCGCTTCGGCTCCAGCCCGGCCGCGCGCAGGGCGCACATCAGGTCGCACAGGCGCGCTCCGCCCGGTGCACGAGCGCAAACCGCCCGCCGGGCGGCAGCCACGCGGCAGCCGCACACAGCTCCGCCAGCGTCAGGCACTGCTCCGTGCGGGCCACGGCGCTGTTCCGGCCAGCCTTGCCGCTGCCCACGGGAAAATAGGGCGGATTGGCGATCACGCAGGAAAAATCCCCGCCGGAAGGAGCGTGCGGATATGCCGCACATCGCCCTCCAGAACGGTCAGCCGCTCCTCCAGCCCGTTGATGCGGATATTCTCCTGCGCGGCGCGGCAGGCCTCCGGCCGCAGCTCGACGCCCGTGACCGTGCAGGACGGATCGCGCGCGCAGAGAAGCACCCGAGCGTGCCGCAGCCCGCGCCGAGATCGGCCACACGCGCCCGCTGCGGCAGCGTCAGGAAGTCCGCAAGCAGCAGAGAGTCTGCGCCGAGCGGCACCTCGCCCTCCGGGATGCGGGCCGCAGCCCGTTCCACAGATCGTGTTCCATGGTCGCCCCCCATCATGAATTACGAATTACCGATTAAAAACCGGTCTGCGCAAGACTGCACAGGCCGGTTCCGTAAATTACGTTACGCAGTTCCGCACGAGCTTCCGTGGAGCATACGGCGGAAGGGCTCCGCCGTATGCCGGATGTAATCGTGTAGGATCGTCTTACTCCTCGACAATAGCCTGAACAGGGGCAAGCGTCTGCACAGGTGCCGCAGCCAACACAGGTATCGGCATCGATGACGTACTGGTCCTCACCACTCAGAGATCGCATTCATCGGGCACTCGCCAGCCGTTGCGATTATTTAGGACAGGTCGCAGGGGAAAGATTGAATGAATGTTTACTGCTTCCGGCATAGAAGGTGTGATTATGCCATTCCTCCATCAAAAACAAAATAAGGCCCGCTAAAAGGGCCTTATTGCACTGCTGTTCTTTCAGAAAAGAGGTGCGGTAATGGAATTTGTTTAAAAGCACTGGAGGGTATTTTCAGTATAGTTTTTTATTAATTATCGGTTTTGTGTTAAGCAGACGCGGCTGGTTTGACGAAGTGCAGCAACGCATTGATCGCCAGGCTGGTAACTGCTGTGTCATTACCTCTTTATATGGTCGTCCGGCCATCGGTAAAATTGCGATCATAATCAAACTGATTTGCCATGGCGCCTGATCTGCTGCTGCCGATCTGTTTACATGCTGCTGGCTTTTGGTGTCGGTAAAATAGCTGCTCACGTTTTAAAATCAAAAAAAGAACGGCGCGGCATTTTCTGTACTAATTTTTTATTGCTAATACCATGTTTATTGGTCTGCCAGTCGAACCTGGCTCTGTTTGGTGAAAAAAAGTATCCCGCAGTAATGCTTTATTATATGGTCAATACAACCTTTTTTCTGGACACTTGGTGTACATAATATTGTGCAGGATACCCTGGTGATACAAAAAGAATAAACCAGCGTTTTTTTCTCCGGCAGCACTGAAGAAAATTTTCTCCGCCACTGGCCGGCTTCATTGTCGGTATCATTTTGGTCTTTGGACTGCAGGCTGCCGTCTTTTTGATGAACAGCTTCAATATATAGGTAATTTGACGACGCCTTTATCGTTGGTTTTATTGGCATCGAGATGAGTAAAGATCCCGTTGGGAGAAATCGGTTTCGACAAAGATCTGCTGCTAGGCGTTGCCGGACGTTTTCTGGTTTTGTCCAGTATGTGTTTTGGCTCTGGTACCGCTGCTGCCGGTAACG